>Ga0194125_10002323_pt1 | contig 31588 bp, 38 predicted proteins | sample TA2KigC250mmetaG_FD_148626 | JGI IMG/M metagenome (GOLD analysis project Ga0194125, IMG submission 148626) | Freshwater microbial communities from Lake Tanganyika, Tanzania - TA2015034 Kigoma Deep Cast 250m | ecosystem: Environmental > Aquatic > Freshwater > Lake | place: Tanzania: Lake...
TACTTCATCATGGTGTAGATACAAATACTTTCGTACCTGCTTCACCTTCAGAGCGCCGATCCATTAAAGAAAAACTACTTCCCTTCGCTAAAGACAAGTTTCTTGTTTCTTGGGTAGGAAGGAACTTTGTAAGGAAAAATCCTCAAGCTATTCTACAAGCTCTATCTCACTGGGAAAAGAATCTAGGTGGTATCCCTAAAGACTTAGTTCTTTATATGCATACATCAGATAATGACCCCGCAGGATTCCCGCTTACTGAAGTTATCAAGAGGGACTTCCCAGAGACAACCCCGTATGTGTTTTTCCCATCGAATCATAATATTAATGATGGTATTCCCATTAGTGTATTAGCAAACATTTATCAAGCTAGCGATTTGTTTGTAAGCACAGCTATGGGCGAGGGCTGGGGTTTACCGATTACAGAAGCTATGGCAAGCAAGGTTCCCGTTATTGTACCGGATAATAGCGCTTGTCGTGAGCAAGCTGGTCCAAATGAAGAACGAGCAATTGCCGTAGAGTGCGCTACTGGACTATACGCTACTCACAATGTTGTTCAGAAGATTATTGACCACAAAAAGCTAGCTGAAGCTATGAAATCTGTCTATGATAATCCAGAGAGTGCCAAGGATCGGGTTGTTACAGCATACCTCTGGACACAAGATCATAACTGGTCCGACCTAGGTAGAACTATGACAGGTCTCGTATCTGGTTTCTTAGATAAGACTCGAAATAGTCTATCTCCTTCTATTATTGAAAGAGCTTAGAATGTCTAAAAGAATTCCGGTTTACTATCGCGCACCTGTTATAGATGGGACAGGTTATTCTGAGACTGCCAGAAATCTCCTACTGGAACTTATTGATACCAATAAGTTTGATATACAGTTAGATAACTTTGATTCTTCTATGACTCGTGCTGATATTAAGCCGGAAGACTTTAGTAAACTACAGGCTGCTTCTGCCGTAAAGATTGACATGGATAAAGGTGTATCTATTCAATCTATTCTTGCGACAGAATGGAAAAAGTTCTGTCGCAAGAACATTGGTTATGGGGTATTCGAGACAGATAGAATACCCCAGGCTTGGGTACCTTTTTGTAATGATATGGATGCTATTATATCCCCTTCTCAGTTCAATAAGCAAATATTTGAAATGAGAGAGGATATGAAAACTCCAGTATACGTAGTAGAGAATGGGATTACTGACAGCTTCAACATTAATGTATCCCCACTAGAAGATTTTAAAGATAAGTTTAATGTCGTTACCGTAGGCTTACTTCAGAATAGAAAAGGTTTTGATGTAGTTTTGAATGCCTTCTTGCACGCTTTTAAAAATGAATCAGGCGTAAGGCTAATTATTAAGATTTATACTGATTCTCAAGAAGAAATCAAGATGCTTAAGAATTTTATTTCAGAAATACGTAAGTATCATAACGCTTATGAGCCAGAAGTTTTGATTATAGGTTCTTTTCTTAAGAACAGCGTGATGGCACAGTTATTTAAGTCAGCAGACCTTTTCGTTACGGCAACCCGTGGTGAGGCTTGGGGACACGCCGCTCCCCAGGCAGCAGCAGTAGGGGCTCCCGTAGCAGTAACCGGTTGGTCGGCCCCAGCAGAGATACTGCCTTCTGCTGTCGCTTATCATATTGCCTATAACTTAATACCTCTTCCACGAGGTTCGGTTCGTCACCCCAGTTTTGAGTTAGCTGATCGAGACGGGGACCACCAGTGGGCAGACCCCGACCCTGAGAGCCTAGCAGAGGTCATGTCCCAAGCTTTCCATCTGCGAGAATTCAATACTAAATTAGGTATTCGTGGCTATAATCACGTCAAGGACTGGACGTGGAAGCGTGCCGCCCTTAAGTTAGCTAAAGTTATTGAACAAGTTCATAACTCATAAAGAGGTTATCTCGTGTCGTTAGGTAAAGATTGGCTAAATGTAGCTGGTTCATTTACTGATGATCAGCTCAATAGCATCATGGAAAAGACCATGGAAATCATGGTCGAAATGCCTTCGGATTCAGTAGAAGTGGGGCCTAGGTTTGTTGAAGAGAAGATGTTTGAAGCTCAAACTAAATTTAGGTCTCTAGAGATGCAGAGGGCATCATTAAAGGACGCCTTAACTAAAGTAAGAAGGGCTGAGAATGCAGCCAAGCTATTACTTAAAGTAAAGAAGCAAGAAATAATTAGTAACGACCCATACGCACAAAACTTAACTGCAGTTAACCAAAGAGAAAGTTACGCACAGTCTAAGCTAGACGATGAGATTAGAGATTTAACTATATTAAGAGATATGGTATTAGCCCATGAAGCTGCATTAGATATCGTAGAAAATAGAATTAAGTTTCTTAAAGATGTACGAAGCGACATTCGTACTCAGTGGGACATCATGAACTCTAGAATCAAGTTGGGTGAGACTCCAATTGATAGGCTTCCTGATGTACCCCTCGTCCTGAAGAAATTCGGCTCAGTACCTCAAAAGGTAGAGCCCGTGGACGATCTGGACCTATCCGAGTTTTTCGGAAAATAGTTCAACAACCGCCAACATATCCTTTCTATAATCGAGAGCATCAACGGAGGATGATTAAACGATGAGTGACTTTCTAGTCAACCTAGACGGGTTTAATGACTCGTCAGTACGCGGCGGTGAGGTAGAGAAGTATCGTGGTAAGCGTGGAGTTACAGATCGACTCGGCTTCATCTATACTCGCACCCCCCTTACCTCGTTCAGCAAGGAAAAGCTTTCTGAGCTTGCCCCTCGCGTAGAGTCTGGTGATATGGAGAAGGCTACTATTGACGGTAAGCACTACATCCATCAGATTTCTCCAGTAGCTGCACGAGTTCACTACAACGAGAAGTTCAAGAATCTCGGCGTATTCTTCTGTCAGTCCAAGCCGGGCAACACTGAGATTTGCTGCGAGCACGCAGGAAAGCCCAGCCTTAAGATTGGCATGCTTGTGGTACATTACCAGACGGATAAGTCCGGTGCTCTCCAGAAGCCTTTCAACTATGTTGTTAAGCCTTGGATCTTCAGCGAAGCTAAGTATAACTCGCTTAAGATGAAGAACAAGGAATTCCCCCTTATTAGCCATGACCTTATGGTTACTTGCACGGAAGAAGATTACCAGAAGTTAGACTTCTCCCCCTGCAAGGATGCCGCTTGGCGTGCTAACCCCGATGTCGAGAATCAGATTCTCGATGAAGCTGCCTCTATGATGCAGTCTCTCCAGCGTGAGCTTGGACGTGAGCGTAGTCTCGACGAGATGCGTGAAGCGTTTGGGCTTAGCTCTGGGGCAGTTCCCACTGAATCCCCCTCCGCTGATGACCTGTCTGAGCTCCTTGCTCAGTTCGGGAACTGATAACCAAAAAAAACACATAGAGGACCGAGGCGGCTACACTTTTAATAGGTGTAGCCGCCTTTTACTAATTAACATTAGAAGGTAATGTTTAAAATGTTACTATAATAAATAGTATTCCGGCATAGCTCAGTTGGTAGAGCAAGCGGCTGTTGAAAGGCAGCGTTAAGTGGCGACATTTAATGTAAAACCCTGAATATCGGTGAACACCTTGAAGAAGGCAACGCCGAGGCACCTTACGAGGGGCTGTAGAGACTACCAAGGGGCATCTCTCGTAGATGATGGCATAGTCCGATCTGCACATATAACTGAATAAAGAAAGTGCAGTTAACACAAATGTAACCGCTGGGTCGTAGGTTCGAGTCCTACTGCCGGAGCTCAGAAAAGGTTTTTTCTTCTATAGTTATATATGGAAGAAAAAACCTGCAAATTTTGTAGCAATATATTGAGTCCTATTCAAGATATTTTTTGTAGCAATAAATGTACAAACTCATGGAGGGGACTGCATTCAAGAAGTAGGGCACTTGCAGACTACTTTATTAAACCAAACTTTTGCCAAAATTGCCAAAATCCTATAATTCCCAGCCCTAAGGAAAGTATTAATAGTGTTCGAAAGAGGAAATATTGCGGTTCTAGTTGCTCAGCTAAACATGCAAATCGTATAAATCCTAAAAGAAAACCCGAAGGATATTGTAATATTTGCATGATACCTATTCATAGTAAATTTAAGTTTTGTTCGAGTAATTGCAGAGATAAGTCTAAGTACTTTAGTAAAATTACAAGGCTAGCAGAATTAAAAAAATTAGCGTCTAGCTATAACATACCTTATACAGAACTTGCAGGTAAACTAAACTCATTATCTGTTGTAGATTGGCGAAAAAGAACTAAGATAAAGTCTATTAATTATAAAGGTGGGTCTTGTGTGATATGCGGTTATTCTAAGTCATTTAGGGCCCTTCATTTTCATCATTTAGATTCTAGTAAAAAAGATTTTACTATAAGCGGCAAAAGCCTATCTTGGGACAAAATAAAAAATGAGCTTGATAAATGTATATTAGTTTGCGCTAATTGCCACGCCGAAATACATGATGGATTAGTGGAATTTACTAATATGGTAACAGAGTAGTCCAGTTGCTGGAGCTCATATAAAATGATTTCACTAGGTATAGATCAATCACTTAGTAACACGGGGGTCGTCATATTAGATGACGACCTTAAAGTTATCTATAAAGATAGATTTGGCACAAAGCCAGGCGAGTATTTGGTAACCAGAGTTAAGTACTTATCTGACAGAATCTCTGGACTTATTGACTCTTATAATCCAGACATTGTTAGCGTAGAATCTACTTCATTTGGTTCCCACGCCTCTGAAACACTCATGGCGCTTTACCAGTTTATTTTAAATGAGTGCTGGTTTCATAAGCAGCTTGTATGCTCTCCGGCCCCGAGGCAAGTCCATAGGTTCATGCAGGACTGGGCAAGAAGCACCAATACACCCTTTGCCCACAAGCTCCAGAAGAAGGATATTGTTTCCCTTGCTGGGGAAGCTGCTAGGGTGAAGTTCCGGCAAGACGAAGCTGACGCTTATTGGATAGCAAGAATTGGTTTAGCATTTCAGCAAGCTTTTAATAAAGATACAGTTACTGATGCTTTCAGCTTAGATATGTTAACCTCTGAAAAGATAATCAAAGATCATAAGCGGGGCATGATTTTTAATGATGGGCAGGCCTACTACGACTTCAGGGCCGCTGAATACCCCTACAGGCACTCCTGAAGTTCTCAAGATCACTCACGCCCCCTCCGCTATAATCTCCGCGAGGGGGCGTTGCCCCAAAGGTCATACTTAGCGAGGGTTAGAAAGTGTCAAAGCAAAAAGCGCTTAACTTACTAGAAAAAGAGTACAAGACGGTTTTCCGTCGAGATTTTGGTGATCCTAAGCCTATTGAAGTTATCTCTACCGGGTCACTTCTAGTGGACAAGGTAACGGGTGTCGGGGGTATCCCCAAGGGACGTATTACTGAAATTACAGGCAATGAGTCGGTGGGTAAGACTACTCTCGCCCTTTCGGTTGCAAAGAATGCCCAGAAGCAGGGTCTTACGGTTGCATACCTTGATTACGAGCACGCGCTTGACCCAGATTACGTGTCCAAGCTGGGTATTGATACCAAGAACGACACCTTCTTAGTTTTCCAGCCCCACGATCTTGAAGAAGGCGATCATATTGTTAATGAAGTTCTTCTTCCTAATCAAGCAGTAGACTTAATCATTATCGACTCTATTGCCGCAATGAATCCTCGTGAGCTTTTTGAGAAGACTTCAGATCAAACACTTACTATCGGTGCTCAAGCTCGGGGTATCAACAAGTTCTTGCTTAAGGCGACTAAGCTTCTTAACGAGCATAACATTACTATGTTGGTAGTAAACCAACTTCAGACTAAGATTTCTACAGGCTTCGGCTCTATGATGGGGCCACAAGAAGAAGCCAAGGGGGGTAGGGCCCTTAAGTACGCCAAGAGCCTTGCACTAAACTTCACTCGTATGGCAACCGTTAAGGGAACTGCCTTTAACGATATTACTGGCAAGAACGAGCAAATGGAAGTTTACAATAAGATCAAGGTAAAGTGCACCAAGAATAAAGTTGCTTCACCTTACAAGTCTGCCGAAATTTATGTTAGGTTTGGTATGGGCTTCGACAACTACTTGTCGGTTATTGAAGGCGGTTCATCTACTGGTGTCGTTCAGAAGTCGGGTTCTACTTTCTCGTACCAAGGGACAAAAATTGGTGTCGGCGTAGATGTTGCGGCTCGTAACCTAGCCAAGCCCGAGATGCAGAAGGTTTATGAAGATATCGTTTCAAACTTGAAGTGGGATGCTTTAACTTCAAAGACAGCTCCTACTATTGAAGAGATGGAAGATCAAGATATTAATCCAGAAGATTTGGTTCTTACGGAGGTAGAGTAATATGTTCGATGATATTTTCAATAATGATTGGAACAATAAAGAAGACGATAACAACAATCACAAGAAGTTTTACTTCACTAACTGGTACATAGATCCATCTAAGTTATTTAAGGGCTCTATGGATGATTCCCGGAATATTAGCAAGTGGCTTTTTGGGGGTACTCCTAAGCGTAAGCCGCGAATTGAAAATGTGTGCGTGGCGACTATGGACGATAAGGAGCAGTCTTGGTATCAAGAACTTCTTAATCGTCAAAATGAGCTGTCACGTAGAATCGCTTCTCTTCAGCGTCAAATTGACAGATCTCAGCATGAACAAGCTATTCTTGATATAGATACTAGCGAATTCAATCTTATTATCAGAGAGCGCTATAACCTTAACCCCGAGACTTACCCAGAGCTGATTATCGGCAATGATGCCAAGCATATCTACCAGCAAGTAGATCTTTCCAAATCAAATAATCCTAACGAGGAGTAGTAAACCTTGTCCATTAAGGTCAAGATTGAAAACTTTCAGTCTATTAAAGACATTGAGTTTGAGATCGACAAGTATACGGTTTTAACCGGACCCAGTAACTCAGGTAAGTCTGCTATTTGCCGAGCTATTGAAGGAGCTCTGTTTAACAGATCTGGTGATGGATTTGTTCGCCACAACGAAAAGCATGCTCAGGTAACGTTGACTACAGATACCCACGAGATTGTCTGGACTAAGGGTTCCGGTAAAAACCACTATACGATTAATGGAGAATCTTACGATAAAGTAGGTACCGATGTTCCTGAACTCATTTACCAGATGGGATTCAGGGACATTGAGCTTACACGGTCCAAGCTGCGCCCCCAGATGGGGACCGATCAATTTGACATTTTGTTTCTTATTCGCGAGCAGGGTAGCTTAATATCAGAAGTATTTTCTGTACTAGGCAGGCTAGATGTTATTACAAAAGCTGGTAAAGAATGTGGAACAGATCTAAAAAGCAAAAAATCTCTACTTAAGACTCGTTATGATGATTTAGCTACGGTAGATAAAAAACTTGCTAACTATCAGGGTTTTGAAAAAGTAGAGCTTGCTGCTGATTCTCTGCAGATAGACCATGAAGAGATTATTGAAGATTCTCAGCAGGTTGCACTCCTTAAAGACTTAAATGATAAGCTTTTTGAAGCTACTGTTCAAATTAAAAACTTAAATCCGGTACTAAATCTTACTTTACCTGAAGAAGTAGACACGAAGCTCATTAATCAACTAAAGGGCGTAAAAGCTGCTCATAATACGCTTGTTAAGCTTGATAAAGAACTAAACGTATTATCAATTATACATAGTACTGAAGTTCCAGAATTTACATCAGATAAGCTAGTTTCACTTACTAAGCAGCTACAGTCTATTTTGATTAACTATCAGAATATCAATACAGAAATATCAGCCTTAGCTAAGTTAGCTAAGGTTATCTTTCCCGATGATGTTACGGCAGAAGAGCTAAACTACCTTTTCATACTAAGACAAAAGCATTCAGAACTTAAATCTATTTCTATACACGCAGAAGAAGAATCTTCTAGCCTACAGAATATTATTCAAGACATTTCACAATACGAAAGTGACATTCACGCCATGTTAGATGGATTAGAAGAATGTCCTCTCTGCAGCCAGTCGTTGGAGAAGTCGTATGTCCACTAAAATTTCTTTCATCATGTGCGGTGATATCCACTTCGCGGATACAGCTCCGGCTTCACGTATTGACGACTACGAAGAAGCTATGTTTGACAAGATTAGGCAGATTAAAAACTTGATGCTTGAGCATGACGCTCTAGCCTTTATCTCTACAGGTGATGTTTTTCATCACCCTACTCCTAGTAAAACAAGTCATCGACTTGTTAACCGCATTATTAGAGAGATGGAAGGATTTAAGTTTCTTACAGTAGCAGGAAATCATGATCTTTATCACGGTAGGCTCGATAGCTTACCTAATCAGCCTCTGGGCGTCTTATTTCAGACAGGAACTTGTGAGGACGTTGATGCTTCACCAGTTGATTTTGTGGTAGATGATTTGATTGTTCGCGTTGCTGGTGTTTCTTACAGCAGAACCCTTGAAGACTACAAGAAGCTGTCAAAGGTTGGCGCGGACTTCTTGCTTGCGGTGGTCCATGAGTTTTGTGACGCTTCCGGATCAGAGTTTTTCGGTGAGCAGAGGTGGTCATTCAGGGACATGGCAGAATCAGAAGTTGATTATACGCTAGTCGGACATGATCACTCCCCCCAGAAGTTTTATGAGTATCAAGGTAAATGCTTTGACCAGCCAGGTTCACTGATGCGTGGAGCCCTTACCACCGATAACTGTGCTAGAGATGTTTTTGTAACCCTAGTTACTGTTGAAAAGTTTGAAGGCGATGTTCGTTATAGGCAGCGCCGAATACCTTTAACAACTCTAGACTCTAGTAAGATTTTTAATATTAAGAAGCATGAAGATCAAGTCGAAGTTCAAAACTCATTTAAAGAGTTTTGTGACAAGTTAGTCGAGACACAACTTGTTCGTACTGCCAGTGCCGATCTTGTGTCTTCTACACTGGATCACATGGACATCACCCGTCGCGTAAGAGATAGAGTACTCGACTATCTCACAAACTCAGGTCTTTAAACCTATGGCTGATGATATTGTTCTATCTTTCCATGGCTTTAAAGACTATCAAGAGTGTCCTGAACGTTATAAGTTCAAGTACATTGATCGTATCAAGCCTAAAGAGCTAGAGAATAAGAAGAATGCCTTCTTTGGTACGTTATGCGCAGACTTATTTGACTTATGGGTAAAAGAAAAGCAGTTTACTAAGCCTGCAGATAGCTGGAAACAGTGGGTTATGGATAATGCCCATACGTTAGGCACTGTAATCATAAGCAAAAACTTCATTATTTGGGATCATGAAGACGAATACCAAGAGCTTTTAAACCTTGCTGCCTATTGCTTACCGAAATGCTTTGAAGCTCTTCAAGAAGAAGGCTTCTTAAGCCCTTCTATCAAGAGCGAAGTTAATCCAGGTAGGCTTGAAATATCTGAAGGTTGCAAAATTACTGGTCGAATCGACTTTATTGCCCCGAAAGATGGCTCATTATACATCATTGACGGAAAAACAAGCAAAACAAGAGACAAATATCTTGATTCTCGCCAGCTTTACTTCTACTTTATGATGGTTAAGGCCTTTTTTGGCGATAAAATACCTGTAAAAGTAGGATATCAGTACATCAGGTACGGAGATATCGACGTTTATGAGGTAGATCCGGTAATTTTAGCTAAGTTTATTGAAGAGTTGAAGCAAACTTTTGCGAATATTCGAGATAAAAAGTTTGAAGCAACCCCCAGTTTCTCAAATTGTAGGTTTTGTGCCTTCAAAAACGAATGCGAGTCCAAGAAAAACTGGGAAATGGATAAAAGATATAAGAAGAATAAAGATCTTTACGATCAGTTTTCCGATTCTTCGGTAATTAACTTAGATTTTTAACATCTACAAGCTTACCGATTCTATCGAAGGTAACCCCCTGTAGGTGGTCAAGCTCATGTTGAATGCAGATTGCAGTAAGACCTGTTGCAGTAAATGAGAAATCTTTATTGTTTAGGTCTTTTGCTTTAACAACAATGATCGTACTACGTTCAACAGCATAATATTGTCCAGGAAAAGATAAACAACCCTCAATATTAGTCCGAGTATCAGAAGACTTTTTTACAATCTTGGGGTTAATCAGGACAAACGGGTCATTACCTATATCAATCGTAATGATTTGCAAGCTGATACCCACTTGTGGAGCTGCCAGCCCAATACCCTCTGACCCGTACATGACCTGAAACATCTCGGATACAGTCTGCCTGACAGCCTTGCTGACTTTAGGAACTGCCTTGGAATGGGTCAGCAGAATGGGGTCGGTGTGGTGTACTAATTTCAACATGGTGCAATCATATTCGCTATAAGCATATTAGGAGAAGAGAACTACTATGGACAAAGATCTAGAGAGCCGCGTCGTCGAGACCCGGAGACTCCTTGAGACGCTCCGCGAGGACAAGGTGCGTAAAGAAGAGCGGCTTGCCAATCTTACCAAGCAGAAGTCCGATATCGAAAAGCAGCTAAAAGGACTTGGTTTAGATCCCAGTAAGTTGGAAGATATCATCAAAGAAAAGTCGGAAGAACTAGAAGCTAAAGTGGCTAAGTTTGAGAGAGACACTGAAAATCTAGCTACCGCTTTGTCGGCGATTCAGGAAAAGCTTGCTGAGGCTTAAACTATGGAAGCCTTTGAGACTCTGAAGCGGCAGATAGACAAGCAAGCCGGCAAGCTGGAAGAACTAAAGTCTCGCAAGCGTGAACTTGAGACAGAGATAAACTCTATCGTAGATGAGCAAGTCCTTCTGCAGGAGACCCATGAAGTACTAAAAGTCCTTCTAGATAGAATGTCTCATGAAAACGTCGGACAAATTGAAGGGTTAGTCACCTTTGGGCTTAAGAGCATATTTGGTCACGTATATGAAGATATTCGGTTCTTCTTTAAGAAGTCGGTAAAGCGAGATCAGCTACATTACGAACCGATGCTTAGCGTCGATGGGGTTGAAGCTTCATTAGATGATAGTTTTGGTGGCGGGATGTTATGTGTGATTAGCTTTATTTTAAGACTTATTGTTGTAACAAACTTAGGGCTTTATCCGTTGATTGTTGGTGATGAAATTTTTGCAGGAGTTTCAGAAGAATTCCAGAAGCCTTGTTCAGAGTTCTTACGGACAATGGCTGATCGTATGGGATGTGATTTTTTACTTGTTACCCATCAAGAGCAATTTTCTGAAAACGCCCATGTACGTTACAAGTGCCATAAAGCGCATAATCAGCTAGTAATAAAGAGTTTCTGATGAGAAGCGAAGACGAAATTAAGCAAAAATACAAACAACTTCTCGGAAGAAACTTAGAGAAGACGCTACAGAAAAAGCTAGGTAGAAAGCCACATAATTGTACCCACAATCATGTGCAGTCTACCCTAGTTAATAAAGATAATAGGATCGAAGTAGAGCATACCGGATTATGTATGCTTAATGGAGATAATCCCTCTCTATGGGAAGGTCGTATTTGCGAAACTTCTGCTGATGCTAGATTCTGTCCTTATTTTACACAGAAGAATAGTAAGCAAGATGTGTACAATGAGTTCATGAAAAAAATAAAGGATCCAGAAGTTCTTCAACATGAATACCGAGACTTGTATACTTTACATTGGGTACTAGGTGAGGAAATTCCAGAATCTAAGCTTTCATTACTAGACAAAATAAAGTTCTGGATCAACAATCACAACATAGCTAATTTACGTTTTGGAACATCAAAAGCCGAAACGGTTGAAGAGATTGAAGATTTGTCTCGTAAGCTATTTCAAGCCGATTAATAATTTGTAGTTTAAATTCTTGAATAGTACCGGTACACTTTTCCTTTTAGGAGGTTTTCTATGCCCCTAGGTCCTAATGACTCAGGGAATACCGACCCTTTCCTAGGTTCGGCTTCCCTTAGCTACAAGTATCCCGTAACTGGCGGTCCCGCCGGTTCCGTAACGCCCTCAGCAGATCGCAACGGCGTATCAAGCGATATCTCTGATGAGCTAGCTTTATCTGATAATACTCAGGGTGACCTCGCCCCTTCTTCTGAGACCCTAGACGGTCAGCACGCTGCTGCAATCCTCGACTCCAAGCTTGAGAATCAAGAAGTTTCCTTACGTAAGGGCTTCACTTCTGCAGAAGCAGATGCCAAGCTTCAGCTTTACCAGCAGCAACAAAACTCTTTCCCCCATACCCGTGTCGAGTCCCTTGTTGAGCCCGTCGCTGCTCAGGGTTCCTTAGATCCCGAAGATACCAGCATTCACTCTGATGTCGAGAATGAAGTTCCTGCGCTTAAGGAAATTGGCATTGTTGTCCGCGACAACGATCCAATGAACGATATGGTTCACTCCGACCCCTTCAAGGGTCGCGAAGAGTCCCCCTTCTCCGATCCTTCCGCTCCAGCAGGCTTTACCGCCTCCGCAGCTTGGATTTCTGCCAGTTCTACATACCGCATCACCTTTAACTGGAATGCCGCAGCAGCGGCAGAAGAGGTAGTAGCTTGGGAGCTCTGGGAGATGGACGAGAACGGCAACTACTCCGTTATCCTCGTTCCCTTTGATTACCCTTGGTACAACACTACCCCCAATAGCTTACTAGACTCTAAGTTCTTAGTTAAGACAAACGTAAACGTTCTATTAGATCGTAAATCTAATGGTAGTTTCAGCTTCAAGGTAAGAGCAATCAATAGTCAGGGCCGTTACTCGGAGCTAAGTACTGCTGCTTCCGTCAACCTCTTCCCCGCACCTGCCGTAGCTACACTTCTAGCCGCAGGCACGGCTTCCTGGAATGCTGTCGCAGGCATCGGCGCCCTTGGGTATCAGTATCAGATCGACAACAACGCCACCCCTGGCGCTGTATGGGTAGCTAACGCTGATACTGATGTAGCTGGCCTAAACCTTGCCGCATTCGCAGGTGGTGGGACTGCTTACATTCACGTAAGAGTTACAGGATCCCCCCGCTTCGTCACCGACACGGTTGTTGTTCCCTAGTTTCCGATAATGGAGAGGTGGGTTGGTCCAGTACCAGCCCACCTCTTTTTCTATAGTCCCATATATGCTGGACTTAGATCCTTGGACTTCTGCAGCACGTGAACGCCTACAAGGGGACACCGAGGCTTTAGGTTATTTGAAGTCAAGAAATATTCTACCAAATCAGATAGATAGATTTTCCATAGGGTTTGTTAAAAGATTTCATGAATTAAAAGGCACTACAGATTATATTTTAAAATGGAATCAAACATTTTGCTCTGGTAAGTTTCCTTCTACAAATAAACTTATTTTTCCACATCACGATGATAACGGAAAGGTAATGTCTTTTTCTACGCGTTCTTTAAATAATAAGTTTTATTCTCACTTCATAGATGAATATGCTTCTTTCAAGGGTGCTATATGGGGATGGAAACCCGCTTTAGAGCACATGTGGAGAACAAAACATGTGTTTATCACAGAAGGCATTTTTGATTTGTTATCTTTAGCCCATATTAGACCAGATTCTGTTTGTACCTTGACTAGGACTTTAACAGATGGACAGTTCCGCCGGATATGCAGATATGTCGATAAAGTTACTTTAGCCTTTGACATGGACGACCCCGGCAGAAAAGGCTGCGGGTACTGGGCAGAGCAGTTTTCCAAGGCAGGCAAGTCAACTAGCATTCTGGAGTACCCATTCAAAGATCTTAACGAGTGGTGGGTGGCAGATCCGAAGAATATGATCATGAAGCTCCGCCTATAATCGAGAGGAGGTAGGTATTTTGTCAGAGCGCACCACGAGCCTTGAGGCTCTTCTTCTAGAGACTCAGGCCACTCATGATTCTACCCGTAATCAATACTTAGATTTACGTGGTGTTGAATATCGTCATGATGCAGAAACTGGATTGCATATCCTGAAGGACACTTTGAATAATGAAGATTTTATCCTACAGTCCAAGACCGCACTTAAGCAGCTATGCAGAATGATCAAAGTTCCTCATGCTTTCGTTACAAAAAATCCTAACTTCTTGAATGATGGTATTATGTCTTTCTGGCTTGATCATGCCCTGTCCGGGGGTGCAGAAGGCAACAAGAAGGCTAAACTATCGAGCCATAAAGTTATTAGGTATTTCGAGTCAGGCGGGGTAAAGCATATAAGGGCTATCATAGATGAAGATGTTGTTCCCGTAGATAACTTTGAAGTAGTGCAGGCAGTACTTAAGTCATTTGACGATAGCAATGTAAGTTTAGATTATGGTTCAGGTACAGGTATAGATGACGAATCTTTTCACGCTAGGTTCATCTTACCTGATACATTTGACCCCGGTGATGGATTAAGTTGTCAGCTTGGTTTCCATATACGATCATCGGAACTAGCTCAAGGTTCTTTGGTTCTTGATGCGCTTATCTTTAGGCAAGTTTGTAGTAATGGCGCTATTATTACCTACGGTAACTCATCTTATTTTGACGCTAAGTTTAAAGACATTATGTTAGAAGACCTTAAAGATATACTTAGCAATTCTTCCATGAGAATGAAGGAAGACTTAGTCACTATCCTTGAAAAGCTACGCATGTCTATCGGATTTTCGGTTGATCAGAATCAAGTAAGAGAGCTATTTGGTTCCCTTAAGCACAGGAGAGGACTTAGTCATGCGTTCATGGAATCCGTAGAAGGCCATGCATTAGATCCTAATATCTCCAATTTTTGGCAGGTCACGAATACTATTACTAAAGCAGCTCAGGATCTTAACGATGAGCAGCGTATAAAATATGAACGGCTTGCCGGAAACCTGCTGAATCTAGACCTACCTAAACTGGCTTAACCTAACGTGCAATCTTCGGTATCACTTGCGAATAAGTACCGGCCCCACCTATTTCAGGATGTGGTCGGTCAGAATCGCGCTGTAAAACTGCTAAGGGCAATCCTGACGCGAAATGCTTTCAAGAGTGCTTATATCCTTGAAGGTTCTCACGGCAATGGCAAGACTACTTTAGCGCGTATTTTCAGCAATGCAATTTTATGCGATAACCGGAGTTCAGATCAAGAGCCTTGTTTAAAGTGTGATGCTTGTACGAGTTTTAGTGCAAAAAATCATAAGGACTACCTTGAGCTAGATGGCGGAAGTGTTTCCGGTGTGGGAGACATGAAAGTACTTAAGGATAAGATTTCTTCTTTTACATCAAGAAAGATTATCGTAATTGACGAAGTACATACAGTTTCCACATCGGGACAGTTATTGCTGAAGCAGATTGCTGAAGATTTATCTGATAAAGTTATTTTAATCTTGGTTACTACAGATTCCGGGAAGATTGTTCCTGAGCTTTCGAGCAGGTGCTTTGACCTTGAGTTAGTTAATGTAAATCTTGAAGAGATTAGTAAGAGGCTTGCTTACATTTGTGAGAAGGAAGGGTTTATTTTTGAATCAAAAGCCCTCTCTATACTTGCACAACTTTCGCGAAACTTTATGCGCGATGCTATAATGTTATTAGATAAGATTAGCATTTTCGGGAGCATAACTGAAAATCTAGTTAAAGAACATTTTTCCTTACAGATTAGAGAAGATTTCATTAAGGTACTTATTAACGTACCTGACAACGTAGTTGAATCACTTAAAATTCTTGAAGTAATGCTTACAAAAAAGTCCCCACGAGATATAAGCTTAGGCCTAGCCAAAGCTTCTATTGATGCTTACAGTGAAGCGAAGGGACTTAAAGAGGTAGATGCCTTCAACCGAGCCTTGTCGAAGACAGCGTTTGATATGTTCGGTGAAGAGCTTTTGGTCATTGCTAAGTTTTTTGGAAGTCCACAATTTGGACTAACAAGAGAGGCACTTTTAGCAGATGTACTACTTCTGGAAGCAAGAAATAGGATAGGTAACCCTCTTTACACACTTCTATCCAGCCAACCTAGCCTTTCTACATTCGTTAACTCCATCAGGAATAATAAATCTGAATCTAGTTCTTTAGTAGATTTAGCCCGAAATCCTAAAAGAGTGCGTAACAACAATACAAACAATAATGTAAATCCAGTAGGTTCTACTGAACAACTAGCAAATCTTTTAGGTGGAAGATTAATTGATGAGTAAGTTTTTTACAGATACAGACCAAAACTGTTGGATCATCGTTAACGTAAGTTACGTAGGTGAGCAACAATCTGAAGAAGTACTACAACAAGAAGTTTTTGACACAATAGGTGAGTGTGAGATATTCTTTCCGTCGTCTTCTGAGAAGATTGATAATGAGAAGATCATCAAAAGCATTATGCCTGGGTACATCTTCATAAAAACAAGTTCAATACGCAAAAATCCATATTTACTAGAGAATAATAGATTTTTTGACCATATTGTTACTATTGCCAAAAATCGTAAAGAGCGTAGGTTTAAATTAGTAACTAATCAATATATTGATACTTTAAGACAAAAGCTAAAATCTATGATGTTTACAAATCTAAGAAAAGGCCAGTCTGTAGTTGTCACAAAAGGACTTTATAGCAGTCTTCAGGGCGAAGTAGTAAAAGTTTTAGATACCAGTAATGCTGTTGTAAAGATTTCATTAGCTTCAAAGACGATTGAAGTAGAAGTCCCACAAGTTTGTTTAACAACTCTATAATATTATATGGCTTCTAATTGGTTTGTTTTTTCCATGGAACCCAGCGAGCTTGAGGCTCGCTTTGGGTCTGATGCAGGTTTAATTTATGATCCAGATGCTGAAGAAGATCAGGCGGCACTAGATATGGAAGCAGAAGTCCGCGAGACAGAACTAAGAAAGATATTTCGTGAACAGCTAGCTCAGGTTACAGAGCTAGTGCAGTATCTTGACCCAATTGAGCGTGATTACATTCATATGTACTTTGAGCTCAATAAGGACCAAAACGATATAGCTAAAATATTCGGCATTACTCAGGGTGCTGTAAGTTATCGTTGCAAAACAGCTGTAGAGAGGTTAAGGTTTCTTACGTTGTTACCTCGTCTAAGCAAAGATAGGCTTACGCGAGATCTACATCGTATTATGTCGGATCCTCTTTTAGTAGATATTTTAGTGCTTATGTACGAAACATCTTCACAATCAGGTGTTGCTAGAAAACTAGGATTTTCTCAGGGACAAATTAGATATCGTTTACTAAGAGCTATTGAGATATTAGAAGCTTTTGGTAAAAACGACCCGATTTTTCAAGTTTACTTAAAAGCTTTCAACTTAATAAGAAAAAACCCAAACATTGTTCGAAACATGAACATCTCAAAATTCTGGGTTTCTGAGGAAGAGTTCATGGCCAACTTCCTGAAATATGTAGACGATCCTATAGAAGTCGAAGAAGATTCTTTTTAACTTCTAGTTTTATTACTTTAATAGTTACTTGTTTGCCTCTACATATTGGCTTTTGGTGCTTAATGCAAGAAGAACAATCTAAGAATGAAGTGAAGTTTATCAAAGTTTCGTCTTTACGAGACTTAGTTAACTTTAGCAAAGTTGGGTCAAGCAACGTTTTGATTCATAGGTCAACTTTAGATTTTTGGCAGCTTTCTGATGACGGAACCCACATCGTAAAGTTAATCAGTGACGATCAAGGTCCAGTTAGGGATTAAATTTATGCAAGATCATGAGTTTGACGATGTACAGTTAGATTCTGTATTTGGTGAAGGTCCTCAGGCTGAGCTAGGTGACATCTCAGATTTAATTAAAGATGCATCTATTGTAGACCTATCTTGGCTTGAAGAGCCAGTTACTTTTCAGCATAGTAGCTCAATTGTGCCTGCCAATAAAGACTTAGAGCATAACTGGGGCGACATGACTGATTCCCCTTTTGGTGCTTTTAAACTGGTTAAGGGAAACCCTTCAGTTCGCGAGCAAATCAAGAAGAAGAATCTCTGGGATCATTCCGTAGAGATGGAGGATAATCTCTACAGGTGGGCTCCCCCCTCGGTATCTCGTGTAGCAAACAAGAGTAAATCTTTAAATAGTTATCAGCTTCTAAAGCGCCTTGCCCATCGTGGATATACGGGTGAAAACCTTAAGATTGAAGCACTTAAGTATATGCCCCTTGAGGAGTGGGATAGCGCTATTAAGCCCCGTGAGTTTATTGCCACCGAAGAAGGTGTTCTAGGTAACGTTTATGTTGACGTTACTGCCTTTGATTCTTGCTTTAAAGCTAAAGAAGTTACAGACAAGTATAATAAGTCAGCTAAGTTTGTAATGAAAACTGCTTCTTGCGGTGAGTGTTCTTATAATAATTCTGGTAAGTGCAGTTTAGTATCTAAGAGGATTGCTTCAGCAGAAGAGATTTTTAATGAAGACAACACTTCTGCTTACTTAGATTATTTATCTTCTTTATCTAAAATTGACACTAACTTTGGCGTTAAAAACGCTAGCTTATCTAACAGAGAAAAGCTTCAAAAAGCATTCTTGGCTAAAAAAGTATCGAAAGTACGTGAAGCTGGTGTAAAGGCTACTTTACCTATTGCTACAGTAAAAGAAACATTTAACGTAGACAAGTATGCTAAAACTGTAGCTACGTATCTAAATCAGGGATACGACGCCGATGCAGTAAGGAGCAGGCTTTCCCAGCTAGTTCCCCGTAACTATGTTGAGCCAGTTTTTACTAAGGCAGCTTCTCTTATGGCTTCAGTTCCTACGGATGTTGCAGGCTGTAACTCTTCCGTACTCAAAACTGCAGCTTTACTGAAGAGAACTTCTAAGTGTAATGGGTGCACTTATGATATGTCTTCGCATTGTGCAATTAATAAGTCTTCTTTCAGCGAAAGAAGAGCATCAACAGAGAGAAAAATATCTGCTACTTTTGCTTCTTTACCTACTCTGGATCTTGTCTCAGAACAGCTTGTTGAAAAAGCAGCTAAAGCCCTAGTTGAAGGACATACTTATAATAAAGTTGTCAAAGCAGCTTCTAAAGTAACGGGTACGAATCGAGCTCTTAAAGCAGTAGATAGTGCGTTAGTTAAAGTGGCAGCTATTTCACCCGAGCAGTTTGAGGACTGTAATGTTCCTGCGTTTAAAATTGCTCAGCAGATTAAAAAAGCTTCTAAGTGCGATGGCTGTACCTACAACAAAGGACTCTTTTGCGGATTAACCAAGAGAGCATTTGTGCAACAAGCTCAGACTATGGATCGGAATGTTACTGCCGATCATGAGCTATACGGATCATTCTACAAAGATTTAACTTTAGACAGAATGGTTTCAGTGGATGAGCCCAACTCTCTAACTCCAATTAATATAGAGGGACTTAACCAGTTTAACCTATGAGCTCTAATAACACTCCTTCCCGGCGCGAACCGGAAGGTGACTTTATTCGACCCGAAGATAGGGTTCAGGATAAAATAGAGAAGGCTTTTACTGGTAGTACTGATTTCTTCTCAATCATCTTATCTGGGTTAGCTGAAGAAATTGATAGCATGCGTATTGCACGCCGTCGCATTGAAAAAGCTAAAGGCGATGCTACGTATATTAGTGAAAAAATCGTAAGAGCCTATAAAATCTTGGCGGATGTAGCAGCAGAACAGCGTAAAGCAGCTGCAGATAGTGCATTCTCATTCCATAACCCTTATGTCGTGGAGTTGATTAGAGCCATGCTATCCTCTGTCAATGACGTTCTTAGTGATTTAAAGGTTAATGATAATGAACGCGAAGTATTCTTTCACAAAATTAATCAAAGGCTAATTGATATTGAAGACAGAGTTATGCGCAACATTAAGAATCAGTAGATCATATGGGCATAATTAACGACATCATTAATCGTGAGTTTTTAGGTAACTCCGATAGAACACTTGCCGATGTCATTTCTTTTTGCGAAAGCGATTGGGGGGCTAAAGTAAAGCTATTCCCGATCCAAATATTTGTCTTAAAGATGTTCTACGGCATGCCGTTAGACAGAACAAACAAAACAATAGCAGTATTTGACAAGTTTAGAGAAACAAAGCTTTTTGATTTTACTGAGTATGAATATCTCCAGTACCTATACAATCAGGGCCGCTGTAACGTAAATGAAGATGGCCATCAGTTTAATGAAATGGCGATGGTCATTGGTCGAAGAGGCACTAAGTCTACCGTTACTTCACTCATAACAGCATATGAATACTATAAGATTCTTCACATTCCAGATCCATTTGATTACTATTCGCTAATGCGAGGCGGTGAAATTAAGATTATTAACATCGCTAACGGACAAAAGCCAGCTCTTAACATTTTCAACACTGTTAAAAATATTGTATCTACAGTTCCAATTCTAGATCGCTTTAAATCTAATATTACGAAGCAAGAAGTTAGATTTAGGACTCAGTGGGAAATTGAAAACGAACCTAACGCAGATGGCGCGATTGTAGGGCAGTCTGGCGGCTCACTTTCGAGGACAATGCGCGGTAGCTCCTCTATCGTTGTCGTACTGGACGAGTTAGCCCACTTTATCGATAATGGCGGTGTAGCTAGCTCCGAGAAAGTTTACGACGCTCTAACCCCTTCCGTATCTTCGTTTGTTAACAAGAATGGCAAGCAAGAGGGTAAGATTATTTCTCTGTCTTCACCTTTAAATAGGTCAGGGCAGCTATGGAAACTATATACACAAGGCATGTCTGAGGGCAAAAAATCAGGATTACTGATTCTTCAAATGCCATCTTGGGAGATTAACCCCAATCTTGAGTCAGAGTTTTTGAAGTCAAGATTTAAGCGAGACTCTTCTGTTTTCATGGTAGAGTATGGTGCAGAATTTGGTGACAGCAAGCGGTCATGGCTAAAGGACAAAGATACCTTTAAGTCTAAGTGCATTATACCCGGAAACTATAGGCTAAAAGGTGACTTAGGCCAGCCCTACTTCCTAGGGATGGACGTGGGTTCTATTAATGACGGAACCGCTATAACTTTAGGTCACTGGGAAGGTGACCGCTTAATTGTGGATTACTCCAGAGTGTACTACGGGCACCACACTAACTACGGCTTACCCGATAGATATGACTTTTCGCGCTTACCTGTGGAAACCCCACAATCATTGAGGAGTATTGCTCGCGAAGTAGCAGAGCTTTGTAAGAGTTTTTATATAGTCAAGGGTTACTTTGACCAGTATGGCGGTTTACCTTTCCTAGAGCATCTAAAAGATGCCGGCGTTAGTCATCTGGAGATGCTAACAGTAACTCGGACTTTAAACTCTGAAATTTACTCTTCGCTAGGCTTATTAGTTGCGGAAAATAATATTCAACTGCCCGTCCCCCATGAATATTTCAAAGATGGATTAGCTTTTCCCGAGTCGGAACCCTTCATTAAAGAACTTTTTAACTTAGAAGAAACTCAGCATTCTAAGTATATCGTTACTGTAGAATCACCCCCTGTAGAAGGGATGCATGATGACCAATCAGACTCCTTAGCTCGAATGGCGTATTGTGCGTCTAAGTTTAAGTCTAACTTCGGGAAAAAAACATATCCTACCTATAGCGCTAGAGAAGCTGCGGGTAAAACTGCTTCTTCTTACACGGCTTTTCACATGAAACGTTCTAAACTTCATGGAACCAACACCTATAGATCTAATAAGAAGCCACGTTAATGAACGAAGAACAAGTTAGAGATTTTGAAAAGCGGTTAGACAACTTAAAAAGAGAAATAGTATTAGCTTCTAGTAAACTACAAGAGCTACATCATTCCTCCCGTCGAGCCGGGTCTGCCCAAGGGTACACAAAGTCGTTTAATAAACTTCAATACTTAATAAAAATTCTAGAAGATGCCAAGAAAGATTATCATAAAGCATCTGAAGAACATTTAGAACTGCTAAGGCAGAATAAAGATTCTGGAAAGAATCAAATCTATAATTACATTAACATTAATCTTAATAAGCTTCCAGTACGGAAGAAATAGTTGGTACCTAAACTGTGGTAGATAAGAAGACTTCAACCCCTAGAACACCCAAGGTCTCGAATAGGCTAAAGCCTTACGCTACTACGGCAATGGGGCATAAATTAGCTAATAGAGCTAGTTTTGATTCTGTTTTCAAAACAGCAGCTAGTGACATCTTACAGACGCAAGAGGCTCCCTTCTTCAGTCCGTACTTGTCTACGGACATGCTGGAACTACCTAGGACAAACCGAGAGAAGCGTCGTTGGTATCGGCATTTCTACAAGAATGATCCTATCGTAGGTCCCGCTATTGATTTGCACTCTGAGATTCCGCTATCAAAAGTAACGTTGACTATCCCTAAGGCTAAGGATTACAAAACTGCACAAAAGATTCTTCGTTTCTTCGAAGCCATGGTTGAAAGAATCAACTTATTCCAGAAGCTATTATCTATTGCACACGAGTATAATCTTATCGGGGATGTTTATATTTTTTCCGAGTGGGATGAAGAAACCAAAGCTTGGTCCAAAGTAACAGTATTAGATCCGGATACAGTAGAAACTAAGAAGTATCCCTTTACCGATTATCTAGAGATTGCTCTTGTCCCTGACCCCGCAACTAGGGAGCTAGTTGAGAGGGCGAATCACGGGGATCAATCTGCCATTAAAGCACTTAACTCCATGCCCCAAGATATCCTTGAGTACGTAAAGCGTGGCCAGAACATCCCCCTTGATACTGACCCATACTCGGGTAGCCACGTGTTTCATTTAGCTCGAAAGATGAGCGACTACGAAGACCACGGTACAAGTATTTTAGATAGAATTATGAGAGATCTTCTTGAGTTTGAAAAGCTTCGACAAGCGCAAACTCAAATTGCTACGAGAAACATGACGCCTAAGCGAGTTGTTTTCGCCGAAGGGTTATCGCAGGACGATGTTGAGGGCCTACGTGAGCAAGTTGAAGCCTCCATGATCGATCCTGATTACAGTATCATCACGAACTACGAGCTTAACTGGCAGGAAATTGGATCAAATGATCGTCTACTTGTACTTGATTCAGAGTACGGAAGAATATCTACGCGCTTAATGTCGGGCTTAGGTGTCACCGCTGAGCTATTATCCGGTGAGGCAACATATGCGGGTGCTAAGATTACTTTAGAAGTTCTAAATACGCGTTATCTTTTGTTCCGTGAGGTTATGCAAAACTTTGTAGAAGAAGTACTATTTAAACCCGTAGCAAAAGCTAATGGATTTGTTGAGCTAGATGAGGATGGTAATGAAAGATTACTTTATCCTCAACTATCGTTCCGACGCCTTGCTCTTAGAGATAGCAATGACACCTTTGAAGCTCTTTATAGCCTATATCAGAAAGGTTCTGTTGATATATCTACGATTCTTGATTTACTAAACATTGATCCAATTGCAACTCGTGAAAGACTTGAATCCGACATGGGCACTGTAAATGACTCGGCCTTTAACGAGCTACTTAGGGGCATGTATCAGAGTGTTTCTCAGGATATAGTAGGCAAGACCAATATCACAGAGCGATTTGCTAAATATCTAAAGCTTAAGTACAACGAAGCAGGCGGGGAGGGTCCCGGCGGCGGCTTAGGTGGGCCTCTAGGGGATCTGGGTGAGTTAGGCGGGGAAGAAGCTCCACTCCCTGAGGGTGGGGAGGGATTTAGCCTTGAAGAGCTAGCCCCTGGGGCCACTGAGGCACCTGAAGCTCCGCCACCACCCGAAGAAGCACCACCGGCGTAATCCGTTAGTTAATTTAATTTAATATGGACGATCATCTATTCGAACAAATATTACGTATAGCACAACTATACGTAGTTCGTTTAGATGATAACCTAGATGGCTCTGGTTTTAGTGCCCGAGAAGCCCGCAGAACCAAGAGTGTTGATACCGCAGATAGTCCCAAAAGAACTCCGGATAAGCGTAAGAAAGATAGAAGCAGACAGAACCGTCATCGCGGATATGGTCGCTCTACTCGGAGGAAACGTCTCCGAGCTGACACAAGTTTAGGCACTGTAGATAGAGTATCCGATCCAGATTTAAGTGCATCAAACCCAGATAACAGGAAAGATTAATGCGCAATAGAGTAATAAAATCTTACCTGAACCGATATTCTTTATTTGAAGCAAATGTAGATAAGTTTAACGAAAAAGAAAAGATACTCTACAATCAAGTAAAAGCTGTACTTATTTCAAACTTTTACGATACTTCTAACGCGCATAATATTGCAACTTTGCTTAAAACAGATCCAAATCCAGAAGAAGATTTTGTCAATAAAGTTTTTTATTACGGTAAACGATTAGGCCAGCTTGATGAGCCTTTCATAGCTCAACTTTGGAGTCCTACATACATTTATACACAAACTGAAGCCAATTCTCCCTACTTCTGGATTAAGAAAAACTCTTCTACTGGGCTAGGGTATATAAAACCTAATTTCATCCCTGATAACTTTATTGAGATTTGGCACCAAGCACTTAAAGAATTAAACCTTGATGCTGAAGCCCTACCAAAGGACTTAGTAAAGGCAATAAAGCGTTATTCGGATCTATTAAGTAGACGCGTAGAAGAGCTTGAAAAGCTTTTTGCGCAAGAGGACAAATAATGTTCAATAAATTTGCTCTATACCCATTTGCAGTTAAACCTACGGATTTTAAAGTAGGTCAATCAGTTAAACAGCTAATCACCAGCCATTACGGCTCTGTTTTTGTAGGGACAGTTGTCGGTGTTTTCCCTAGCATCGATAAAGTACACGTACAGTGGCCCCATCAGGTTGGTCAGCACTCCCCCGAAGATTTGATCCCAGTTACCGAGTCTATTGGTATCAGACCTACAGTAGTAGATCTACTTTCACCTAGCGTACCCTCTCAGGGCCTGCCACAGGCCCCGCAGGTACAGGTGTTGACAGCTCACCTTAAGAAGGCTTCTTCAGTTATGCGTTCTGCTTTGTTAAATAAGAATGCTAAACTAAACGAATTAGACAACTTTAATAAAGTTAGCTCTACATTTGGCGACAACTTACCTGATGAACAGATTAGACTAATTGTATCTAGCCTTTACGATAGAGAAAAGGCTAGAAAAAATGCCGTATATCTTACGGTAGTTTACGATTTAATGCATGAAGCTTAGAATTGTAAAAGCTTACTTAGAGAAAACCTCAACTTATGTCGAGGCTCCCTACGGAATTCTAGAATCCGGCCAAGCGCCAGGCCTTCACGGTCTTGAAGATGTTCTAGATCAAAGGTCAAGCCAAGGGACTTCAAGTAGTGGAGATTTTACAAAGCTGCAAAATAAATTAATAGAAAGTAAATCTGAAGATGGCGAGCTTGATAAGATTTACCAGCAGTTCTTAGAGAAGATTAGAGGAAGATAGAAAATGGCATTTAAGATCTTTGCAAACGCTCTCTTTGTAGATACAGATTTCAATCCTCTTCGTAGAGGGTTCTCTAAGCACGCTAATGTTGGAATTACATCTAGCTTTGATATAAAAGCTTTTAGCCCTAAAGATTATTTATTTTCTCATTGTACGATTATTGCTTCGGTTGATACTGAGAAAGATTGCTCTCATCACATTACTTTAGGTACTGAAAAATATATTAACCAAAATTACGATAGCTGGACTCGTGGTACCCTAAAGCATACTTACAGAACTTTTATTGGAGCCCCTAACTACGTAGAGCACGTTCAGGTTCCAGAACTTTCTAAGGGTACAATTGTTGATGCAGTACTTCGGGACATCAAGGGTGAGACGCTATATTGCGACATTTTAGTAGCAACTCATCGTAAGCACGACGAGTTAGTTAATAGAATCAAAACAGGATCCATGAAAGCAATGTCCATGGGATGTATAGCTGCCTATACTTTCTGCACGCAATGTGGCAATAAAGCCCACACAGAAAATGAACTTTGCCATCACGTCACAGCAGCTAAAGGTACTAAGTTTTTAGACAAAAAAGCTAACTTCAGAACAGTTGCAGAAATATGCGGACATGAGTCAGACCCAAACTCGGTTAAGTTTATTGAAGCTTCTTGGGTTGAGGTACCCGCTTTTACAGGTGCAGTCCTTCGTAATGTTGTCAATATTGACTCCCCTATTCTTATAAAGAGTGCAGCTTCAAGTCCCCTGAGTGCGTTACTTAGTTCGGCTTTTAGAAAGTCTGCCGCCCAGAAGGATCAACCTCTTATGGGGGATGCCCCAGAGGAAGGATCCCCCGAGGAAGAGCAGGCTGCTTCAGACGAAGTATTAGATCAGCTTTTCGGGGGTAAGGGTATCGATCCCGACGAAGAGGGTACTGATTCCGAAGGCGACGAAGATGAATCTTTACCAGACGAAGAGGGTACTGATTTCGAAGGCGATGAAGCTGAAGAATCCGAAGAACCTGAAGAAAAAAATCCTCAGGCTACTCAGGATCCTATAGGTCGCTGGGATTCAATGCAGCCCGAATGAACTTTGTGGTTTTAATAATCGTTTTATAAACTATTTCCAATAGAGACCAATTACTCCACATCTGAGAAGGTAACTAATATGTCTAGTAGACCAGAATATGAAGGGCTATTCAAAGTAGCCAAACAGCTCCCACTAGGGGACTGTCCCGCTTGCGGCGCGCCTATTATGATTGACGTACAAGTAGGCCCTACTGGCGCCCCTGAGCCCGTGACTCAGGGGCTACCTGAGCCCGTGACTCAGGTAGCCCCTGAACGTACTGCGTCTACAGATTCGTCTTTAACATCTCTCGTTAAGAAGGCAAGTTTTATCGTAGATCAGCTTGATGGCGTTGCTGAGCAAGTTGAAGCTACTAATCCTCGACTCGCTGCCCGGATCGACGCCGTTAGCAACGAAATCGAAAAGCGCGTTGCGAGACTTCTACAACGCAGACAGAATACTAAGTAACTTGGAGGTTATTTAACTACTATGGCTAACAGAAAGCGCCTAACCAAGGAAGGATTTTCTCGTCGCGCTTCCGACGTTGAAAATGCCGATCCAAACTCCCTAAACCGTGTACGTCACGTACCCGATGCAGGACAGTATATGACTTGGGACCCAGAAGCCCACGAGAATCACGAAAAGCCTGATATGCGCCTTGATTGGCGGGGCGATGCCGCAATGCGCCACGAGACCCTAAATGTTGCTATGCCAGGTCGCGCTTCTCAGGCTAATCTTGCCCTACTTCGTACCGCTCAGACCCTCGCAAAGAAGAGCTCTTTAGCAATCAAGGTTGCCAATGCTCTCTTCCCAGAAGGCACTGAAGAGTTCATTGAGAAGCAAGCTACCGACCTTATGGATCTACCCCTACGTTCTCTTATCGACACCGTTGCCCGTATTAACAAGTACGCTGCAGAGATGGATGAAATGGATGAGCTAGACGAAGCTGCTGATATGGGCGCAGCCGAGATGGCTGCTCCTGCTGTAGATGCAGTCGGCGTCAAGGAAGATTGGCAGATCGGTGGTGAAGCTGAAGTAATGCCTGACTTCGGTGATCCTGCAAACATGCCCCCCGCTGAGATGTCTGAAGTTCCAGCTATGGAACTTGGCGAAATGGCTGAAGAAGAGCCCGCCGCAGAAGGCGATTCCGAAGAGCTTGAGTTCGATATGGAAGATGCAGAAGAAGATGACGCCGACGCCATGGGCGACGTAGCTTCTGGCGGCGCTGCTGGTGCAGCAGATGTAGATTTAGATGGCGAAGCTGCTAGGAAGATGGAAGTTGCAATTAAGGCTTCACACTCCAAGACTGCCTCTAAGGTATCCACTAAGTCTGAAGAGAAGCGTGGTGTCCGGAAGATTGCTTCCGCTCCCCGTGCTAATGGCTCTTCTTTCGATGTAGATAGCTTAAGCCGTCTCTGGAAGTCTGATCCTGATGTTAGCGACCACTTCAACTACTAAAACGTGTTTTTCCTGATTATAGGAGAAAGGTAAAAAAAATGGCTCTACGCATTCAATATGTGGGGCATCGCAACTCTCTATTCTCTCTAGAGGAAGCGGCCTTCACAAAGGTAAATCTACTTGGCGGTGATTATGAAAATGACACCCTAAGCGCCAGCATGCCCAACGGCGTACTCGGCGGTTCCGTTGCCGGCCTTAAGGGCGACCTACTCGCAGGCGCCTGTGATCGTTCTGATCGTCCCCTAGGTCTATTCATCAACAATGCTGCAGGTAATCCTTTCGAGAATACCCCTGCAGTAGCTTCTGAAAAGGGTCCCTTCGTCCATTGCCTCGGCGCTTGTCAGGTTGATGTTTACGAAACCCATACCGATGATGGTGAAGGCGCTGCGCTAACTTATGCCGCTGGCGACCTTCTATACTCTTCCGCTCAGGGTCTTCTAACCAAGGAGCAGGATGCATCTACCATCGCTGTTGGCGTTGTCGTTAAGGCTCCCTCTGCTTCCGACCCTTGGCTCGGTTTACTACTTCTAGTTTAAGTAAGGAGATAAGATAACAATGTCAGAGCATATTTCTAACGAGACAAAGCAGCGGATCATCTCCGAGCTCGTCAAGACCGCCGGTGGTCGCGCCAAGCTTGCCGCTTCTATGGTCCAGCCCCTTCGTCGCCGTCGCGACTATTCTTCCGTTGCCCGTAAGGCTTACCTCGTCGAGCAGCTACCTGATGGCGCCCTACCCATCTATGACCGTGACCCCGATGTCACCGCCTACGTCATGGGTGAAGAAGGCGAGAACATCATCGCTGTCTCTAAGAGCCTTCGTGTTCTATTCCCCCTATTCGAAATCGCTTCCAATCCTGAGATTCCTCTAACTCAGGTCAAGGAGCGCCGCTTCGACCTCATTGAGCGTGCACAGGATCTAGCCAAGGCTGAAATCCAGGCTCAAGAGGACACCAAGTCCTTCGCCGTTATGAACGCTGTCATCAATGCTGCCAACGCTCCTAACCAGAAGATCGAGATCACCGCTCCTCTAACCCCATCCGCTCTTGCTGATGCTTTTGCTAACATTGAGCGTTGGGACCTCCGCGTTTCCCGTATCTTCATGAACGCTAAGGACTACACTGATATCCGTAAGTTTGGTCGCGATATCCTAGATATCGAGACCCAGGCTGTCTTACTAAAGACTGGTCTAATGGCTTACATCTGGGGCGCTCAGATCATCGTATCCCGTATCGTTCCCCCCGGAACCGTATACGTTTGCGCCGAGCCTGAGTTCTTCGGCAGAATGCCAGTTCGTACAGAACTAACCGTTCTTTCCGCCGACGATCCCAAGAACCGCCTAATCGGCTTCTCCGTATTCGAGAACGTCGGTATCGGTATCCACAACCCACTAGGCCTCCAGTCTCTATCTATTGAGCGCTAGTAGCTAAATAGATCTGGTTTCCTAACCCGAGAGGCGAGTAGAAATACTCGCCTCTTTTCTTTGCTATAATATTGTAAAATATATTGGAGTTGATGTAAATATGCAGTTTTATGTAGTCGCCAAAAACTTTATTGTAGGCGAAATTGATAAATCCCTGAAAACATCTCAGGTAGTTGGATTCGACGGGACAACACTTGTACTTGGCGATAGGAAGTTTGTAGCACCGGGTCTTACTGGCGCTATTCGTAGGGGCTGGTTATTGCCGACTGAAGGCGAGGCAGAAGTAGCCCCCCACGCTGCTCTAGACCCAAGGTTTAACTCTCAGGCTCTTCTAGACAAATATAAAGTATCTTCTCATGAGTCTAGTGACTCGCCTCTGCCTCGTAAGCAACCCCGGGCACTTATTGATTTTGGCACTAAAGTAATTTCAGACGCTGATGAAGATAATGTACCTTTAGAGGATGCACTTCCTTCGGTAAAGATGAAGCGTGAGGCTAGGAAGGCTCTTAAGGGAAATTCTGCTGAAGTTATTCCTACACTGGAAGTAAAGTCTGATGGAGGAGAAGTTACTGCGTTAAGTCGAGCCCCAAAAGAGGTTCGTAAAAACATCCTTAGCACACTTCCTTTAGTAGACACTTCAAAAGCAGTACCTGTTATCGAACCCCGTCAAGTGTTTGGTGGGGTAGAGTTTTCAGAAAAGGACGCTAGAAACCTTAAGAGCGATACCTTTGAAGCTCTAGAGGCACCAAAGTCCTCACCAACTGCTTTAAGCTTGCCCACTGTAGCTGAAGATCCTCTTCCCGGTGTCGAAGTTCTTGGCGTAGTAGAATCTACTCCTGTCCCAGTTCGTCAATCTAAGAAAAAGTCCCGTAAAACCGAAGAAGACCATGTAGTCCTTGCTGCAAGCATAGGGGCTGAACCCCTAGCAAAGCCGATGGCAGACGGTGTTCCCGATAATTGGAAAAGCTTGTCCTTTCGTGACAGAAGAGATTTTGTAGACCAGACTAATGATGTCGGTATCCTAAAGACTCTACTTCTTGTGGAAAAAGGCGCCGTTAAAAAGTTTATCACTTCTAAGCTAGAGACGCTTTAGTATGCCAAGGTATACTGTAGTTTGTAGGGAATGTGAAGTGTATAAGGACATTTTTCATTCAATATCACAAAAACCAGTCTTAATTTGTGAAACCTGTGGTACTAGTTTACAAAAAATCATAAGCAACCCAAATATACACCTTAAAGGGGATAACTGGACTGGGAAGCTTTTAAAAGAAAAAGAGTTGCGGACTAGAAACTCTCAGCACTTAGGGAGAAAACAGCATTTAGAGCATACACCTGAGAAAGTATTGCCTAATGTAGATGGCCAAGTAGTGTCTTCTTGGCCAGAAGCAAAAAAATTAGCTAAAGACAAAGGGTATAATACTTCTTCGTATGATAAATTTGGAAAATAATTCTATGGATAATTCACAACTTCAAGAAAAAGAATACGAAACTTGTGACCTATATTTTGCGGCATTTTTACAGTCAGCAGGCTGTGAAATGACAAAAACAAAAAGAGATCGAGGAAGGTTTTTCTTTGTATTTCAAGACTTAGGCGGGATTAACCAACTTCGTAACGAATATTTTGGAAGAAGATCTAAGGTAGATGCACTTAGCTATGCGGATAGAGTACAAAGCTTAAAATCTCTTTTACATAGTTAATCTCATGTGATATGTAGATGTAGATTCAATATTGGCATATAGTGAAAGGTGATTTTAATGGGAAAGTTTAGAGGCTTTCAAATCGCCAGCGGAGTTGTCGCTTCGTATCACTTAGAAGACAATATCGCGATTAGAGGGACGTTTTCGGTCTCTGGCGCTACCACTCTTAGTGGGTCGCTAACTGCCCTAGGCAACTCTTCTCTATCCGGTACTCTAAGTGTTGCTTCCGGCGCTAACTTCTCTGCAGCGGTTCAGATTGCTAGTGGTTTAACCGTTACCGGTGCTGCTGCAATCAAAAACGAGCTAACCGTCTCTTCCGGCGCAGTTATCTCTGGTTCTTTAGGCGTTTCTGGTGCAGCTACTTTAGCTAACAGCATCAGCGTCGCCTCTGGCGCAGTCTTCAGCCATACCGTTGACGTTGTTGGCCCCCTTCGTGTTGCCGGTAATGCCTTCGTCACAGGCACTTTAGGCGTTTCTGGCGCTTCCAGCCTAGCTGGTGTTGATATCTCTGGCAACGCTGTCGTTTCCGGTTCCTTACAGGTTTCCGGTGCTTCTACGCTAGCTTCCGCTAACGTAACTGGCGCTCTAGCTGTCGGTGGTGCTGCTAACGTAACTGGCGCTCTAGGTGTTTCTGGCGCTTCCAGCCTAGCTGGTGTTGACATCTCTGGCAACGCTGCTATCTCTGGTTCCCTAAGCGTTTCCGGCGCCACTACCCTCGCTTCCGTCACCGTAACTGGCGACGTAATCGTCGGTGATGACCTATTCGTCGGCGATGCTGCTTTTATCACTGGCGCTCTAGCTGTCGGTGGCGCTGCTAACGTAACTGGCGCTCTAGGCGTTTCTGGCGCTTCCAGCCTAGCAGGTGTTGATATTTC
>Ga0194125_10002324_pt1 | contig 31583 bp, 29 predicted proteins | sample TA2KigC250mmetaG_FD_148626 | JGI IMG/M metagenome (GOLD analysis project Ga0194125, IMG submission 148626) | Freshwater microbial communities from Lake Tanganyika, Tanzania - TA2015034 Kigoma Deep Cast 250m | ecosystem: Environmental > Aquatic > Freshwater > Lake | place: Tanzania: Lake...
CGAAGACCCAGATCGCAAAGCACCCTTCCAGGGCCTAAGGGGGATTCGAAGGGAGGTCGACATGCTCCAAGCGACCGCTCGATCGGCGGGATCTCGATTCCTGGCGAACCTGGTCTACCTGGTGCCCAGCTACCACGGCTACAAGGCGCGGGACTCCAGGCGCGCGGAGGACGCGCGCTTGCGCGCCCGCCTCCTCGAGGGCCTCGCGGAGGTTCGCCGGCGGATCGCGGAATCGATGGCCCGGGGAGCCGAGAGCTGGCCGGCGCCGTGGCTCTCGCGGACGGACCGCCAAGCGAAGAGGCTCGACACCCTGGCCGACACGATCCGCTACGCGCCTTACGGCTTCTCGGGGTTCTTCGACGCGGACGCGGTCTCGGAGGAGTCGCTGGAGTGGATCCTGGAAGCCGATCTCCTTCTCTTCGATGACATCGATCGAATGGACCGAGCGGAGCAGCTAGTCGCCGAGGGCCCGCCTCCTATGCAGATCCTCGAGGCGTTCATCACGGAACTGAGCGACGCCATCGGGAAGATGGAGGAGCACCTGGTCCTCCGCGACAAGGCGCTCGGCGGGACCTGAGCCCCCTCATCACGGGGCCGCGAGCGGAAGGCGGATCCGGAAGGTCGTCCCCTTGTCGGGGACCGAAGAGCAGCTGACCGATCCCCCGTGCTCCTCGACGATCTGCCGCACGACGGCGAGGCCCAGCCCCGTGCCGTCCTGCTTCGTCGTGAAGAACGGATCGAAGATCCTCGGCAGAATCTCCTGAGGAATCCCGGGGCCGTTGTCGTCGATCTCGATCTCCCCCGCGTCGCGGGTCGCCTTCGTCACCACCATGACCTGTCCGCTCCGGGGAGGCACGACTTCCATCGCGTTGCGGATCAGATTGAGAACGACCTGCCGCACCAGCCTGCCGTCGCAGGACACGCGCGGGTGATCGTCGTCCAAGTTGAGCACCAGCCGGATTCCACTGCGGCGCAGCTCCGGCCGCAGGAAGTCGGCCAGTCCGAGGATGACGCTATTGAGGTCCTCGCGCGCCCCCGTCGGCTGAGGCATCCTCGAGAATTGAAGGTACTCGTCGGTTATCTGGCTGAGCCGCTTCGTCTCGCGCTTGATGGTCTGCAGGATCTCGCGCGCCTCCTCGACTTCCGGCGTCTCTGCCTCCTCCAGACCGTCTAGGAGCAGATCGACGTTCAGGTTGATGGAGCCCAGCGGATTCCTGATCTCATGGACGACCTTGGACGCGATCTTCCCGACCGCCGCCATCTTCTCGGTGAGGACCATCTCCCTGTCCAAGACGCGCTGGCTGGTGATGTCCCTCAGAACCTCCACCTCTCCGATCGCCTCCCCGTCAGGCGTGCGGACCTTCGAGCGGGTGAGGGAGACCTCGACCAGACCGCCGTCGCGCCGGCGCCGCTGCGTCCGGAGGTCCCGCACCGCGCCGGGATCGGCAAGCGCATCGACAAGGCTCGTCTCGAGCGGAGTCCCTTCCGGAAGGATGAGATCGTACGACCGGCCGACCGCCTCGGCCCGGGAGTAGCCGAAGGTCTCGACCGCCCCTCGGTTCCACAGGCGGATCTTCCCCTCGCGGTCGAGCAGGAGGATCGCGTCCGCCGCGTCCTCGATCACCCTCTCCGGAAGGACGCGCGTGTTCGCGACAGGCCCGATCGGACTGCGGCTTGGACGGGGCGGCCGTCCCCGGCGCGCCCAGAGCCAGGCGCAGGCGCCGAGAGCCAGAAGGATCGGGACCCATGCCCAGGGCGGGATCGTCCATCCGTCGCTCGCGAACGCAGGCGCCATGACTACTCGAGGTGCTCTGTCAGCCCGTACTCCCGCAGCTTCCTGTAGAGTCGCGTGCGGGAGATGCGCAGCAACGACGCCGCACGCGACTTGTTGCCGTCGCACGCCTTGAGCGCCCGCTCGATGGCGGCCCGCTCGGCGTCCGAGAGCGCCGCTGCCGGCTGCTCCCTCACGATCGCTTCCGCCTCTCCGCCCGACCGGAGGAAGTCAGGAAGATCGTCCAGGGCGATGACCCCGCCGAGGCCCATCGCGAAGAGCGATTCGATCACATTCTCGAGCTGGCGGACGTTGCCAGGCCATCCGTACCGCTGCATGCTCTCGAGCCCTCTGGGCTCGATCCCGGCAATCGAGTTGGGGAAGAGTCGGGAGAACCGATCGATGAAGTGCTGCACGAGGAACGGGATGTCCTCCGGCCGGTTCCTGAGCGGCGGGATCTCGACGCGGATCACGGCGAGCCTGTAGTAGAGATCCTGCCTCAGGACGCCGTCGGCCAGGGCCTCCTCGACGTTTCGATTCGTGGCGGAGATGAACCGGACGTCCACGCCGACCTCGGCCACGTCTCCGACGGGGCGCACCTTGCGCTCCTGGATCACCCTCAGGAGTTTCGCCTGCGTATCGAGCGGCATTTCCGCGAACTCGTCGAGGAACAGCGTCCCGCCGTCGGCGGAGCGCACGAGGCCCAGCGTCGTCGCGTTGGCGCCTGTGAACGCCCCTCTCTTGTGCCCGAAGAGCTCGCTCTCGATCAGACCCGCGGGGATCGCGCTGCAGTTCACCGGAACGAACGGGCGGTCCGCCCGCTGACCGCCGTAGTGGATCGCGCGGGCCACCACCTCTTTTCCCGTTCCGCTCTCGCCGAGAACCAGGATGGAGCTGTCGTTGCGGGAGGCCGCCTGGATCACGGAGAAGACCCTCTGCATCGAGGGCCCGCGGCCGATGAGATTGGGAAAGGCGTAGGTCTGCTGCAGCTCCTCCCGCAATCGATGAACCTCGCCGTGCAGGCGCCTGGACTCGAGGATCTGGTTTACGGCCTTGAGCAGCTCGTCCTTGTCGAAGGGCTTGGTGATGTAGTCGGTCGCGCCGATCTTCATCGCCTGGATCGCGTTCTGGATGGTCCCGTACCCGGTCATCATGATGACATCGATCCCCGGGTACTCCTTCTTGATCCGCTGGAGGAGCTCGGTGCCGTCGACTCTGGGCATGCGAAGATCGGTGAGAACGATGCTGTAGCCGCTGTCCTTGGCGAGACGCTCCAAGGCGTCCTCCGCTCCGAAGACGGTGTCGGCACTCAGTCCGATCTTGCGAAAGATACGGCGGCAGGTCTCCGCCATGTCCACGTCGTCATCTACGATGAGGATTCGATCTTCCGTCATATTGACAGGACCGGGCGGACCGCGCTCAGCGACTGCTCTCCTACGACTCGGGCGTCGCCGCCCTATCGGACTTGGGCCTCGGGGCTTCCACGAACCACAACCACTCATCGTAGCGGCGATTGCGCCCCTGAACGACGTCGAAGAACTCCTGCTGGATCCGCGCCGTGACGGGACCGATCTTCCCGCCGCCCAGGACGAACTCGTCCATCTGCTGGATTGCGGTCACCTCGGCGGCCGTCCCCGTGAAGAACGCCTCGTCCGCCGAGACTACATCCTGGAGAGTCAGGGGCGCCTCCTCCACCTCGTAGCCCAGATCGGTCGCAAGCTGGATGATCGATGCCCGGGTGATCCCGGGGAGGATCGCGCCGAGCGGCGGCGTCCGCACGAGCCCATCCTTCACAATGAAGAAGTTCTCCCCCGGTCCCTCGGCGACATAGCCGTTGTAGTCGAGGAGCAACGCCTCATGATAGTCCGCCTCCTTGGCCTCCATGTTCGCGAGGATCGAGTTGACGTAGTGGCCGCAAACCTTCGCGTTGGCCACGGTGGTTCGCGGGTGGATCCTGATGAACCGCGACACCTTGACCTTGATGGGGCCGCTGCCAAGGTACTTCCCCCAGGGCCAGGCGGCGATGGTGAGGTTGACCGGGTTGGTGCCCGGGTTGACGCCCAGCATCCCGTACCCGAAGAAGGCGATGGGGCGGATGTAGCCGGACCGCATGCCGTTCGTCCGGATCAGGTCGGCGCAGGCCTGGCAGATCTCCTCCCGCTGGAACCCGATCTTCATGTCGAAGACGCGCGCGGACTTGAAGAGGCGATCGACATGCTCGCGCAGCCGGAAGATGGCCGGGCCCCGGTCCGTCTCGTAGCAGCGGATGCCCTCGAACACTCCGCTGCCGTAGTGGAGCGAGTGCGAGAGCACGTGGACCTTGGCGTCGTCCCAGTTGACGAGCGCGCCGTCCATCCAGATCTTCTCTGTCTTCTGGAAGCCCATCGTCTTCTCCCTGCTAGAGGGCATTCTCGCTCACGAAGGATGCTCCCTTCCTGAGCGCCTGCTGATTGAGCGGAATCGTCTTGCGCGCCTTTATGTAGCTCGGCATGGCCCCTATCACCGATTCCAGATCCAGAATGCCCGTCTTCTGGATGTATGCGCCCATCATCACCATGTTGGCCACGCGCGTCGATCCGATCGCGTCCGCCATCTCGGTCGCGGGGATCTTGATGATCCTGGTGTCGCTCCTCTGGGGAGAGACGAGGATGAGGGAGCTGTCGTAGAACAGCAGGGCGCCGGGACGCATGTTCTGCTCGAACTTCTCCAGGCTGGGTCGGTTCATCGCGATCAGCACATCCGACTGGGCCACCAGGGGACTGCCGATTTCGGCCTCCGAGATCCGCACGTGGCAGTTCGCGGTGCCGCCGCGCATCTCCGGACCGTAGGAAGGCAGCCAGGAAACCTTGTAGCCCGCCTGCATCCCGCACTCGGCGAGCGCAACCCCGAGAAGGAGGATTCCCTGGCCGCCAAAGCCGGCGATCTTGATCCGTGGGTCCGCGTAGCCGGCATCGGCCAGGGTTCCGCGCCGAGCCTTCTGCCCGGTGTCGTCGGCGATATCGAGATGCAGATCGAGACCGGTGCCGACGAACCTGGCGGCCTCCAGGGGCCTCGCCTCGATCTGGTCCGTCTTGTCGCGGAGAACGCCCAGTTTGAAGTGGGGCTCCAGTTCCGAGTGGATCCAGCCCCTCGACTCGACCGGGTTGATCTTCCATCCCGTGGGACAGGGAGCAAGCGCTTCGACCAAGGAGAATCCCTTCCCCTGGATCTGCGTCTGGATCGCCTTGCGCACGGCGTTGCGCGCCCGGTTCATGTGCTTCGCGTCGGTCAGCGCGACCCTCTCCAGGTAGACAGGCCCCTCGAGCGCGGCGAGCAGCTCGGCGATGCGGATCGGCGACCCCTCGTTCGCGGCGGTCCGCCCGTAGGGCGTCGTCGTCGTCTTCATCCCGATCAGGGTCGTCGGCGCCATCTGCCCGCCCGTCATCCCGTAGATCGCGTTGTTGATGAAGAAGACCGTGATGTTCTCCCCGCGATTCGCGGCATGCACGATCTCGTTGCCGCCGATGGCGCCCAGGTCGCCGTCTCCTTGATAGACGAGGACGATCGCATCCGTATGCGCCCGCCGGATGGCCGAGGCGACAGCGGGGGCGCGCCCGTGGGCGACCTGGACGTTGCCGCACTTGTAGTAGTAGTACCCGAAGACGCTGCACCCAACGGGCCAGACGAAAATGGTGCGATCCTGGATCCCGAAGTCGTCTATGGCCTCAGCGATCAGCTTGTGGATGTTCCCGTGGCCGCAGCCGGGGCAGTAGTGGGTGGACAGCTTGTCCGGTCCCGTCTTCCGGTCGAAGTCCACATAGAACGAAGTCGCCTTGACGAACGAGTCCTTAGGCATGGATCGGCTCCTCCAGCTTCTCGATTTGCGCCATCAGCTCGTGCGCCGTGGGCACGTTGCCTCCCAAGCGGTAGTAGAGCCGGACCGGCCTCCTCCCGAGGACGGCCAGCCGGACGTCGTCGACCATCTGCCCCGTGGAGAGCTCGACGCAGAGGAAGTCCTTCACGCGCTCGGCGAGGCGTTCGATCTGCTCCGAAGGGAACGGCAGGACGGTGATCGGACGGAGCAGACCTACCTTGATGCCTTTGTCGCGGGCCAGATCCACTGCCGACTTCAGGATCCGCGAGACGATCCCGTAGCCGACGACGACATGCTCCGCGTCCTCCAGGCGATACTCCTCGAACCGCACCTCCTTGCGCTGGATCTCCTGGTACTTGCGGTCGAGCTTCTTGACGTGCTCCTCGAGGTCGTCAGGATCGAGGAAGATGGATGTGATGAAGTTGTCCACGCGCGCCGGCGACGGCGCCACGGCCCACGACTTCTCGGGGATCTCGGTGCGCCCCTCGGGGAACTCGCACGGCTCCATCATCTGCCCGATGAACCCGTCGGCCAGGAGAAGAACGGGGTTCAAGTACCGGTCGGCGAGCTCGAAGGCGAGCATCGTCAGATCGGACATCTCCTGGACCGAGTTCGGAGCGAGAACGATCAGCTTGTAGTTGCCGTGGCCGCCTCCCTTCACGGCCTGGTTGTAGTCGCTCTGCTCGGGGGCGATGTTGCCCAGCCCCGGACCGCCGCGAACGATGTTGACGAGGACGCACGGAAGCTCCGAGCCGGCCAGGTAGGAGAGCCCCTCCTGCTTCAGGCTCATCCCGGGAGAGGATGAGGCCGTCATCGCGCGGATCCCGGCGGCGGCTGAGCCATAGACCATGTTGATCGCCGCCACCTCGCTCTCGGCCTGGAGGAAGGTCCCGCCGACACGGGGGAAGTAGATCGCGGCGGCCTCGGCGATCTCGCTCGCCGGCGTTATCGGATAGCCGTAATAGGCGCGGCAGCCGGCCAGCAGGGCGCCCTTGATGATCGCTTCGTTTCCCTTGAGCAGAAACCTGGCCATACCCCCCTCCCTACTTCCCGGCCGGGAGCTTGAAGACGGCGATCGCGCCCGGCTCCGGACAGGTGTAGAAGCAGATCCCGCATCCCGTGCACCCGTCCCCGCGGTATTGCGACGGGTGGTATCCCATTCGGTTCAATCCCTCCGAGAGAACGAGGACCTTCTGCGGGCATTCCGCGACGCAGTAGCCGCATCCCTTGCACTCGTCCTCGCGGATCTCGACGCGGCCCTGCGGTTTCGCTCTCTCCTTCTTGACCTGTTCCATCGCTTACCTCCGCATGGGATGTAGAGATGATCCTCTATGCCCCGGACCCGAGTCCACTCGCATTCGTCTTGCTCTCCTCGATCCGCCGGGCGAGCCATCCAAGCCAGCGATCGATCCCGGCCCCCGAAGCGCAGGAGATCTCCATGCGCTCGGCCGCCGGGTTCAACCTGGCGACCGCCGCCCAGAACGCCTCCTTGTCGAAGGCCAGGTGGGGCAACAGATCGACTTTGTTGAGGATGACGACCTCGGCCTTCTCGAACATGAACGGGTACTTTTCGGGCTTGTCCTCCCCCTCAGGGGAGCTGGCCATGACCGCGCGCGCCGACTCGCCCAGATCGAAGCCGCTCGGGCAGACCAGGTTGCCGACGTTCTCGATGACGATCGCATCGAGGTCCCTCAGGTCCACCCCCTCCAGCGCGGAGACGATCATCCTCGACTCGAGGTGGCAGGTGCCGTTGGTGACGATCTGGACGGCGCGTCCGCCGGCAGCCGCGATCCTCTGCGCGTCGCGCGCGGTCCGCAAGTCCCCCTCGATCACCAGGCAGCGCCGCCCGACGCCGAGCCCCTGGAGCGTCCTTTCTAGAAGCGTCGTCTTCCCCGCGCCGGGCCCGGACAGGAGGTTGAGGGCGAAGAGACCCGCCTCCTTGAATCTCTGCCGCAGGCCGCATGCGATCTCGTCGTTCTTCTGAACGACATTGCGGACCAGGTCGAGCACACGAATCTCCTGAGAAGGACTCATGGGGACTGATCCTCCACGAGGGCGCCCTCCATCACGTCCAGGACGATCCGCCTGACCTCGATCTCCCGGCCCTCGATCAAACTGAATCTCGCCGGACCGCAGGCGGGACACTGCCCTTCCCCGTGGCCTAGCGTGAAGGAGCCTCCGCACCCATCGCAGAGCGCCCGCGCCGGCGTGACCTCGATCTGCAATGCGGTCTCCCGCAACGTCTCGTCGCCGCGAGCCACCTCCCACGCGAAAGAGAGCGCCTCGGGCTCTACGCAGCTCAGGCTCCCGATTCGCACCGTGACGGACGGGACGCGGCCCACAGCCGCCCCGCGACAGTGCCGCGCGACCTCCTGTTCCACGATCTCGCGGATCGAGATGGCGAGAGAGAGCTCGTGCATCAACTTTCCCTCGGCGGGGGCTCCACCCCCCGCGGTCTGGGTCTCACGATTCGACGCAGGTTCTGTCTGACGACACGAACCATCTCCGCCGTGCCGGCCCGGTCGCCGTAGTAGAGCACGCCCGCCTGGCGGGCTTCCCGTTCCCACTCCTCCCGAGGGGAGAGAAAGGCGAAGACGACCGGGAGCGTGGGCCGGATCCTCTTGACAAGCTGGAGAAGCTGGTTGGCGGGCCGGTCGTTGAGCGCTCCGTCCAGGACGACGACCTGCACGCGAGGATCCTCGACCGCCTCGAGACACTCGCGCGCGGTGTTCGCCAGGAGCCAGGCATGCTCCAGTTCGGGAGCGTCCTTGCGCAGGCCCACCCAGAAGCTCGGATCCTCCGTGACCACGACGACTCGCTCGCGGGGTCCGGGCGTCCGGGCTTGCAGATGTAGAAAGGCCGGCGTCTGCTTCAGCATCGCGATCTCCGGGGCGCTCTTGGCCAGCGCCAGCCTACTGCAAGCAGGGTGCCACCCAGACGGGCTCCACGACGAATCAACACACTGCAGATCAACAAGTTGGACTCTTTCTTGGATGCCCGCGGCGGATTGCCTGCAGCGGTCGATCAGGATTGGATCGAAACGCTACACAGTGTCTCGTATCGAAGCATAGTCATACCGCATGGAGCCCGCAAGGAGCGACGCATCAGCAGATCCTCGGCAGCTGCTCGCCCGAGAGAAGGTCGAGAACACGACGGCCGCCGCCGCGCGTGCGCAGGGTCAGACGACCGGGAGGATCGGCCAACACCTCGCCAATCGACTCGGAGCCCAGCCCGAGCCTGTGCTCCCGCAGTCTCACGAGCGCCGCATCGGCATGCTCGGCGGCCACGGCGATGAGCACCCTTCCCTCGCACGCCACGTAGAGCGGGTCGATCCCGAGGATCTCCGCGAGCGCCGCCACGCTCGGCCGGATCGGGATCTCGGTCTCCACGAGCTCGATTCCGAAGGGACGTCCGGCGACCAGCTCGTTCAAAGTCGTCGCGACCCCGCCGCGCGTCGGATCGCGCATCCATCGAATCCCCCGCGAACCCTCCAAGAGATGTTCGATGACGGGCCAGAGGGGAGCGCAGTCGCTCTCGATCGGAGTGTCGAAGCGGAGATCGTTGCGCGCCGAGAGGACCGCCATCCCATGATCCGCGATCGGTCCGCTGACGAGGATCCGGTCTCCCGGCCGAACCGCGCCGGCTCCTTCGGGGAGGGGGCCGTCCAGGAGCCCTACTCCCGCCGTGTTCACGAAGACCTGATCGAGACCTCCCCTCTCGACCACCTTGGTGTCGCCCGTCACGATCGCGACGCCGACCTCGTCGCAGACTCCCCGCATCGAGAGCACCAAGCGCTCGAGACGCTCGATCGAGAGGCCTTCCTCCAGGAGAAAGCCTGCCGACAGGGCGATCGGGCGGGCGCCCATGACCGCGAGATCATTGACAGTCCCGCAGACTGCGAGCTTTCCGAGATCTCCTCCGGGGAAAAAGACTGGAGAAACGACGAAGGAGTCGGTCGTGAAGGCGATGCGCGAGGCGCCCACGGCCAGACATGCGGCGTCTTCGAGCGGAGAGAGCGCGGGGTTGTCGAGAAGCCTGACGAAGAGGCTGCGCACCAGCTCGTGCGTCAAGCGTCCGCCGCTGCCGTGAGCCAGGAGGATCTCGGGGGGGCGCGAAGGATGCATCGCGAACACCACCTACGCCTGGCGCCCGTATCTGAAGTAGGCCGCGCAGGTCCCTTCCGTGGAGACCATGCAGGGGCCGACCGGGGTCTCGGGGGTGCAGCCGCTTCCGAAGAGGCCGCATTCGGTCGGGAGGATGGTCCCGCAGAGGACCTCGCCGCACCGGCATGCCGCGTCATCGCGCGCGCTCGCGGCGAGTCGCGCGATCTCGTCGTCCCCGAGAAGAAGAGCCGCATCGCGGTGTCGGAGCGAGGGGCGAAGGGCCAGTCCGCTCGCCGGCATCCTTCCAAGACCCCTCCACTCCGTGTCCACGGTTTCGAAGATCGAGTCGAGCGCTGAGAGAGCGGCACGGTTTCCGTGGCTCTTGACGAACCGGCCGTACAGATTGGCGATCGCCGGCCTGCCCGTTCTCCTGGCATCGAGCAGCGAGAGCACGCCCTTGAGGAGGTCGACCGGCTCGAATCCGCAGATCGCCCCCGGGACTCCGAACTCCTCGGAAACGAAGCGGTAGGACTCCGAGCCGATGATCACGCTCACGTGCCCGGGCAGGATGAAGCCGTCGATCCGGAGCTCCGGATGCGAGAGGAGCGCCCGCAACGCCGGGGGAACGAGCTTGTGGCCGACGAGGAGGCGCAGATTGGCGACGCCTTCCTTCTCCGCGAGGACGACGGTCTGGGCGATGGTGGGCGCCGTGGTCTCGAATCCGACCGCGAGGAAGACGAAGGTCGTCCGCGGCTCGCTTCGCGCGAGGGCAAGCGCATCCATCGCGGAGTAGACGATGTGGACGCGCCCTCCGCGCCCCTTCTCTCGCTCGATGCTCGTGGCCGAGCCGGGAACGCGGATCATGTCGCCGAAGGTCGCCAATGCGACGCCCGGCTCTCGCATCAACCGAAGGGCCAGATCGACGTAGCTCGTCGGCGTCACACAGACCGGGCATCCCGGTCCCGAGATGAGGCGGACCGACGCCGGGAGCATGCCCCGCACCCCGTGCCGGAAGAATGCGGTGGTGTGGGTGCCGCATACCTCCATCAACGCGACGGGAGGGAGATCGCGCGCGATCCTATCGATCTCGTTCCTGAGCGCGAGACAGGCCGCCGCGTCCGCGAGACGCGCCTCGTCGAGATCGAACATCAGGAGCCGCCGTCCGCGGAATCATCGAGCAGACTCTCCAGGAGACGGAGATCCTCCTCGGCTCGCTCCCTCTGGAGCTTCTCGATGACGAACCCGGCGTGGACCAGGACGTAGTCGCCGATCTCGATGTCGGGAACGAACCCGAGATGGACCTCTCTCCGCACGCCTCTCAGGTCGACGATCCCGAACTCCCCCGACCTCTCGATCAGACGCATCGGAACAGCAAGACACATCCTCCATGACCTCCGTTCTCTTACCCTGGAGTCTATCAGCAGCCTGAGCGAAGCTCCCAGGCAACAGCCGCGAGCTGGCCGTACGAGATGCCGCCGTCGTTGGCAGGCACCTCGAGCGGCAAGAGCGCCTCCAGCCCGAGGGACGAGAGCCGATCGACCGCCATCCCCAGAAGGAGCTGGTTCTGGAACACTCCTCCTCCGAGGGCGACGGTCCGGATCCCGTCCTCCCCGGCGAGCCTTTCGGCCCCGCGCGCGATCGCCTCCGCCATCGTGAGGTGGAAGCGATAGGCGAGATCGGGCTCATTCTCCCCTCGCCGCAGCCCCTCGAGGAGGGCCCGGATCCCCTCATCGAGGCTCACCCGGAAGCGCATCGGCCAGGGGGCCTCCCCCTCCCCCGCGCGGGCCGGGGCGGAGAGGATCCGGACAGGCCACGGTCCCGAGCCTGAGGCGTCCGTTGCGGCCTTCTCGGCCATCATCTCCAGCTCCATGGGGACTTGCCCCTCGTACATGTTGCGGGCCTTGCGCAACAGGAGCGCCCCGACGGCATCGAAGTAGCGCCCGGCTCCGCTCGACCAGGGGCAGTTCAAGCGGCGCGCGATCATCCGCGACACGAGCTCCGCAGCGGGACCGGAGATGCGCCCGTCGATCTCCAGGATCCGCTCCATCGGATCCCCGCCGGGGTCCAGATGGTGCAGCAGAGACTGCGCGATCCGCCATGGCTCCCTGATCGCGGCCTCGCCGCCCGGCAGCAGCAGCGGCTCCAGGGAACCCGCCCTCTCGAACCGCCCCTCCCTGAAGACAAAGAACTCGCCGCCCCACAGAGTGCCGTCTCGGCCGTAGCCGGTGCCGTCGAAGGAGACCCCTACGACGGGATGGTCGCGGGCGTGCTCGCTCAGGACGGCGGCGATGTGCGCCTCGTGGTGCTGGACCCCGATCTTGCGCTCCGCCGGAAACTCGAGGGCGTAGCGCGTCGACAGGTAGTCGGGATGGAGGTCGTGGCCGACGATGGCCGGGTCCTGGCCGAAGAGCCTGCAATAGTGGACGACTCCCTCTTCGAGCGACCTGTAGGTCTCGAGATTCTCGAGGTCGCCGATGTGGTGGCTCAGGAGCGCCTCTCCGTCCGATCCGAGGGCGAACGTGTTCTTGAGCATTCCCCCGACGGCCAGGACGGAGGCGGGCAAGGGAGGAAAGAGGGGCAGGGCTCGCGGCACGAACCCCCTCGACCGCCGCAGGACCTGCAGGCGGTCGCGAAAGACCCGGACGACCGAATCGTCGCATCGCACGTGAATCGGTCGGTCGTGAAGCAGGAAGTAGTCGGCGATGTCCGAGAGCCTCTCCCGCGACTCCTGATCCCTGTAGACGATCGGCTCGTCGCTCCTGTTGCCGCTCGTCATCACGAGCGCCCTGGGGCAGGGCTCATCGCCCGGCAGGGAGCTGAAGAGGATGTGGTGCAGGGGCGCATAGGGAAGCATGAAGCCGAGGGTTCGCTGCCGGGGGGCGATCCCCTCGGGAAGAAGACAATCGGCGCGCTTCCTCAGGATCACGATCGGCCGTTCCACCGAGCTGAGGAGCTTCTCCTCGTCCTGCCCGACGAAACAGTGCCGGCGGATCTCCTCGAGATCGGCCGCCATGAGCGCGAAGGGCTTCTCTTCCCGGTACTTCCTTCCGCGAAGCGTGTGAACGGCGACCTCGTTGCGCGCGTCGCACGCCAGGTGGACTCCACCGATCCCCTTGATGGCGACGACGTGACCGGCAGTGAGCAATCGCCTCGTCTCGGCGATCGGATCGCGCACCGGCAGGCGGATCCCTGTCGCGTCCTCGAGCCGGAGCCGCGGGCCGCAGTCCGGGCAGGCGTTGGGCTGGGCGTGGAAGCGTCGGTTCGATGGATCTTCGTACTCGATCCGGCAGCGCTCGCACAACGCGAACTCCGCCATCGTGGTTCTCGACCTGTCGTAGGGGATGTCCTTGACGATCGTCAGTCTCGGGCCGCAGTGTGTGCAGTTCGTGAACGGGTACTGGTGGCGTCTGTCGCGGGGATCCATGATCTCGGCGAGACACTCGGGGCATGTGGCGGCGTCGGGGGAGACGGGAACCCGTCTCTTCCTCGCGCGCGGGCTCTCGCGGATCTCGAATCCCTCGTGGCCGGCCGCCGGGAGGCGCGTCACCTTGATCGAGGCGATTCTCGAGAGGGGAGGCGCATCCCGCCTGATCTCCTCCTCCAGGCCCGCCAGCGCCCGAGAGTCGCCCTCGACCTCCAGCAACACTCCCTGATCGTCGTTCAGGACGAAGCCGTCGAGCCCGCGGGCGCCCGCGAGGCTGTAGAGGAAGGGACGAAAGCCGACACCTTGGACGATGCCGGTGATCCGAAGGACGAGGCGTCTTCGCATGGCTCGGCAGACCCCGCTGCGGCCTCACACCCTCCCGGCGAGGAGCTCTCGGACTCGCGCCAAGGCCACCTCGATCGCCGCGCTCCCGAGTGGCGAGAGCGCGTCTGACCAGGCTATCGCGGCGGGCACGAATCCGACAACGTCGATCTCCGGGAGCTGGATCCTGAGACTCGCCGCGAGGCGCAACAGCCCGCCTAGCGACGTCTCGTGAAGGGAGAAGCGGGGATCGGGGTTCTCGAGCTCCACCGTGTTCAGCCGGAACACCACCACATCACCTGGAGCGGGCGCTCTCGGGCGATCGCCCTCGCTCGCCGCTCCCCCCACAGCTCTCGAACCCCTGTCCCCGAAACCGGCCTCCGCGCTCACAGGCGCGCTGTCTCGCCCCACCCGGATCGCGTCGATGAGCACGACGCGCCCGTACCCCGCCATGCGGTCCAGAAGGTCGACGCCACCCGTCCCGCCATCCTCGAGATCCACCCCGTCCGGGAGGCCCTCGTCTCGAAGGCGCCGCACGGCATGGATCCCGAACCCCTCGTCGCCCAGAAGGAGGTTCCCGATCCCGAGGACGAGGGTCTTCGACGAGCGCGCGCCGTCGTCCCGAGTCCGGTCAACCACGAGCGGACCGCTCCCCTAGACGAATCGAACCTCCAGGAAGTGCGTCGCGCAGGAGATGCAAGGATCGTAGGCGCGCACCAGCATCTCGAGGCCGCGCTGTATCTCCTGGGGCTCCCTGCCGGCCATCTGGCCGACCAGGGTATGCATGTCGGCTTCGATGTTCGCGAGGTTCTGCCCCGTGGGGATGATGCAGTTGGCCTTCGTGATCCTTCCATCGGCGTCGAGCGTGTAGTCGTGGAAGAGAACGCCGCGGGGAACCTCGCTCGCGCCGGCCCCGCGCCCGTACTTCGTCGGCTGCTTCATCCTGTGGACGTAACCCTTGCGCGCGAGCAACTCGTCGCACATCTCGATCGCGTTCTCGTAGCAGTGCAGGACCTCGATCAGCTGGGCCGTGTTGTTGTGGAACGGATTCGTCAGAGGCGGCTTGAGACCCAGCGCCTTGAGGACTCCCTTCGCCCAGGGTCGCAGCATCTCGTGGTTGATGTTGAGTCTGGCGCGCGCTCCGACGGCGTAGCTCTCGGCCTGGGCCTTGACATGCTTGGCAGCCGAGTGGGATACGACACGCTCGCTGATCCGATCGAGGTAGGTCTGCGGAGGGGTGACCTTGCCGAGGCTCGACGCGATGTCCCCCGTGTAGAACGCGTACTCGCCGGGCGCCTTCAGGGCGACATACTCGGTCTTCCGTTCCAGCTCCGGCATCTTGAGCGTCTTGAAGAGCTCCACGGTGGCCTCGAGGTCCGGCCTGGCGTCCTCGAGGATCTTCCTCACCCTGAGGATCTCCTCCGGCAGGGGCCACCTCGCGAATCCCCCCGGCAACACTCCGATCGGGTGGATCTTGCGGCCGGCGAGGATCTCGCAGATCTCGTTTCCTAGCTTCTTCAGGCGAAGGGCCCGCTTGACCACCTCGGGATGCGTCCCCGCGAGCGGGATCACGCTGCCGACGTTGAAGAAGTCGGGCGCGACGAGGAAGTAGAGGTGCAGGATGTGGCTCTGGATCGTCTCTCCATCGATGAGAAGCTTGCGCAGGAGCTTGGTCTCCTCGTCCGGGACGATCCCCAGCGCGTCCTCGGAGGCCAGGATCGAGGCCATGGTGTGCCCGATCGCGCAGATCCCGCAGATCCTGGCGGTGATCGACGCGGCCTCGTCCCACTTCCGTCCCTCGAGCATGACCTCGAAGAATCGGGGCGCCTCGACGATCTCCAGCCGAAGATCCTCGATGCGGCCGTCCCTCACGTTGACGACCACGTTGCCGTGCCCCTCGACGCGCGTGATGTGATGGACGTTGATCTCGTAACCCTTCATGATCGCCTCCCGGGCCTCTCCGGTCTTCCCCTAGCTCAGGTAGTAGGGACTCAGATCCACTGGGGTCAGGCTGTTGAATTGGGTCAGCCGATCCTCGACCTCGGCGCGCGACAGCCCCTTCGACTTCAAGATCTCGACCATCGACGCGATGTTCGGGTGGCTGAGGAAGCCGCGACATGCGACGCACGCCTCCCCGAAGGCCGGGCAGATCGCGCCGCAGCCCGAACGCACGATCGGGCCGATGCAGCATATCCCCTTGTCGTAGAGGCAGACATTGACCCGCTGCTTGCACTCCGTGCAGAGCGCGTGCTCGGACGGAAGCGGGATCTGGCCGAGGAGAAGGGACTTGGTGACGCGCACCAGCTCGATCTTGTCTATCGGGCAGCCGTGCATCTCGTAGTCCACCGGCACCACGTCGCGCACGCGGCGCGTCGGCTCGCTCGGGAAGTGGCGGGCGCCGTCCCCGTAGACCTTCTGCTTCGTGGTCGCCAGATCGTGCCTGTTCTTGAGGGCGTTGATCCCCCCGATTGTGGCGCACGCGCCGATCGCGACGAGGATCTTCGCCCGTCCTCGGATGGCCTGAACCTCCTCCACCTCCTCCGGAGTCGTGATCGAGCCCTCGACGAAGGCCACGTCGTAGTCGTTCCTCCGATCATCGATGGCCTCTCGGAAATTCACGATCTCGACGGCTCCGAGGAGATCGAGCATCTGGTCCTCGAGGTTGAGGATCGTGAGCTGGCAGCCTTCGCAGCTCGTGAAACTGAAGACGCCCAGCTTCGGCTTCATCAGAGCGCCTCCCTCACCTTCTTGACCTCGCTGTAGCAGAAGACGGGACCTTCCTGGCATACGTAGATCCCGTTCATCTGACAGTGGCCACACTTGCCCAGGCCGCACCGCATCCGGCGCTCCAGGGACATGAAGATGCGGCTCTCCATGATCCCCCTCTTGAGGAGCTCCAGGACGACGAACTTGTACATCACCGGCGGACCCACGACCACGGCGACGGTCTCGAGCGGATCCACCTCGATCCTGTCGAAGAGCGTCGTGATGACTCCCACATGCCCGGTCCAGCCGTTCTCGGCGATGTCGACCGTCTCGTGGAGCTCCATGCGGGCGTCCTTGCGCCACGCGAGCAGTTCCTTCTCGTAGAGCCGCTCCGCCGGGCGCTTGGCGCCGTAGAGCGTGACGAGCCGGCGGTAACTCCCCCGGTTCTCGAGGCAATAGAGGATGAGAGACCGCAGGGGAGCGAGCCCGAGCCCTCCACAGACGAACAGGACTTCCTTGTCGGCGATCTTCTCCACCGGGAAACCATTGCCGAACGGACCCCGGATCCCGATCTGCGCGCCCGGCTCGAGGGCGTGCATGGCGCGCGTCAGGGAGCCTACCTGCCGGACGCAGAGATCGAACGTGGCGCTCGAGGTCGGTGACGAAGAGACGCTGATGGGCGCCTCGCCGATCCCGGCGATCGAGACCTCGACGAACTGGCAGGGTTTGTGCCCCAACGACCTCTTGTCGATCGCCACCTCGAAGAGAGTCTCCTTGGCGGTGAGCTTCTCTTTCCGGAGGATACGGGCCGGTTCGGGAACGAAGAGCGACTTGCGCGCAGCGGGAAGAGCCTCGATCACGGCGCTACCCTCCCAATACCTGGTTGTACATGTCCGTCAGACGAATCGAAGCGACGCACTGGGCCGAGCACCGCCCGCAACCGACGCAGGCGCTTCGGCCGTACTTCTCGAACTGGAAGACCTCCTTCTTGAAGAGGCGGTGCCGCTGGCGATGCGACGCCTTCTCCCGGAAGTTCTCTCCCCCAGCAACCTCCGCGAACCTGTGGCTCTGGCAACTGTCCCAGAGCCGGCAGCGCACCCCGTGGTTCAGGTCGAAGGCGACCTCGTCATCCACGTCGAAGCAGTAGCAGGTGGGACAGACCATCGTGCATGTCTCGCACGAGAGGCACCGGCGGCCGATGGCCTCCCAGAGGAGATCGTCGTAGGCTTCCTTGAGGGCGCTCGGGAGCCGATTCACGGGGCCCGAGAGCCTGGGCTTCAGGCTCGCGCTCTGCATCTCCCTCGCCTTGCCCAGGGCCTCGCGATCCACGGGTGTGGCCGGGCGCAGGAAAGCCGTTTCGGCGACCATTGACTCCCCCGCGGCCGTCCTCGTGAAGATGAAGTACCGGTCGCCGAGATCGATCAGGAGCAGGTCGTATCCACCCTCGAGGCGGTGAGTCCCCTTGTCCAGGCAGAGGTTGTATTGGCTGCAGGGCCCTTGACACTCAAGAGCGATGACCTTCGTCTGGGCGCGCCGCGCGAGGTAGTTCGCGTCATATGGGCTGTCGGAGAAGACCTCGTCGAGAATGTTGATCCCCTGCACGTCGCACGTGTGGACCCCGAGGAGAATCAGAGGCTCGCCTTCCACGATCTCGTCGCTCGCCGCGACGTCCTTCCTCTGGAAGTGGAGCAGTCTCTCCTGATGAGGGAACAGATGGCGGACGGGAGGAAGGATCGTCGTCGGGTACTCGAGAGCCAGGTCCTCCGGATCGCGGATCTCGTCGAAAACGAACTGACTCTCCTTGCGGCGGGGGCCGACCACCTTGCCGCGCTTCTGCAGCTCGCGCACGAACGCCGGCACGTCGAGCTTGGAAAGAACGAGGGTCTTCATCGAGGCATCCCCTTCTGCCCTGGAACAACATTGGCCCGCCGGCTCGCGACCGACGGACCGTTCCCTTCGCTCCGACTGGATCCGGCTGGGTCATGGCCGGCGAGCGCACTTGCCGATGCTAGAGCTGTTCCGGGAACCCCTGTCCAGGGAACCGAGCCCGACCGTCCATCAAATCCCAGCATCCACCCATCCTGACGGCCGGACGCGATTCCCCGGTCGCAGCAACCCATCCCGCCTCGGACCGCCACACCGCACCACCCGAGCCCGATCCGACGGCGCCAACACAAGCCCACCAGGGGCACCCGGAATCGCCCAGGTTGAGCGCAAGTCCCATGCCAAAGTGAAGGGATTCACGTTGTCCTAGAACATATTGTCAAATAATAGGTTAGATGGAAAACGGCCACCCCTTCAGGGATGTCGATCAAGGCCGGATTGTACCGTTTCGCTCCGCCTGGAGCGAGACGGGACAGAGCGCACGGAAGGGGCGCGATGCGGGTCATTGCGCCCCTTCGTTGGTTTGAAGACCGGGGACTCTCCTCCGGCCTATACGACTCGTGTCCTCTAGAAGTAGACCCGACCCATCAGGGTCAGCACGTCCGTGTTCTCGACGTCGGTCATGACGATGTGATAGCGAGCGTCGGCGCCGAAGCGAACCCTCGCATCCGCAGCGCCGAACTTCAGTCCCCCGCCGAAGTTCATGCCCAGCTTGGTCTCGCTGTCGGAGTCGTCAATAGAGAGCATGTCATCAATGACGGGGTTGCCGGAATCGACTTCCACTTTGACGCTCGCGCGCACGTTGTAGAAACCGAGGCCGAGGGTCAGAAAGGGAGCCAGCGATCCGTCCATGGGGACCATGTAGTACCCTTGGGCCGTGATAGGAATGACGGAAAGCTTGGCCTCGGACTTGACGCTGACATCAAATTCGTCGTCATTGTACTCTTCTTCTTCCTTGCCCAGCATCAGGTAGCCGGCTTCGCCTCCGATCGCGAAACCCTCCGGCTTCTCGAGGTTGTAGATGACGCCGCCTGTAAGGCCAATCGAACCACCGGGCGCATCATCCTCAAGCAGCTTGGCGTATCCGGCGCCCACGTGGAACGTGAGCGGCTTGTCCTGAGCGCTCGCCCCGAGAGCGAGGACGCCGAGCAGCATGGCACCTACCATCAGAACACGGAAACAACGCATGACCGATACCTCCCTCATTGATGAACGCCCTCCTGGTCCGAGGGCGGGCGATGAATTCGCTAGAGAATCACCGCGCCCCGGTCCCCTGTCAAGAACATCTGGACTGCGCCCAACTTGATGCGGGACTTCCTGTTAGGAGGGGCGACAACCGGCTCGCGGGGGCTTTCCTCCGGTCTGCGGTCCCACAAGCCGGGAACCGGGAGGCGGAGGAATCACCTCAGCATCAGCAGCTTGGCCGCTCGACGCGGCTCTCCGTACGGTCGCAGGAAATAGACACCAGGGGCCACGCGAGCCCCTGAGTCATCGCGCCCATCCCAGACGAGCACGCCGCCGGACGCGACCGCTCCCAGCGAGCGCACCCTGCGCCCCTGGAGGTCGACCACATCCAGCCGTCCATTCTCCGCTATGCGGGATCCGTCCATGACAAGACAGACGGCGCCCCGACTCGGATTGGGGTAGGCGAGGATCGCGCTCTGCGGCTGGGGAGCTTCGGGCGCCGCCGCGGGATCCAGGTTCAGGGTCTGCGCTCGCCGCGAGAAGTGCGTCACGCCCGCGGAGGGTTGCTGGAGCACCTCGTCGATCGTCCCTGCCGGATTCGCGACGAACAGCTCCCAGACAAGCCTGTCGGCCTCCGGGGTGGCCTCCGGATCCGGCAACCCGGAAGGCGGCCCCGGCGCCTCCAGCGGAAGCGAGGGGAGAGCGAATGCGCGCGAACCCGCCGGCGAGACGATCCTCCAGACGAGTGTCGTGTCGACATTAGCGTCGGGCGGCGCGGTCGGGCCGAGCGTGATCGATGAGAGCGCCCATGTCGGGTTGGGCTCGGTCCCGGGCGTGGCCACATTGTTCCACGTGAATCGCGCGCCTTGCTGCGTCAGGATCGGCGGGTCGTAGAAGTCCCTCAAGATGCGGGTCGCCGGGAGCGTGAACGGAGTGCGATCCACGCGTCCCGACGTGAAGGCCTGATAGCGGGAAGTGTCCGCATAGAATCCCACGACGAAGTTCGACGCATCGGCGATGTCTCCGCCCGGAGTGGAGGAGGCGAGCACGAAAGCGTCCAGAGTGTCGATCAGGGCGAAGTCTGTGTCGTAGCCGATGATCCTCTCCTCACCGGTCGGGCCGGGGATGCCGCCCACGCTGGCGGCCAGGACCTGAGTCCCCAGGGGAGCGCCGAGAAAGTCGACCGTGAGCTGGGTCAGGAGATTGATGTCGGAGTTTATGTGCTGCGTCCGTCCCGACCCGATGGCGACGTTCCTCTCGACCCCCAGCTCCCGGATCTCCGCCCACTTGATCAATCCGGTGTCGGGAGGAGCGCCTATCAGCACCTCAAGAGGAATCCTGAATGCGACCGAGTAGAGCGTCTGCGTCGTCTGCGCGGGGAGATCGATCTTGTAGAGAGGCTTCTGTGCGAGGGGAAAGTCGATCTGAAAAGGCATGACGAGGTTGCCGGGGAAGACGACATCGCCGATGCCCGGCAGCGACACCGGATCGGGCGGCGCGTCGTAAAGGAGGTTTCCAGAGCCGATCAGAGCGTCGAGCGGCGCCGCCGGAAGGACGAAGGCCAGGTCGAGTTTCCCATCGAATGCGGTGGCGATGTTGTTGACGTTTCCCGTCACACGCGCCACCGGCCCGTAGATCGTCGTGTCGGCGGTCGAGGGGTACAGAGGCAGCGTGATGGAGTTCTGCGCGGACTCGATCACGGATGTGAAGGCGTAACCGTCGAGCCCCGCGGTCACGGTCTGGGATCCCACGAGCCTCGGATCCTGGAAGAGGATCGATCCCCCAGCGGACGTGAATCCCGTGTTCCCCGCGAAGGGGATCCCCTTCCCCGGCCCGACCATGACGAATGCCCCCGCCAAGGGGGCTCGGTCGCGCGCGTCGACCACAATCACGTCGAGCGTGGCCGATCTCAGCTCCGCCGGCGGTAGAGCGATCAGGGCGGCCAGCAGCAGAATCCTCCGATAGCGGTTCGCGTTCGTCATCTGTTTGGTCCTCCGTTGGGCGGCCGCCAGGCGCGATTGGCGCAATCAGGGTGCCCTATTGCTTGCGGCAAGCATACGCGCGAGCCGGCGTGAATTCCAGGGGAGCGCTCCGGCGCGGACGCGCAAGGCCGAGCGTCTCAGATGCAATCTGACCGCCCTAGCCGGACTGGGGCTTGCGGGCAATCAGGTGCGCGAAGGAGCGATGCTCTCCCCTGCGGGGGCTGAAGATGATCGACTCGCCGTACTCGAGCAGGTTCCAGTCCCGGTAGAGGAACTTGAGCTCCCTCGGCTCGAGGTGATAGACATCGGCATCCCTCTTCCAGTCGGCCATCTCGCGCGTGAACATGCCGATCGCGTTCCAGCCGCCGGGGCGGGTCCGTTGGCGAATCCTCCCCAGCACGTCCAAGGCCGCGGGCCCGACGAACTGGATCGAGTTGTTGGCGAAGACCACGTCGTATTCGGCGTCCATGGCGAAGGAAGCCAGGTCCTCGAGCAGGATCGGGCAGCGGTAGCCGGCCCCGGCGACGCTCTCCCGCGCCCGTTCGACGGCTGTCGGAGAGCCCTCCACTCCGTCGACATCGAAGCCGAGCGACGCGAAGAAGAGAACGTCGCGGCCCTCGCCGCATCCCAGGTCGAGCAGGCGTCCCGCCGTGGGGATCTTCATCGATCGATAGAAGTGCAGCACCCTGCGGGCCAAGCTGCTCGGTTCGCTTCCGAAGAACCACCCCGCCTCGTGGCCGGCGTACGACTCCTCCCAGAAGGAGACGCCTCTCGGCAGGGGCCGGTCCCGCGGATCGCCGCCTGAACTCATGGCCGCTCGTCGTAGAAGATCTGGCGGCTCGGCTTCATGGAGCCGTCGTTCCTCCGAAGCCCCGAGGCGCCCATGAGGGCGCGGAACCGGGCTTGCTCCGCGGGATCGCCGGGGTAGCGGCGCCGGGCCAGCGAATCGCTCAACTCCGAGTTCGCGTCGTGGAGCGGGGCCCAGCAGAAGAGGCTGAGCGTGCCGGGGCGCTGCCTCAACCAGGTCGCGATCGCGGAGGCGAAAGCTGCTTGATCCTGCTCCTCCGTGGCGCCGAAGAGGCCCGTAGACGGAAACCCCGTTTCGAGGATTGCGAAGGGTCGATCGCTCCACGGCGCGATCGCCGCCGTCACCTCCGCAACAGACCGGCCCGGGTCAGCGTCTCCGCCAACCGTATCCGCGGCGAAGACAGAGAGACCCAGCAGATCGAGGGAGCCGCGAAGGGAACGGACGAAATCGGCCTGCCCATTCTCGCTCACGATCGATGGGGTAATCAGCGTCCCGACCTTGGCGCCGGGGAAGATCTGCCGCGTCGAGTCGGCGATCTCGGCAAGAAAGAGACGTAACGCCTCCGCCTCGTCCTCGTGGGAGGCGGCGTAGCGGTCGGCGCCCTCTCCGAGCCAGAGATACCCGACGGTTCCCTGCGAACGACGCGCCAGTTCCCTGAGGAAGCGGACCAGCTCCCACTTGAGGTCCTGATCTTCCCAGCCGGGGAACTCGGGGCGGAACCACTCCGGGATGTCAGCCTCTCCCCCATGGACAATCTCGAGGACGACGGAGAGCGTGGTCCCCTCCTCGAGAGCGCGCCGGACGTGGCTTGCGAACGCCCCCCACCGCCTCAGCACCGGCCCACTCGCTACTCCGGACCAGGAAAGCGAGAGATGAGCGACGGAGAAGCGGTCCGCCCCCAGATGCTGGTAGGCGTCGGCGAGAAGGTGGTCCGCCTCCATCGAGACGCGCGGGGTCAGCAGCGAGCCGTAGACCAGAGGGCCCGGCGGCTGCGGCCGAAGAGAATCGGAATCATCCGAGCAGGACAGCGCGAGCAGGCAGACCGCGGCGACCAGGAAACCGAGGATCCCACGCGAGACTCGCATACGCCTCCTTCCCCCCGGACCGGCGCAAGCTCCGTTTGCAATTCCACGAGAGCGCTCCGAGAATGTCAAGGTGCGGTATGACAGGATGCGCGGTTCAATTCGATCGCTGACTGCGTCGGCGGGCGCGCGGGTGATCCGCTCCGCCGCGCGGACTCGGATCGTACTCGCGATGATTCTCGCGGCGATCGCCTCCGCCGGTCCGCCGACACCATCGAGGGGGCAATCCCCTTCCGGACCGCCGTCGGCCATGATGACGATTCCCTTGCCGGAGCCGCTCTTCTGGGACCCCGTGGGATCAACGGGAGACTACGCGATCGTCGACCAGGAGTCGTGGCTCTTCCTCCTGCGGCCTCGCACGGGACGCGTGATCGCGCGACTGCGCCCCCTGCGGATGGGGGAAGCGGGCCCTCTGGATCAAGGTCTCGGCGAGGCGCGACCGCCGGCGCGCCCCCTCTTGAGCTCTCCCCCCGGGTGGCCGTTTCGCCCGGGAGATGAGATCCCCGGGACGCCGGCCGTGGGAGATCTCGACGCCGACGGGAGTCCCGAGATCGTCTTCGCCACGCGATCGGGATGGGTCTGGGCGGTAGGCCGCAACGGACTTCCACACGCCGGATGGCCGCTCTTCCTGGGAGAGGAATGCGTCGGCAGCGTTGCGCTCGGGGATCTGGAGGGAGACGGAGATCCGGAGGTCCTGGTCGGGGATCGTCGCGGTCGCGTCCACGCGATTCGCCCGAGCGGAGCTTCCGCCGCGGGCTGGCCCGCGGAGTTCCCCGGCGCGCCTGAGATCCCAGGAATCGAGTCGGCCGTCGCCTGCGCCGACCTCGATCGGGACAGGAAGACGGAGGTTGTGGCCTGCCAGGGCGAGGGGCGTGTCTGCGTCTTCGGTTTCGACGGCCGGATCAGGGCGGGCTGGCCCGTCGCGATCGCCGGAGCGGACGATCCGCCGAACGCGGGCACAGTCTTCGCGCGACCCGCCGTCGGGGATCTCGACGGCGACGGCCGGCAGGACATCGTCGTCGCCGCGAACAACTATCGCGTCCATGCCTGGGACATGACCGGGCGCCCCCTTCCCGGATGGCCGAGGCTGCTTCAAAACCGCGCGCGCGCCGGCTATGCCGATCCAACGCTCGTAGACCTCGACGGCGACGGGCAGTTGGATGTTCTCGTGGCTACCGATACCGGCTTCCGCGGCCCCGCGAGGATCTACGCGCTCGACGCCGGCGGGCGCGATCTGCGCGGCTGGCCCGTCGACCTTCCCGAGCGATGCAACGCCGGCATCGCCGTGGCCGATCTCGACGCCGATCAGAGGCTCGATGTCATCGCGGCCACAGTCGGCGAGGAAGGTTGGATCCTCGCATGGGACGCGCGCGGCAGGCGTCGCGACGGGTTTCCCCTGAGGCTCGCCGAGGTCTCGGTCAATGCCTCCCCTGTCATCGCCGACGCCGACGGCGACGGCAAGCTCGACATCCTGGTGTCGGCCCTCCGGACAGGATTCGAGCCGACGACGGTCGTGATCGCCCTCGACGCCGGGGGGAATCCCCTCCCACGATTCCCCCTCTGGCTGGAGGGGTCCGAGGTCGTGGCCGGAGGAGGATGCGTGGCCGACATAGACGGCGACGGGTTGCTCGAGTTCCTGCTCGGCACCGAGGTCCAAGGCATGCTGTTCGCATGGGACCTGATGGGGACGGCGCGCGAGTCGAGCGCCCCCTGGCCGCGCCCCGGCTTCGACTGCGCGAACACGTGCCGCTATCGCCCCCCCGGCGCCCACGCGCCCGTCGCCGCGACCGGCATCGAGCCGGTCCCGCCGGAGATCGCGGGGCCTCCTCCCGATTACCCCTTCTCGCCGCTGTCCGCCGTCTCGTTCCTCCTCGAGGCCCTAGGCCGCGCCCGTCTCACGATCCTGAACGTCCAGGGTCAGGAGGTCAGGCTTCTCCTAGATCACGTCCTCCCCACCGGCTCCTACACGATCGCGTGGGACGGCGACGACGATCGCGGCGAGGCGCAAGATCCCGGCGTCTACTTCTACGAGCTCGAGATTCCAGGCCGGAGCGTCAGAGGGCAGATCATCCTGATTCGATGACGGGCCCCGGCGCGGGCACAGTCATGAGATCGCGGTTCTCATCGGATCCCGGCTCGCGCCGGCACCGTCATGAGGCCGCGGTTCCCGGTTGGATCCCGGTTTGGGAGCTTGTATCCTCAAATGGCTGCTGCCGGATCCGACGCGTGGCCGCGGCCACTGGACCTCGGACGATCCGGCGGGGAAAGGAAGTCATGACAGGCGACGGGCGCCATTCCGGGCGCGAGGAGTCGATCCGCAAACTGCTGCGCACGATCGACGAGAACCGCGTCGAGCAGGTCGATCTCAAGTTCGTGAGCCTTCTCGGCCGCTGGCATCATGTGACGCTCCCCGTGGGAAGGCTGGACGCCTCCCTCTTCGAGTCGGGACTCGGCTTCGACGGATCGAGCGTGGCCGGATACGACAAGGGTCACACGAGCGACATGACCATGATCCCGGATCCGGACACCGGGATGCTCGATCCCTTCTGGGACCGCCCGACGATGAGCCTGATCTGCGACATCTATCGGATGGACGGCCAGCCGTATCGGCGCGACCCGCGGGGCGTGGCCGTGCGCGCGGAGGAGTTCCTCCGTTCCACAGGGATCGCGGACGCCGCGATGATGAGTCCCGAGTTCGAATTCTATCTATTCGACTCGGTGCGCCATCGCTGCGCCGTGGAGGCCTGCTCCTACGAGATCGACTCCGAGGAAGCGGAGTGGAACAGCGACAGATCCGACCTGCGCGGCACGCCGCTCCCCCTGCGGGGCGGATACCATGCCCTCCCGCCTCAGGATCGTCTCTACCTCTTGCGTTCCGAGATGGTCCGTCTGATCGAGGCGTGCGGCATCCCCGTGAAGTACCACCATCATGAGGGAGGCGGATCGGGGCAGGCCGAGATCGAGATCCTCTTCTATCCCCTTCTGCGCGCGGGCGACATCACGATGACGATCAAGTACATGATCCGCATGGCCGCCGACCGGGCGGGCAAAACCGCGACCTTCATGCCCAAGCCGCTCTGGAATGCGGCCGGCAACGGCATGCACATCCATCAGCACCTCTTCCTCCGGGGCCGGCCTCTCTTCTGGGACGAGAAGGGATGGGCCTCGCTGAGCGAGCTGGCCCTCTATTACATCGGAGGGCTGCTGCATCACTCCCCCGCCCTGCTGGGCCTCACGAATCCCAGCACGAACTCCTACAAGCGGCTCGTCCCCGGCTTCGAAGCTCCCGTGAACAGGATCTACGGGCTCGCGAACCGGAGCGCGGCCATCCGGATTCCGGCCGCCGGCAACACGCCCGAGACGAAGCGGATGGAGTTCCGCCCGCCGGACGCGACCTGCAACATCTACCTCTCGATGGCGGGGATGATGATGGCGGGGCTCGACGGGATCCGCAACAGGATCGACCCGCGGGAGGCCGGCTACGGCCCTTATGACCAGAAGCTCGCCGAGATCCCCGAGTCCCAGCGCAAGAAGCTGAAGACCCTCCCGCTCTCCCTCAGGGCTGCGCTCGACGCGCTCGAGAAGGACCACGCCTTCCTGTTGGAGGGGGGCGTCTTCGATGAGGATCTGATCGAGGGGTGGATCGAGCTGAAGCGCAAGGAGCTGGCCGACGTTCAGACGAGGCCTCACCCGCGGGAGATCGCCCTCTACTTCGACACATGATCCGGGCGGCGGCCCGGCCGTCATGCGGCGCTCCGGCGCCCCCGCCCGCGCTGCTCTGCGGCCGGGCGACCCCTTGCGGCCGGGGGCGGCGCCGCGAGAGATGCGGTTGCAGACTGCCAGGCGGCGGCCCTAGACTTCCTGCGGATCCCGCTCCGGGATCCTTCGGTTTCATAGTGGGGAATCTCTCTGACGGAGAGAGGGAGGGGATTGATGGGATTGGCAGACAAGAAGGCGGATCTGGCGGGACCGGGAATCAGCACCTACGAGGAGGTCGAGAAGATCCTCCCGACCGATTACAAGCCGCTCCTTCCGCCCAAGGAGAGGGCGAAGGCGGTCCACGCGATCAAGAGCTACATCGAGGAAAACCTCTGCAAGGAACTGAACCTGATGATGGTCCCGGTTCCTCTGATCGTGGACCGCGAGAGCGGCGTGAACGACTATCTGGACCGAGACGGGTCCCGCACGCCGATCGAGTTCCCCTGCGGGCTCGGCCTCGACAAGCCGATCCAGGCGCAGGTCGTCCAGGCGGCGACGAAGTGGAAGAGGATGGCCCTGAAGGAGTTCAACTGCAACGTCGGCGAGGGGATCTGCACCGACATGAGGGCCGTCCGCAAGGACTACTTCCTCGATCATGATCACAGCTCCTACGTGGATCAGTGGGACTGGGAGAAGGCGATCACGGCGGACCAGCGGAACCTGGAAACCCTCAAGGACACCGTCCGCAGGATCTGGAAGGTGATCGTCGGGGCCAACAAGCGGGCCCAGGAGATGTACCCGGAGCTCAAGTCGAGCAAGCACCCGCCGATCCCCGAGGAACTCCATTTCGTCCATGCCGAGGAGATGCTCGAGCGCTACCCCGACCTGCCGCGCAAGCAGCGCGAGTCGCGCTACATCCAGGAGGTCGCCCCCGCGATCTTCATCATCGGGATCGGCTGGGTCCTGCAGGACGGCTATCCGCACGAGATGCGCGCGGCCGACTACGACGACTGGGTCACGGAGACCGAACCCAAGCCCGGGAAGAAGATGCACGGGCTAAACGGCGACATCCTGGTCTGGAACCCCGTGACGCGCCGCCGCCACGAGCTGACCTCGATGGGCGTGCGCGTGACGAAGGAGACCCTGGTGAAGCAGCTCGAGATCTCGGGGCAGATGGACTTCCTGAAGCTCCCCTACCACCAGGCGATCATGAACGACAAGATCCCGCTCTCGATCGGAGGCGGAATCGGCCAGTCGCGGACTTACATGTATCTTCTGCGGACCGCCCATCTGGGCGAGGTCAGCGTCACTGTGTGGCCGAAGCAGCTCAAGGAGATCTGCGCCAAGAAGAACATCCGCGTTCTGGAGTAGAGGCAGTCGGCGCCGGAGCCGCCGGTCAGGGCTCCGGAGCGGGCAGGATGAGACGACGCCGTCGCGGAGACCCGCGACGGCGTCTCTCTTCAGATGAAGATTCGAGGCAGTGGCTACTACTTCTTCTTCGCTGCCTTCTTCTTCGCCTTCGGCGCCGCCTTCTTCGCGGCGGGCGCGGCCTTCTTCATTCCGGATCCGCACTTGGCCATGATGGCTCCTCCCTCTGCTGTCGGTTGAATCCTAACCGAGACGATTCCCGGCCATGAACGGCGGCCATCTTCGCCGCGCGGGCGATAGATCGCAAGGGGGAATCGTCCGGAGGATGCGAATTCAGGCTGCCGGAGCCCACCGGGTACACCGGACCCTCCTCATCCGGAGCGCCGTCACGGCCCGCACAGGCCGGACCGAGCGGATGCGCCAGGCGAGCGTCTCAGCTGCAACCAAACCGCCCTAGCGAGACAGCGCCTTGAGCTTTCCCCACGAGATGCTCCGCACGTGGGGCAGGCTGCAGGGGCTGGGGTCGCAAGTGCTCCCGACGCCCATGAAGGCCGCGGAGCACTCGTTTCCGGGCAGGGTGACGCACGTCCCGTCCTCGAAGCAGCAGGCTCCGGAACGGAGTTCTGCGCACGCCCCGAGATCGCAGACCTCCCCTGCCCCGAGGAAGGCCCGCCCGAAGTACCTGCATTCGGATTCCACGGCGTAGACGCAACCACCGTTCGCCAGGCAGCAGGCACCGTAGTCCCGTTCCCATTCGTATGGGTGCCGACACCACCATCCTGGACCCATGGGGTCGTCGCTGCAGGGCAGCCCTGCGCCACTCCAGAAGGAGCCGATCATCAGGCCGTAGTACTCGATCTTGATGTTGTCCCACCGCGCGTCGTCGTAGCAGTCGGCCTCGGTCGTCACCACACAACGGCGTCTCGTATCAGCGAGCCAGTAGCAGCACGCGCCGCAGGGCATCTCGCAGGTCGTGCCGTCCCCCTGGTAGATGCCGTGGCTCTCCTCGCAGACATCCTGATAGGCGACAATTGTGCAGCTCGCGTCGGGGAGGCAGCATGCTCCGGGCAGCGGAGGCGCCGGGCAGTCGTTCGCGCCCGGCTGGTGCCAGCGCACGACTCCAAAGCGCGCGCAATCGTCCGTGATCGGGGGCCTGTGATCATCGACGAAGGCGGCATACCCTCCGGTGGGATTGGCCGCAGCGCCGAAGTAGCTGCCCGCGGTGCCCCCATCGATCCGGAACACATAGAAGGGGAAAACCCGATCGATGATCGGCTCGGCCCAGCCGACCGTGCAGCCGAACCCGGTCAGGGGCCATCCCGAATCGTAGATCTCCACCGGCGGATTCCCGATGACGTCGTTGGTGCATGGCCTGAAGGCACTGTCAGGATCAAGGTTGGCCAGGTCGTAGTCGATCCCGAAGTAGACTGCCGTCACGGCCGGCTCGGCCGATTCGTGGAAAGCGGCGAGGAGCCAGACGACCGTCCCCAGGTGCCTGCTCGTGCTCGTGGAGGCTTCCCCGCAAGAAGCGGGGAGGCCGACGGAAGGCGCGCACGCGGTGGCCCGGCAGTACTCGTAGGCGTCATTGGCGTGGACGATGATCGCGCCCCCGTTGTTCCTCCCAGCGTGGGCGGCGCCGGACCAGAGGAGAAGCAGGCCCGCTGCAAGAGCCGAGGAGCTCATGGCTCAATCCCCCTTCCGAACGGGGCTCCCCGAGGTCGCCGCTGCGGGAGTTCGGGCACCATGGCACGGGAGCGGCGGCGGCCCTCCGCGGCGATTCTATCGACGGGTGATGGCCGCCTGCAAGGGGTCGGGGCGCAACATCCCAGGCGCGCCAACCGTAGGAAGGGCGTGTCCCGCCGGCCGGCCGCGCCGAGAGCGTTCCGGGATCGCTCGGCCCGGCAGCGCGCCCGGGATCTCAAAGGAGGCCAAAGCCATGTCGATAAGCCGCCTCGCGCCCGCCCTCTTATTCCTGTTCGCTTTGCTCCTGGGGATATCTTCTCCGGGGGTTGCGGATGAGGGCGCCCCGCTGGATCTGCAGTACCGCTACTCCCTCGACACGGAGAAGCTCCTGATCGCGAACCTCGCAGGAACGGTCCATCTCGAGGGGCACGACGGAGCCGCCTTCGAGATCGAAGGGACGATCCATGGCAAGGACGCGAAGCCGGGGATCCTGCGCGCGGAGATCAGCGAGGGGGGAGGGTCCGCCCGACTCGCCATCCGCTATCCGGTGGACGGTCAGAGGAAGTTCATCTACCCGCCGATGGGCAGATCGTCTAAGACCCGTCTCACAGTCCCCCTCGCGAAAGAGAAGGAGGACTGGCTCTCCTGGGTCCTGCCCGGAAAGGGGCGCGACCGAGTGGAGATCGCCGGAAGCGGCCGCGGGATGGAGATCTGGTCGGACATCAAGATCAAGGTCCCCCGAGACCGATTCGCGGGCGTCCACATCGGAGTCGGAGAGATCGTCGCAGAGTCCGTGCAGGCCAACTTGCTTCTCGACACGCAAAGCGGCTCGGTCAGGTCCAGAGGCATCGACGGAGAGCTTCAGGTCGACACGGGAAGCGGGGATGTCGAGGCGCTCGATGTCGCCGGGGATCTCCACATCGACACCGGCAGCGGTGAGGTCCGGATCGCCTCCTGCTCCGGCTCGACGGTCTTTGTCGACACCGGGAGCGGCGACGTCGAGGTGGAGGATGCGGACTGCAGGAGCCTCCGGATCGACACCGGCAGCGGAGACGTGCGCGCCGTCTCGATCCGATCGGACGAGGCGAGCATCGACACCGGCAGCGGCGATGTCGAGGTCTCCTTCGAGCGGCTCGGGGCGGGACCGATCCGGGTCGACACGGGAAGCGGCGGCGTCGACCTCGAGCTGCCCGAGGATCCATCTGTCGACCTCGTCGCCGACACGGGGAGCGGCGGCATCCGATGCGATGTGTCGAACGCGAGGATCCGCCGCGACGGACGGGGCGAACTCAGGCTGACGGTCGGCGGCGGCGAGGCCAAGGTCCGTCTCGACACGGGAAGCGGGTCGATCCGGATCTCGCAGCGGCCCTGACGGCCCGCCTCCGCGGTTGACCGAGCGCCCTGGCTACGAGCGCTCGGGGGAGTCGGCTCCGGCCGCCTGCATGCGGCTCCACAGCGCTTCACGGGCGGTCGAGATCTCCTGATCGAACCACCGGCCGAATCTCGCTTCCAGCGCATCGAGGAAGATCGTGCTTTGCGGACTCAGCCTCTCGTCGAGATCTCTAGGCTCGGGGTCGACCGGCCGCATGGGCAACAGACTGGGATCCCAGATCCCCTCGCCATCCGCTCCATTGACCGTGACGCCCCGGTAGATCGGCGCGACGCGTAGGATCTCGGCGGTCACTTCCTCCACACCGGCATACTTCATCTTGAA
>Ga0194125_10002327_pt1 | contig 31557 bp, 23 predicted proteins | sample TA2KigC250mmetaG_FD_148626 | JGI IMG/M metagenome (GOLD analysis project Ga0194125, IMG submission 148626) | Freshwater microbial communities from Lake Tanganyika, Tanzania - TA2015034 Kigoma Deep Cast 250m | ecosystem: Environmental > Aquatic > Freshwater > Lake | place: Tanzania: Lake...
AAATATTGAAACTGAAAAGACTGAAATTACAGAGACGGAAGAAAAAACGGATTTCAGATGGTATGCTGTCAGAATCATTTCAGGTCATGAAAATAAAGTAAAATCTTATCTGGACAGCAATATTAAGTCCGAGGGACTCGAGAATAAAATCAATAATGTACTTATTCCTCTTGAAAAAGTCTTCGAAGTTAAAGGCGGAAAAAAGAAAGTTAAAATGAAGAATTTTTTACCCGGATATATTCTTATTGAGGCAAATCTGGATGATAAAGTCAGAAATTTTATTTCAAGAGCACCGTCAATTATGAATATGGTCGGGTCAAAAAGTATAAAGGGAAAAAAACTGGAACCAATTCCTCTTCGTCCTGATGAAGTAAAAAGAATTAAAAAAATACTTGACGAAGATAATCAGGAAGAGAAAATCGATTTTCATCTGAATACAGGTGACCCGGTAAAAGTAACAAGCGGTCCGTTCAATAATTTTAACGGAAACGTTCTGGAAGTTAATATGGAAAAAATGAAAGTTAAGGTAATGGTAAGTATATTTGGGAGGAAAACACCGATTGAATTAGAATTTACACAAGTAGAAAAAGAAAAATAAAAATTTTTTTTATGGCTAAAAAAATTGTAGGTTATATCAAATTGCAAATTCCGGGCGGGCAGGCAACAATGGCTCCGCCGGTAGGTCCGGCATTAGGACAAAGAGGCGTTAACGGTATGGAATTCTGCAAACAGTTTAATGCTCGAACACAGGATAAAAAAGGATTAATCGTACCCGTTATTATTACGGTATATTCGGATAAATCTTTTACTTTCATTACAAAAACAACCCCTGCCGCTGTTCTTCTTTTAAAAGCCTGCAGCATGGAAAAAGGTTCCGGTGTGCCTAATAAAACAAAAATCGGAAAAGTTACTAAAAAACAACTTGAAGAAATAGCCGAAATCAAAATGACAGATTTAAATGCAAGAGATATCGAACATGCTGCGAGTATGATAGCAGGAACCGCTCGAAGTATGGGTATCACAGTCGAAGAATAAACTGAAATATCTTTTCCAATAAAGATAATTTGGGATTAATGAAAGGAAGAAATATATTAATGAAACCAACAAAAAAACAAAAGGAAATAAAAAAGAAAATTGATTTAAATAAAGAGTATAAAATAAATGAAGCTATTTCTTTCGTTAAAATGTTTGCTAAATCTAAGTTTAACGAATCCGTGGATATAGCTATGAAACTTGGTGTTGATCCTAAACATGCCGATCAAATTGTCAGAGGAACTGTATCGTTGCCGCACGGCACAGGAAAAACGATAAGAGTCCTTGTTATTGCAAAACCGGAAAAACAACAGGAAGCAGTTGAAGCAGGAGCAGATTTTGTCGGGTATGAAGATTATCTGAAAAAAATTCAGGAGGGTTGGACGGACATAGATATAATTATTGCAGCACCTGACGTAATGGGCGAGCTTGGAAAATTAGGGAAAATTTTGGGTCCGAGAGGACTGATGCCTAATCCCAAAAGCGGAACAGTAACTAATAATCTGGCACAGGCTGTAAAAGAAGTAAAAGCGGGAAAAATTGATTTTCGCGTTGATAAAAACGGAATTATACATAATATAATAGGTAAAGCAGATTTCGATGAGGATAAGTTGAAAGATAACATTGTAACTTTTATAAATACAATAATAAAAGCAAAACCGGCAGCGGCGAAAGGTACTTATATTAAATCGATTTCGATTTCTTCAACTATGGGACCGGGAATTAAAATTGATAAGACTTTAGCAGATTTGAAAAGCGATAAAACCGCTGCTTAAATTTTTTGTTTAGATATTACGCACTCTAAAAATATATATAAAACATACAAGGCAGCTTCTATAATCGGATATCTGATGATGTATATTGGATATCACAGAAAATTATTTTATTTAAAAAATATTTTTCGTTTCAGAATTAATATACGTTTCTTACAACATACGGATTTTCAGGGCAGGCTAACGTATATTATTAATCCTGAATTACCCGGATTATTGCTGCTTGTTTTTTGTATTACTTATTTTTTAATTTAAATCAGTCTTTATAATTTAAAGACATTAACGGTATCAAAAGATATGGATAAAGAGAAAAAGAACGAAATTATTGTTGAAATTCGGAAAATGATGGATTCTGCGTGTGCCTTATATTTAATAGATTTTCATTCCCTTACGGTGAAAGAAGCTGATGACCTCAGAAATGAATTCTTTAAAGTCGGAATTAAATATAAAGTCGTTAAAAACACTCTCGCTCTAAGAGCGTTGAAAGAATCAAAAATTTACTCGGAATTCAGGGAAAATCTGACGGAATTTTTTAAAGGGCAGACAGGGATTATTTTTGTCTATGAAGATCCTGTCTTACCCGCTAAAATTTTAAAGAAGTTTTCCGAAAAAATACAAAGACCTAAACTTAAAGCTGCCGTTGTCGAAAATCAATTGTACGGTAGGGGTACACTTGATAAACTGGCTTCTTTGGCTTCAAAGGACGAAATTATGGCGGGTATTCTGGCTTGTATAAATTCTCCTGTTTCAGGAATCATTGGTTCCATCAATGCTACTATCAGGGACCTTGCCAGCGTAATTGAAGAAATTGCGAAGAAAAAAGCAGCTTAATTTAAATAACATTGATTTTTAAATAATTAAACATAAAAAAATGTCGAAAGTAGAAGAATTAGTTGAAAAAATTTCGGGCTTAACTTTGGTTGAAGCCGCAGAATTAAAAAAAGCTCTTGAAGATAAATTTGGAGTTACCGCAGCTGCTCCGATTATTGTTGCAGGTGCAGGTGCAGCTGCCGGTGGCGGAGCAGCACCGGTCGAAGAAAAAACGGAATTTACGGTCATGCTGCTCGAATACGGCTCTAATAAAATTAATGTGATTAAAACAGTAAAAAATGCTACAGGACTGGGTCTGACGGAAGCTAAAGCTTTGGTTGAAGGTGTTCCGAAACCTGTAAAAGAAAATCTCCCTAAAGCCGAAGCCGAAAAACTGAAAGCTGACCTGGAAGCCGCAGGAGCTAAAGTGGAATTAAAATAAGCAGTTGTTCTAATACCTTTTTTCAAGGCGGCTGCAAATATATTTGTAAATACTTTGCTTGAAAATAATTTGTAACAGTCAGGAGGTAACTCCTGACTGTCATCTGAAAATAAAAAAGTTCTTTCCTGTACAGAACGGATAAATAAATAAAAAAGAGTAAAATTTAAAAAATAAAAATGAAATCAAAAGGTGAAATTTTAGGTCTGAAACTTACCAACAACAGAACACAAAGATTTACTTTTACAAAATCAATAATTCAAAAAGAAGCTCCTGATTTATTAGACGTCCAAATTCAGTCTTACAAGGATTTTTTGCAGGAATATGTTCCCATCAGTAAAAGGAAATCTGTTGGTCTGCAAAAAGTATTTGAAAATAATTTTCCTGTTACGGATTCGCGAGAGACCGCTATTCTTGAATTTATTGAATATTATATAGAAAAACCTCCTTATTCAACTGTTGAATGCCAGGAGCAGGGGTTGACTTATAATGTCCCGGTTAAAGTTAAGTTAAGATTGTCTACAAAACCAAATTCGGCTGCAAAAGATTATAATTATTCAATCGAACAGGATGTTTATTTGGGACATCTTCCTTATATGACGGAAAGAGGAAGTTTTATAATAAACGGAGCTGAACGGGTTATTGTCAGCCAGCTACATCGTTCTCCCGGGGTTGTCTTTAATGAATCTATTCACGCAAACGGAACAAAACTGTTTTCGGCAAGAGTTATTCCTTATAAAGGGTCATGGGTTGAATTTACAACCGATATTAATAGTATCTTATATGCTTATGTGGATAGGAAAAAGAAATTTTACTTTTCTGCATTACTCAGAGCATTAGGGATTAACGATAAGATACAAATGCTCGAATTATTTGACCTTATTGAAAAAGTGGATATCAATAGCAATAATTATTATGATTATGCCGGAAGAGTCGTGGCGGAGAATGTTGTCGATAAAGAAACAGGAGTCGATTTGGGAATAACGGAAGGTACAACTCTTTCCGACGAGCAGCTGCTCGAAATTCTTAATAATAAAATCAGGACACTTTACCTCCTTAAGACGGAATCCACAGACGGAGAAAAAATAATTTTTAATACTATTCTCAGTGATGAAGAAGAAAGTGATTTAACATCTGAAAAGAATTCTGCCGAAACCGGTAAAAAAGATAAAACACTCAGTTTGCTCCTTGATGCCGAAGGAGAAACAGCCAGAAGTTATATCGAGAAACAGTTTTTTAACACTAAAAAATACGACCTTGGAAATGTTGGAAGATATAAAATAAATAAAAAACTCAGCTTGTCTATCGAACCTCACACAACTATTTTAACACTTGAGGATATTAAAGCAATTATACATTATATAAAAGATCTCGTTGACGGGAAGAAGGAAGTGGACGATATTGACCATCTGGGAAATCGTCGTGTAAGGACTGTGGCTGAGCAGCTTGGACAGCAATTTTCAGTGGGACTTGCAAGAATGACAAGAACTGTAAGGGAAAAAATGAGTATTCATGATGAAGAAAATCTGACACCTGTCAGACTCGTTAGTTCCAGACCGATAGCCAGTGCTTTATCTTCATTTTTCGGAACATCGCAGTTATCCCAGTTTATGGACCAAACTAATCCGTTGGCGGAAATGACTCATAAAAGAAGGATTAGTGCGCTTGGTCCGGGCGGATTATCAAGAGAAAGAGCCGGATTCGAAGTCAGAGACGTTCATTATACACACTATGGAAGACTGTGTCCTATAGAGACTCCGGAAGGTCCGAATATAGGATTGATTTCATCACTTTGTATCCATGCAAGAATTAATGATCTGGGTTTTATTGAGACTCCATATCGGATTGTTGAAAAAGGAAAAGTTACGGATCTGATTGAATTTTTGTCTGCCGATAAAGAAGATGAATATGTAATCGCACAGGCAAATGAAGTACTCGATGAGAAAGGAAGATTCCTTAATCAGAAAATTAAAGCCAGATACAAAGGTGATTTTCCGCTGGTTGCTCCGTCCGATGTTAAATATATGGATATTGCAACAAATCAAATTGTCAGTGCGGCTGCAGCATTGATACCTTTTCTTGAGCACGATGATGCAAACCGTGCTCTTATGGGAAGCAATATGCAAAGACAGGCGGTTCCGCTGCTGAAACCGGAATGTCCTGTCGTAGGAACAGGTTTCGAAGAAGTCGTGGCGAGAGATTCAAGAACTATGACGCTTGCTGAAGCCGACGGTGTAGTCGAATATGTATCAGCCGATAAAATTATTGTCAATTATAACATCAGAGAAGATTCGGAAGAAAGCTTATTAAGCTTCGATAATAAGAAAACCGTCGAGTATAATCTCGTTAAATTTTTAAGAACTAATCAGGATACATCAATAAACCAAAGACCTATCGTAAAAGAAGGTCAAAGAGTTAAAAGAGGAGATATACTCGCTGACGGCTCATCAACCGTAAACGGTGAACTCGCCCTCGGAAGAAATTTGCTCGTTGCATTTATGCCGTGGCGGGGATTTAATTATGAAGACGCTATAGTAATAAGCGAAAGAGTCGTTGCTGACGATATCTATACATCTATACACATAGAAGAGTTTTCTCTGGAAGTAAGAGACACAAAAAGAGGTGAAGAGGAATTGACCAGGGAAATTCCGAATATCAGTGAAGAAGCAACTAAAGACCTGGATGAAAACGGAATAGTAAGAATCGGTGCGGAGGTAAAAGCGGGGGATATACTAATCGGAAAAGTTACTCCGAAAGGCGAAACAGAACCGACACCGGAAGAAAAATTATTAAGAGCTATTTTTGGAGAAAAAGCAGGTGACGTAAAAGATGCTTCTCTTAAAGCACCTCCGGGTTTGAAAGGTATCATAATAAATAGAAAACTCTTTTCCAGAAAAACGAGAGAAACAGAAAGTAAACGAGATGAAAAGAAAAAAATTGATAAATACGAAGCAGAAAGAAAAAAGGAAATTCAGGATTTAAATCAAAAATTTGCCGAGAAACTCGGAATTCTGCTCGAAGGAAAAGACTGCAGAGGAGTAAGAGATATCAAAGGTAATGTCGTATTGAAAAATAATACCACGTTTAAAAGAGAAACTTTTTCTAATCTTCTGAACAATTCTTCATTTGATTTTAAGAATCTGAATTACGAAAACGAATGGACAAATAACAGGAGAGCAAATTCATTAATCCCCGATATATATAAAAACTACTCGTATAAATTCAATGAAATCGAAGAGAAATATAAGAGACTCAAGGTAAAAGTAACGCTGGGCGATGAACTACCGACAGGCGTGGTGAAACTTGCAAAAGTATATGTTGCAAAGAAAAGAAAACTTTCAGTCGGTGATAAAATGGCGGGAAGACACGGAAATAAGGGAGTTGTTGCAAAAATTGTACCTCAGGAAGATATGCCCTTTTTACCCGATGGTACACCTGTTGATATCGTTTTAAATCCTCTTGGAGTACCTTCGAGAATGAATTTAGGTCAGTTATATGAGACAGCACTCGGTTGGGTTGGAAAACAGCTTGGTGTGAGATTTGCTACACCAATTTTTGACGGTGCTACAGTGGATGAAATTACAGATTGTTTGAAAAAAACCAACCTGCCGACTAATTCAAGAACTACTTTGCTTGACGGAAGAACAGGTGATATATTTGACCAGCAGGTAACGGTTGGTTATATTTATATGATGAAACTCTCGCATCTCGTTGACGATAAAATACACGCAAGGTCAATCGGACCATACTCGTTAATTACACAGCAGCCTCTCGGCGGAAAAGCCCAATTCGGCGGGCAAAGATTCGGAGAAATGGAATGCTGGGCACTGCAAGGATACGGTGCCTCAACGGTTCTGCAGGAAATGCTGACTGTTAAAAGCGACGATGTCCAGGGAAGAAGTAAAGTTTATGAGTCTATCATTAAAGGTGAAAATCTTCCTGAATTTGGAATTCCGGAATCCTTTAATGTACTTGTGAAGGAATTACAAGGCTTGTGCCTTGATATTAAATTTATTGAATAACAGCTGTTAATTAGTATTTGGTTATCAGCACAAAAGTTAATAATTTTTATTAATTAAATTTTAAATTAATGAAGTTCGAGCAAAAAAGAAAAAAGTTCAATAAAATTTCAATTGGTCTCTCTTCAACCGATACAATTGTCGGAAATTCTTATGGTGAAGTTTTAAAACCGGAAACAATTAATTACAGAACTTTTAAACCGGATAAAGACGGTTTGTTTTGCGAAAAAATATTTGGTCCCGTAAAAGACTGGGAATGTCATTGCGGTAAGTATAAAGGAATCAGATATAGAGGTATAGTTTGCGACAGGTGCGGAGTGGAAATTAATCTGAAAATTGTCAGAAGAGAGAGAATGGGACATATTTCTTTATGCATTCCCGTAGTTCATATTTGGTATTTTCGTTCACTTCCTTCAAAAATCGGTTTAACATTGGGTATCTCTTCAAAAGACTTGGAAAAAATTATATACTATGAGACTTATGTTGTTGTTAATCCGGGAAAAACGAAACTTAAAAGAATGCAACTGATTAGTGAAGAAGAATATCTCGAAATTTATGAATCAATGTCGGAAGAAGAAAAATCTCTTGAAGACGATAATCCTCAGAAATTTTACACCGAGCAGGGCGGGAAAGCTGTTCAGGAACTTCTTAAGAGAGTGAATATCGAAGATGAAATAAAAAGATTAAGAAATGAACTGGACGAAGACCCTTCAATTTTAAAAAAGACAGAAAACATTAAAAGATTAAAAGTACTTGAAGCTTTTACGGTGAGAGAAAATGCCGTGTATAATAAACCGGAAAATATGGTGCTTGAAGTTATACCGGTTATTCCCCCTGAACTAAGACCTCTTGTACCTCTTGAAGGAGGCAGGTTTGCTACAAGTGATTTGAATGATTTATACAGAAGGGTTATTATTCGCAATAACAGATTAAAAAGACTTCTGGATATTAAAGCCCCCGAAGTAATATTGAGAAACGAAAAAAGAATGCTTCAGGAAGCAGTCGATGCATTGCTTGATAATTCAAGAAGAGTGACGGCAGTCAAATCTGAAAACAGAGCACTAAAATCATTATCGGATATACTAAAAGGAAAACAGGGCAGATTCAGACAAAACCTGCTGGGAAAAAGAGTGGATTATTCAGGTCGTTCTGTAATAGTAGTCGGACCTGAGTTGAAATTGCACCAGTGCGGTATCCCGAAAGATATGGCTCTTGAGTTATTCAAACCGTTTGTTATAAGAAGATTGATTGACAGGGATTATGTAAAAACCGTTAAAAGTGCAAAAAAATTAATTGATAAAAGAACTCCTGAAGTCTGGGATATTCTCGAAAATGTTATTGATGGTCATCCTGTTCTTCTTAACCGTGCACCTACTCTGCACAGATTAAGTATTCAGGCATTCCAGCCTGTCCTTATCGAAGGAAAAGCAATTACATTGCATCCTTTCGTTTGTATCGCATTTAATGCGGATTTCGACGGTGATCAGATGGCTGTACATGTACCGTTATCGTATGAAGCACAACTCGAAGCTTCAATATTAATGCTTTCTACTCATAATATTTTATCACCGCAAAATGGTAACCCGATTATAGTTCCGAATCAGGAGCTGATTTTGGGTGTTTATTATTTAACTAAAGAAAAACCGGGTGACATCGGGGAAGGTAAAAAATATGCTTCACCGGATGAAGTAATCGTTGCCTTCAATAATAAAAAACTTGGTTTACATGCAAGGATAAAAGTTAGAATTAACGGTGAAACTATCGAAACAACAACCGGAAGAATTCTGTTTAATCAGATTGTTCCTTCGAATATAGAATTTATAAATGACCTTTTGAAGAAGAAAAAAGTTATTGAAATAATTGCCATGATTAACAAAAAAGTCGGTAATTATGAAACCGCCGTTTTCCTCGATAAACTTAAAGATTTGGGATTTAAATATGCAACTGAAGGCGGACTCTCTGTGAATATTGATGATATCGAAGTCCCGCAAACAAAAAAGAAAATCATTGATGAAGCATATAAATATTTGGATACAATCGAAAAATCAAAAGCCAGAGGAATAATTTCCGAAAATGAGAGATATAATAAAGTTATTGATAAATGGACTCACGTTCGGGATCAGGTAAAAAATGATTTAATAGATAATCTGAGACGCTCAAAAGGCGGTTTTAATTCATTGCATATGATGATAGATTCGGGAGCAAGAGGTTCTGCCGAACAGGTTAGTCAGCTTGCCGGTATGAGAGGACTTATGCAAAAACCCCAGAAATCACTGACTGGTCAGGCAGGAGAAATTATTGAAAATCCTATCATTGCTAATTTCAAAGAAGGTCTTTCAATATTAGAATACTTCATTTCTACACACGGTGCAAGAAAAGGACTGGCTGATACTGCTTTGAAAACTGCTGATGCGGGGTATTTAACACGAAGACTTGTGGATGTCGCTCAGGATGTTATTATTTCCGAACTGGATTGCGGAACTATAAAAGGCGTAATTACATCTGCACTGAAAGAAGGAGAAGATGTCAAAGAAACTCTGGCAGAAAGAATTTTGGGGAGAGTTACGGTGGAAGACATAATAGACCCTCTGACAAAAAAGATGATTATTAAAGCAGGCGAAGAAATAACAGAAGAAATTGCCTCAATTATTTCCGAAACTGCAATTTCTTCGGTGAATATAAGGTCAGTACTGACTTGTGAAAGTAAAAGAGGTGTTTGTGCAAAATGCTATGGAAGAGATTTATCGACAGGAAACCTTGTGGAAGTAGGCGAAGCTGTCGGAATTATTGCTGCACAATCTATTGGCGAACCGGGTACACAGTTAACTCTTAGAACGTTCCATATCGGCGGTACTGCAAGTAAAATTATTACTCAATCAAAAATTCAGACAAAATTCGACGGAAAAGTGAAATTTGAAAACATTAAAGCAGTCGAATATATCGGAGTTTTGGGAACTTCATTAATCGCAATCAGCAGAAACGGTGTGGTTAATATACTCGATGAAAATAAAGTTTCACTTGCAAAATATTCCGTACCTTACGGAGCCTATCTGAAAGTGAAAAATCACGATAAGGTTGAGAAAGAAGATACAATATATGAATGGGATCCGTATAATTCCGTAATCGTGGCTGAAAACGACGGTGTTATTAATTATGTTGACCTGGAGGAAGGAAAACAATACGAACTTATAAGCGATGAACAAACCGGACATTTTCAAAAAACAGTAATTGAAAGCAAAGATAAAACAAAAAGCCCTACTATCCAAATCATTGAAAAAAAGGGAAAGAAAATATTAAGTTCGTATTTGATTCCTGCCAAGGCAAACTTGCTTGTTGAAGATGGAACGGAAGTAAAAGCAGGAACTTTCCTTGTTAAAATTCCGAGAGAATCGGGAAAGACAAGAGATATTACCGGTGGTTTACCGAGAGTTACTGAACTTTTCGAAGCAAGACGTTCGGGTAATCCTGCAAAAATTGCAGAGATTGACGGAGTTGTTCATATTGGTAAACTTACAAGAGGTAACAGAGAACTGACAATTACATCGGTAGCCGACTCAAAACCTGTTGAATATAAAATTCCTATTGGCAAACATATTCTTGTAAGAGACGGTGATCTTGTTAAGGCAGGTGAACCGCTGACCGGAGGAACATTGGACCCGCTGGATATTTTGCGGATTAAAGGACTCGCTGAAGTGCAGGAATATCTGGTTAACGAAATTCAGGAAGTCTATAGAATACAGGGAGTGAAAATTAATGATAAACATATAGAAGTTATTGTAAGACAAATGTTACAAAAAGTTAAGATTACCGATGCCAATGATACAAGACTGCTCGAAGGTGAAGTCGTTCATAAAAATGTATTTACCGGAGAAAATGAAAAACTGAAAGGAATGCTGGTAGTAACAGACTCTGGTAGTTGTAATAAAGTTAAAGTAAAAGATATTATAACAAAGGCAATGAAAAAAGAGTATAATTCCGAGCTGAAAGGAAAAAATAAAACTCAAATTAAAACCAGAGAAGCAATACCGGCAACCGCTGAAGCAGTATTACTCGGTATTACTCAAACTTCTCTGACCACCGATAGTTTTATTTCGGCCGCTTCATTTCAGGAAACAACAAGAGTACTGACCGACGCTTCAATAAGAGGAAAAATAGATAATTTATACGGATTGAAAGAAAATGTAATTATCGGTCAATCTATACCTGCAGGAACAGGACTGAGAAAATATCGAAAATTACTGGTTATGCATAAAGATGCTTTTAATGAAGTATCGGATGAACCTAAGATATTATCTGCTCTTGAAAAATCAAAGGAAAAAATCGAAATAGATATGGACTAAAAAATAAAGTATTTATTTATTTTTTTATAAATCCCCTATAATATTTTTCAGGGGATTTTTTTTTTGACATATGGAATAAAGAAATCTTTTTTCTGATTCAGGGAATGAAATTATTGTTTGGAAATATCGGTATTTAAAAAATTACAGTTGTAAAATATATTTTAAGAAAAAATATACAATCAGGATTTATCAAAAAATCCTTGTTTTTTCATTAAATGGTGTGTAATAATCCTTAGAAACAGTCCCTAAAAAAAATATAAAATACCAAAAAAATAATTTGACTTTTACATTTATTTTTGCAATTTTGCATACAGGTGGAGGGAAGTGGGGAAAAGTGGAGGAAACTCCGATTAAAAAATTGTAAAAATATTATGTTTCAGGGACATTCAGTTTGCAATATTGACAGTAAATCAAGGTTCATTTTACCGGCAAAATTCCGCAAATATATTAAACCGGAAGCTAATAATAAACTTATAATTACAAGGGGTTTGGACGAAAGTCTTTTGGCTTATCCGCTTGATGAATGGGAAATATTTAAAGAAGTTCTTTCAAATTATAACATATTCAATTCTGACCAGAGGTATTTTCTAAGGCAATTTTTAATGTATGTGAATGAGTGTGAACTTGATTCTCAAAACAGAATTTTGCTGCCTTCTCAGCTAATCGCACACGCAAAAATTGAGAAAGAAGTTCTTGTACTCGGATTGCTTGATAAAATAGAAATCTGGAATCCTGAAATCAAGAAAAAATATGATTCTACCCACGATGAGACTTATGAACAGATAGCGCAAAAAGTTTCCGAAATTATCATACGTTCCAATAACAAAATTTAAAAACAAAATTGGAATTTCACACGCCCGTTTTACTAAAACAGGTAACGGACTTTTTAATAAATAAAAAGTTCTCTCAACATATTATCGTTGACGGAACTGCGGGCGGTGGAGGATATGCGTATGAAATTTGCAGACTCGTTCCGAAAGGAAGCAAAGTAATTTGTATAGATAAAGATAAAGAATCACTTTCTTTCAGCAGAAAAAAACTGAAGGAATTTAAATTTGTGGATTTTTTACAGGGTAATTTCGGAAATTTAAACTCACTGCTTAGTACACTGGGTGTAGAAAAAATTACCGGTTTGGTGCTTGATTTGGGAATTTCATCTTACCAGCTTGATTATGAAGATGGTTTCAGTTTTATGAGAGAAACCTTCCTGGATATGCGTGCGGATAAGAACGATACTCTGACCGCTGAATATATAATTAACTGTTATTCAAGGAAGGACCTTATCAGAATTTTTGAAACATACGGTGAAATAAGAAAACCTTATAAAATTACTGATGCCATAATATCCGGAAGAACAAAGAAACAAATAAAAACAACTACCGAATTGACGGAAATTATTAATTCAAAAATTAATCTGCATCCGAAAAATAAAAATAAGTTTTTTGCGAAATTGTTTCAGGCATTGCGGATTGAAGTTAATAACGAACTGGAAAATTTAAATAAAGTATTGGAACAATCCTTAAACATTCTTCAGGGCGGCGGAAGGATGGTAGTCGTATCTTATCATTCCCTTGAAGATAAAATCGTAAAAGATTTTTTTAAAACAAATTCAACAAAAATTTCCGTCTCAAAATATAAAAATACTGTTGACTTTTACGGATTGATAATACTGAATAAAAAACCCTTAGTTCCTGAAATTGCTGAAATTAGAAGCAATCCCCGTTCGAGAAGTGCAAAATTAAGGGCGGCGGAAGTTATTGGTGAAAAATTACAAGGCAAATGACCGTTAATAAGAAAAAATTATCTCTTTTTAATACAATAATTGCTCTTGCACTGCTGGTTCTTGTCCTTGCGTTTTATATTAACAATATTATCGGTGTTAACCAGCTTACTGTAAAAGTAAATACTGTCAAAGATGAAATCGGAAATACCGAGAAAAACAATGAAATGCTGAGAACAGAAATCGAAAAACTCTCAAGTTTTGACGTAATTAAACAAAAAGCAGCGGAAAGATTAAATATTTATTTCAACGAAAAAGCAATCGAAAAGAAAAAACAGGTAATAATTAATAAGTCGGATTTCGAAAAGAAAAAATAAGACAAAAAGTTTCTGAATTTATTTCAGGCTTATATTAAACTTTATGACATTTTATAGAAGTACAAACAACAGGCAGATTAACTCCAAAAGAAGAACTAATCTTTTTTTACTGTTATTTATTGCTTTCTTCTTAGCTGTTTTATCAAAGTTATTTGTACTTCAGATACTCGATTCAGAAATTTACAGAACGGCGGCAAAGAAACAATATCACTCGAAAGTTATACTTAACGCTTCCAGAGGCTTGATTTTTGATAAAAACATGAATTTACTTGTTTCCAACACGACAAAGGTTTCCATAGCCGCTGACCCTAATATGATTGACAAACCCGATTCGGTTGCCGGTCTGCTGGCTTATATATTCGGAAAAGATAAGCAGGAATATCTCGATAAACTTTCAGGGAAAAATACTTCGTTTATTTACCTTGAAAGAAAAGTTGATTTGCAAAGTGTAAAAGGATTGGATACAATGTCAATTGAAGGATTGATTGTTCTGAAAGATCCTTCCAGAAATTACAATTACGGGCAAATCGGTTCAAAAATTCTTGGACTGATAGATATTGAAAATAAAGGTCGAAGCGGACTCGAACTTGAATATAACGATGATTTATCGGGTAAAGATGGTTATATTGTAATGCAAAAAGACGGCAGAGGTAATAAAAGACCCGACCTTGAATATCCGAGAAAAGACCCCTTAAAAGGAAATAATCTGGTCTTAACCGTAGATGTTGACATACAAAAATTTGCCGAAGAAGAACTTGAAAGCGGTGTTGTTAATTATAACGCATCGGGCGGAAAAGTTTTGGTTGTTTCGGTAAAAACAGGTGAGATATTGGCACTTGCGTCATACCCGACTTATGACCCGAACAATCTGAAAATTTCTGATACGGCAGGTTTTAAAAATTCTGTTCTGACTGATATTTATGAACCGGGTTCGGTATTTAAAATCGTAACCGCTGCCGGGCTGATAGAAGAACACTTGCTGGATAGAAATTCTATTGTTCAGACTGAAGGAGGTACTTTTGATGTAAGCGGAATAAAAGTTAAAGATTCGCACGGATTTAATTCAATGAGTTTCGAAGAAATTATCGAACAGTCCAGTAACATCGGAGTAATGAAAATTGCAAGGAAATTAGGACCTGAAAAGTTTTATAAATATGCACGGGATTTCGGTTTTGGAATTTATTCAGGATTAGATCTCCCTGGAGAGAACAAAGGATATCTGAAACGTCCCGTTGATTTTTCTTCGGAATCACTTGAATTTTTGGCTATCGGTTATCAGGTTATGGTTAATGCAGTACAATTATCGATGGCTTATTCTGCTGTTGCAAACGACGGTGTGCTGATGAAACCGTATATAGTGAAAAAGATAATTGATCCTGCCGGTAATCCGGTGAAGGAATTTTATCCGCAAAGGTTGAGACAGGTTATTCAGCAAAGTACGTCTAAAGAGCTTAATTCGTTTTTTATCGGTGTTGTTCAGCGAGGTACAGGCAGAGCTGCAAATATTGAAAATGTTACAATTGCCGGTAAAACCGGAACATCGCAAAGAATAGTTGACGGGAAATATTCAAGCGGTTCACATAATTCAACTTTTATCGGATATTTTCCTGCGGAAGACCCCCAAATCCTTATTACCGTAATTCTTGATGACCCAAAATCGGGAGAGTTTTACGGAGGAAGAGTTGCTGCGCCTATTTTTCGGAATATTGCGCAACGTATAATCGATTATAAAGGCGTCTCCAATTTATCACAACCTGATATTATTACTTTTAAAAATAATGAACAGACGACTGAAGATGTTAAATACACTGCGGGCAACCTGATTGCCATTCCGAATTTAAGAAATTTGAAACTTGACGATGCGGTGGAAATTTTAAAAGAAAAAAAATTGAAGTACGAGGTTATAAAAGACGACACTATGCAAAGATCTTTAAAATCCGCTTCTCCAGATAATGTAATAGTGGTAGTTGACCAGCAGCCGGATATTAACGAATCTGTTGAATATGACGAAAAATTGATAATCAAACTTATAACAAGAAACTGTAAACCGGATAAGAATGAACAGATAAAAGTACCGGATGTAATAAATTTAAGTTTAAGAAGAGCAATAAACAGGCTTATTGTTGAAGGATTTAAAGTTGAAATTGTCGGCAGCGGGGAAGTAATTACACAGATTCCAAAAGCAAATACCGAACAAAAACCGGGTACAAAAGTAATTTTATTTTGCAGAAATTCGGATTAAATGAAATTTTCAGAATTACTAAATAAAACACATTTAAATAAATATATTAACGTTGATACCGATTTTGAGGTTAAAGGTATTTCGTTTGATTCAAGAAATGTTTCTTCCGATTATGTTTTTTTTGCAGTAAAAGGATATAAACAGGATGGAAATGTTTATATCAGGGATGCCGCGAAAAAAGGTGCTAAATTTATTTTTTGTGATAAAGATTCGCAGGTTATACCGGACTCGGATTTGGATATTCCCGTTCTGAAAATTCCCGACATCAGAAAAACTTTAGCGTTAATCGGCACGGTATTTTATGGTAATCCTTCCCGTAAAATTAATTTGATCGGAATAACGGGAACAAACGGAAAAACAACTATCAGTTATCTTATAAAACACATACTTGAAAGTACTGGTTCTAAATGCGGCTTAATTGGTACGATAAATTATTCTGTAGGCAGTCAAAATTTAATTGCGAATCTTACTACTCCCGATGCAATCGAAATAAACAAAATGCTTGCCGAAATGGTAAATCGGAATACGGATTATTGCGTGATGGAGGTATCTTCAATTGCCCTTGAACTTTATCGTGTTTACGGACTCGATTTCAATTCGGGTATCTTTACAAACCTGACAAGCGAACATCTCGATTTGCATAAGAATATGATGAATTACTTCAATGCGAAGAAAATTTTGTTCGACGGTCTTGGCGATAACACAATAGCAGTTTCAAATATGGATGATGAGTATGGTACTGAAATACTGCAAAATACAAGCGCCCGGAAAATTTATTATTCTGTAAATAAAAACAGTGATTACAGGGCAATAAACGAATCTGTCTCTATGGAGGGTATGGAATTCGACATAAAAACCAAACGTGATATCGTTAAAATTAAAACAAAATTAACAGGCAGATTTAATATATATAACATTACCGCTGCGTATGCATTTGCTGAAAGTATCGGAGTTGAAAAAAGTATTATTACGGAGTCAATCAGTAAGTTCGAACCTGTAACAGGCAGATTTAATACACTTAAACTTCCTAATGAAGCTTATGCAGTTATAGATTATTCTCATACTTCCGATTCCCTGAAAAATGCGATTGAATCTGCAATAGAAATCAGAAAGCATAGCAATTCCTCCGGCAGAATAATAACAGTATTCGGCTGCGGAGGAAACAAAGACCGTACAAAGAGACCGGTAATGGGCAAAATTGCCTCGGAATTGTCCGATTTTACAATAATTACTTCCGATAATCCGAGATTTGAAGAACCTATGGACATAATTAATGAAATTTTAAAGGGCGTGGATAAAAACAGCAGTTTTGAAGTTTGTGAAAATAGAGAAGAAGCTATAAAATCAGGTATTAAAATGTCAAAAAAATCCGATATTATTTTAATCTGCGGCAAAGGACATGAAACATATCAGGAAGTAAAAGGAATAAAATCATACTTTGACGATAAAGAAATTGTATTGAAATATTCTTCATTAGCAGTATAAAATATTGATAAAAATAACAGACATATTAAATCTTAAAAATTCTTACTGCCACAATATTTCTAAAGTCAGGAATAAATTTTTCGAAAACTGCAGCATTGATTCACGCAATATCGGTGCCGGTGATTTTTTTCTCGCTGTTAAAGGTGAAAATACCGACGGGCACAATTATTTAAAAGATGTTTTTAAGAAAAAAATTCAGCTTGCGGTAGTTAATGACGGCTGGTTTAAAAAAGAAAAAGATAAATACATTAATAAGAGTTTTATCGTCGTAAAAAATACGGTTAAAAGTCTTGGTGAACTTGCTCTTGCACATAGAAAAAATTTCAGGGTAATTGTTTTCGGAATAGCCGGAAGCAACGGTAAAACCACAACAAAGGATTTAATTGCGGATGTTTTGTCTCAGGATTATAACGTGTTGAAAACCGAAGGAAATTATAATAATCATTTAGGCTTGCCGCTGACATTGTTAAAACTGAAAAGTGACATTGATATTTGCGTAGTCGAACTTGGCAGTAATCATTTTAATGAACTCGATTATTTATGTAAAATTGCGCAACCGGATATCGGATTGATTACAAATATCGGAAAAGAACACCTTGAGTTTTTCAAAAATCTGGATGGTGTTGCGAAGGAAGAATTTACGTTATTTGATTATTTATCGGAAAAAGAAAACACATCGCTGTTAATGAATGTTGATGATAGTTACATTAGAAAATATAAACACAAAAAAATAAATCTTAATCCTTTCACTTATTCTTATAAATACAAATCAGACGTTAAAGGAAAATTTCTGGGTTTTAATTCTTCTTTGTATCCGGAGATTAACATTACATTCAATAAAACTAACTTTAATGTCAGAATTTCTTCGGTCGGTTTTCATACAATATACAACGGACTTGCGTCGGCGGCAGCAGGATTATTCTTCGGAATTTCTCCGCAAAAAATTAAGAAAGCTCTGTCCGGATATCGTTCGGACAGCAGGATGAGAATGGAAATTGTCACTAAAAAAAGGATTATAATAATTAACGACGCTTATAACAGCAATCCCGATTCTGTTAAAATCGGACTCGAAACTCTGAAAAAATATAACATTAAAGGAAATAAGCACATAGTACTTGCAGATATGCTGGAACTCGGTAAGCAAAGCAGAAAGGAACATTTGGAAACAGGCAGTTTAGTCAGGAATATGAATTTTGAAAATCTCTATACTTATGGTGAAAAAGCAAAATATATTTTCAAGGGTGCCAAAGGAGTCAAAAATAATTTTTATTTTGAAGAAAAAAAAGACCTTATCGACTTTTTGAAATGCATATTAAAACCTGATGATATGTTGTACGTAAAAGGTTCCCGCGGAATGAAAATGGAGGAAGTAATTGAACAAATTTAAAACATAAATCAAAATATTCAATGTTATACTATCTTGCGGAATATATAAACAACCTGTATCAGCCCCCGGGATTCGACGTCTTCAAATTCCTGACTTTCAGGGCTGCATTATCGGCTGTAACGGCGTTAATGATTAGTTTCATTGTCGGTCCGCGTATAATTGATTATTTGAAAAAGAAACAAATTGGCGAGTCTGTTAAACAGGATGGACCGAAATTTCATTGGACTAAAGCAGGTACGCCGACAATGGGCGGGTTTATTGTGCTTTCCTCGGTGTTAATACCGGTTATTCTTTGGGGTGACCTGCTTAATATTTATGTTATCCTGATTTTATTTTCTACTATCGTGCTTGGTGCGGTCGGTTTCCTGGATGATTATCTGAAAGTTGTTAAAAAATACAAAGACGGACTTGTGGCAAAATATAAATTGCTGGGTCAGATTTTTGTCGGTCTGGTTATCGGACTCGTTATTTATCTGGCACCGCAGTTTGATGGTATTCATTCCATTACTACTATTCCGTTTCTGAAAAATTATCAGTTTGATTTCTATATATTTTATATTCCGATTGTTATATTCATTATAACGGCAACTTCAAATGCTGTCAATCTTACGGACGGACTTGACGGACTTGCCATAGGTACTGTGGGTATTGCAGTCTTCACTCTCGGTGTTATTGCGTATCTTTCCGGTAATATAGAAACATCTAAATATCTGAATATTATTTATCTGAGGGGAAACGGAGAATTAATAGTCTATTGCACTGCTCTTGTGGGAGCGACTTTGGGATTTCTCTGGTTTAATTTTTATCCCGCTCAGGTATTTATGGGAGATACCGGTTCGCTTGCTCTTGGAGGTGCGGTGGGTACGCTGTGTGTTCTGGTAAAAAAAGAGTTTCTGCTTCCTCTGCTCGGCGGCATTTTCATTGCTGAAACTGTTTCCGTAATAATTCAAAGATATTATTTCAAATATACTAAGAAGAAATACGGTGAGGGTAAAAGAGTTTTTAAAATGGCTCCGGTTCATCATCATTATGAAATGAAAGGTGTTCCGGAACCGAAAATCGTTGTCAGGTTTTATATCGTTGCGATTCTGCTTGCAATTATGACAATGCTGACATTTAAAATCCGTTAATGTTCGATTATAAAAAAGAAAATATAAAAAATAAAAAATTTACCGTTCTCGGTGCGGGGAGAAGCGGTGTAGCCGTTTCAAGACTTCTGAAAAAAAACGGCGCCGTTGTTTTTCTGAGTGAAAATAATACCGAAGAACATTTACCGTATCTTGATAAAAATATTTTGAATGAAGAAAATATCAAATATGAACTGGGCGGTCATAGCAATGAAATTTATAATTGTGATGTCTTAATAAAAAGTCCGGGCATCCCGGATGATGCTCCTGTAATAATTTCGGCTGAAAAAAAAGGAATAAAAATAATAAGCGAAATAGAAGCAGCATACTGGTTCTGCGAGTATCCGGTCTTTGCAGTTACAGGAACAAACGGAAAAACCACAACTACTATGCTTACCGCTGAGATATTAAAAAACGGCGGATACGATGCAGCAGCGTGCGGAAATACGGGCACTGCCTTTTCTGATGTCGTCCTGTCAGTGCAACGGCAAATAACAAACCGTAAACCGCTGAATGCCGTCATCGTACTTGAAGTTAGCAGTTTTCAGCTTCAGCATATCGAATGTTTTAGACCTGTCGTATCGGTTATATTAAACCTTACACCTGACCACCTTGACAGGCATAAATCAATGGATGAGTATTTTCAGGCTAAGCTCAAAATTAATAAAAACCAGCTCGGGGAAGATTTGCTTGTCTTCAATTATGATGATGTTTATTTAAATAAACATATCAGTGAGCTTAAATCACAAACAGACAGTAACAGCATATCTGTAAAATCGGAAATTGCGGAATTCAGTATTAAAGAAAATCTTTATAATACAAACCTCAAAACAGGTGCATATCTGTCGGAAGATGTAATATATTACTTCGATAAAACAAAAAACATTCACGAACCGATCTGTCACATAAAAGATATTTTTATAAAAGGATTGCATAATGTTTCCAATGCTTTGGCTTCGGTAATTGCGGTTAAAAAGTTCGGATTGACAAGTAATCGGATTAAAGATACACTCGTTAACTTTCAGGGAGTCGAACACAGAATTGAATTCGTCGGAGAAATTGGAGGAATTAAGTTTTATAATGATTCAAAAGCAACTAATGCAGATTCTACGTACGTAGCATTAAACAGTTTTCCCGGAAATATCATATTAATAATGGGTGGTAAAATGATGGATATTAACTTTGATTTGATTAGGGAAACTGTACAAAAAAGAGTCAGGAAAATTTTTGCCATAGGCGAGACAAGATTTATAATAAAAGAATATTTCAAAGATATAACACAGGTGGAATTATGCGAAACACTGGAGGATTCTGTAATACAGGCATTTAAACATGCCGATGAAAAAAACATAATACTTTTTTCACCGTGTTTTAAAAGTTTTGATATGTTTGATAATTTTGAACACAGAGGTAAAGAATTTAAAAAAATCATAAAGAAACTCAGCAGAAAAGATGAAGTTCAGCGGTTATAAAATAGACATCTGGATTTTACTTCCGGTTATATTACTTATGATGTTCAGCATAGGAGCAGTTTATAGTGCAAGTTCATATTTTTCAATGGATAAATTTAATGATTCTAATTATATGCTCAAGCACCATAGTCTGCGTGTGCTGCTCGCCCTATTAATGATTTTCTTGTTTACCCGGATTGACTTCAGAATCTATAAAGACATCGGTAAATATCTAATCTGGATATCCATTCTTGCACTCATATTTATATTTATCTTCGGAGTTTCCACGGTTAAAGGTGCAAGCAGGTGGATTAATCTGGGTCCGTTAAGTTTTCAGCCGGCTGATCTGGCTAAGTTTACTTTGATAATATACCTGTCTGCTTTGCTCGTGAAGAAGAAAAATTATGCTCATATGCTTTATAAGGGATATTTGCCTTTGATATTTTATATACTTGTCGTCAGCGGACTGGTCGCTTTACAGCCGAACTTTTCGACTGCATTTATTATTTTCGGAACCTCGGTTATGCTGTTGTTAATTTCTCCGGTAAAAATAAAACATATCATTATTACACTGCTTTGTATGATACCGGTCGCAGTCTCGTTTATCCTGTCGAAATCATATATTGTCGGCAGGTTAACGTCGCATGCCGATTATGCTTCCGGCGGTTCATCCAATTATCAGCTCAGACAGGCTTTGCTCGGGTTCGGAAACGGCGGATTTTTTGGTGTCGGTCCGGGAAATTCTATGCAGAGAGAATATTTCCTGCCTGAAGCATACGGTGATTTTATTTATGCGATTGTCGGTGAAGAATACGGATTTATAGGTGCGTTTACCGTTCTGGTGCTCTTTATGATTATTCTCGTCAGAGGTCTGAAGGTTTCAAAAATGATTAAAGATGAATTCGGAAAATATTTGTCGTTCGGAATAACAATGATTTTATCTTTCTATGCGGTAGTTAATATGTCGGTTGCCTGCGGATTAATTCCTACGACGGGAGTTCCTATACCGTTTGTCAGTTACGGCGGAACGGCGCTTCTTTTCAATTCTATAGGCGTCGGAATATTACTGAATATTTCATCGTATAGAAACGAAACGGATGAAGAAATGATAAATGAAGGAAATAAAGTTATTGAAATAAATTCTAAAGTCGGGTGAGATTTTTATTTGCTGCCGGCGGAACCGGCGGACATATTTATCCTGCAATTGCAATTGCAGATGAACTGAAGAAAATGACGGAAAAAACTGAAATATTGTTTGTCGGTGCGGAAGGTAAAATAGAAGAAAAAATCGTCCCGGCTAATAATTATAAACTTGTGAAAATAAAAATATCGGGATTTAATCTTAAAAATATTGTAAATACACTGAAACTTCCTTTTATGTTGATTTCCGCCTTAAAAAACAGTAAAAAAATTATTTTGGAATTTAATCCTGATGTGGTTATTGGAACGGGCGGATTTGTTTCCGGTCCCGTGCTTTATAAAGCTGTACGTTTGAAAAAACCGGTTCTTATTCAGGAAGGAAATGCATATCCCGGAAAAGTTGTTAGATTCCTTGCTAAAAAAGCCGATAAAGTTATTGTAAATTTTGATAAAACTGCGGATTTTCTGCCGGATGGAAGTAATATACAGAAAATTTCTCATCCCGTGAGAATTACACTTAAAAAAACAGACAAAGCTTCGGCTCTTAATGCTTTTGATTTTAAACAAGATTTGAAAACACTTTTGATTTTCGGCGGAAGTCAGGGTGCACATAGTATTAATGAAGCAATAAAAAAGTATATCAAGGACTTATACGAACTGAAAATAAATATTCTGTGGCAGACGGGTAAAAAAGACTATGACTCGATAAATACATACGTCCGCTCACTCAATTTAGAAGTCGGAATAAAAGTTCTTGAGTATATAGATGATATGGGTTCTGCTTATTCGCTTGCAGATTTAGTTATTTGCAGGGGGGGGATAAGCACTATAATGGAACTTTCATATCTGAAAATGCCGGCAGTAATCGTTCCGTATCCTTATGCAGCCGAAAATCATCAGGAAGTAAATGCACGAACTCTCGAAGAAAATAATGCCTGTGTAGTCGTGACGGAAAAAATAAAGGAAAACAAAGAAAAATACGACTTCAGTCAGGTACTGTTTAATACAATCAAAAAAGTTTTGTCTGACGAAGCTCTAAGAAAGAAATTAAGTGAAAATATTTCACGGTATTCCGATGAAAATGCAGCGAGAAAAATTGCGGAAGAAATATTAAAATTAAGAAAAAATTAAAAATGGAAAACCAAAGAATTTATAAATATAAACTTGATATATATTACATCTGGCTTGTTACTTCTTTGCTTTTTCTTTTTGTATATATACTCATCAGAGGAAGATTTTTCAGCGAAAAGTTCGAGGTTGTTTTTCATGATGCATTGATATATGTAACACTTGCTGTAATTCTTTATTATCTGTTTCTTCTTGCCGTAAATTTTATCAGAGCAAGAAGAATTATATTTGAATCCGACAGAATAATTTTTAAAAACAGATTCAGGGAAAGACAGGTGAATTTTTCGGACATTATAATGATAAGATATTCAAGAGAAAAAAAGCAGAGAAATGAATATAAAAGCCATATCAGAATTGTAAAATTAAAACTTTCGACTAAAAAAAGGTTTCTGAGAATTAAAGTCAGCGATTTCGATAATGAAAATAATTTACTGAACGAGTTTAAAAAAATAAATATTCAGAACAGGATTTGAGTATTCTGAATCACATACGGAAAGTACATATGATAGGTATCGGCGGAATAGGTATGAGCGGTATAGCCGAATATCTGTTGAAAAAGAAAATCGAAGTTACGGGAAGCGATTTGAATTTATCTTTTATTACGGAACGCCTGGAATCTCTCGGTGCCGTGATTTATAAAGGACACAGTGAATCGAATATTCCGGACGATGCTGATATTGTGATTTACAGTTCTGCCGTAAAGGAAGATAATCCTGAATATATCAGTGCAAAGAATAATAATATCAGACTATTAAAAAGAGCAGTTATTCTCGGATTTATTGTAAACGATAAAATATTGATTTCTGTCGCGGGAACGCACGGGAAAACTACGACTGCCGCTATGATAGGAAAATTACTGCTTGATTCAGGGCTTGACCCTGATATATTCTGCGGCGGAAACCTTGATTATCTGAACGGTGCATCGTCGAGAATCGGCGACGGCAATTATGCAGTCGTGGAAGCGGATGAATATGACAGAAGCTTCCATACTTTAAAATCTGATATAATAGTGATAACAAACATTGACCTTGACCATACGGATTTTTATAAGGATATCGAAGATATAAAAAACAGTTTTCGCATTTTTATCGAAAATAGAAAAATCAATTCCAAAATAGTTATTTACGGAGAAAATGACAATACTGTAAACTTAATTCGGAATATATTAACGGCTGAAAATAAGAGTGATTTGATTATGTATGGAAAATATAACGATAAATACAATTACAGCTTTAAAAATATATTTTATAATTTGCAGATAATCGGTGAACATAATGTGTTAAATTCCCTTGCTGCACTTTGTGTTTCGGATATATTGGGTATAGATAAAACAACATTTCGTAAAAGCATCGAAAGTTTCGTTGGGGTAAGCAGAAGACTGGAACTGAAATATGACGGTGATATAAAAATATACGATGATTATGCGCATCATCCGTATGAAATATATTGTTCGTTAACCGCACTTAAAAAAATTTCTAAGGGAAAACTGATAACCGTTTTTCAACCGCATACTTATACCCGTACAAGGGATTTTTACTGTGAATTTGCAAATTCACTTGCTTTAAGCGATATAATTATTCTTGCCGGAATATATCCCGCAAGAGAAAAATATATTGATGGAGTAACATCTTTACTTATACTGAACGAATTGAAAAAATATAAAAATATTAAATCGTGTTATTCGGCTGATAACGATGAAATAATTCGGAAATTATTAAAAATTGTTCAAAAAGACGATGTAGTCGTATTTCAGGGAGCGGGTGATATTACATTATTGTGCGGCAAATTTGTTTCCGCGTGGAATTCCAAAAAAAACAGTAAAAATGACTGAGGAAAAAACAAGAAATATTAAAAACGGTAAATTTAAAATATTAGTTTTATTCGTCATTATTCTGGTTGTTGCTATAGTTATATTTGCCAATCGGTGGAGAAGCAATGTTGAATATGATAAAATTACGATAAAGGGCAATTACACAATATCGGGTGAAGAAATACTGAAAACGGCTCACTTAACGGCGGATACCGGAACAAACCTGCCTGTAAATCTCGAAGAAGTTAATTTGAAATTTATTTCAGATAGAATCGAAAAACATCCCGAAATTAAGAAAGTAAATGTCAGCAAAGAACCGCCTTCTGAATTAATAATTGAAATCACGGAAAAAAGACCCGTTGCCATCTTAAATCTCGGAAATGAAATCAGATTAATTGACGATGATATGGAAATATTTCCGTTTAATAATTTTGAGAAGTTGTATGACCTGCCTGTAATTAACGGTCTGCGGATTAAAGATGCGGATAAAAAACTCGATAATCAAAACAAAAATGAATTGAAAGTGGCTATGTTTATTATTCAGCAGGCACTCAAAAAAGGAAGAACTTTGCATAATATGATATCTGAAATTAATCTGTCGGACAGCACAAGAATTATAGTTTACTGCAACGAAAATTCAGTTCCGTTTTATTTTCCGAAATACACTGTTGTAGATTTAAAAAATCCCGACAGGTATGCTAATTTACTGATGTTGCTTTCGGAGTTTAAAAACTTTATCGAACAAAAAGTAATAAATGTGAAAAATCAAAAAATTGAATACGTTGATTTAAGATTTTCAAATCAGGCAATTGTAAAAATAAATAATAATCAGGATGTCAGCAAAAAGTAAAAAGACAGGAAAAACTTACAATGATAATATCATTGTGGGACTGGATGTGGGAACAACAAAAATTTGTGCCATAGTTGCCCGCCCGAAAACAGACGGAAGTTTGGATATACTCGGAGTCGGACTTTCCCCCTCAAACGGCTTGCACCGCGGAATAGTCGTGAATCCGGGCAAGACAACTCAGTCTATTAAATCTGCAATAGATGAAGCGGAATTGAAATCCGGTATTACAGTCAAATCCGTTCTTGTCGGAATTGCAGGACATCATATCAGATGTATCACAACCCGCAGTATTATCGCAATAAAAAATCCTGATAAAGTCATAAGTGAAGATGATATTAAAAGATTATACGAAATGGCAAGAATTATAAAACTGCCAAGCGATACTAAAATTATCGATGTAATTCCGCAGGAATATATTATAGACGGCAAAGACGGTATTTTCGATATGCCCGCCGGGTCATACGGACTGCGGCTTGAAGCAAAGATGAATATTGTAAAAGGACTTGTATCTTCGATTGATGACTTATCAAAATGCGTTACAAGCTGTGACGTCGAACTCGACGATATTGTACTTGAACCTGTCGCTTCCTCTTTTGCTGTGCTTGACGACACGGAGAAAAAAGTCGGCGTTGCGATGCTCGATATCGGCGGCGGAACAACCGATATTGCAGTTTTTAAGAAAGGCGTTCTGAAGTATACTGCCGGAGTGGGAATTGCAGGCAGTCTCGTTACTAATGATATAGTCGAAGCACTCGGCATATCGGAGACCGAAGCGGAGCGGATTAAAAGAGAATTCGGATATGCTTCTGTTTCGGAAATTCTTAATGATGATGAAATTGTTGTGGAATCAATCAGGGGAAAAGTGCCTAAAAAAACAAAAAAATCAATTCTTGCAAGAATTATCAACGCCAGAATGCAGGATATTTTTGAGCTTGCGGCAGTTGAAATAAAAAATTCGCAGATTCATAAGGAACTCCACGCGGGAGTCGTTATTACGGGCGGAGGCTCGCTTATCAAAGGCACAAAAGAACTTGCTGAGGAAATACTCGGTATGGAAGTGAATCTCGGCATACCCAGAGGACTTTCCGGCGGACTGATAAAAGAAGTTGAAAGCCCGATCTTTGCAACCGGTGTGGGACTTATTTTATATAATATTAAAACGCTGAACGATATACGATCTGTGGAAGCACGAAGCCGGGGAAGAAGACGGAACAGGCTTACTCCGAAAGGAATTTTGACAAAAATTAAAGAATGGTTCGATGAACTTTAAAATTTTTATACTTTAATGAATATAATAAATAAACAACATAAACAATTAAAAAAGAAAGGGTAAACAAAATGCCAATTACATTAATTACACCAAACAATGACGGAGCGCGCATAAAAGTAGTGGGAATCGGCGGCGGCGGCGGCAATGTTATTAACACAATGGTCGAAAAAGGAATCGACGGTGTTGAATTCATTGCCATCAACACTGACTCTCAGGCGCTGAACATCAATAAAGCAGATGTCAAAATCCAGATCGGGAGAAGTCTTACAAACGGTCTTGGGGCTGGTATGCGGGATGATATCGGCGAAAAAGCTGCGGAAGAAAGCAGAGAAGAAATTCAAAGAGCACTCGAAGGCAGCGATATGATCTTTATTACTGCCGGTATGGGCGGCGGAACGGGTACCGGTGCTTCACCCGTTATTGCTCATATTGCCAAAAGCCTCAATACACTTGTCGTTGCTATTGTAACAAAACCTTTTAAGTTCGAAGGTAAACCCAGAATGGAACTTGCCCTGCAGGGAATAGACAAACTCAGAAAAGAAGTTGACAGCCTGATTGTCATTCCTAATCAGAAAATTCTTGCTTTGATTAATAAAGATACTACAAAGAAGCACGCTTTCGAACTGGTTGACAGGGTGTTGTATAATGCCACTAAAGGTATCTCTCAGATTGTAACGAAAACCGGAGAAATCAATGTTGATTTCAGTGACGTGAAAACAATTATGCAGGATATGGGAGAGGCAATGATAGGTACGGGTATTGCAAGCGGGGACAACCGGGCGGAAAAAGCAGCACAGGATGCATTGCTAAACCCCATCCTCGATGAGATAAAAATAAAAGGCGCAAAATGTGTGCTTGTTAATATTGCAAGCGACGGAAACATTACAATGAGTGAAATAGAAAAAATTAACGAAATTATTGTCAATGAAGCAGGCGAAGATGCAAAGTACATAATGGGACTGGTTGACGATGATATTCTCGGTGATGACTTAATGGTAACGCTTATCGCCACCGGTTTTAACGGCAGTGCGGTTATAAGAAAGGAAATTCCTTTGGGCGATGTAAAACAAACAGCGATAAATTTTGAGAAACCCAGAACTCCTATGATAACGACGATATCCGGTAATCCCGAAGAATATGACACGCCTGCTTTCAAGAGGCGGGATATTGAAATCAATAACGATTTCTCTGAAGCGAAAAGCTCGCAAAAATCTGCGTCGCTTGATGACCTCGGACTCGATGATTTCAATGTTGACGAAGATTATTCCGTAAAACCGGCATTTTTAAGAAGACAAATGGATTAATTTTTTAGTGTGAAATAATTTTTGTGTTCAGAGAAATGTAACTATAAATTTTCTTCTGTTCTTTCCTTTTTTAATTGTTAAACGATTTTGTTTACCCCTGGTTCAAGGGCCGCCTGTATTTATTACCCGCGGCCCTTAACTTAAAAATTATTATGGCTGATGTTTAAGTGAAAATTTTGTTTGAGGCAGGGAAATGAGTTTATTGCAGAGAGTGCGGGATTCGAACCCGCGAAACGGTTACCCGTTTACACGCTCTCCAGGCGTGCCTCTTCAACCGCTCGAGCAACTCTCTGTTTATAATCTATTGTTTATCAACAGTTATGCAAGTTAATTTTTTTGTAAATTTAAATCAATGTAAATTGGTCGATGTGTTAGTTGTTAATAGTCTCAAGGATGATAAAATCAGTTCTTTTTATATTTTTACAACAACTTCTGGCTCCAATTTGTTTGGTAAACCAGCTTTATAGACTACGAGTAAATGATATTATGAGAATAATTTTTTGTGATAAGATATTATAGATTTTGTTACTATATAATTACTTAATAATGATACTAAAATATTAACTTGACTAATTTAATAAATGTTTGTTAAATTTATATATAAATTAATCGTATGAGAAATAAATATAGGAGGGTAAAGAAATGAAAAAATATTTATTATCAATTGTGTTCTTTTTAGGTATTATTAACTTATTATTTGGCCAATCAGTTGGTGATTATAGAACAGTTCAGGAAGGTGATTGGTCTAGTACAGACACATGGAAAAGGTGGGATGGAGATAGCTGGGAACCAGCTTCAAATTATCCAACGTCGAGTGACGGTCAAATTAATATTTATGAAGCCGTAAATGTTGATATTAGTTTGACAGCAGACCAAATATATATTGATGGAGGTTCATTGGTAGTTAACAGCGGAGTAACATTAACTATTGCAAACGGCTCAGGGACAGACCTTAGAAATTTAGGTTCAGTCGAGATTTTGGGTACTTTAAGGTTGCGTGGTTCCACAGCAGGGAGCGCTTTTGTTTACGGCAGTTCCAGCACATTAGAGTACAATTTATCTTCAAGCAGAACAATGAATTCAACAGAATTTCCGAGCCCTTTTGATTCTCCTCCGAGAAATCTTACAATTAATAACACAGGTGCAAATGTTTATGCTACTCTTCCTGGGGATAGAAGAATTACAGGTACTTTGACGATGACACAAGGAAATATCAACTTAAACACAAGAATTTTTACATTAGGTTCTTCATCTTCAACAACAGGTACATTATCATATTCTTCAGGTTATTTTATCGGAGGCGGCACAATTGAGAGATATATATCCAACAGCGGACTTCCGACAAGCATAGCATCAGGTTTATTATTTCCATTTGGTGTAGGAACTTCAAGTACGGCAAACAGATTTGTTCGTATTGCCTTTTCAAACTCAGCAATTACTACAGGAGGTCTGATTTCTACAACGTATACTGATGGTACAAATAGTACCGCAGTTGCATCATTTGTAGATGGTACACTAACAATAGAATACAGAAGCAATATGAATTGGCAAATTAGTACTAGTGGAGTAGATTTAGGTACTGAAACAACAGATTTAAGATTATATGGATATGGTATTAGTGGAGTAGTTAGTCTTGACCATTTGAGCCTAACACGCGGAACACAAGTTGCAGGCGGCAGTTTTTCTGCGGCCACAAATAGTACTGCAAATCCTGAAGTTAATCGAACAGGTTTGAATCTTTCAAACTTAGCAAATACTTTTTATTTTGGGTCAACATCGGGTTCTCCAATGAATGTTGAACTAGCGTCTTTTTCATATAATGTAAATAATAATATTGTTACATTATTATGGTCAACTTCATCAGAGATAAATAATTATGGTTTTGATGTTGAAAGAAGAAATAGCTTATACAATAATTGGGTAAAAGTCGGATTCGTTAAAGGGAATGGAACCGTATCCCAAACAAGTTATTATTCTTTTACAGATAATAATATTTTAACCGGGAAATACTCATACAGACTGAAACAAATAGACTATAACGGAAATTATGAATATCATTATCTCCAGAATGAAGTAGAAATAGGTGTCCCGGGTAAGTTTAATCTGTCGCAGAATTATCCGAATCCCTTCAATCCCGTAACAAAAATAAATTTTGAAATTCCGAAAGATGTGTATGTTACACTGAAAGTATATGACATCTCCGGCAGGGAAGTTAAATCGCTTGTTAATGATATAAGAACAGCGGGATATCATACAGTTGAATTCAATGCTTCAAACCTTTCCAGCGGAATTTATTTTTACACACTAAAGGCAGGAGAATTCAGCAAAACTCTGAAAATGACGCTTATTAAATAAAAGATTATATATACTTATCAAAAATGAGAAAGAGACTGCATTACCTGCAGTCTCTTTTTTTTATACTTTTAAAAATCAGTTTCAATAAAAAGTTTCTTTTTCTATATCATAATGATAAATCTGAAATGTACAGACAGATGAAATATTTCTTATTATTAATTATTAATTGGTTGATCCTTATTATACCGAAAGAAGAAATTTTTCTTATTTTTAATTATTAATTATTAATTTTTAATTTTTAATTGTGTAATGCTTCAAGGCAAAATGGACAAAATGCATTTCTAAATAAGGATAATATTTTTTATTGTTTAACAAATTGTTTTGTTCTAAATCCGACAATTTTTCCAAAAAATTCTCAGAATAAACTTTCTGAACGAATTTTTTGGAAAAGTAATTATTATTTATTATTTGTTTATGCTGCATTATCTCTTGTCCGATAAGCAATTCTTTTTGCAATCGCAGTTCTGATTTTTTCTTCACGCTCTTTTATTCTCTCAT
>Ga0194125_10002328_pt1 | contig 31538 bp, 19 predicted proteins | sample TA2KigC250mmetaG_FD_148626 | JGI IMG/M metagenome (GOLD analysis project Ga0194125, IMG submission 148626) | Freshwater microbial communities from Lake Tanganyika, Tanzania - TA2015034 Kigoma Deep Cast 250m | ecosystem: Environmental > Aquatic > Freshwater > Lake | place: Tanzania: Lake...
CGGCCACCTCGCTCCCTCGATCGGCGATCCCCATCTGCCTGGACAACCTGCGCCGCCACGCGGCCGGCCAGCCGTTGCGCTTCGTCATCGATCCGATCGCGTACCGGCGTCAAACCTGAGCGCCGACTTCGCACCAGGAACCGGAAAGCTTCGCCTCTCAATGCCCTCCCGGCGCGCCGACCATTTCCGATGGGCAAGGGTCGTAGTGGGGGTGCGGAACGCGTGGCACGCGCATGCCGCCGCATTGATATTGTGATGGCGTCTCCCTGCAGGTCAGCCGCAGGACGGGACAAACCGGATCGGCTGGCGCCGCAGGCAGTCGCGCGACCAGGCGACCTCCATCCTGCTCAAACGTGACCGGCCCATAACCCAGGACTTCCGCTGCCAGCACTTCGGTTTCCAGCCCGCTCAACACGAACCGCTCCCCGGGATAGAGACGCAGGAACACGAACAGGTCACGGTCCTTCACGGAGCAGGGACCGTGTTGATTCCAATCACCCAGATGCCCGCCGCGGGTCTGAAGATCGAAACTCCACACGTGGGTTGTTCCGAAAACCGCAGCGCGATTGGTCTTCAACCATCCACCGACGGCACGCAGGCGCTCGACGGCTTCCGGCAGCAGCGATCCGTCGCCGCGCGGGCCGACGTTCAACAACAGGTTGCCGCGCCCGGCCGCGGCCGCGGCCAGCAGGCCGGCAATCTGCCCCGGCGACTTCCACTCCCGATCGCCAGCGTGGTAGCCCCAGGAGTTGTTGAGACTGACGCAGCCCTCCCACGGACGCCACGGCTGCGGCGCGGTCATGTGGCCTTCCGGTGTGGTGAAGTCACCTGGCAGTCCGTTACGCGGGTTGAACAGGATATCAGGCTGGATTGCGCGAATCTTGGTGTCGAGCGCTTCGGCCTGCCAGCCATCGGCGTTGAACGGCCACCATCCGTCGTACCAAAAGATGTCCATGGGGTAACGCTCTGCCAGTTCGACACAGCGGGCATGGGTCGCGGCAATGAACCGATCGTAGGTGGCTTTGTCCTCCAGCGCGTCAACCGCGTCAGGCTGGTCCATCCAATTGTTCAGGCTGTGATAAAGACCGAGGCGCAGGCCGCGCTTGCGCGCCGCGGCCGAAATCTCCGCAACCAGATCGCGGCCGCAGGCTTCCCATGTGTTAAATCTGGAAAGATCCGTGCGATAGAGGCGAAACCCGTCATGGTGCATGGTGGTCAACACCACGTAGCGCATGCCGGCCTCCACGGCCAGATCGCAGAGGGCGTCGGCATCGAAGGCCTCGGCGGTGAAGTCATCCGCCAACCTGCGATACTCGCCACGCGGTATCGACTCTCGATTCATCGCCCACTCGCCGCGGCCGAGCAGGCTGTACAATCCGTAATGTATAAACAGCCCGAAACGGGCATCGACAAACCAGTCTGTTTTCATTTTCTATCTTTCCATTTCCGCCTGAGGCGGGCTGTTGCACGCAGCCCAACCTTTGCCGCGAGCATTGCCGGAGACCTTGTCGACAAAGGTAGCGACAAAGATCTATACGACGGTTGCCTCGACCAGGACGGGGCCCTTGACCGCAAACCGAACGAGGTCGCCCGCTACGGCGGTGCCATTCACCTTCAGGCGGACACAACTGCTGTCGAGGTGGTTGGGGTTGTTCACCGTGACGCGATACTCCACGCCGCGCACTTTGCGTGTCACCGTGTAGGTGTCCCAATCGGCGGGAACACAGGGGATGATGCGGAGTCCCTCAAGGGTATTTCGAATGCCGAGAATGTATTCAAGGCCAACCTTATAGAGCCAGCTCGCCCCACCGGTAAGCCAGGACAACTGGCCAGTGCCATACCGCGCATGCTCCGGGCCGTAGACCCAGGACGTGAAGGCATAGGGCTCGTTGGCATAGCGGTCAGGATCGGCGGCGGACAGGTTGACGGGCAGGATCTGGCTGAAATACTGCCACGCACGTTCCCGGTTCCCAAGTACGCACTCGGCCATGATCGCCCAGGTGTTGGCATGCAGGAAGAGCCCCGCATTCTCCCCTGCCCCGGGCCCGTTGGACCGGAAAGGAGATCCATCGTTCATCTTCGTGAATCCAGGCGAGAAAATGCGGATCCCGAACGGCGTGGCAAGGCGCTCCGCAACCGAGTTCATGGCTGTGCGGAGCCGTTCCTCGGGAAGTGTTCCGGCAAGCACAGCCCAGCTCTGGGTGTTGAGAAAAATCTTTGCCTCATCGCACGCGGCGCTGCCCATCGGAGGTTCATCGGTGAAAAGGAGTCGCCGGTACCAGGCGCCATCCCACACCACGTCCGCGGATAGGGCTTCGGTAAACTCCCGCATGGCGGCCTGCAGGTCCGCCACCGGGCCTGCCCGGTGGGTAGCCTGAAGGATCTCGATCAGCATCCGGGCTGCAAGGATATACTGTTCCGCCACCATTACGGTTTCGCCGCCCTCGTAGTCGGCGGAAAACACCTGGAGCATGTCATTCCAGTCCACGTTAAAGAGCTGCGGCAACCCGTTGGCGCCACGATGGGCGCTGATAAAGGCCAGGCTGCGGACCAGGTGCTCGAGCACCGTGCCATCTCCCCCGTCGAAGTAGGGAACCACCTTGTCCAGCAGTGAGTGGTCACCCGTTTCGGCCAGGTATTGATAGACAGTGAAAACGCCCCAGACGGCCGCGTCGATGCGCGTGAAGCCGGTGTCGTTGCCCTTCAGCGTTACGGGGTTGATCTGCATCACGGTCCGCCCGTTGGCACACATGCTCACCATGCACTTCTCGATGATTTCACGTGCCTCGTCGGGAAACAGAATGGCGCAGGAAAGTGCATCCTGCAGCGTGTCGCGGTAACGCATGGCCGCGTCCGTGCCCGTGTGGCGGGTCGAGATCGAACGGGCGTTGCGCATGGTCACGCGCACATTGTTGGGCAGCCACGTATTGAGGAGCACGTTAACCGCCTTGTCCGGCGTGGCCACCTGGGCCGCGGCAAGCGCCCTGGCCCAGTACGCATCGATCCCCTGCCGGGCCCGGTCCAGGTCTTCGCAGCGGGTGTAAGCCTTGAAGATCCGGGTTGACTCCTGCAGGTTATCGGACACGGCATACTTATAGAAGAGTCGCTTCGATTCACCCGCGCCAAGCACCAGCTTGTTCTCCACCGCACAGCAGGCGTAGGGGCCGCCGTTGGGGATCTCCGTACAGGACAACCCGGACTCCAGGCCGATCGGGTTGGCCTCGGTACGCCCGCGTCCAATGAAGCGCTCCCGATGGAGCTCGAAGGATGTGAATCCCTCGCTGGCGCCAAACATCCCCTTGCCGGTGAAGGGCGACTCAAAGGCGAAGTAGTCCGAAACCAGGGCATTCAGCCCGGCATCGTGCCGGTAGCGCACCTGGTTGCCGCACACCAGAAAATAGCAGGCGTCTTTGTCCCAATCGTGGAGCGACAACTCCATATACGGCGTGAGCGTCACCTCACGCGCGGACTTACCACTGTTCGTCAGCGTGACATCCCAGAGCATGACGTCGTCCGCCATGGGAATCGTGAAGGTGAGCGTGACGGCGAGTCCGTCCTTCTCCGCCTCGAACCGGGTGTAACCGAGGCCGTGGTGACAGGCATAGCGATCGAGCGCCACCATGCGCGGGTAATAGGAAGGATTCCATACCGTTTCCCCGTCGCGCACGTAGAGATAAAACCCGGGTGAATCCACGGGCAGACCGTTGAAACGGTAGCGGGTCATCCGCCCGCAGTTGGGTTCGCCATGCCAGACCATACCCCCTGCCCCGTTGGAGACGAACGCCTTCAGGTTCTTCCCCATCAGGTAGTTGATCCATGGGGCGGGTGTGGCCGGCCGGGTGATGACGTATTCGCGCGCCGCCTCGTCAAAGTATCCGTATCGGTCCATAATCTATGCCGATTACGGGGCCAGAACCGCATCGGGCCCGATCGTCATGGCCGTCTCGATCTTTCCAACCTTGCCTTCCGCACGCACGATCAAGGCCTCGGCCGCGATGGGCCGGTAACCTGTTGGGTCGAGCAGTGTGAAGCGACACAAACCATAGCCGCCGCTCTCCAGAGATTTGAGCACGTGCGGCTGCAGCGGAACACGGACCTCCGCCCTGGCGCCCGGCGCGCAGTTCACCTTAATGTCCGTGAAGTTCCTGAGGCAGGTCATCCAGGTGCCGCCTCCGCCCTGCTGAACACGCAGGGTGCACTCCGCCAGGTCGATCGCGTTGTACTGGTTCTCCACCGTAAAGGACAACTCCGTGTCGCCCGGGTTCCAGGTGATCCGCTCAGGAAACCACACCGGGCTGAACAGCACGCGCATGATCCAGAAAAAGGGTTTCGGCAACAGATCGGCCGTGATGACGCCCCAGTCACAATCCTCGCCCCAGCGGACCCAGCCCCAGGGATTGCCCACGTCCGCCCTGCCGGCGCCGGAAGAGAGCCACGGAAAGAACGCGCCGCCAAGGCACGTCGGCTCGCCGCGCATGAAACCCCATTCCCGCCGCAGTCGCTCCTCGAACACCACAAAGGTGCTCTTGTCGGACGGCAACACCTCCGGAACATCATCGATGATCGACGCATGCGGGGAATGATGCAAATCGGTCATCCCGTTGAAGAGGCCGTACTCGGTGCTCATCCAGCAACCGGACCAGCCCCGTTCAAGCGCCCATTCGCGCGTGTGAACGACCATGTCGGCTTCCCAGCTATTCGCGTTCTCGATCTTCCCTTCAGCCAGAAAGCGCTTCACGTTTCCGAAGACATAGTGCGTATCGGCAATGTCGCCCAACTGCAGCTCCAGGTTGCCTTCGATCTTGTTGGCCGGTCCGGGCGGCGGGAACACGGTCGGGCGGCTGGGATCGATCCGCTTGACCAGCGCGTCGAACTGCCGCAGATGATTCCAGCCCGCCTCCGCGACCGCCTTGGTGTTGGGCATGTTCTCATTGCCCACGGTCCAGATCATCAGGGAGGGATGATGCCGGTCGCGACGCACGGCCCCCTCGATGCGCAGCCATGCCGGCGGCATCCACTCGGGGTCGTGAATATAGTTCGTGCCCCAGTCGATGGCCAACTCCTGAAGCAGGTAGATCCCCATCTCGTCGCACAGCTCGCTCAGACAACGCGGCCCGGTGTAATGGGTGCGAATCATGTTCACGTTGCACCGCTTCATCATAGTGAGGTTCTGGCGCAGCCATTCCCTCGGCGTATACAGCCCGTGTTCGGGGTGGAACGTCAGATGGTTCACGCCCCGGAACTTCACCGGGTTGCCGTTCAGACGCGGACCCTTCGGCGAGAGGTCCAAACGCCGGAATCCCGTGCGATAGCTCATGGTTTGAGCAGGCTGCGCTCCGGCATTCAGCGTGATGCGGACGGTGTATAGATTCGGATACTCGTCATTCCAGAGCTGAGGGCTCGCCAAGGTCAAGGACAGCGACAACGACGCTTCGGCGCCCACCGCAACCTTCGTCTGCGCGGCGGCCTTGGCCACTGCATTCCCGGCCGAATCGATCAACGCGACCGAGACCTGGGCCGGCACCGCATTGGCGCCCGTGTTGGCCACCGTCACCGTGCCGCTGACGGTCCCCGTCACAAGGTCGGCAGCCAGCGCAGTGAGCAGGTGATCCTCTACAATGTGGCACGGTTCGACGGCGAACAGCTCGGCCGGCTGGGACAGCCCGCCAAACTCAAGCGAATGCCGCACCATGTCCATCTGCACAAACCTGTGGCGGCGAATAAGCCGCACGGCGACCACCGCCTCCTTGCCGGCATGGACGCGATCCGTCACATCGAACTCGACGGGCGTGACACCGCACATGTGTTCACCCAGGCAGTGCCCGTCCAGGTAGAACCGTCCCGCGGGGAAGACCGCATCGAAGCGCAGAATGATCCGCTTGCCATCCCAGTCCGCGGGGATCGTCACACGACGGCGCATGACCGCGCCGTCCTCGGGATCAATGTGGGTCAGCGTAACGCGATCCCAGTTTGGGATATCCCGATTGTGCGCTTCCGGATCGGCATAGAAAACCTTGCCGGGCTGAGCAACCGACTCCCAGGCCGTATCGTCCGTTGCCGGCGCAGCCAGCCGCACTTCGTCCGTGGGGAACGGCCATCTTTGCACCCGCCAGTCGCCGTTCAGCGACAGCCTCGAGCCGGCTGCGTCCGTGGGGGGGATCTGTCGAATCGTGGTGTCACGCATAACAGGTGCTCCAGTCCATCCTTTTGGGGGTGTCAACGTAGCAGAGATTCTCGCAGCGGATCGAAACGCTCATCCGCCAATCCAAGGTGTAAGTGCCTGATCCAGCCTTCGGCAAAAGCGCAATTCCCATGCTTCCGCCCTACCTCGGCGCTCATCGTGCGGAGGGTTTCCAGGTAGGAGTCGAGGCCCTGGCTGACATCCAGCCACTCTTTCTGGCTGCGATGGCAGGCGAGCATCTCCGTCTTGCGGTCTATCACGGGCGAGATGTCCACGCAAAAGTCCGGGGTCACCTCCCGCCGCAGGGGGTCGCGCAGCCCGTATGGCATGCAGTGGTAAAGGGCGACCGGCTGGGATGTCGGCTTTCTTTCCGGCGCCGTGCGGTAGTTCACCATGCCGCGCGCAAAGGCCGCCGTGAGGGCCAGGCGGGCCGTATGGGTATGGTCTTCCATGTAGTCGTCCGGGTAGTGCGTCAGCACGATCTCCGGCGCCACGTCGCGAACCACGGCCGCCACCTTAACGAGAAGCTCTCTCGCGTAGAAGATTTCGAGATCATCCACGATCGGCTCATGGAACACGGCCCCGGCCAGCCTGCATGCCGTCATGGCCTCTTCGCGGCGGATGCGCGCAATCTCGTCGGAGGGTAAACGGTCCGTACCCTGGTTGCCGGAACCCAGATTCCAATAATGCAGATCCCAGCCGTTCTCCTTGAGACGCAACATCGTCCCGGCCATCATGAACTCGATGTCGTCAGGATGCGCCGCTATGGCCAACACTGACCTGCTCACTCAGTGCATCTCCACTGCGCACTCACCCACCCCGGAACGAAGGTAGCTGAACTGGACGTTGGGATGGTCGGCCAGCAGGCTCATGGGCACGGCTGTGTCCGCGATCCGCTTGGAGATCATCAGGGCAGTGAGGCGAATGCCGAATGGATTGTCGTGGTGACCGGGATGCCATATGGACACCTTGTCGGCCATCCACGTCTGCTTCGGGCCGACGGTAATCGCGCTATCCGGAACGTTCTGAACGACGCCGCCGCCGGACGTGCGCGCATTCTGGATGAGGGTGATGGGATGCAGATCCACCCGGCGCGTGCCGAGCCGGCGGTACTCTGCGGGGGTCGGAGGCGCCTCCTTGTAAGCGCCCTCGCGCTTGAAGGGGTCGTTGAAGGCCCAGTGCTTCACTTCGCCCTGGCCGCCCTGCATCAGGGCGCACCGCACGCACTCCCAGCTCGCCTCGTACGGCGCCACATCCAGTGCGGGAAAATGCATGTTTTCGGCCGGCATCGCCAGGTCGCCGCGAATGCGGTTGAAGCAAAGATCCATATCGGCCTTCTTGAAGCCAAGCGCAAAGGTCTCGTCCGCTTCCTTGCCGTCCACCACCCATTCGTCCATGCCCCAGAAGTGCGCATTGTGAAGCTTGAGTCCCAAGGCATTGACGATCTCCGCCACCAGTGGAAGCTGTTCCGTGGGCCCGATCGGGCCGCAAACGCCAACCGGACTATCGGCCGTGGCCTGCCGCCAGGCCGCAACGTATTCCAGCGCCTCGGCGCAATAGAATTCCTGCGGCGTCTCGTAAAACCGGACGGCGAATCCCGGCCGGCTGAGCTGCTCCAGATCCCGAACCGTCAGACGGGCTGCATCGTCGAGAATCTCCCGATCAAGGGTCGTATAGTCCCACCAACCGGGCGCCACCTTGCTGATATTGCGCATCACATCTGTCCTCACTTCTCGCTGGTAACACGACTTACCGTATTGCCCCGCACCAGGTCTACACCCAGCACCAGGGTGCGACGGACCGCATTGGGATGCTCGATGCGCCAGTAGACAAAACGTGTTGCCTCGGCGCCAAGCTCTTCCAGGGGAATGGCGCAGGTGCAGAGTTTCGCCGTGTCATGATTGGCATTACTGACCCCATCGAATCCCGCAACACTGATGTCCTCCGGCACGCGCACTCCGAGCTCTCGCAGGCGATTGATGCCGTGAACGGCGAAAAAGTCATTGTAGAACATGATCGCCGTAAAGCGTTCACGGAGCACCTCGGGCCGTGTCTCGCCGCCAAGCAAGTCGTCGACGGGGCCACTCCCCTGGCCACCAGCGCGCGCGCGCAACCGCACTGCATCCAACGGACATACACCGCCGAACCGTTCAAGCCCGGTACGCAACCCGGCCAGTCGCTCACGCGCCAACTTGGTTTCCGGCCCGACGAACGCCACCCGGCGATGACCCATTTCACCAAGGTATGCTCCAAGCTGAAGGCCGCCGCCGTAATTATCCACCGTCACCACATCGACGTCCCCCGGCCCATCGAACAAGTAAACCTGCGGTACGGGACACGCGCTCTGCGGCAGTGGCGAACTATTGTCGCCCCACAGAAGAACCACTCCGTCGACCTGCTTGCGCGCCACCACCGCAGGCCAGGCACTGACCGACTCCGGACAACTCATTATCTCGCTGGCACACTCACGCGCCCCACGACGCATCCCGTCGTGCAAGCGTCCGAAGAACTCCACCCCTGATCCCGCGGCCCCTTCTGAGTCACCCATGATACAGAGCGCATGGAGCAAGCTTTTGTGATCCAACAACCTGGGAGATGGCGGCAGAGCCAGTCCGGCCTTGCGGGCAGCACTAAGAACCATCGTCCGAGTCTTCTCGCTTATCCCTCCCTGGCCGCGCAAGGCGCGGGAAACGGTCATCTGCGAGATACCAAGTTGCTCAGCAATGGCACGCTGTAGAACTGCCATATGCCCTCCATTAACTCCCGTACACTTTAGATGAACGGTATCCCATCGTTTCCGGCATGTAAAGCAGTAACGTCGCCCGACCGCCTTGCGCGTTCCACCCAGCGCAGAGGCAACGGATTGGGAGCAAGTTGCCGGACGCGTAAGCAAGCACAAGCCACGTCATACCACGGCATTCAGAGTGTTCCTCATTCTCAACTTCCTCTCCCTCGCATCAGCGACGTTCCACAAACGTTACAGCACCAACGGAATCTCAGATCGCGCGGTCGCGGCTTTGACGATCGGATTCTGAATGAGAACCGCATCGCGCGCGACCTGGCCCTTGATCAGGAGTATGCGGAGGCCTTCGAAATTGAGATCACGGCAGCGCGGCAGGTTCCCCTTCGGGAAAGAATCCCGGAAGTGATACCGCGTTACCGCATGCTGCCGCTCTTGATCTGGACGTCTTCACGATTCTCGAGACGCTCCAGTTTGCCGTCCCGAATCCAGGCGATCCGGTCTGAAATCTCGAGCATCTTGGCGTCGTGCGTGGCGGTAATGATCGTGACGTTCATTTCATGTTGCAGCTTGCGCAGCAGATTGATGATTTCCTGGCCGGTCTTTGTATCCAGGTTGCCCGTGGGCTCATCAGCAAGAATGACGCGCGGGGAGTTGGCCAGGGCCCGCGCGATGGCAACGCGCTGGCGCTGGCCGCCGGAGAGCTGGTCTGGCAGGTGATGCATGCGATTGCCCAGACCGACCAGGTCAAGGATCTCCTTGCCCCGCGCGTCAGCCTGCGCCTGGGGCTCGTCGCGCAACACCATGGGCAGCGTCACGTTCTCCAGCGCGGTCATGACCATGATCAGGTTGAAGGTCTGAAAGATGTAACCGATCTGGTTGCAGCGGATCCAGGCCTGCTGCTCTTCCGGCAGCGAGAACAGGTCGGCGCCCATGAATTCAATGGTGCCCGAAGTCGGCACGTCCAGCGCGCCGATCATATTGAAGAAGGTGCTTTTGCCCGAGCCGGAAGGTCCCATGAGCGATAGGTACTCGCCCTCACGGATATCCAACGAAATACCATTCAGCGCCCACACCTCCTCGGCGCCGAGGCGGTATCGACGGGTTACATCGCGGGCCCTTGCTACAATCGGTCTCATGCTTTCAGTTCTCAACTTTCAACGCAATCATGTTCATCGTCATCAGCTTTTTGGTGAAGATGATGACGCCCTCCTCGACGTCCTTGCGCTCCCTGCCCGACTTCGCGACAAGGTGGTCAACAATATCGTGCAGCCGGTTATGGCCGTCGGCCATGCCCACAAACAGCGTTCCGGCCTCGTCCAACTCCACCTTGCGCGTGTAATCGTAGTTCAGCCAATCCGCCACCTTGCGGCGCAGCGCCGTCAGCCTGGGCCGCATGCGCAGGTGAGCGTTGCCGGCGCTGTCGCGCCGGATCTCCACGTTCTCAGGCAGCAGCGGCACCACCGCGAAGGGATCGCGGATGACGGGCCGCGTCATGCCCTTCTTCCCGGCTTTGCGACTGCTCAGACTCACTACTCACCCCCAATCTCAGCGATCTCGATGTTCATCTCTTCGGGGCTGCTGACGCGCGTGATCAGTCCGTCTTCAATCCACACGACGCGATCGGAACGCTTGAGCATCTTCAGGTCGTGGGTCGCCGTAATCACGGTCAACCCCAGCTCTTCGCGCAGCTTTGTAAAGAGGTTGATGATCTCCTCGCCCGTCTTGAGGTCCAGGTTGCCCGTCGGTTCGTCGGCGAGCAGGATATCGGGCGAGTTCGCCAGCGAACGCGCGATGGCCACACGTTGCTGCTGGCCGCCGGACATCTCGGCCGGCTTGTGAAGCGCACGGTCCGCCAGGCCCACCCGCTCGAGAATATCGAGCGCCTTTTCGCGAGCCGTCTCGCTGTCCATGCCCGCAAAGGCCATGGGCAGCGTCACGTTCTCGATGCAGGACATGACCTGGATCAGGTTGAAGGACTGGAAGATATATCCGACTTTCCGGCAGCGCAACCAGGCGAGCTCATACGGATCGAGCTGGGCAATGTCCACCTGGTCAATATAGACCTTGCCTGCGGTTGGTTTATCCAAACCGCCGATCATGTTGAAAAACGTGCTCTTGCCGGAACCCGAGGGCCCCATGATGGAGAGATATTCGCCGCGGCGCACGTCGAGCGACACGCCTGCCAGCGCATGGGTCTCGCTGTCGCCCATCCGGTAGACCTTGCGGACGTCGACTGCACGGATGACGTGGTCAAGCTTCCCGGCCTCGTTTTCACCGCGGAAAAGCTGCTCCATCTGGTTGCTCATGACAAGATTGAAAGTGGAAAGTTGAAGATTGAAGATTGTCCGGATAGGCACCGCATTGCTATTTCTCCCGCTGCGCCGTCTTGCGTGTCTTGGCGAAGATCCGGGTCAACTCGGCCGCTTCATCCAGCAGCGCGGCTACGAGCGGCCGTTCCATTAACTTCTCATCGACAATGAACTCGAGCCAGAACCATGATTCGTCCACTTCTTCCAGCACCGTGCTGATCTTCGCGGTGAAGGCGGGCTTTGATTGCGCGAGACAGGCAGCGCGGTAGTTCGACGCCACGGATGTCGCGCAGCGGATGAGTTGGCCCCGGATGACATTGCCAAGGGCGTCCTGCCGCAACGCCATGGCCAGTTTCACGCACCGATGCGCAAACTGCTTCGTCCGTTGCTTAAGATCCTCGCTATTCATCTATCCCTCAATATTCAACTTTCAATTTTCAATTCCCCTCTCACACCGTGCTTCTCAGTGCATCCGCCGGCACCATGCGCGCGGCGACGCGTGCGGGGTAGATGGCGGCGGCCATGGACATAACGGTTCCACACGCGACGGCGCCGCACGCGGCCAGCAGCATCCATCCGTAATGGATGGAAAAGAACACAAGGCTGAAGCGGTACGTGAAGCCGTAGATCGTCATGGTCAGCAAGGCTCCCGTCAGCACGCCCAGCAGCGAGCCCGCCAGGCCAATCAGGGCGCTCTCGATCAGAAAGAGTCGGCGGATAAACTTCGACAGGGCGCCCAGGCATTTCATGGTGCCGATCTCGCGAAAGCGCTCCGTGACCGACATCAGCAGCGCGTTGGCAACGGTAACCACCGTGACGAGCAAAGAGACGACCACAATCCACGTGATACGAAAACGCTCGCTGCGTGCGACGCTCGCCAACTCCGCCTGCCGCGCCTCGGCCTGCTTGCCGAAGAAGAGCTCGCGTCGCACGTCTGCCGCGGGCCCTCCGTCAAAACGGCGCTCGGCCACCGTGTCCAGCACGACCTTGCCGGTCATGCCCGCGGTTAGATCGCTGAGCGCCGCGGACGCAGACGGCGCGTTGCCAAGGATCATCAGGAGCGATGCGCCGGCGCCAAGCGTGCTCGCCGTTGCGGGCGTCAATCCCGCCAACTCCAGCCCGAGCGCGCGGAAGCTCGCGGGCCTGGCGCGCAGCATGCGGGCGACAAACGCGCGTTCGTCGTCGCTGATCTCGCCAAAGACCGCCACCGCCAGGGCGCGGCCCGTCACCTCGCCGGTTTCAGCGCTGACCAGGCTCATCATCAGGTCAACGGTCTGTCGCTGCGCTTGCTCGGCGCTGACCGCGGTCTTGATGATCTGAGCGGTCAGGTTGCTCATAAGGAAGGCGATACCGAGCACCACGCCGGACACCGTCACCAGGGAGCGCCCGAGCCGGATCCGGATCCCTCGCACCGCGATCGTCGCGGCTCGTCTCAACGGCAATGCAACCTGTTTTCCAATCGCTTCCATATTCAATCCCTAGAACGGCAGCGCCGAGACGGAGGAAACAATGAGATTGATCGCGACGCCAATCAGGGCGATCAGCCCGATGCCGGTGCCGTAGCCGGCCGAGAGCACCGGCACAATCTCAAGAAATCGTTTCTGCCCGTAGCGCTTGTGAAAGTAGAACTTGCCAATCAACGCGCCGATTACGATGGGAATCAAACCATGCGGCATGCTGCCAACGCCTTGCACGAAGCCATAGATGGCCATGAGCGGGAGATGCAGGGCGGACAGAAGGGTGAAGGCCACAAGCGTGAATGAGAACGATCCCGCCATGACGCGCGGATGCAGCGCCTCAAAGAACAAGGGCTTGGCGCCCTCCATGTCCAGCGTCGCGGAATACATCAGCACGGTGTTCTTGGCGCGCAGATCCCACATCTTTTCGGCATAGGGATACACTTCCGACGGGATCGCGCCGGACTTCCAGATGAAGCCCCAGAAGACGAAGCTCAGGATAAAGCTGAGCGGAATGATCAGGCCCTGGGCCTTGACGTGAGACCAGAAGTTTGTGCCCGTGAGTTCTTTGACGCGGAAGCCCTGCGCGCTGCCGCCCATCTCGTCCACGGGGATCGGCGCCAGCCAGATCTCGACGCCCTTGTAACCCGAAAGAATGAACGCGGCCTCGCGCACGAACGGGATATCCACATGCTGGCCGCAGATGCCGACCAGGCGCGCGTTGATGTACGAAATGAGGGGCGTGTACAGGAAAGTGAAAGCGAACAGGAAATAAAGTGGAAACCCGGGCACGAGCAGGTGGCAGAGGCCGATGGTCAGCAGGGCGCAAATGGCGTATAGCGCAAGCGCAATCCACGGCGAAAAGTCGCCGCGCCCCGGCGGTGTCTCCCAAACGTTCTCGCGCCGCGCGGACGTTGCGCCTTCTGCCATGCGGCGCCGACGCAGCTCGCGCGCCTTGATGATGAGATCGCGCACGGTCTGGTAGATAGAAATCACCGCGATCGCGCCCATCACGCCGAGACCGAAGCTCATCCAGAAATCGATCGAGTTGCTGAAGGTCGTGGCGATCGTATCCATGCCCGGCTGCCACCGCGTCAGGACGCCCACGCCATGCAGAATGGGGTTCATGACCAGCGTCATCAGGATCGCCGCCGCCGAGCCCATGACGGCCCAGAATGGCATGACCATGCCGACGATGATGAGGCCGAGGTCGATCATGAGCCCGGTTGGGGTTGCGGGCAGAAGTCCTTCGGTGAGGGTGGTGGCGTCGTACCAGGGCAGCGGAATCAACTGGAGCGGCTTGTTGAGCACCGCCCCTGTGACCAATGGGATGCCCACCTGGATCGCACCGAAGGCAAGTCCCATGACGCCGCCCAGCGAGAACACTCTCCATTTCCACGTGGTTTTGCGCTCACCGGACTCAGACAGAGCCATCGAGCCCTGCGCGGAGATCCCCGCGAAGGGGAAGGGAAGCCGCTCGACGTCGGATGTGAGGCGGAAGAAGAAATACGAAAGCGTGTAGTGCTTGATGGTGCCAACAACGTGCATGAAGACCATCAGCAGGATCGGAACGAGCCAGGCGGCGTGCAGCAGGTTGCGGCCCGTGATGGCGTCGCTGGTTGGCTGCGGCGCAAACCAGGAGGGGAACTTGCCCAAAAGGCCGACGTCCCGTACCGCGTCGCTGGTAACAAGGTACTGCCGCCAGATGAGATTTCCGATCGGCCCGCCGGCGGCCATGGCGCCGGAAACCATCAGCAGGATGACCAGTTCCTGCTTGCTCAGGGTGCGCATGGCACGGCGGCTGACCTCGGAGAAGATGATCAGTGTGACCCAGGCCGCGCTGATGCCTTGACCCGTGACCAGGCTCAGGTAGATCGCCCCTGGCATCATTAGCAGACCGCAGAAGAAGGCTCCCGCCACGGCCACCCAGGTGAAGCCATTCCGGAACTCGGTCGGCGTCTCCAGAACGGAACGGTAGACCTCCAGCTCCTTGTCCAGCACGATGGGTTTTCTCTTATCCGCCACTAGAGCACCTCACGATTCAATGCCTTCTCCAGCATGCCCTTGGCCTCCGCGAACATTCCGCCGCGCTCGCTGTCCGTCGTGGCGCGCCAGTTGAGGAACTGCTTGCGCAACACGCCCAGGAAAGGTTTCACGGTCCGACGCCAGGCCGCAACGTGTCCGCTCAAGCGCGTCAGTCGGATATGCGCAATATACTCGCCCGTCTCCGGGTCGGTCGGCAACGAGATATCCATGCGATGCGAGACCCCGAGGTCATAGGGTTTGAGCCAGACCCGCGCGCTCACGATCGGCACCAGGCCGTCTCCCTCAGGCTGGGACGCTTCCGGTCGCGCGGTCACTTCCGGCGGCGAACAGAAGAACGGCCCCGCGCTGCCCGCCCCGTTCGCGTCGAGCCAGCGCGAGAAATAGCTCACGACGGCCACGCGATCATGCGCGGTGAACGTGAAGGGCAGGTAAAGATTCATGACGTCGCCCTCCGTCTGCGGCAAGGCCCAGCTCACCAGGTCCGAAGGCGCGGCCATGCGCGCGGCGTCGCGGGCGGGCAGAAGCGTGGAGAGCAGCACGGCCGCCATGATGGCCAGCGAGGCATAGATCGTTTCGATGGAACTGTAGTCCATGTTCAGGCCGCCGGTCAGTCCCGCCAGCGTCAGAAAACGGCCGGTGGCCTGGCTGAGCAGGTAGCCCAGCATCCCCCCCATGACGGCATAGACGAGGGCCTCGGCCATGAACATGAAGAAGACGTGGTTGGGGGCGATGCCCACCGCGTTGTAGACATAGATTTCTCCGCGCCGCTCGTACACCGAGCCACGCATGGTGTTGAACACGGCCAGCGCCGCAATCAGGATCGGGATCATCAGCTCGAGCATGCCGCCGACGGTCTTGGTGCGCTTCCGCGAGCCCGCGTAGGACACGCCGTCGATCGCGTAATACGCCTGTTTACCCGTCCGCTCCAGGTACTCCATGACAACGCGGTGCTGTTCGCGATAGCCCACGGCCGGTTGCTCCGGTTCTTCCGATGAAAGCTGAAACGGCGCGGAAGGAAAGAGAACGGAACAGGAGATCGTCGCCGCTCCAGCGCCGGGCGGTGGGGGCGGCATCGTACTGACGAGGATCACTTCCGACGCCGGGAGGCGTGCCACGTCCGAGGGCACAACCGCCCTGAATTTGCCGTCGGGCATCCTTTGCAGACCCAGCGCCTGCACGCTGTTGATGTCGTAGGGAAGAATTGACGCTCCGTCAAGGCCGGTGCGCTTGTTCAATTCAACCGAATCGATGATGCCCCGTACGACGAATTCCTCTCCCTGAATGCTCACTTTCGGTTCAGATGTGTTTACATCTTCAACCGTGATCCCCAGTCTGCTCGCCACGGTCTCCGGCAGAATCACCTCTTTACGGCCTTCGGCCCCGATCCGGGCCGCCTCAATCTTCTCTGTCCGGGTGAGCGGGGGGCGCGCGAACCAGCCGCGCCCGGTCAGCAGCAGCTTGTCGATACCGGAAAACATCGGCTCACTCCACTCCATCGCAATCACGCTGCTGACATGCGCACGTTTCACGGTCTTTATGCCGGCCAGGTCCAGCTCGTAATCGATGCTGATATCCAGGTTCCTGATGTGGTCGGTGGCGCCCTGATAAACGGACATGCTCGGCATCATCCATTGGTGTGTGGTGATCGGATAGCGGTCGCCGTAGAGCCGCCGGATCGTGCTGATTTCGGCGGCCTCCAGCGGAAGGAAGTCCGCGTCGCGAATCGTGATGCCGCTCCAGGCCGACCGGCCGGTTGCATACTGCTCGTTCTTCAAGTCGGTTGACACCGAGGTGAAACAGATCATGACAAAGGTGATCAGCACGAGGGTCGCGCAGGTGAGGCCGGTTCGCACCTTGCGGCGGCGCATGTTGTTCAATCCCAGCATGAACGCCGTTCCCACCACGCCGCCGCGGTTGATGTCGGCGCCTTCCACCTTCCCTTCACGTGCGCGCAGGGCCGTGATGTTCTGCTTGAACTTGCCGCCGACCATGAGCGTCACCATGAGGGTCAACAGAAGCATTATGAAGCCCAGCAGGATCATCAACGACGAGCGAACCATCTGGAAGGCCGGGTGAAAGAGACGCAACAGCGTAAAGACGATCAGGAAAATAATCGCATCGGCCAGGAGTTGCTTGCGGATATCGGGAAACCCGAAGATGAGCTTCTCGGCGAAGAACACAAAGGGCACGAGCAGGCCTAGATACCAGAGAATCCCGATTACGGCATGCGCGATGCGTTTGCGGATCACCGGGTGGTTGTTGATCGCGTAGGCCAGGCTCGTGGCGGCCGAACTCAGCGCGCCGGACGGATCCAACGCCGCCAACCTGGATCGCGCGTCTTCAAGCCACTCCGCGCCCCGCGCATGAAACGCAAGCATCTGGTCATCGGCCATCCCGAACCGGCGTTGCAGGTCGAGGCGCTTCTGCGCCGTGCGTAACATGGACGCTGCGGCGTCGATATGCGGGTGCACCAGGGTCGGCGTGTCGGCCGCGAGATAGCCGTCGCCGTAGAGTTCAGGCTCCGCGCCCCCGATCGGCTCGGACGGGTCCGGGTTCAGCATGAAGGCGCGGTACGTCTGCACTTCGGGGTTGCCGGCAGCGCCGTCCAGGAAGGCCAGATAGAAGGTCGTGTCCGGGGGCAGAAAGGCCGTCAGAGCGTCCTGATATAGTCGAGCCGGTGCGGACAGAGCCTGACGGGACAGGAAGGTGACCTGCTTGAACGACTTCATGGTGGTCGGGTTGCCCCGTTCAAAAAGGGAGACCGGCGCGCATCGGAAGGTGGCGATGTTGATCGGCTTGGGCGCCTTCGATCCGGTCGCGCTCACGCTGGCGGACTCGACACCCTCGTTCCTGAACACGGTCTGACTCACGATGGACGTGTCCTTGATGAAGAGGATGCGGCCGTCCTCCGCAAAGCGCGCGGCGTTCATGGAAAAGGAAGACGGCAGTCCCGTAACGAGATTCGCGTTGAACTCGCCGTAAGGGTTGACGCCGAGGAGCGCGCCCCCGCGGACGCCGCGCTGGCTCAAAATGTTCTGTGGTCCGCTGATCTGCGCGAAGGTCCGGCTCGGCATCGGGTGGCGGGCGAACATCTCCGAAACACCGGCATTGGCATACACGCCGCCATGCAGCCTGAACAGGCGCCCGCGCGCAGCGGCCGCCGAGACGGGCTTGAACGTGACGCGTCCGTAGGCGATGGACAACAGCGCTTTGCCCAACGCCGGGATGTGCAGTTTGAGCACATCCGTCTGGCGCAGGTTGGCCAGCGTGTCTTCGGGCGATATCATTCGCGTCGCCCCGTTCGGCACATATTCGCGGTTCGCCACGGTGAAGGCCAGCCGGCCGCAGGCGTACCACAGCGGGGAGACCAGGTGGTCGCGGTTCGCATTGGGCAGCACGCGGCTTCCGCCGGCGTCCAGACTGCTCCAGTTCACCACGTTGAAAGCGGGGGACTCGCCCGCCGTGAGCGCCTCTTCCTGAATCGCGTTGGCCAACTCGCCGACCTGCGGCTCGACCACCGTGCCGATCCCCGCCACGCCGAGCAGGACGGCGAGGTCGCTCAGCTTCCGGTGGCCGCCTGAGTATAGATCAATCGCTATCGTCAAGGTCCGCGCATACGGCCTGAACAGCTCGCGTACGGCGATGAGGTCGTCGACTTCCTTTATCTGCTGGCGGTGAAAAGCCGCGATGCTCTTAAGGGAAGCACGAAGTCGCTCCGCATAGCCCCACGCCGCATACTCTTCCCGCCGGACAAGCTTGTCCAACGGAAGCGTCACCATGTTGGCCGAGCGATTCTCCAGGACCTTCGCCGCAAGGTAGGCTTTCAGCAGGGGATGCTCATTGGCGGGATCCTGGCGCTGCGCATCGCTTGCGGTCAGTGCGTCGAATCCGTCACGGAAGGCTGGTGAGCCGACCCGCAGGTGGGCCAGCCGGGCCTGCAGCACATCCTCTTTGCGATCCAGACAGATTTCGCCGGCCACGGCCTTGATCCGTTCGAGCATCCACTCGCGGAAGGCCTGCGATTCGGCCGCCACACCCCGTTCGAACACCAAAGCCTTCTCCGCGGCCGTCGCCCCGGCCGGGCCATGGCTCTGATCGAGCAGTTCGAGACCGCGCAGGGCATAGTCGAGCGCCCGTTGTTCGTCCGTCTTGCGCGCTTCGAAGGTCCGATAATCAGACCGCTCGGCGCTGAGGGTCTCAATGGCCTCGATCAGACGGTGCTCGCCTGCCAGGGCCTGGGCGTGCCCGGCAACGGCCACAAAGATGATGTCCCGCTCCACGTCCGCGCGGTACGGGGCCAGGCCGCGCACGTATTCGAGCATGGCCGCCAGGGAGATCGATTGTTCCGCGCCGGGCGCCAAATCAGGAACGACGGAGGAGCTGTCATAGAAGGAGGAGACGACCAGCGCCTCCTCGCGCGGCTGGTCTTTGCGCAGCACCCCGATCAGGTTGCGCACGATCTTCGTTTGCCAGATGACCTTGCACCGCAGGGTGATCGTCTCGCCCACATGGCGCTCGATCGGCCCCCGCACGAGAAAGCGGGGAAAGGTCACCGCATTCGGCGAGACAACCCCGTTCCATTGTTGCTGCTGATCGGGGCTGGTGCGGATCACGCGCAGGACATCTTCGCGTTCTTCCTTCACCAGAAGTGCCCCCACACCGACCGACGCAAGGCTGGGCCAGTCGCCCGCGGCGTCGATCGTGGTGAGCACAATGGCCTGTTCGGCGCGGTGCCCGTCCAGCGACTTCGGGGAGGCAGTCTCGGTCGCCAAGATCTCACCCCGGATGCCTTCCGCCGGCAAGGCGGTGGGCAGCAGGCCGGCCGGCTCGAACGGGAATATCCGCACACCCTCTAGCGGCAGTCCCTGCGAGTCCAGGATCTCGCAGTACTCTGTTACCGGCACGACGACCGGCAATTCCTGCGTAACTATCTCGAGGCCGGCCGCCCGGTACGCCTCCAGAATGAGCTGCTCGGTACGATAGAATCCGGGGCTGCCGCTCATGCGCCCCACCCCAGGCTCATCCGCCGCCCCACCCGCGGCGGCGATCTCGGCCATGCGCGCCTCGAAGCCATGCTCGGCCAGGAGGTCCGCCAGCGGGGCCTCCGCATAATCCTGCCTGGAGGCCTGCCGCGGCCGCCGTTCTTCGGGTTCGGCGATGCGCACGAATCCGTACAGAATCGCCAGCGTCAGCACGGCAAAAACCCCGGCGACCAGCAACTGACTCAGCGCATTGTGCTGTCTCTTACCCACGTTCATCACTCAAAACCTGGCTGACGCCGGACTCGGGACCTGGCACCTTAATCTTGCCATCTCCAATTTCCCGATTCTCAATCTTCGGCTCTTCATGGAATCTTGCTGTACACATCCAGAACACCCTGCGTCCTCAGATAGATACCCACGACGCCAAACGCCACGACTGAAAAAACGCAGGCCAGGAACATGCCGACGGCGAAGGGGACCAGGCCGGTGCGGACCGACCGCGCGCCGCCGATCTTCAGCACCAGGCTACGGGCCAGCCATGCCAGGAACATGGTAAACCAGATGGCCTTCATCAGGTAGGTGGACGCCATCAAGTATCCCAGTGGATGGAAAGGGAACCACACGAACTGGCTGCGCAGCGCGGCCAGGCCGAGGGTGATCACGGCGCCAATCCCCAATCCCTTGGCATTGGGGTTCTTCACGAAGTTCAAGGGCTGCGATTCCGGATTCAGTCCGATCGTGCCGGCCTCGAAGGCCCGGTCAGCAGCTGTCGCCTCACCCCTGTATCCGCCGAAATACCAGTTTTGCTCGTAGGGCCAGCGTGTTTTCAAGTTATCGGCGCCAAACCCATAAAGCCAGCACAAGACCACAAACCCGCCGATGATCACGCCGCCAAGTAATCCCAGGGTCAGTCCCGCTCCTACGTCGCGCGGCCGTACCTTGAAGTGCCGCCCGAGTTCCATCATTTCAACCTGGGCCGGAGCGATAAACAGGAAGCAGGCCGTGCACATGAACCCGCTGCAGATGGCCGCGACGAGCATGCCGGTGGACTTGAAGACCGCGATTCCGCCCATGGCCGCCACAAACTGCATGCCGAAGTAGGGCGTGAAATAGCCGAACGGTGCCCCGCATTCGGCGCGGATGCGGCTGGCCATGAACCCGCACAGCAGAATGTAGCCGAAGAACAGGAGCCCGACGCCCGCCCCCATTCCCGTCCAGATGCTCCAGGCCGTGACGGCGATCAGCGAGGCCGCGATCATCAACAGGGCACTGCGATAGGATACAACCTCGCCATCTTCATCCGGGGTACGCCCCCCCCGCCGGAAAACGCTCCGGAACACCTTTCCCAGGTGGTGTCGCCCCACGAACACGGCAAGCAGCGCGTAGGCGATGTAGGCCCCCATGGTCTGCTGGTGCTCCCACGGATAGCCGGGGAAACGGTTGAAATGAAACGCCAAACCGAACAGATGCCATAGTCGGAAAATCAGGAACGTCGCCCACAGCGAAAAGAGAACATCCGTCTCGATCAACAGTATGATCGCCAGGATGCAGAAGGAAAAACCGATGTTGCTTTCAACCCCGATCCCCACGTCGTTCAGATAGGCTTTGGCCAATGGGCTGGACACATAATTGGCAAAGGAAACACCCGTCGAGCTCGGGCCAGGCACGCTGGGATAGTAATGATGAATGCCTTTGAGCAGGACCAGCGGAAGCATGACGGCGAAGCCCAACCACATGATCCGGTTGCGAAAGAGTGGCAGCCGTGTACGCCCCTCTTCATCCGTCGATTCCTCGAACAGGGCCTTCGGCACGAGCGTGAGCGGAAAGGTGAAGCGTTCGTGCTCGACCCACTGCTTGCGCATGAGCACGTTGAGACCCATGAAGCCCATGAAGAGCGCGGCGACCAGTGCCCCCCACGCGAAAAGCGGTTGCATCCACTGGCCCAGCGGAATGTATCCAGTCAGGAGATAGCGAAGGCCCGCAAGTCCGAACATTCGGTCCGGTTTGACCAGAGTCGAGTTCCGCTCGTACTCGCCAAGCTTCGCCAGATTACCTTGAGAAACCACCTGGCGCCCGGAGTAGGCGCTCTCGATGGCATCCATGTTGAAGAACTGCACATCCTGAACGGCCAGCGTGCCGTCACCGGTGAGCGTTATCCTCAGGACGAGCCGCTCTTTCAGGTCGGATGGTATGATGACGGGGTTGACCCCGATCCGTCGGAAGCCGCCGGGCGTCGCGAAAGCAGGTTTCGTGCTCTCAGGATGCACGAGGATGGGCACGGCACGCCCGTCATCGGCCTGCATAGTCACCAGGCAGGACGACCCGCCCGCGAATTCATCCGCCTTGATCAGCGCCGAAAACAGGAAGGGTTCGCCCGGCACCAACTGCTGTACGCCTTTCGCGTTGTGCCGCGGAATGGCGAAGGCCAGCGCGGACCGCGCCTGCGGATCGCCGCCGTTGCTCAACACGGGGCTCTTCCATACCCCCTTGGCGCCACGGTCGATTTCCTGCCACGCCACGGATCCGCGGCCCTCAAACACAACCCCGTCCAGTCCATCCTTGAAACGGTTGTTCTGAATGAGATTCGGGCCGTGCGGCCAGAGCATGGGCGGCAAGCTTTCATAGGAATTGAAATCCTGGTGGTGCGGGATGGCCGCCACCAGGCCGAACAGACGATGCCACATGCCTTGCGTCATCAGGGGCGCGGCCAAGAGTAGCGCGGAATATATGACGACGAGTTCCGCCGACACCAAGCGAAGCGATCGGCGGACCTTGTAGAGCAGGCCGCTGACGATCAGGAGGGCACAAACGACGCCGACCGCGCTGTTGGGAGGCACATTCTCCGCCAGGGGGCCGCCATAGGTATTGTAGAGCTCCTCGTACTCAATCCAGACACCCATGAGCAGAAGCGAAAACACTGCGACCACGAAGGATCGAATCGTCAATCCCGATCGCATCTTCTTCTGCTCTTCTTCAGGCATTCGGCAGGCTCCTGGCCCCTGTTCTTGTCCCAACAGCAGGGCACTCGGCCTGCCCGCTCCGCTACCCTCAAACGGAGTTAGCTAAACGATAGGCAGCTATCGCACGCAATGGCAAGGCGATTCTTTCAGGGCCCAACTTCAGCAGAGAACCCGAGATTATTCTGTTGAGTTTGCGAAGAAGAATAGTACGCTATCGTTTCGTAACGGTAATGTCATGGCGGGCTGCTGCCTGAGCAGCTGTTTTCGATCCGCCCGAGGAGAACTGAAGACATGTCGAAGCTGAAGGATCTCAAGCAACTGCTGTACACGGGCGCGTACCACCGGGTGGAAATCGATCGCTACCTGAATCCGGATAAACCGGCCATTCTCCAGTTCGATCCGGAGCTGGGCTACCTGCACCGGGATCACTGTATGAAGGACGGCATGGGCGGGGCCATTACCGACGGCAGTTACATGCGCAACGGCGGTCATCGGAAGATGATCAACTATGCAGACCAGCCCTGCCGGATCAACACCTATGGCGACAGCTACACCCAATGCGCCCAGGTGAGCAACGGTGAAACCTGGCAGGAAGCCCTGGCCGCGAACTTCCGCGAACCGATCCGTAACTTCGGGGTCGGTGGCTACGGCGTCTACCAAGCCTACCGACGGGCGATGCGCACGGAAGCGAAGAAGGACCTGGCAGCGGACTACATCATCCTGAACATCTGGGATGACGACTACATGCGCAACATCGATGCGGCCCGCTGGATTCGCGTAGCCTGGATGTGCCGCGATCTGCCGCGCGGCAGGAAAGACGGCTATCCGGTGCACGGCTTCCCGTGGATGCATCTGCGCTTCGACGTTGCGAGCGGAAAATGGGAAGAGCGCCCGGGCATGTGCAAGAAGGCCACGGACCTGCTACGGCTGGTGGGCCAGGACAATTTCTACAATGCGTTCAAGGACGATCCGGTCGCCCATCTCTACTGCCTGCGCGAGGGCGGCGTGGCCCCGGTCGCAGAGCTTGAGGTGTTGGCCGAGGCGTTCGGCGTGAAGGTGAACCTGCGCAATGCCAGGACGCGCCAGGCCGATGCAAAGAAACTCCACGTGGCCTACGGCATCCGTTCCACAATGTTTGTTGTGGATAAGCTCCGGAAGTGGTGCAAGGCAAACGGCCGCAAGTTCATGATCCTGCTGAGCTACGACGTGCCGACCCTGCAGACATACGTCAAGAGGGGCACGCGTTTCGACGCCGAATTCGTTCAGTTCCTGGATCGGGAGAAGTACCCTTACATTGACACGTTGCCGGTATTCGGCGCTGAAGCCAAGCTGTTCAAAGGCTCGGTCGAACAGTTCTGCGAGCGTCTGTACGTGGAACGTGCCGGCGCCCAGGTCTTCGGCCACTACAACCCGTACGGCAACGTCTGTTTCGCCAACGCCATCCGCCAGGGGCTGATTAACTGGCTCGATCCGAAACCGTTGTCGTATCGCGGCTGAAACCCGTGATCGCACTGAGAGAACACGGCCAGAAGGACGGCTTGCGACTATGGCCATGACGATTTCGCCGATAGAGGGCCGCGATGCGACGCCAGCTGAAGCGCAGGGCGTGCCCCGAAGTAGAACCTCCAGTTCACGACGGGGCGGACGCCTGCAGGAATTCATCGAACAGGCCATGTGCTACGCGACCCTGCCGCGGCATGCGCACAAGCCGAATTTCCGGATCGTGCGCGTCAGGGACAGGAAGTACCGTGAGCATTACCTGTGGATCCTGGACGGAAAACAGCGCATCGGACTGGTCAACAAGGCTTTTGGCGAGATCGAATTGTTCCGGTTCTACCCGCCCGCCGACGGAGCGCACGTTGAATACAAGATGCCCGAGATCTACACGTGGATCACGCTGCGGGGCGCGCGCATCTGCATCGTGCCTCAGGGCGGACCGGGGCTCAGGGGCAAGCTGACGTACCCGTGCGCCGGGGGCGAGTCGCTGCGGATATCCTATTCGGAGGACATGCCGGGGGATATGCGACTCAGGCACGAATTCGCCCTGCGCTTTGACCCGGTTCTCGGCTACGTGTTGGACTGTGACTATGACCTGGCGATGGTGGAGCCTCAGAAGTTTGAGTATGCGAACATTCTTGCGGGCGGGCTGGCCGATTCCCGCGACGACCGCAAACGCTTCCAGAAATGCATCTGGGCACGACGGGACGGCAGGATCTGCTACATGTACCAGAACCCCCTGTCAATGATGCAGTGGTTCGACCCGAAGTGGAAGGACATGCCCGCCGGTGGATTCGTCGGCTGGGTGGCCGAGCGGGACATGAACCCGTTTCTCGAGATCGTGAAGTCCACGCCCACCACGTTCGAGACGTGCATCGAATGGTACGATCAACACGTAATCGCGAAGCCGCCCACCAGGAAGAGCGCCGATGGCTTTTATCACATCACGGCCACCTACCGCCTGCTGAGCCTGCCGCTGCCCCTTGCCAAGGAACTGGAGGACGCGGCGCGCACCATGTTGCCGGTCGACAGCCGCAAGTGCAGACAGCGCATCGGCTTCCGGCAAGGCATGGTGAATGATTTCGAGGCGCCCGTTCCGGCCGGCACGATGTGGAACGGTTGCCTGTGGGAGAAGTGCGCAAGGCTTGATGAGAAGATTGGGCGATCCCGCACACATTCCTTGCGCTTGCAGGGGCCAGCGATGGCGCGGCCGATACTCGGCGGTGTCCCGCTAATGGTTGACCGGGGTCAACGTTACCGCTTTGCGGCCTGGGTCCGCACCCGCGGCGCGACCTGCAAAGGCGTGTTCATCCGTGTGAACGAGGTCATCTGGTCATGGGACGACATCCACGCCTCGCATAGCTCGAAGTGCCTGATGGGCGACAACGAGTGGACTCGACTCGAGGTCGAGTTCGAGCCGAAGGTTTGGAACCCGATCGCCGTTCCGTGTCTTGTCGTCGACGGAGAAGGCACGGCATGGTTCGACGACATCGAACTGGTCGAGGTGCCGAAGTAAACTCGAACCGTTGGTGTCGACGGCGCGATGCTTCGGAACGCAGCAGAACCTCATCATCACAGTCGATCACGAGGATGGAAGGCATGAAACGATCACACGCCGATTCCATTCAACTCGCCGCACTGTCGATTATGACGCTGGCCGGAGCCTGTTGTATGGCCGCAAGCAGCACTACCGGCGAGGATACTCTCCGGCCGCATGACCTGACGCCGGTGACATGGCGGAAGGCGCCTTCGCATCCGCCAATCGAAATCGTGCGCAACGGGGATGCGAAGGCGGTGATATTTCTACCTCCCGCCCAGGCCACGGAACTCGCCAAACCGGTGGCAAAGAACCGGCGCTCTTCGACGTTCCAGCAACTGGTCAACCACCTGACCGAAAGCGTGTCCATCGCCACCGGTGCCCGCCTGCCGCTCGTGACGAACGCGCCCGCCGCAGACAGGCCTGCCATCGTGATCGGCGACTGCGAGGAGTCGCGCGCGGCCGGCATCGACGCGGCCAGGATTCCCGCCGAGGGGTTCGTCGTCAAAACCGCCACCAACCGCGTCTACCTCGTGGGCAGCACGGCGCGCGGGGAAGGCACGTGCTGGGCCATCGCCGACTTCCTTGAGCGGTTCGTCGGGGTGCGCTGGTATTGGCCGACGCCGTACGGCGGCCGTTCGATCCCGCCTCGCGCCACTCTCGTCATCCAACCGGTCCACTACCATGACCAACCGGTCTTTCCGTATCGAACCATGTACCAGGACTGGTACTGGCTGCAGGCGCGCTCGAGCGACGAGGAAATCCTGCCGATGCCTTCCGGTTCCGGAGCCGAAGGCGTGGAGACGCTCTGGTTGGGCGATTTTTTCCGCCTGATGCGCCATGGCAACAGTTGGCCGTACGAACCCAGGCAGCAAGGCGCGCGCATCTACGAGTTCATGAACAACACGTTGCGGACCAACACTCCCATCTTTGCGGTCCGGGAAGACGGCAGTCGCAACTTCGGGGCCTTCTGCTACAACTCGCCGGAACTGATGGCCTGCTATCTGGAGAACCTGGAACGTGCCTGGGACAGAGGCGGCAAGAACGTCTTCATCGGCGGAATCACCCGCAATTGCGTCACTCTCTGGCCCTGTCTGGATATCGGCAATAAATCCCTGGTGTCCGCCTGCCGCTGCCGGCCCTGCCGGGAAATGGCGGCGAAAGGAGGCGACGCGCTGATCATGGCCGATTTCGTGCGGCGGCTGTGCGAGGAGGTCAAGCGCCAGTGGCCGGACAAGACGGTGATCTATGTCCCCTGGGACATCCTGAAATCTCCCGAGGAGTTGACGTTCCCCGACAATCTCGCGATAAACTCGCTCGACTTGGGCGCCATGGGGCTGCTGCACCAGCCGGAGATCCGCGCGGAACAGGAGGGCATCCTCCACACATGGGCAGAAAAGACCGGACGGCCGAGCGGCGTCTGGATAGATTTCGCCGGTCCCGGCGACTGGACGCTCGGGCCGGTTCAGTTCCCCCATCTGGTCCAGGAGTTCTACAAGACGAATACCAATCGGATCGCCGGCGGGGAGGTGCTTTCCTATGCCGCTCCCTGTTTCGTCACCGCCGCCCCCACCTGCTATGTCTGGAACCGCGCATTGTGGAATCCAGACATGGATGTCGAGGCGGTCCTTGACGAGATGTGCAAGAGGCTCTTCGGCGCCGGCGCGGCCGATGCCCGCGAACTGCTGCGGCTCCAATGCGATCGCTGGGAAAACACTCCCCTCTCCCGTCCGATACGCGTCGCGGAACAGCGGATTGCCCCGAAGCTGTTCCGGGAAATCTGGCCGGCCGAGGTTGTGACACGAATGACGAGGTTGCGCGACCAGGCGCTGGACGCGATCGAGCGCAGCGGCGACAGCGCCGCCCGGCGCGCATTCCTCTACTGGACATGGTCGTTCGATGCTTTTGCGGAATTCGCCGACAAGATCAACCAAGGCGAGACGCCCCCGACCGGCGTTGCGACCGGCGGGGAGAGGCGGCCGGCGGCCGAAGGCACGGAACCCAATCCTGATGCGGAGGCCCGGTTCCGGGGCGGCACTGCGGCGACCAACGTGGTCCGGATCGCCAACGTGCGCAGGACGGACGCCGGCGATGGGCAGAGCGAGCTGCGTTTCGACCTTCACTGGGGCAACACCTGGCGGGCGAAATGGACCGAACCGGCCGCGAGCAGCGTGACAGGTCGGGACCTGCCCGTCGAAAGCTGGAGCGCAGCATGGGTGTTCGCCAAGCACCGTCTTCGGGGCCGGAATGAGGACGGGTACTTTCCCTCGACACTGGCGCCGGACCGGGCGCAACATAAAGTCCCTGGTGGAACGACGCTGGATGTGGGACTGGCCGGAGACAAGGGAGTAGGCGTGTTCCTCTACCGCACCGGCCCCGGCCACGGGCCACTCGATCTGCGAGACGTGAGTCTGTGCTGGCTGCACGGCGCGGATGGCGTCACTAACCCCGCCGCGGCAGACATCAAGGTTTTCGCCATCGAAATGGTCTATGTTCCGCAAGGGCCGTTTCAGCTCGGAACGGGAGGAGCGGAGGACGGCAGCTTCACCGACGGTGCATGGACCCATGGCGCTACGATTCCGTTTCCGGTCGACGCGACGTGGAGCGGGCCGGTTGCCGAAGGCTCCGATGCCCGGCGTATCGGCAACTCGCCCGGCCGGCTCTGGGGCGTCAGCGAATCCGGACGCAACGGCATCGGCCCAGAGGGGGCGCTGGCGAACCGCTTTCCCACCGGCTATGAGGCCTTCTACTGCATGCGCTACGAGGTGACCCGCGAACAGTTCACCGCGTTTCTGAACTCGATGTCCGCGGCGACGTATGCCGCCACCTCGGCCGGCGACAGCACGCACGCGGGATCCATCTTCACGGCTGTCGGGCGCTACGGCCTCTCGGGCGTCTGGCCGAACTTCACTGCCGCCAAACCGTACCAAGCGTGCAACCTGCTCTCCTGGTGGGACGCCGCCCAGTTCGCGGCGTGGGCAGGGCTGCGGCCCATGACCGAGCTGGAATACGAAAAAGCCTGCCGCGGTCCGCGCAAACCGCTGGCCAACGAGTTCGCCTGGGGAATTACGGGCATCGTCAGGGAAGAGTACAGCGTGGAGCGCGAGGGCAAGGAGGATGAACGCCTTACGGGCAGCCTCAGCGACGTTGTCGGAAACGCCAACTACGACCTGACCATGCCGGCCTTCTTTGGAGGACCGGGGCGCGGCGGCGTGAGCGCGATTCCCGGCAGCCCCGTGCGCGCTGGCATCTTCGCGACACCGGCCGGAGGCCGCGCCGCGGCGGGCGCTTCGTACTGGGGCATCCTGGAACTGAGCGGAAACGTACGCGAGCAGGTCGTCACGGTCGGCAACGCCCGCGGCCGCATGTTCCAGGGAACGCATGGAAACGGCACGCTTAACATCCCGGGCGATTGGCCGCCGATTTCCGGAAGCGAAGCCGCCGCTGGAACGGGATTCCGCGGCGGATTCTACGGGGACCTGACCGATCCGCTGCGCGTGTCCGACCGCAACCGCGCGGTGTTCAGGCATCGGGAAGCCTCCTTCAGCCGCGAGCAGCGCACAGAGGCGAACGGCTGGCGTGGCGCGCGCACGGCGCCCGATGCTGGCACGGCGAGCGCCGAAACCGCGTCCGTCTCGGTCGAAACCAGCCGGCCGATTCCGCGCCTGAAACACGCCGTTCGGGTCGATGGGGCCCTGGACGAGTGGAAAGAAAGACCGTGCATGGTTCGCCGCGCTCTCTTCCAGATATATCCTGACGACCGCCGCCGCTCCTGCGGAAGCCGCATCCTGTGGCGGGGACCCGACGATCTGGGCGTCAGGGCCTGGTGGGGCTGGGACGGCGAGGCGCTTTGTGTGGCAGCGGAAGTTGCCGACGACCGGCATTTCAACACCCGAACCGGCGGCATGATCTGGAACGGCGATGCCTTGCAGGTGGGTATCGCCGTATCCACAAGCGTCCACTGGAATCTCGGGCTGGCCCTGACCGGCCATGGCGCGGTCTTTCACCGGTTTGAAGGCAACGGCGACGCGCTGTCTAAGACCGCCGGCTGCGCCGCGCTGCGGGACGCCGCCGCCCGGATCACCCGCTACGAGTTGCGCCTGCCGCTGGCCGATCTCGGGCTGAAACCGGACGAAGCGTTCGGATTCAACATGGTTGTTCTGGACGACGACGACGGCAACGGTTCCGGTTACTGGTTCCAGTTGGCTCCGGGACTGTGCGGCCGGAAGCCAAAAAGCCCGCCGCCGTGGCAGGAGTATCCGCGGTTTGAGCTGTCTGGAACTGAATGAAGAACAGCGAGGCGGTTATAACGCGACGCCACTGACGAGGAATTACTCAACGGCCAACCTAGGACAGTCGATTCTGCTGGGCTCGCCACGAACGCCCTTCGAGGGCAACCTGACCGCCGGCTGCAGCGAAATTCACCTGCGGAACATCGTCGTTCGAGGCGCGCTGGAAGGTCGTAGAAGCTTCGGATCCCTGCCTCGGCGCATTGAGAAGCGTGATTCCGCCCGATCTTGACTGCCCATCCGGATTCCGGCATCCTCCGACCCATGACGACGCTGCTTCAGGACGGTCTTCAGGCACATATGCCCGCCCCGCCTGAAAAGCGATTGCTTATCAATCTGCATAACGACAGCGCAGACGTCTACGTACCGGACGGCACCCCTCTGGATGAAGCACTGGCCCGCACGACCCATCTCGGTATCGGCGCGCACCAGGATGATCTCGAGTTCATGGCGCTGCACGGCATCCTCGCGTGCTACGGTCGCAAGCGACGTTGGTTCTCCGGCGTGATCTGCACCAGCGGTAGCGGCAGTGCGCGCACGGGCCCCTTTTCCGATCATTCCGATGAGCAAATGCGTGATGTTCGTGTTCAAGAGCAGCGCCAGGCAGCGGAACTGGGCAAGTATTCGTCCATCCTGCAACTGGACCACGCGAGCGGGACGATCAAGGACCCTTCGAACAGGCATCTGAGAGACGACATCGTCGCGATCCTCCAAGCGACAGATCCCCAGGTGATCTACACGCACAATCCCGCAGATAAACACCCGACACACATTGCTGTACTCGTGAACGTGATTCGTGCAATGCGCGAAATGGCGCCGGAAAAGCGCCCGAAGCAGGTGCTCGGTTGCGAGGTGTGGCGCGGTCTGGATTGGATGTTGGATGGCGACAAGGTTGCGCTGGACTGCAGTCCTCGCGAGCGACTCGCTCTTCAGCTCTCCCGCGTCTTTCAGTCACAGATTGCCGGCGGAAAACAATATGACCTTGCGGCGCTCGGTCGGCGCCGCGCCAATGCGACTTATTTCGATTCGCACAACGTCGACACGGCCAGGCAGATTGCATTCGCCATGGATCTCACGCCCCTGATCATGGATCCTTCGCGTGACATCATCGATTATGTCACGAGCTACATTTCACGCTTTGCTGATAATGTTCGTGACAATCTCCGGCGTCAGATGGGAGATGCCCCATGAGCGTCAAGGCTTTGTGGTTCAGGGTTGGTCACCTCGATAATTTCTTGACGTTCCGTTCGCACGTCGCGCGCGCCCTCAACCATCAACCATCAACCATCAACCTTTAACCCGTCTTACCCATGGAAATCATCATCCAACCCAACGCACAGGCCGCCGCGGCAAGCGCGGCGCACTACGTGGCGCGCGTGCTGAAGGAGAATCCTGAAGGCGTTCTGGGTCTTGCGACCGGAAGCACGCCCCTGCCTTTGTACGAGACGCTGATCGGCATGCACCGGGCGAAGGAGTTGGACCTCTCTCGCATCACGACGTTCAATCTTGATGAATACGTGGGGCTGGCCGGCGATCA
>Ga0194125_10002329_pt1 | contig 31521 bp, 31 predicted proteins | sample TA2KigC250mmetaG_FD_148626 | JGI IMG/M metagenome (GOLD analysis project Ga0194125, IMG submission 148626) | Freshwater microbial communities from Lake Tanganyika, Tanzania - TA2015034 Kigoma Deep Cast 250m | ecosystem: Environmental > Aquatic > Freshwater > Lake | place: Tanzania: Lake...
TTATTGGTATTTTTATGCTAAGGTCTACCCACTGTCTCAGGCTGATCGCTAATAAATAATTATAGCTAAGGGAGGCCGTGGGTAGATATAAATTCTACCCACGGCTTTTTTGTTTTTGAGCCGTGGGAAAATCCTTCTCACGGCTTTTTTTTCAATAAAGGAGGGCGAGATATCATGATCGGAAAGAGGATTCGGTTGGAACGGATTATGGACCGAAATTCCGGAAAAACAGTGATCGTTCCCATGGACCATGGGGTGACCGCGGGACCAATAATGGGGTTGACCAACATGGGGGAGACAATCAATGCTGTGGCAAAAGGTGGAGCCAATGCCATCGTGATCCACAAGGGCTTGGTTGGGGTAAGTCGTCACAGGGGATGTGAAAAGGATATGGGTTTGATCGTCCACCTTTCAGGGAGTACAAAGATTGGACCTGATCCAAACTCAAAAAGCATGGTCTGCACCGTGGAGGAAGCGATAAGACTGGGTGCGGACGCTGTGTCGATACACATCAACCTCGGAGCCGAAGATGAGAACTCTATGATAAGGGATCTGGGTTTGGTAGGTAGGGTTGCGATGGAGTGGGGAATGCCTCTTTTAGCCATGATGTATGCGAGAGGTCCAAGGGTTGAGAATGAATACGATGTGAAGCTGGTGAAACATGCCGCTCGATTAGGAGCCGAACTGGGGGCAGATATCATAAAGGTTCCCTATACGGGTTCTCCTGAGAGCTTCAGAGAGGTGGTGGAGGGTTGTTTCGTCCCTGTTGTGATCGCAGGTGGGGAAAAAATGGGTACGGATAGGGAGATTCTGGAAATGGTCAAAGGGGCTATTTCAGGAGGAGGAGCTGGAGTTTCTATTGGCAGAAATGTTTTTCAGCATAAAGATCCGGCCAAGATCGTTCAGGCCATTTCTATGATTGTCCATGATGGGTTGGAGGTCGAGGAAATCATCGGAGATTTGGAGGAAGCCAGATGAAGAAGGTTTGGGTGAAGGCAATCCCTTGGAGGAAGGAAATTGCTTTAACGGCTGTGGAATGCGGGGCCGATGCCCTCTGGGTTCAGCCTGGAATGGGATCAGAGGTAAGAAAGATGGGAATTATTCCTATCGTGGCCGAAGATGGAGATTTGAGATTGGGTTTCGATGTGGTGGAAAAAGAGATCCGGGAAAAGAAGGATGAGGAGGAGATTATTACATTGAGCTTATCGAAGAAGGTCGTGGTGAGAGATGGGGATTGGAGGATTATTCCTCTGGAAAACCTGTTGAGCAAGACGAATAACCTTTTCGTTGAAATCGATGGTGTAAAGCAAGGGCAGACGGCGTTGGGTATCCTTGAGAAAGGAGTGGATGGTGTTGTCATCAATAATCCTGATCCCAACTCGGTGAGACATATCATCAGGATGCTTAAAGAAAAGGGTGAAAGATTCGATCTCCTTCCAGCAAAGATTAAACGAATCGAACCACTGGGTCTGGGCGATAGGGTCTGCATCGATGCCTGCTCTTCAATGGTACTTGGAGAGGGGATGCTGGTGGGTAATAGCAGCCAGGCCCTTTTTCTGGTTCACTCAGAAAGTGTGGAGAACCCTTTTGTGAACACCAGACCCTTTCGGGTCAATGCAGGACCTGTGCATGCCTATATTCGCTTGACCCATGGCCAGACAAAATATCTCTCTGAAGTGAGATCTGGCGATCAGGTGCTGGTCGTAAACTTTGAAGGTAGAAGTTATCCGGCCGTAGTGGGTAGGGCCAAGGTAGAAAAAAGGCCTCTGGTTCTGGTGGAGGCGGAAGAAAAGGGCCAGGTGATTTCGGTCATTCTCCAGAATGCTGAAACAATTAGACTCACAGAACCCTCCGGCAGGGCAGTTTCACTTGTTGACCTCAAGGAGGGGAACGAGGTTTTGGTCTATCGGGAAGGGTCGGGAAGACATTTTGGGGTTCCGATTGAAGAGACCATCTTGGAGAGGTGAGAGTGGAAAAGATCTGTGTACCCGTCATTGAGACGACGGTCACAAAAGCTCTTGGGGTCATCAAAGAGGCCAACCAAGTGGCTGACCTCATCGAACTTAGGGTCGACTATATGAAGGAACCAGGACTGGCACCTCTCATGAAGAATAGAAAGAGACCCTTCATCATTACCAATCGGAGAAGAGAAGAAGGGGGAAGATATAAGGGTGATGAAGGAGAGAGATTTAGGACCTTAAAAGAGGCCATTGAATTGGGTGCTGAATACGTGGACGTAGAGGTAAGAAGCCAAGGATCCTTGCTTCAAGATTTGATTGCAAATAGAGAGAAGACAAGGATGATCCTCTCTTTCCACGATTTTCAGAAGACGCCATCTAATAAGGAGTTGCGAAGGCTCTATGATCGCATGAGTCAGATGGGAGCAGAAGTGATTAAGATCGTTACTTTTGCAAAATCCTTGGAGGATAATCTTCAAGTTTTATCGCTTATCCCTATTGCAAGAAAGGAGAAACAGGAGATTGTGACTTTTTGCATGGGAAAGAAAGGAAAATTGAGTCGTATCTTTGCACCCCAGATGGGGGCGGCCTGGGCATATGCCTCCTTGAGAAAGAGTGGGGTCTCTGCTCCTGGGCAGTTGCCAGTTGGGGAAATGAAAGAGATCTGGGAGAACTTGAGATGATCGATGCTCATACTGAGCTCTATGGGATCATTGGGAACCCGGTACGACATAGCCTGAGCCCAATCATCCACAACGCCGCATTTAGAAGAATGGAACTGAATGCTGTCTACTTAGCTTTTGAAGTCAAAGATCTTGCTGGGGCTTTGAGGGGGATCAGAGAATTAGGCTTGCGGGGGGTGAGCGTGACACTCCCTTTTAAGACAGACGTCATCCCCTTTCTTGACGAAGTTGATGAGGTAGCTGAGAAGATCGGCGCTGTCAACACAATTGTGAATGAGGGAGAAAAGCTTTTCGGTTACAACACCGATTGGCGCGGGGCTTTAGAAGCACTGGAAGAAAAGGTTGATTTAAAAGGAAAGAAAGTCATCCTTATTGGAGCTGGAGGCGGAGCTCGAGCGATCGGCTTCGGGCTTAAAGAGAGAAGATGTCAGTTGATTATCTCTAACCGTACGGAGGAAAAAGGGGTAGGCCTGGCAAAAGATTTGACGTGCAGGTATCAACCCCTCTCCTCCTTTTTTCAGATGAAGAGCGGGGAATTGGACGCCAATGTGATTATTAATGCAACCTCTCAAGGCATGTACCCTAAGGATGGGGAGAGCCCTCTCCCGAAGAAGTTCTTGAAGAAAGGGATGACAGTAATGGACATTGTCTATCATCCAATTCAGACAAAACTTCTCCGAGAGGCTGAGGAACAGGGTTGCCAGACGATTAATGGTTTGGAGATGCTTGCCCATCAGGGAGCGGCTCAACTTGAAATCTGGACAGGAAGAAAGACGGATATCTTGCAAATCAAAAAGGATCTTCGTTTGGCATTGGAGGTAGAGATCAACAGAGAAAGGGAAAGCCATGATCGAGTTAAGGCCGCTTGATCATTGTGACGCAGTAGTTACTATCCCAGGGTCAAAGAGCTACACACATAGGGCCCTCGTGGTCTCTGCATTGGCCGATGGTGAGTCCATTTTAAATAATGCCCTGCAAAGCGAAGATACTGAATATACCGCACAGGGACTCGAAAAATTCGATGTGCGGATATTTTGGGAAAGAAACATGTTACACGTTCTGGGTAACGGAAGTAGATTGAAGGCGGGAGAAGAAAGAATTTATGTAGGTAATTCTGGAACTTCTATGAGATTTTTGACAGCCCTGGCTGCTCTTAAGAATGGTTACACCCTATTAGAGGGAAGTGACCGGATGAGAGAGCGTCCGATCGAAGACCTATTAGATGGCTTAAGAGCATTGGGGGTCAAAAGCTATTCCAGAGATGGAAATGGCTGTCCACCAGTGATTATAGAATCCCAGGGCCTCAAAGGAGGCGTGACAAAGATCCGGGGTGAGGAAAGCAGCCAATTTTTATCAGCCCTCCTGATGGTTGCTCCCTATGCTTTGAAAGATGTGTATATGGAGGTAACGGGTAATTTATCTTCGAAGCCTTATGTTGATATCACACGGGATGTAATGTCTGCCTTCGGTGTGGAGGTCAAGAGTGAAGAGTATCGTTATTTTTTCGTTCGAACAGGACAACGGTATCTGCCCCGGAAGTACCTTATTGAGGGAGATGCCTCTAATGCCTCTTATTTCTTTTCCGTGGCAGCGGTTACCCGAGGGAAGGTGAGGGTTGAGAACTTCAAGCCAAATTCGATTCAGGGTGACACAGGTTTTCTTAAGCTCCTTGAGAAGATGGGATGCGAAGTCATTCAGGGGGATGCCTGGGCAGAAGTCCGGGGGAAGGATCTTCACGGAATTGAGATTGACATGAACGCAATGCCCGACTTGGTTCCAACTTTGGCGGTCACCTCAGCCTTTGCCCGAGGGAGGACAGTGATTCAAAATATCGGTCATCTCCGCCTCAAGGAGTCAGACCGCATCAAGACACTAACGGAAGAATTGAGCAAGATGGGCATTCGGGTGGAAGAAGGAAGGGACTGGATAGCCATTGAAGGGGGAAAGGCCCATAGAGCTGAGATCGAGACTCATAACGACCATCGCATAGCCATGAGTTTTGCCATCGCCGGGCTTGTTGTGCCCGGGATAAAGATCATGGGGGAACGATGTGTGGATAAATCTTTTCCCGGGTTTTGGGAGACCCTTCAGAGGCTCTATTACTAAGGAGTCCATAATTGATTAGACATATTCTCCTAAAAATCTCCCTCCCCTCGGTGGGAGGGGATGAAGGGGAGGAGGGACCAAAAAGATCTTCATCTTGTCCACCCCCTCCCTCACCCTCCCCCCTCGAGGGGGAGGGTGAGGGAGGGGGGCATTTTCATCCTTCTGGGGTGACGTTCTATCATGAAGGATTACTCAGGAGTCTCAGATGAACATCGTCCTGATTGGATACCGAGGGGCTGGCAAAAGTACGGTAGGAATGAGGGTGGCTAAACACCTTAAGATGAAGTTTGTGGATACAGATAAACTTTTAGAAGAACGGCATGGTTATTCAATCAGCGATATTGTGAAATCTTATGGATGGAGCCATTTCCGGTCCGAGGAGAAGAAAATTATTGAAGAAATTTTAAAGGAGGATGATCTAATTATCGCCCCTGGAGGGGGCGCTCCGCTTATCCCTGAAAACGTTATGGCATTAAGAAAAAATGGCCTCGTCATATGGCTTAAGGCAAATCAGGAGGTCCTTCTTAAAAGGATGGCCAAGGACCCTCGAACCTGTGCCCAGAGACCAACTCTGACAGGAAAGGGATCTATGGAAGAATTAGAGGAAATGATGGTTTACCGGGAACCATTTTATGAAAGGGCTTCAGAAGTCCAGATCGATACTTCGACTTTAGAGGTGGAAGACGTGGTAAAGAATGTCCTCGCCATTTTCAACGATAGAAGGGCAAGGGCCTGAGATGGGTGGGAATTCGTTCGGGACGCTTTTTAAAATCACGACGTGGGGCGAATCCCACGGAAAATCATTGGGCGTTGTGATCGATGGATGCCCGCCCAATATAGGGCTTTCAGAAAGGGATTTTCGTAAGGAGATGGAGAGGAGGCGACCGGGTCAAGCAATGGGATCAAGTCCACGAAGAGAAAAAGACCATGTAGAGATTCTCTCTGGAGTTTTTGATGGAAAAACCACTGGAACGCCCATTTCCCTTCTCATCAGGAATGAAGACGTAGATTCAAGCCCTTATGAAGAATACAAAGATGTCTTTCGCCCAGGTCATGCAGATTTCACCTACCAGGCCAAGTATGGGATCAGGGATTATCGTGGCGGAGGAAGGGCTTCGGCAAGGGAGACCGTCGGGAGAGTGGCTGCAGGGGCAGTGGCTAAGAAGGTCTTAGAACGGGAGAAGATGAAAGTCCTTGCTTACACCATTGAGCTCGGAGGGATTAGGGCAGAAAAGATGGATTATGAAGAAATTGAGAGAAATCCTTTACGATGCCCGGATCGAAAGGCAGCCATCGCAATGGAAAAGAAGATTGAGGAGGTCAAACTTCAAGGCGATACAATAGGAGGCATCGTTGAAATCATTGTCCAAGGTTGTCCTCCAGGATTGGGGGAACCGGTCTTTGATAAATTAGAGGCTGATTTAGCAAAAGGTCTGATGAGCATCGGGGCTATTAGGGGAGTGGAGGTGGGCGCTGGGTTTGGAGCTGCCCGGATGTTTGGATCTCGATGCAACGATCCCTTGAGACCAGAAGGATTTGAGAAGAATGACGCTGGGGGGATTATCGGTGGAATATCCAATGGAGCGGATATACTGCTGAGGGTGGCGGTCAAGCCAATCCCTTCTATTCATTTAGAGCAGAGGACAGTGGATCAATCCATGCGGCCTGTCTTACTGCAAATGAATGGGAGGCATGATGTCTCAGCCATCCCCCGGATCATTTCTGTCTGCGAGGCCATGGTGGCAATCGTTTTGGCTGATCATCTGCTCAGGCAGAGGGCAATTAGCAGGCTGGGGGAAAGTGAGGAATGATGCAAGAAAAAGGAGAAGAAAAGATTCAATCTCTTCGCCAAAGGATTGAGGCGGTGGATGACGAGATCCTAAAGCTCTTGAATCATCGTGCTCAAATCGTCCAGGAAGTGGGCAAAGTCAAATCAGAAATTAAGATGGAGTACTATAGCCCCGGACGGGAGGAGGAGATTCTTCGGCGCCTGGGAGCACAGAGTTCGGGTCCTTTCCCAAGATGGGCGATCCCATCTGTTTTTCGTGAGATCATCTCAGCCTGCCGTGCCTTGGAAGCAGAGCTCACTGTGGCCTTCTTCGGCCCTCCTGCAACGTTCTCACATATGGCATGCATCCAACACTTCGGGAGTTCAGTTCGAATGCTTCCGGAAAATACCATCCTGGATGTCTTTGAGGCCGTGGAAAGAGGGAAAACAGACTATGGTGTGGTGCCCATAGAAAATTCTACAGAAGGTCCGGTAAGCCAGACCTTAGACCTGTTTGTCAAATCAGAGGTAAAGATCTCGGGGGAGATTATGACTAAAATATCTCATGACCTTCTTTCCCAGAGCGGGAGTGCCGGAGATATTCAGAAGATTTACTCCCATCCCCAGGCCCTGGGCCAATGTCGGGAGTGGTTAAGGAAGCACTTTCATCATGTCCAACTTGAGGAAACAGGGAGCACGGCTAAGGCTGCCCAACTTGCCATGGAGGATCCAAAAATAGCAGCCATCGCCAGTTCTCTTGCTGCCCATTTATATGGGTTGAAAACAGTCGCATCTCAGATTGAAGATAACCTTAACAACTACACGCGCTTCTTAGTCCTCGGGCGTCAAAACTCAGAGAAGACAGGGAAGGATAAAACCTCGATCCTTTTCTCGATCTCGCATGCCCCGGGCACTCTCTATCAGGTGCTCAAACCTTTTTCCGAAAAAGAAATTAATTTAACAAAGATCGAATCCCGGCCTGTTAAAGATAGGCCCTGGGAGTATGTTTTTTTTCTCGATTTTGAAGGGCATGCCGAAGACCCTTCTGTCCATGAGGCTTTGGCCAAACTTAAAGAGAGCGTCTTATTGTTAAAGATTTTAGGCTCCTATCCCCGGAGGTCTTAATAGGGGCCAATTTTTGGGTTTGCTTCTATGGTCCATTTTATTTCCATCCTTCCAATTTCTTTAGTGAATGTCATTGATCGTCAATGGTGGTGGTCTCCCCATATACGCGAAGAGTACCCGTCGCCGAGTGCTAACCTCTGAATTGAGGTGGCACTCTGATATTAAGGCCGTGGGTAGTCTTCGCAACCCACGGCCTTTTTGTTTTTAAAAAATCAGGAGGGTTAAAAAATGGTTGTTCCATCTTTATCTCACTTTAAAAAATTAACTACCCAAGGCAACCTTATTCCCATTGTTGAGGAAGTCCACTTCGACTGGGAGACACCTATCTCCGCCTTCCGGAAGATTGATGACGGAAAGTTTTCTTTTCTCCTTGAAAGTGTTGAGGGAGGGGAGAAATGGGGTCGCTACAGCTTCCTTGGCTCAAGCCCATCACACCTTTTCCGAAGCAAAGGGGACCAGTTTGAAATCCTTCAAAATGGAGAGGTCCTTCGCAGGGGAAAGGAAAGAGATCCTCTCAGAGCCCTCGAGGATTTCCTGAGGATTTACCATCCTGTCCTCCACGATTCTCTCCCTCGATTTTCCGGGGGAGCGGTTGGTTATCTCAATTATGACCTGGTCAGGTCTTTCGAAAAGATCCCGGATCTTCTTCCACAGGGCATCAACCTTTATGACTGCTATTTCATGATCACCGATACCCTGCTCGTCTTCGACAATTTAAAACATAAGATAAAAGTGATCTCTAATGTCTTCTTGGATGGCTGTAAGCCCTTAGAAAAGGCCTACAAAGAGGCAGAGGATAAAATCCATGGGATCGAGGCCAAGCTCAAGAGCACAGCTTCTCCTTCTTACTACCAGAGACCTTTCTCTCCTTCCACTCTCTTTTCAAATTTCAGCAGGGAAGATTTTATGAAGGGAGTGGAAAGGGCAAAGGAATATATTAAGGCTGGAGATGTCATTCAGGTTGTCCTTTCGCAACGGTTTTCAACTGATCTTCATTGCGAACCTTTCGATATCTATCGTGCCTTGCGAAGCATCAATCCTTCACCCTACCTCTTCTATTTAAAGATGAATGATATGGTGCTCCTGGGGGCTTCGCCCGAAGTTATGGTTCGTCTGGAAGGAGGGGAAATCGAGCTCCGACCACTCGCTGGCACTCGCAAGCGGGGAAGGACTCAAGAAGAAGACATGGAGATGGAAAGAGATCTATTGGCAGACGAGAAGGAAAGGGCTGAACACATAATGCTCGTTGACCTTGGCAGAAATGACGTAGGCCGGGTATCTAAGATCGGTTCGGTCAAGGTTAAAGAATTAATGGGTGTAGAGCTATATTCGCATGTAATGCACATTGTGTCTCATATTCAAGGCTCCCTGGCCCCGGGGAAGAACGCCTTCGACGTCCTCAGGGCAGCTTTTCCCGCTGGAACCGTTTCTGGAGCTCCTAAGATTCGAGCCATGCAGATTATTGAGGAGTTGGAGCAAGTCCGGCGGGGACCTTATGCCGGAGCAGTAGGCTACTTCAGCTTCTCTGGAAATATGGACACCTGCATCACCATTCGTTCCATTCTGATCAAGGACTCTAAGGCCTTCGTTCAAGCAGGTGCAGGAATTGTCGCTGATTCCATGCCGGAGAAGGAATACGACGAAACTCTGAACAAGGCCCAGGCCATTTTTCGGGCCATTCAAATTGCCGAGGAGGGATTAAGATGATTCTGCTGATCGACAACTATGACTCTTTTACTTATAACCTCGTACAGTATCTCGGAGAGCTCGGAGGAGACTGCCAGACCTACCGAAATGACCAGGTCGATCTTTCAGGGCTCCAACGATTGAAACCCGAGAGGATGGTCATTTCTCCAGGGCCCTGTACCCCAAGGGAAGCAGGCATCTCAGAAGAAGCGATCCTTTGGATGGCCGGAAGGATTCCAATCCTCGGAGTCTGCTTGGGCCATCAATGTATTGGGTCCGCATTCGGAGCAAAGGTTATTCAGGCTAAACGTCTGATGCATGGGAAGAGCTCTCTGATCTATCATGATGGGAAGACCATCTACAAAGGACTCCCCAACCCTTTCCAGGCCATTCGTTATCACTCTCTCCTCATTGAGCGGAAAAGTTTACCAGACTGTTTGGAGATCACTGCGGAGACAAAAGAGAAGGAGATTATGGGTATAAGACACAAAAGATTTGCCATCGAAGGGGTCCAATTCCACCCTGAATCCATTATGACTCAGGTAGGAAAGACGCTGCTAAAAAATTTTTTAGAAATATAATCCCCCTCTCCCCCTTTAACAAAGGGGGGTTGGGGAGGATTAGAAATGGAGGAGAGTGGACATGCTTAAAAGATTTATTACCAAAGCCATAGATGGAACAGACTTGAGCGAAGCAGAATCTGGGGAGGCAATGGACATCATCATGGAAGGAAAGGCATCTCCTTCCCAGATTGCTTCATTTCTTACTGCCTTGCGGATGAAGGGCGAAACAATCCAGGAGATCACTGGATTCGCCCGAACCATGCGAGCCAAGGCCGTGCGGATCCGGGCAAAAGATGGGGAACCCGTTGTGGACACCTGCGGGACCGGCGGAGATGGCAAGGGAACTTTCAACATTTCCACTGCTGTGGCTTTCGTGGCTGCTGGCGGTGGTTGTACAGTCGCCAAACACCACAATCGCTCTGTATCGAGCCAATGTGGAAGCGCCGATGTTTTAGAGGCATTGGGTGTGAACCAAGCCCTCGCACCGGAAAGAGCAGAGTCATGCCTGCAGGAGTTCGGAATAGCCTTCCTTTTTGCCCCGACCTTTCATCCGGCTACAAGACATGCTCTCGCTCCACGAAGGGAGATCGGAATTCGAACGGTCTTCAATCTTCTCGGGCCCCTGACGAATCCTGCCGGAGCTACAATCCATCTTGCAGGACTCTACAGAGAAGACTTATTACAACCAGTGGCCGAAGTATTAAGAAATCTGGGAAGTAAGTCAGCCTTTGTCGTGCATAGCGAAGACCACTGTGATGAGATCAGCATCTCAGGTAAAACGACTGTTTGCCAGCTCAAGGATGGAGACATTAACACCTATCAGATCGATCCGGAAATGGCGGGGTTAAAGAGGGCTAACCTGAAAGAGATTCAGGGTGGGGAGCCTGAGAAAAATGCTAATATCCTGCTTCAGGTCTTGAAGGGAAAAACTGGGCCATCACGGGATGTCGTCCTTTTGAATGCTGCGGCTGTCTTTGTAGCTTCGGAAAAGGTTTCAAATCTCAGGGATGGAATTGAAATGGCCAGGGAATCCATTGATTCGGGAAGGGCAATGAAGAAACTCGAAGAGCTTATTCTTTTTTCAAGTCATGAGGGGTAAATCATGTTTTTAGAAAAGATTGTCGAGATAAAAAAGGAAGAAATCAAAGGAAGGAAAACTCAAGCCCGCGAGAAAGAGATGGAAAAAACTATCTCCAATCTTTCTCCCCCACGGGATCTTATAGAGGCGATCTCTCGACATGCTCCGATGGCACTCATCGCCGAGATAAAGCGCGCTTCACCTTCTGTTGGAGTGATCAAGGAGGAAGTAGATCTTTGCTGGATCGCCTGCGAATATCAGAGTGGAGGAGCCTGTGCTATCTCCGTTCTCACAGAGGCCCATTTTTTTAAAGGGGATCTTTCTTACATTCGTCTGATAAAAGATAAGACCTCTCTTCCCATTCTTCAAAAGGATTCCATCCTTGATCCCTTTCAGATTTATGAAGGCAGGATTTCAGGTGCAGATGCCATTCTTCTCATCGCCTCTCTTCTCGGTCGAGAACAACTCAGAGAATTTGTGGATTTGACGCAAAACCTCCACATGGTTCCTCTGGTAGAAATACATAATGAGAATGATCTGGAAAAAACATCATCCCTCAATCTCCCTCTCATCGGGATTAATAATCGGGATTTAAGAACATTTGAGGTCGACTTAAGGACAAGCCTTCGCCTGAAAAGAGAAATTCCCCCAGGGACAAAAGTGATCAGTGAGAGCGGGATAAAGAGTTCAGAGGACGTTAGACTTCTCAGAGAAGCAGAAGTCGATGGAATTCTGGTAGGGGAGATCCTGATGCGTAGCTCAGATCCAGCTTCAAAAATCAGGGAGCTACTTGGAACAAATCACCCGAATGATAACGAATTTCACGAATAAGACCTATTCGTGTTATTCGATGTCATTTGTGCTATTCGTTTATATTTTCTAAGCATATGACCTGGATAAAGATCTGCGGGATTACAAATATCGAGGACGGTTTAAAGGCTGCCTCTTTGGGTGTGGATGCATTGGGTTTCATCTTTGCCCATAGCTTAAGGAGGGTCAAGCCCGATATCGCTCGAGAGATCATCCGGATCCTTCCCACCCCTCTTTTAAAAGTGGGGGTATTCGTGAATGAAGATCCAGAAGAAGTTCTACGAGTGACTGAATATTGTGGCCTCAATATCCTTCAATTTCATGGAGAAGAGTCGCCAGAATATTGTCAGAAATTTCCTTTCCCAATCATTAAGGCTATTCGCATAAGGGACATTGAAAGCCTGAAGGAAATGGCCAAATATCCTCATGTCTCCATCCTTCTGGATACTTATCATCCCATGAAATTCGGCGGGACAGGAAGCTCCTTTCCATGGGAGGTTGCACTGAAAGCAAAAGAGGAAGGAAACTTTATTCTCTCAGGAGGATTAAACCCAGGAAATATTGGGGAAGCAATTAAGAAAGTGAGGCCATTTGGAGTGGATGTCTGCTCTGGTGTAGAATCGGTTCCGGGAAAGAAAGATTTATCAAAGATGATCGAGCTCGTCAAGGAGGTAAAAGAAGCAGATGAAACAGCCGGATAGAAAGGGACATTTTGGAATCTTTGGAGGAAAATATGTTCCTGAGACGCTCATGGCACCGCTCAAGGAATTGGAAAAGGATTACCTTATAACAAAAAAGGATCCTCTTTTCAAAAAAGAATTAAATTCTTATTTGAGATATTATGCAGGTAGGCCCACACCTCTTTATTTTGCAAAGAGACTGACCGAGGAATTGAAGGGCCCCAGGGTCTACTTGAAGCGGGAGGATCTCGCTCATACAGGGTCTCATAAGATTAATAACACGTTAGGGCAGACCTTGTTGGCTAAAAGAATGGGAAAGAGGAGGGTGATTGCCGAGACCGGAGCAGGTCAACACGGAGTGGCTACTGCTACCGTAGCAGCCCTCTTAGGATTGGATTGTACTGTTTATATGGGAGAGGAGGACATCCGGAGACAATCCATCAATGTATTCAGAATGAAACTACTCGGGGCTGAAGTCATTCCTGTTTCCTCCGGAAGCAAGACCTTGAAGGATGCGGTCAACGAGGCCATCCGGGATTGGGTGACTCATGTCCAAGATACTTATTATCTCCTTGGTTCTGTCGTGGGCCCTCATCCCTATCCCATGATGGTCAGGGATTTCCAATCAGTGATCGGTAGGGAGACAAAGAAGCAGGTGATGGCGAGAGAGGGTCGTCTTCCCGATTTACTGGTCGCCTGCGTTGGAGGTGGAAGCAATGCAATCGGCCTTTTTTATCCCTTTTTCAAAGACAGCGTACGTTTCATTGGAGTAGAAGCAGGAGGTTTAGGAATGAGTAGCCGAAGGCATGCGGCTACTCTATGTGCCGGTTCTGTAGGAACACTTCATGGAACCATGAGTTATATCTTACAAAATGATTTTGGCAATATCCTGGAAACACATTCCTTTGCCCCTGGTTTAGATTATCCAGGGGTGGGACCAGAACATGCTTATTACAAAGATTGTGGAAGGGCAGAATACGTTATGGCCACAGATGAGGAGGCATTGGAAGCTTTTCACCTTTTGTCTCGAACCGAAGGTATTCTTCCTGCCTTAGAAAGCGCCCATGCCATTGCCTACGCCAAGAAAATAGCTCCTTCTTTAAGAGGGGATCAAATCATGGTGATCAATTTATCAGGGCGTGGAGATAAAGATGTTCACTCAGTAGCTTCAAGAGAAGGAGTTGATCTATGAGCAAGATCAATCGGACCTTCAAAATATTAAAAAATAGTGGTCAGGTTGCCCTGATCCCTTTCATCGTTGCGGGTGATCCTGATCTCAAAACTACGGAGGCATTGGTCCTGAAAATGGCTGAGAGCGGAGCAAATATCATTGAGCTGGGCGTACCTTTTTCAGATCCCCTTGCAGATGGCCCGATCATTCAAGCTTCCTCCCAGCGTGCTTTAAAAAATGGCATTAACCTAAGGGATATATTTCACCTGACGGAAAGATTGAAGGGAAAAGTCCCTCCTCTGGTCCTCATGACGTATTTCAACCCCGTCTTCCACTACGGTATAAAAAAATTCGCCGAGGATTGTATTCAGAATGGAATCGATGGGGTGATCATACTTGACCTCCCCCCTGAAGAAGCAGGGCTATGGATTGTTGAAGCCCGCAGAGTGGATTTAGACACTATTTTTCTTATAGCCCCAACCAGCCCACCAGAGCGGATAAAATTGGTGAGCCGGTATAGTCGCGGGTTTATTTATTATGTTTCGATAACGGGTGTCACCGGAACAAGGGAGAAACTGCCTGAAGAGCTGGAGGTATCGGTTAAGCAAATAAAAAACAGAAGCAGAAAGCCGGTGGCTGTTGGTTTCGGCATCTCCAACCCAGAACAGGCTAAAATGATCAGTCGCTTTGCTGATGGGGTCATTGTGGGAAGCGCCATTGTAAAGATCATCGAAGATTCCTTGGAAAGTCCGAATTTGATCACCAGAGTTGGAGATTTCATTTTATCTTTAAGCAATGTTCTGAAACCGTCCATCCTATCCCATTTCTAACTCGTGTTCACTTCTTAAAAACCTGCGCTCTGCATTGGTGAACTCTACCAGTTTCTCCAAGGTATGGAGGGCATTGCCTGAATCGATGGATTGATTGGCCAATTCGATACCTTCGTTAAAATCCTTTGCCTTTTGAGCTATCATAAAGACAGCCGCCGCATTCAAAACGATAATATCCCGTCTTGCTCCTCGACTCCCCCTAAGAACCTCCAAAATGATCTCGGCATTCTGCTCCTTTGCCCCGCCTTTGATATCAGTTACCATCCATCTCTTCATCCCAAAATCCTCTGGCTTGATGAAGTAACTCTTTATTTCCCCATCTTTAAGCTCAGTGACTTTTGTCTTTCCAGTGGTACTGATCTCATCCAGGGTATCTTCCCCGTGAATCACGAGCCCCCTTTCAATTCCAAGACTCTTCAAAACCGTAGCCATCGTCTCTGTCAAATTGGGCTCATAAACACCCAATATCTGAACCCTTGCCCCTGTGGGGTTGATCAATGGATCTAATAGATTGAATAGGGTTCGGATACCGATCTTCTTCCGTAAATCGATGATGTGCTTTAAGCCATTTTGAACTAAATTTTCGTGAAGAAAACAGATGCCTAATGTATTGAAACATCTCTCCAACTGAGTGGCTGTCATATCCATATTGACCCCTAATGCCTCAATGACATCTGCACACCCGCAAAGAGGAAAAACAGATTTTTTTACATATTTGGCCACCTTTATTCCACCTCCAACCGCAACCAGGGCTGTGGCCGTCGAGATATTGAAAATATTTGTCCCCTTAGATAACCCATCTGTGGTGTCTAAGATCGTCTCCCTTTCAATAGTGATTTCTTCACGATCTAAGCTCACCACATCCTCTCCCACATTGATCCTTGAAACCTTGTCCTTAATGACCTTCGCCGCTGCTGTGATCTCTTCGGGAGTCTCCCCCTTCATCCTTAATGCGGTGATGAAGGATGCGATTTGTGACGCAGATGCACTTCCTGTCGTAATCTCCCTCATCACCTCCTCCATCTCTTTTGCCGTTAAATTCTCCTTTAGAACCAATTTGCCAATAGCTTCTTTGATCATCGTCTTTCTCCTTTATAATGGATTTATATAATAATATGGCTAGAAATTTATACTCTTTGTCATTCCTGCAGAAGCAGGAATCCAGAGATTTAGGATTTTTCTGGATTCCCGCCTGCGCGGGAATGACGATCTTAACTTCTTTTTATAACTTCGATGTTCATAGTTCGCGCGTGACGAATCCGTCATGTAAAATTTATTAAATAAAAAAGGCTATGGTTAATTTCCATAGCCTTTTTAAATGTAATCTGCGAAATAGGCAGAAATAAAAAGGCCATGGGAGACGGCCTGCCTGCCGCAGGCAGGGATGCCGCCCATGGCCTTTACTTTCAATTTAATTGGTTAAGATGGCGCTGGGCAGGCTCCTTCCACTATTTTCTCCCAGCACCACCAATTCATCCTCTTCAAATGTAAAATATGTTTCACTCTGATCACTCTCTCAAAAATTTATTGATTATTTAACAAATTTCAAACGACCTGTCAAGAAATTTTCTCCTCATTTTTTTCCCCCTATCTCCCTATCACCCTATCCCCCTATCTTTAAGTATTGTACTGTTCCATCTGGGTAAACAGCCACATTGGCTCTGTCTCCCCACTGAGCTTTCAGCAGATCTAAAACTTCTTCCCATGTTTTTACCCATAGAATGGAAGGGACTTCACCGAAGAAACAGGCTCCCACATGATCTCTAAATGGTGAAAGGACGATAAACCGTTTCACCTTGGTCGGCGAGGGTTGAGGAAGTTTAAACCCTCCCTCTTCACATTTCCCAAATTCACCAAACAGGTAATGGACAATCTGCCCTCCAGGTTCATTGGCAATGATCACCAGATCTCCTCCCTCTTCTTTTAATGAAGGAATCCCTATAAATGGAGCAACAGAACACTCATTAGGTTTTGAGTAGGTATTGACCACTACAATATCCATATTTTTAGCAGGAGCGGTTGCATAAACCTCCTTTGCCAATTTCATTCCCTCATGATGTTCGAGGATAGGATCACCCGCATAGAGACCGGTGATTTCACCTCGGAGATTGAGAATCGCATCGATTTTCATATCCAGTCCAGCCATTTTCGCGGCTTCTTCAATGTCATGCCGAACTTGTTTCGGCATCCCCGCCTGCGGCAGGCAGGTAATAGAATCAAATAGTTATGAGACCCTGAACCAAGTTCAGGGTGACAAAAAGTAATTACGACACAGTCTCCGTGGGGAGAGGGAAAGCCTGCCTGCGGTAGGCAGGGGTGAGGGGTACTCCGAACTCATAACTTAAGATAACTTTACCGGATGTCCGTATCTTTAAGGAGGTTTTATCTGGTCCTGCTTAATATGGTGGATTCCTGGGAGTCTCTCCATTTTATAATTGAGACTATACCAGCAAATATTTCTTCCTTACTTCTTCATTCTCCCTTAGTTCTTCAATACTTCCGTGGTAACGGATCTGCCCATTATCAATGATATAAGCACGGTCACTCAACCTCAAAGCAGATCTCACGTTTTGTTCAGCGAGTAATACTGTCAGACCGACTTCTCTCAATTTTTTTATCTGTTCCTCTATGGCGCGGAGCAACATAGGAGCCAGTCCTTCAAATGGCTCATCCAGGAGCATGAGCTCCGGATTGCCCATTAATGCTCTGGCAATCGCTAACATCTTCTGTTCACCTCCGCTCAGGCAGCCACCTTTGCGGTTCTCTATCGTCTTTAGGGCAGGAAACAGTTCATAAACCCGCTCTTTATTCCACTCTTCACCGCTTCTGGCTTTCTTTTCAGCGATCTCGAGATTCTCACCCACCGTCAGATCGACAAAGATTCTTCTATCGTCAGGAATATAGCTTATCCCTTTTCGAGCCAGCAAGTAAGGTTCTTTCCCTGTAATCTCTTCTCCCTTAAATCTGATGACGCCTTGTTTGGGTGGGGTGATACCTATAACACTCCTCATAGTGGTCGTCTTCCCCGCCCCATTTCTTCCAAGAAGGCATACGACTTCCCGGGGCTCGACCATCAGAGAAACGTCAAAAAGGATATGGCTCAAACCATAGAAGGTATGGATTCCCTCCACCTCAAGCATCACTCACCTCCAAGGTACGCCTCCTGTACTTCCTTGTTGCTTCTTACCTCCTCCGGACTTCCCTGAATGATCGTTTGTCCGTAACGCATCACCATGATCCTTTGGGCAATGGAAAAAACAATTTCCATATCATGCTCACAGAAGAGAATTGTTAAGCCTCGCATCTGGGTTAACCGCTTAATAAGCTCTATCGTCGCCGAGGTTTCTTCCGGGGACATGCCAGCCGTCGGTTCATCAAGAATCAACAGCTCTGGTTCATTTCCCAAAGCGATGGCTATCTCAAGTATTTTCTGGTCACCATGGGATAACGATCCAGCGATTCGATGAGCTTTATCTAAGAGCCCTACACTCTCCAAGATGCTGTTGGTTTCCTCTACAGCCATATGATGTGCTGGTCGGAAGAGTCTATTGCTCCTCCTCTGCTGGGATAGCACAGCAACCTGAATGTTCCTGAAAACATTCAACCTGGGAAAGATGTTAACCACCTGAAATGAACGCGCAATCCCTTTCTTACAGATCTCATAAGAGGGTAATTCGCTAATGTCTTCACCTTTAAAAATAATTCTCCCTTTGTCTCGCCTGAGTGCACCCGTGATGAGGTTAAATAAGGTGGTCTTACCAGCACCATTGGGCCCAATCACCGCAACGATCTCACCCTTTTCCACAGACAGGTTTGCTCCATTGACTGCCAAGAAGTCGTCGAATGATTTAAAGACACTCTCCACCTCGAGCATCTATAGGTCTCCCCTATGTACCATTTCTTTAGTCTGAGGCTTAAATTTCTCTTGAAAAAAACCCATCACGCCCTCTGGCAGAAAGAAGATTAGAAGGATCAGCACGACCCCTAAAATCAAAGTCCAGTATTCGGTGAAAATGCCGACAAATGTTCTTAATGCTACGATCATTGCCGCTCCTAATATGGGGCCGGCAAAAGTAAACCAACCGCCCAAAAGGCACATGATAAATATCTCAAGGGACAAAACCCAAAATAATAACTCGGTAAAAACCGAACGTTCCAGGACAACAAAAAGAACGCCAGCAACTCCAGCAAAGAAGGCGGCGATGACAATGGCAATGAGCTGATGGCGTCTAACATTGATTCCAATCGCTTCACATCGCTGGGGATTATCCCGAATCGCTTGAAGGGTATTTCCAAAGGGGGATTTCAAAATCATGTACATCAGAATAAGACAGATGACAAAGATGATAAGAATAAAGTAATAAGAATTCTTTAAAGGAGAAAGGATTGGAGGCATTGGTATTCCAGGAAGGCCATCATCTCCACCTGTAAAATTATACCACCGGAAAACAATGACCCAAATCAACGAACCTAAAGAAATCTGCAACATCCCAAAATAGAGTCGAGTCAGCCTGACACAAAACCAGCCGATGATGAGGCCTATGATTGCTGCAAAGATGGGCCCGGCAATAAAACCGGTCCACATTGGCAGTGAGGTTTTTTTCAGCATCAAGGCAATGGTATAGGCCGCTACCCCATAAAAAACGCCGTGATGAAACTGAAAGAGACCGCCATGGCCGACAACAAGATTAAGGCTCATTGCCAGGAGGGAGGTGACATAAATCAATGCGAGGATATATACATAAAATCGGGGAAGGAATAATGGCAAAATGAGCAGGATGAAAAAAAGACCTGCTGAAAATCTAAACCATTTTGAATGAATGATTTCTCTATACAATTTTCTTTCCTATTTGCCCGCATATCTTATGTGCGGGGGTTACCAGACTGATTTAAGCAATCCTTTAGGCCTCAGGAGCAAGACAATAACAACTGCCATATAGGGAAAAACAATAGCGAATTGAGGCCAAATCAATACACCCAGGGACTGAGTCACTCCAAAAATAAGAGACCCCACCATAGCACCCCACATATTCCCCAATCCCCCAATCGTTACAATAAGAAAGGCTTCGATGATGAGGGAATGATCCATCCCCAAAACGATACTCGCCGTTGGCGCGACCAAGGCCCCACCCACCCCAGCAAGGTAACACCCGATCACGAAGGCTATGGCAAATACCCAACTGACATTGACACCTAAGACGCCCACCATCTCCCTATCCACCGCCGCCGCACGGGAGATCTTACCTATCTTCGTTTTATTCGTAAAGAACCAAAGGGCAATCGCCACAAGGGGACCAATGATGAGAAGAAACAGATTGTAGCGGGGAAACGATGCCCCAATTATCGAGATGGACCCCTTGAGTAAGGGGGGTGGTGAAACCGATCTATATTCTGGGCCCCAAACAATCTTAACCAAATCACCAAAGATAAGCGAAATAGCGAAGGTAAAAAGGAGTAACATCAAATGTTCTCTTTGGTAGAGATGACAGAAAAGTCCTCGCTCTGCGATTAAGCTTACCAGGGCTACCAACAAGGGGGCCAAAATTAAAGCAATCCAAAAACCGAGAGATCCACCAATCAGTTTTGCAAAGGTAAAGGTTGCAAAGGCTCCGATCATGTATAAAGAGCCATGGGCAATATTTGGAACCCTGAGCACTCCAAGAACAAAACTTAATCCGCCACAAACGACAAACAAGATCATCGCCCGACTGAGGCCCACCAAAAATTGACCGCTAAAAGCTGAAATATCCACTTTATGAGTTTCCCTATAACACTTGAAATTTTAACCCCACCCTACCTCCCGATCTTAACGCCCCTGGCTCCGCCACCCCCTCTTATCTTAAGAGGGGGAAGGGGGAGTTATTAAGGGGAGGTTAGGAGGGGTTATTTCCTACTTTCCCCGTGCCTTCATGATTTCCTCACAACTGGGCATGATATCTTTGCCAGGTAAGGTCACTATATTGCTCGAGATAAGGAAATCATATTGGGGAACCTTCTTTGTTACACCCAGATACATAGGTAGCACAGCTTGATGGTCACATTTCCGCATCTCTATCTTTCCTCCAGGGCTATCGATCACCATCCCCTCAAGTGCATTGACAAATTTCTCCCTATCTATAGCCTTTGCCTTTTTAAAGGCCTCTGCTATGAAATGGGCAGTGATGTAACCGTGGAAAGCAGGGAACCCAGGAGGGGCTCCGTATGCATCCTGAAAAGCCTTGGCAAATACCTTATTAGCAGGTGTATCGGGATAATAAAAATGGTAATCCATCGTCCCTGTCACACCTTCAGGGGCTTCAAGACCAAGGGGTTTAAGAACAGCATGGTCTGTGGCAGTGTGAATATGAATATGAATCTTTTCATGGATTCCGGTGGTTTTGCATGCCTTCAGAGAATTGGTCATGGTCATACCGCCCCCGCAAACAATAAATGCATCCGGTTTAGCTGCTATGATAGATGTGAAGTAAGGTACGAGATCAGGTTCTCCCGTTTTCCACCACGTCTCCCCAATCTTCTGAACGTCCGGTTTGAGTGCTTTTAGATAACGCCAGGTAGCATCCGCAATGGAATGGCCATATTCATAATCATCTCCTGCAATCCAATATTTGATATACGGCTTTTTGGCCAAAGCAACGGCTCCAGCTTTACCACCCATAGCCGAATTTTCGCCTGTAGAGAAGACGTAACGATGTCCTTTCTCCCCAGTTATTTTTTCGCTCTTCGAAATCCAAACGATAAAGGGCACCTTCTCCCCTTTCAAATAATCAGATATCGCCAAGGTAACAGCACTATTAATTGTGCCAACAATAAGATCCACGTTCTCTCTCATCACCAATTCCTTGGCCATGCTTAGACCGAGATCTACTTTCCACTTGTCATCACGTGTGGTAAATTCAATTTTTGATCCCAGAACACCTTTCTTGTTAATCTCCTCTAAGGCCAGTTTGAATCCGTTGAGGGCATCGTTGCAAAAGACTGCTGCCGGTCCTGTATAGGAGTCAATTACACCTACTTTAATTGGACGCTGAGCATTTGAATTGGCAGGAAGCAGAATAAGGAAGACACCTAAAAAAGCTGTGATTAATGTTAAATTACTCATGTTAATTATTCGTTTCATTTTATTTCACCTCCTAAATGATTTTGGGTAGTTAATTTAATTTGCACTTCTTCCTTTTACCACCTCCTTTCTATGATTTAAAAAACCTAATTGTGCCAAATGAAACTAACTTATATTCTCAAACTCCAAATCAATTGTCAACACTATGATTTCTTTTTCTTCATCTCCTCAATCAAATCAATGAAACCAATGGGATGATAACCGGTCGCCCCTCCGTCCGCAACGATCGTTGTCCCATCGACATAATTCGAATCCTCAGAAGCCAAAAATAGAGCAATTTTCACGATCTCCTCGGGTGTTCCAAACCTTTTGAGAGGGACTTGTTTTGTTAATCCCGAAACAAGAACCTCTTTGTTGAGAATGGGTGTGTTCATACCGCCTGCGACAATTCCCGGAGCTATAGCATTTACAAGAATGTTATATCGACTCCACTCATAGGCTAAGATTCGAGTGAGCGTTATCACCCCAGCCTTGCTGACGCAGTAAGGTAAAACACCCCGTTCTCCAATAATTCCTGCTGCAGAGGAGATGTTGATGATCTTGCCTCCCCCTTGCTGGATCATCTTTTTTCCCACAGCCTGGCAACATAGGAACACACCCTTTAAATTCACATCGAGGACCTGGTCCCAACCTTCCTCCTTGATCTTCTCGGCCTCAAGGATAAAAGGATTGATCCCGGCATTATTGACCAGGATATCAATTCTTCCAAATGAGTTGATAACCTCCTCCACCATCCTGGTCACATCTTGAGAAAGAGACACATCCGCACCAATGCCTATAGACTTTATTCCGAGGCTTTCTATTTCTTTTGCTACGGCCTTCGCCTTCTCAAGACTTCTACCATTGATGACGACATCCGCACCCTCTTTGGCAAATCCCATGGCAAACTCTTTACCGATCCCCCTTGTCGAACCAGTGATCAGTGCTACTTTTCCTTTTAGTCTCATGATCTCCCCTCCAATTTATGATCTTTGTAGGGAACGGTTTCAAACCGTTCCCTACCTGCTGCCGCCGTGAATTATCTTTTTATAGTAATCCTTGTCACTTTTTTGTGAAGACCGAATTGCTCCACTACGAATATTTTCAATATCCAACTCCCATTTCAAAGGATTATTTTGGATATATTGCCTTAGGTTATCAAGAGATTTTTCGTTTCGTATAACATGGTCGTAGAACGATTTCTGCCACTGGAATCTATTGCCATTCTCCACAGCCTCGTTTATCTTTCGGGATGAAAAGGTTTTAAATCCACGCATAATCTCTGATAATCCATGTGTAGGGAACGGTTTCAAACCGTTCCCTACAGCATTTTTATCATTAATCATGATTATTCCATGGACATGATTTGGCATGATAACAAATGAACCAAGTGAACAATTGGAATAATGGTTAGGCAAATCATACCAGCATTGACTAACAATTTTTCCATATTTATTCAAAATCATTTCCTCATTCTCAATTCTCCCAAACCATTCTTCCTTATTTTTAGTACAAATCGTTATAAAATAATACCCGCTTTGAGAGTAATTAAAGCCTCTTAATCTATTTAATTTTCTATCCCTCATCCTTTAATAAATCCTCTTACCCTCTCTTCAAATAGTTGGCTCAAATGATTACTACTCTTCGGTGACCATCCGAAGACCTCCTCCCATACTTCTTTGCTCTCCATGCATAGATAGATAAAGAGATCAGAGTTCACCTCTCTCAGCCACCCGACCATCTTTCGATACATCTCCACCCGAATCTCTCTGAAATAACGGAATTTGGCATCCTTCCCTGGAAATAATTCTCCCAAAAATATTCTGGTTTTTGGAAAGCGTTCCTTTACAATGGTTTTGAGTTTGGGTGGGTAACGAAACCCTCCAAGACTGATCCAGATCACCCTTTTTGAATCGATTCGATTGAAAAGAGAAGAGATAACCTCTTGATACCCTTCCTCCCAACCCTCATAATATATGATAGGATCAAAATGAAATCCTAATGGATAACCATTCTCCTGACATTTTCCTGCGGCATCCATTCGCTCTTTTAAAGGGGCAGTCCTCATCTCTTCCTTTTCGATGATTTGATTGGGATTAAGAGACCAGGAAATAACTGTTTTACCCTGATGGTTTAAATGGAGGAGATGGGCTACCTCGGCTGACTTTGTCTTCAATTCCAATATCCCATTACTTTTGTCAGCAAAAAATGGGATGAGTCGATGCGAAAGGGGAAAGATCGGATCCAGGACTAAACTGTCAGAGAGTTCCCCTGTTCCCAATCGGAGGAAAGGTTGTGAACTTTTGGAAATGAAAATCTCTATTTCTTGAAGGAGGTCATCCCAGTTTGAATAGAGGGTCAGAAAGGGATTATTGAGGTATCCTTGAAGAACACAGTAGGAACAATCCATAGGACAATTGGTGATCGCATTGATGACATAATATCCACAACAAATATGATTAGTGGTTCCTGGACAAGGTTTTAAATGCCTCCCATAAAAACGAGTAATAAGAAGATTCTTCTTTCCCGTCCCAAGGGGATCAGGCAATGAAAGAAATTGTTGAATCAATGCTCTCTTATCCCGAATCCTTTCCACAGAGATCTTGGGGAGAGCCTTTAGAATGGTTTGTGTAACCCAGTCTTTTTCAGCCTTCTCATCGAGATAGATTCGTTCAATCTTAAAGGGAAACATCTCTGAAAACCATCAATTTAAAATGACAAAGCTCAAAGTTCAAATGAAATCAAAATGACTAAATGTCAAATATTAAGTTTTGAATTTCAAAATTTGATATTTAAATTTAGTTAGAAAATAATCTGGATAAGAATTTAGCATCCTTTGTCATTCCTGCGAAAGCAGGAATCCAGAGATTAAGGATTTTCCTGGATTCCCGCCGGAGTTTACCCCGTACTTGATACGGGGCGGGAATGACGGTCTTATCGTCTTTTTATAACTTTAATTTTCATGGTTCGCAGATAACGAATCTGGTATGTAAAATTTATTTGACATTTGGATTTTGGATTTTGAAATTTGGCATTCTCAACTGTTCTTGATCATCTCTTTAAACTCTTCCTTGTCTACAATTTTCAATAAGGACGAAAGGATAGAGCGATATTCCTCCAACGTCTCAAATTGAAATTCCAGCTTAAACCCCTTTCCTTCAAAAAAGGGTTGATGATGAAGCGATACCCCAGAAGGTAAATTTAGAGTTCTCCTCTTTTCCTCAAACTCCATCTCCCTTTGGCGCATCTTCGGATAACGGAGATCCAGGAGGATCTTTTTCACATGCTCTGTTCGCTGAGATGGAGTAATTTCTTTTTGTGAAAGGATGGCCTGAATTTTGGGATGGCCTACAATCTCTTTAACCATAATTTGATCTCTTTTTGAGATCTCCTCTAAGAGAGTGAACATCTCTCTTAAACGATTTTCACCCAGTTTGAGGTAGGAGATCAAGGAGAGGATAGCCATCCGATCATCAGGGGTAAAAGCAGAAAGCCTCCGGATATTAGAGCGGGAGACTTCCTCTTTCAATACATACCTTTTTACTTCATCCTCCATCCGGGCAAGGGAGAGATAGGTATTTAATATCTTCTCATTGGGTTCCAAAGAGAATAAAGGAAGGAAGGTTTTGATCACGACGGCTGAATCCAATTGAAAACGGTAAATTAATTTTTCCAAAGCAATGGCTTTCTCTACGGTGTTTAACCCACGAGCCGTCAGATTTTCATGGAGAGAGAGTGTGAATAACTCTCTCTCATTCATCCCTCTCTCCTCTAAGAGCATGGATTCCACTTCAGAACTTCCTAACTCATTTAAGATGGAAATTCTTCTAAACCCGCGAACGATCTGATATCCATCTGATTTACTTCTCAAAAGGACAGGCTGAAGTAATCCCACCTGCTTGATCGAGGATCGAAGGTTTCTGAGATCCGGTAAAAAATTAACGGAGAAGGTTTCATCTGATAGATCAATTTGTTGAATGGGTATCTTTTGAATAGATTTCATTTCGACCATCCTACAACGAATGGTTTCTCAACACCATTCGTGAAATTCCAAATCTCAATCACCAAATCCCAAATAATTTCTAGCCAAAAATATTTGAAATTTCCCCTCACCCTTCCCCTCTCCCCCAAGGGGAGAGGGGAAGGGTGAGGGGGGTCATTATTTGGTTATTGAGATTTGGGATTTGGTGATTTCATATCTCTATTCCATATCTTCTCATCACTTCTTGATAGTATCTTCCCTCCAATTCATTTCCCCTTTTAAAGAAACCTTCAGAGAGGATTTGACATTTCCGTTTCATCTCCGAGAGGATCATCCCCCTTTCTTCCTGTTTGAGATAAGGTTCGGAAAGAAGTTTTTCCATAGCGATTACACGGTAGCGGTCATTCCCCCACGATCGCTGTGAAAGCTGGTCACGATGGCCACCCCGTTTGATGATCAGTTTTTTATTGATGAAAAAGATTGGAAATCGAAGAGACACCCTGAGCCAGAAGTCATAATCTTCGCAGACGGGAAGTGCTTCGTCAAAGAGACCGACTTTTGAAAAAAGATTCTTTCTCATCATAGCCGAAGAAGGGCTGATGATACAGAGGGGGAGACACTTCTCAAAGATCCAACCCGAATATTTATCATGCTTACGCATCGGGTTGACCCTTTTCCCTTTCCGTATCCATATTTCATCAGTATAGCATAATGGGTAGTGAGGGTTCTCATCTAAGAAGGCAACCTGAATTTTCAGTTTTCCTTTGATCCAAAGATCGTCCGAATCTAAAAATGCAATATACTTTCCCTTAGCGTGAAGAACCCCTCTATTCCTTGCAGCGCTTACCCCTTTATTGATAGAATGTTGAATGAGTTTGACCCTTCCACCATATCTCTCAATCTCCTCTGCAGTCCCATCGGTGGAAGCATCGTCTACAACGATAAGCTCGAAATCTTCAAAGTCTTGAGCGAGGGCCGAATCGATCCCCTCCCTCAACATGGGAAGACGATTAAAGGTGGGAATAATGACGGAAACCTTTGGCATAACGAAATTGTTCAGGAATAATGGAAGAGTGGATTGTTGGAATGATGGGTCTATATCGTAATTTATTGAAAAATTATTGTTTCTAAACCATTATTCCAGTGTTCCATTTTTCCCTTATTCCATATGGGATTGATTAGGCGGCTCGTCGCGTCTGCTTTTTTAGTCGGCTGATTCGTTTTCTAAAAATCTCCGCCATCTTCCAATTTCTCTGCTGAAGGAATTCCTCCTTCTTCTTTCTCATCTCCTGAATCCTCTGTTTCAATTGTCCTACGGTTAAGATAACCTTTTCTTTCTTGGCAACAATTAATTTTTCTTTTTTGGGTTCCGGCTCAGTGATACCTCTGGCTGCCCGGATAGCGGCGATGAGCTCATCTTTCTTCATTGCATGGACTCCGTGGACTCCGGGCAATCCGAGTGCCATTTCCCTCAACTCTTTGGCAGTCATCTTCTCTAAGGGCTTCTCTTTCTTCTCCATTCCCATCTCCTCCTCATCCTATTATAAATATTAAATATCTAAGAAACGATGAATGATAATTTATATGATTTTTCGGGCCAAATCAACCTTCTTATCTTTTAGATCAGTAGCGCCCCCATTTACTGGGGGCGAAATAAAGCAAGAGGGGTTAGCATCATTTTGCTAACCCCTCTTTACTTTTATTCTGGCGGGAGCGACGGGGCTTGAACCCGCAACCTCCGGCGTGACAGGCCGGCGCTCTAACCAATTGAACTACGCCCCCGTACTTTAATGCCCGATTTCAGAATGCGGATTTTAGATTGAATTCATTAATCCGAATTCCACAACTCGCAATTGAATGGTAGGCGGAACAGGGATTGAACCTGCGACCTCCGGCTTGTAAGGCCGGCGCTCTCCCAACTGAGCTATCCGCCCTTATAAAAAATTTTATGTAATTACCTCCCCGATGTCAAGTTCAGGCAACTTCGACCTCTTTCTCATAAAGGAGGATGGGGCTTTCGTTATGGAGGACCACCTCTTCACTGATAATGCATTCATGAATGTTGGATTGGGAAGGAATCTCATACATCACATCTAACATGATGTTTTCCATGATCGCTCGAAGGCCTCGGGCTCCGGACTTCCTTTTCAGGGCTTCTTTGGCAATGGCCATCAAGCCGCCTTCTGTAAATCGGAGTTTGACGTTCTCAAATTCGAAGAGTTTCTGATACTGCTTCACCAGGGCATTCTTCGGTTTTTTCAAAATATCGACGAGGGCTTCCATGCTGAGCTCTGAAAGGGTAGCGATCACCGGAAGCCTCCCGATGAACTCAGGGATCAATCCAAACTTCAAGAGATCTTCGGGTTGAACTTCTTTAAGTATATCCCCCATTTCCCGCTCTTGTTTAGATTTGATTTCCGTCCCGAATCCCATAGTCTTCCCACCGGTCCGCTGTTCAACTATTTTTTCCAAACCTACGAAAGCCCCTCCGCATATAAAGAGAATGTTGGTTGTGTTGATTTGAATGAATTCCTGTTGAGGATGTTTTCGACCCCCTTTCGGGGGAACGCTTGCAATGGTCCCTTCGATGATCTTGAGCAAGGCCTGTTGAACCCCTTCTCCCGAGACATCTCGTGTGATTGAGGGGCTGTCTGATTTTCTCGAAATCTTATCGATCTCGTCAATATAGACGATCCCCTTCTGAGTTCGCTCGATATCGTAATCCGCTGCCTGAAGGAGGCTCAGGATGATATTCTCCACATCCTCGCCTACATACCCAGCTTCGGTCAAACAGGTAGCATCAGCGATGGTGAAGGGGACGTCTAAGATTCGGGCCAATGTTTGAGCAAGAAGTGTCTTCCCTGATCCTGTGGGTCCGATGAGGAGGATGTTCGATTTCTGAAGTTCCACATCTCCTGATATCACCCTTGCATCAATGCGCTTATAATGATTATGCACAGCAACTGACAAGATTTTCTTCGCATGCTCCTGACCGATGACATATTCGTCTAACCTCGCCTTGATCTCTACGGGCTTGGGAACGGTCAACTTTCCTGGAACGAACCTCTCCTCGATTTCCTCAGCAATGATCTCGTTGCAGAGTTCAATGCATTCGTCACAGATATAGACCGTGGGACCTGCAATGAGTTTCTTCACCTCATCTTGGCTCTTTCCGCAAAAAGAACAATGCAATACATTCCCATAATTCCCCCCATTTGCCCTCATCTTCTCCTCCTTTCTGACCTCTTTGAAAACTACACCTGAGATCGGACAGGACGCTGGACCACCACCTCATCGACGATGCCATACTCTTTAGCCTGATAGCCTGTCATATAAAAATCTCGATCTGTATCGGCTTGGATTTGCTCCATTGTTTGATGGGTATGTTTGACTAAGATTGCATTCAATTCTTCCCGAAGTCGTAGGATTTCCCTCGCCTGAATGTCCACATCAGAGGCCTGCCCTTGAAACCCTCCCATGGGTTGATGAATAAGGATTCTTGAATGAGGAAGGGCATATCTTTTCCCTTTCTCTCCTGCGCTTAGAAGCAGAGCGGCAATGCTCGCGGCCTGGCCCATGCACAAAGTGGAGACCTTGGGCCGAATATATTGCATAGTATCATAGATGGCGAGCCCAGAGGTCACTATCCCTCCCGGGGAATTGATATAGAGATGAATATCCTTATCTGGATCTTCCGATTCTAAAAAAAGCATTTGTGCAATCACCAGATTGGCAACATCATCATCGATAGCCGTCCCAACAAAAATGATCCGTTCCTTTAAAAGGCGAGAGTAGATATCATAGGCTCGTTCACCTCTCCCATCTCTTTCAATCACAATCGGTATCAGTGTCATGGTTTTTTACCTCAAAGATAATGCCTGTCTACCGACAGGTAGAAATATTGGCTTTCTCAAGAAGAAAGTCCAAAGTCTTTTCGGTCAAAATCCCAGCCTTCACTTCCGGGATTAATCCATTCTTTTCGTAATACCGCTTCACCACATCAAATTTTTGATGCGTCTTCTCGGAAACCTCTCTCATTCGATCGTCCGTTTCTTCATCGGTGACCGTAATCCCCTCTTGGGCTGCGATCTTCTCAAGGATTAAAAAGGTCCGAACCTGTTTCTGTGCTATTTCTCGATAATCCTCTTTGAGTTTTTCCTCAGAGACGTCCAGATTTTTTATATCGAGCCCCTGTGAGGCCAATCTCAATTTGGCGTCTGAGACAAGGACTTTGGTCTGTTCTTCCACCAAACTTTCAGGAACCTCGAAGTCATTGGCTTGAACCAGTTGATCCACCAGCTGATCTTTTAATCCCCTTTTTAATGCCAGCTCCTTCTCCTTTTCGATCTCTCCCTTCAATTTTATTTTTAACTCTTCCAGGGATGAATAGCCTCCCAAATCTTTTGCAAATTCATCATCCAAAGAAGGAAGTATCTTCTCTTTTATCTCTTTTATTTTAACATAGAATGAAATCGTCTTCCCAGCCCACTTCTTATATCCATAATCCTCAGGAAAGGAAATGTCTATCTCTTTTTCCTCCTCTGGTTTCAACCCAATCAGTTTCTCTTCCAAGCTCGGGATGAAACGCCCACTCCCAACCTCCAGTGTAAAATCGACGGCCTTTCCATCTTCCAATGGCTTATTGCCCATCTTTGCCTCATAATCGAAAATAACATAATCTCCGTTTTGAATGGGTCTTGCCTCTGAAACCGTTTTTAAATGAGCATGTAGGTTCTGAAGGGCTTTCAGCCGTTCCTCAACCTCCTCGTCTTTAGCGTTCTCCCTTTTCCCCTCAATATTCAACCCTAAATAACCTTCTATTTTGATATCGGGCTTAACCTCAATGGTGGCGGAATATTGAAATGTCTTTCCGATCTCAAGCTCTCCAGGATCGATGACCGGTTGTGAAACCGGTTGAAGATTAGTTTCGGAAAGGGATGTAGGGTAAGTATCTTGGACCAATTTCTGAATGACCTCAGTTTTTACATAATCTTTGAAATATCTCTCCAAGATGTTCCTTGGAATCTTTCCTGGTCGAAACCCTTTAATTTTCGCTTTCTTCCCAACCTCTCTATAGAAGGAATCAACCTCTTTGGTCACCTGATCTTCTGGGATCTCTATACTGAGTTTCTTTTTAATCGGACTGATATTCTCGACATTCGTCTTCATGAAATATCCCTCTATAATTTTACAAGTCATTAAGTCATTGGGTCAGTAGGTCATTAAGTTACTGATCATTGTTTACTGTTTGCTGCTTTCTGTCTACTGCCTTCTGCCTATTGCCTTCTGTCATGGTGCCGAGGGCGGGACTCGAACCCGCACAGTCTCTCGACCACGAGATCCTAAGTCTCGCGCGTATTCCAATTTCGCCACCCCGGCTCCCTCATCATCTCCCTGGCGTGTCAACAATTCACTCCTTATTCATTGCAATGCCACCCCCAGCTTTCTAAACTCAAAAACACGGCCGCGATTCACGAGACACGAACACGTCATTCTTATAAAAATATTGGTGAGCCGTACAGGAATCGAACCTGTAACCTACTGATTAAGAGTCAGTTGCTCTACCGATTGAGCTAACGGCTCCCTTCCCAAAAAAGATCATTGCAAGATGACCAATTAGCAATGATCAATCAGCAATTCAACTATATTGCTAATTTTGCATTGTTAACTTTGCAATTTTCATTGGTAAAGAAATTGGCGCGCCCGGTCCGACTTGAACGGACGGCCTGCGGATTCGAAGTCCGACGCTCTATCCAACTGAGCTACGGGCGCTTTGGGGTGAGTGAAGGGACTCGAACCCTCGACCGCTGGGGCCACAACCCAGTGCTCTATCCAACTGAGCTACACTCACCATCGAACTACAGTGATCAGTGACCAGAGATCAGTCTAAGATTTATTAAAGATTTCAAATGGGAACTAACCACCCATCACTGATAACTGTTCACTTTAAATTTTGCTCCGCAAAATTTGATTGGCGCGCCTGAG
>Ga0194125_10002330_pt1 | contig 31520 bp, 25 predicted proteins | sample TA2KigC250mmetaG_FD_148626 | JGI IMG/M metagenome (GOLD analysis project Ga0194125, IMG submission 148626) | Freshwater microbial communities from Lake Tanganyika, Tanzania - TA2015034 Kigoma Deep Cast 250m | ecosystem: Environmental > Aquatic > Freshwater > Lake | place: Tanzania: Lake...
CCGTGGATGGTGATCTGACTGGTGATGGAGGGCAGGCCGTTGGGGCCGCCGGTGGTGTTGTTCACGGTGGTCAGCGTGTAAGTGCAGCCGTCCGTCAGGTAAAGAGTATCGGCTCCCTCGTTGGCGTTGGCGGTGTTGATGGCGCCGATCAGGTCGTTCACGTCGCCGCAGGCAACAACGATAGGCGTGTTGGTGGGTGTGGGCGTGGGGGTCGGTGTATCGGTCGGCGTGGGGGTACTGGTAGGCGTATCGGTGGGCGTGGGGGTGATGGTGGGTGTGTCAGTGGGCGTTGGAGTGTTGGTCACTGTGGGCGTGTCCGTTGGGGTCGGGGTGTTGGTGGGCGTGGGGGTGTTGGTGGGCGTGGGGGTGTCGGTAGGCGTGGGGGTCTGGGTGGGGGTTTCCGTGGGCGTGGGGGTGTCGGTAGGTGTGGGCGTCGAAGTACTGGTGGGTGTCATGGTAGGCGTCGGAATAGTTGTAGAGCCGTATTCAAACGCGCCGATGTCACAACTGCCCCCCGCCGGATGTGGCCGAGTATAGCCACGTTGGTCGGTGGTGACTGGGTTGCCGAATATATCGGTGCAGGAACCGGCATCAATGGCCGGGCTGCCCTCCAGCAGGGCGTGGGTCCAGGTGGGGCCACCGTTATCTTGGAGGGGGCCCAAGTTCGGATCCTGGCCAGTGATGTTGCCGGTAGTATCGCCGGTGATGGTGCAACCGCTGGGGCTCTCGATCAGGTTGTAGCCATGGGAGGTCATCGTGCCGATGCAATCGTTGGAGGTGTTGCCAGCGAGGATGGTGTTTTTGACATTGACCGTGCCGGCATTGTTGTAGATGCTGCCACCCTCCTCGCCAGCTGTGTTGCCGGAGAAGGTGCTACTGCCGATGCTCAGCGTGCCGCCGTTGTTGAAGACGCCGCCGCCATAAGTGGCCGTGTTACCAGAGAAGGTGCTATTGCCGATGTTCAGCGTACCGTTGTTGAAGATGCCGCCGCCGTAGGTGGTGGCTGTGTTATCAGATAGAGTGCTGCTACTGATGTCCACCGTGGCCGTGCTACTTTGATTGTAGATGCCGCCGCCGCTGGTGGTGGCTGTGTTACCGGAGAGGGTGCTGTTGCTGATGTTCAGCGTGCCTCTGTTGCAGATGCCGCCGCCGCTGGTGGCGACCGTGTTACCGGAGAGAGTACCGTTATTGATGTTCACCGTGCCATTGCTCAGGATGCCGCCGCCCCAGTTACTGCCGGCGTCGCCATTGGCGATGCCGATGTTGGTCAAGGTCAGGACACCGCCGCTGGCCACGTGGAAGATGCGAAACGCGTCGCCGCTGCTGCGCTCAATAATAGCGCCGTTGCCATTGATGGTGATCTGGCTAGTGATGGAGGGCAGGCCGTTGGGGCCCTCGGTGTTGTTGTCCACGTCGGTCAGGGTGTAGGTGCAGCCAGCCTCCAGGTTAATAGTGTCAGGCCCTCCAGCGTGGTTGGCGTCGGTGATAGCCTGAATAAGATCAGGAACATTGCAACCCACTTCGATGTCGTCCGCGCGGGCTGGGATCGCGCTCACTGCTATCACGGCCAGCAAGACCAACGTCACTGCCAGGGCAGCAGTCAAAAAGAATTGGGTGTTTTCAAATCCGGTTGTAGGAGCGATCCCTTGCGATCGCCCTGGGCGGGTGCAAGACCCGCCCTTGCTTCTCTTACCCATATCGCATGTACCTGCCAACATTCTGCCAGGCCTACCAAAAAAGCGTGCTGTCGGCCGACCTGCTTCCCAACAGCACGCTTCTGGAAATCTGTCTTCGGCAGCCCGGCTATCGTATCAGTGATCAGGGCTCAGGAAATCAGGGATTAGGGAATCAGGAAACCTGATGCCTGATCACTGATTCCTCGATCACTGCCTACTGACACAGACCCGTGGCTTTGCGCCCCCACCTTTCGATGGGTTTGCCTTTATCGGACTTATGCAATTAAAAAGGCACTTTCACCATGCCTGGACTTTGACATCGGCCTGCATACAACAAGGAGTAGAGGCTTCAGCCGGTCATTTTCACAAGATATAGACCGCCTGAAGGCTCGACTCCAGAATTGTCCAAAGTCCAAACCATACGTATCACAAGCTTGTTTAGACTATGGGTTAATGTTGTATGTCATCACCATGAACCCAGGATCTTTGTAGCCAGGCAATGCAAAGCTGTCGTAGAAACTGGCATCATACGCAAAAAGGTTGAGCTTCTCCGCGTTTATATCTTTGCCGATTACACCACCCATTACAGTAGCCCCTGTTTCGTCAGATTCTTTACGGAAATCGATAGATCCGGCAGGAGCATATATCAACGCTTTAATGTTGACGTCCTTCCTAAAGTCAATATAACTATTAACAGACATGATGACGGCATCACTGCTTGTGCCAAAGCCTGTCATTTTTCCGAATAGGATTTTCCCATTAGCAATGATGCTACCTGATCCCCTAATATCGCTGTCCATATCTACATCAATATAACCACCAACATAGATAGTACCCGTAAGGGTTATCACACTATTCTTGAGCACGGATAGATTGCCAGTAATATACAGTGGCCCCAGGGTAGTTATGCTGCCCATTCCGATAGTCATAGTGCCAGTGTAAGTACCACCCGCCATTGCCTCATTCTTATAAGTTTGAACAAACTCACCGCTAGATGGAAACTTTACTTCACCTTTTATCTGATGGCCACTGAGTTGCGTGAATCCCTTCCCATAACTAAACGAGCCGCCGTAACGAATATCGCCATCTACCGTGCAATCTTTGGCCAACGTTATATCGCCCGCGCTCACCAAAGCCCCTTTGTAGAGGTCCAAATTGCCCCCAGGCGAATACTTTACGTACGAGCAAATCACAGTATCCTTGGCTGTGGATGTGATCTTGTAATAAACGCCTTCACTTTCTACTGTTACTGATACCGATATGTTGTTCGCCAAGGCCGGTGTGTTTGTGGTAAAGGGCACATCAGCATTATTAGCAAGCATATACAGCGCATATTCCACCCCTGCATCTGCCGCGTACTGTTCCTTCAAGCCCTCTTCGATGGCGCGGGTGGCGGAGAGGTTGGTGCTGGCATGGGATAGGAAGACAGGAAGAAGTAGTACGCCAATGCCCAGGATAACGAGGGTCAAGGCCAAAGCCCGCCCGCTTTCATCTAAAATAACTTTCTTCAGCATGAACCGCTCCTTGTGATCAAGGGTTGGGGGGGAATGAAAATGTACAGTTATCGGTTAAGGTGATAGTGATCGAGTACTGGGCTTCGTCATTGACAGCAGCCTGCTGAAAACTGAATTGCAGCGTCTTCTGAGTTCCACCGCCTATCGTTCGATTCCCACCCGGTAGCCATGGTCCGTCAATATCCGCTGATGGCCCCTCCTCCCACCCGTCCCATATTTGGCTTCCGCTGAAATAGATCCGGCTGAGCCTCCTGTTTTCGTCTTCTTCGTTTGGCCAAGTAACGTAAATCTCTTTGATAGTTGGCGAAGTATCGCCGGCATTCGTGATGTCCCATACGACTTTCTCAGCCTCAAACCCAAGATTCTCAGCACCCGTGACTTGGCATAAGTACCCGGCCGGTATAGACCCACCAGCCCGCATCTTTAGAGCAAACGTACCACTTCCAGGGACGTCCCCCTCCTTAGACTGCAGAGTTACTGCTACAACATTGGGAGCCTCGATCGTGTCTGTCAACGGGAAGGGATTGGAGACGATGTGCCTTCCGACTATATGCGATGAATTCCCAGTATCACGGGTCAAGGTGCCATTGGCTGCGGAAAAGGTGTAGGTGATGGTGTGGGTTAAGATGGTACCAGCGAAATAGGGAACAGTCAAGATCATCTGAGAGCCACTGACCTTCGCCTCGGAGGCGGTGAGCACATCGCGGTTGAGCCAGGTGGCGGCGTTCCGCAGGTCGTGTTGAACCACCAACTGAGCATTGCCCCAGCCGGTGATGTCGAAAATCTGGAAGATGACTGTGGCCAGGGTGCCGATTATAAGCCCGGTGATGGCCAAAACCACTAATAGCTCGATTACAGTTATTCCCCTCTCGTCTCTGATCATCGCTTGACCTTGTAGTTCTCTATCGTAAACACGCGCTCACCATGATGGGAGATGGTAACAGTGATCAGTTGAAGATTGGTCGTGATGGGAGAAGCCGTGACGGTAATCACGTAACCAGGAACTACAGACGTAACAGTTGGATACGCTCCAGGCGTGGTTTGGGTGACTTCATTGTACGGTTCATAATCTTTGACGTACTCTAATTGCGCCCTTGCCAGGTTCTGCGCCGTCACCCGCTCGTGCACCACGCTCACGCTGAGGCTGCCGGTGGAGAGGGCGGCCAGGAAGGCGGTGAGGACGATGGACATGATGGCCACCGATACCAGTATCTCGACCAGGCTCTCCCCCCTCTCATCCGCAAAAGCAGTTAGTTTCACTGCCCACCTCTCTTCTTATGAGAATTCATTCGGGTAACTGCAGGGTGATTCTCATTGCTGCACTACACCTTGGAAAGGTGTAGTTTGGGCCAGTCCGTATCGCCAAACAGGCTATCTACTGCCCAGACTACATCATTCATGATGTAGTGCCCCTTTACCAGAGCGCTGTCTTATAACCAGACCGGATCATTTTCTGGAACTTCGTCATCCCCGCGAGGTTCAGCTCAGGGCGATGCAACGCGAAATGTTAGTGCCATTTCCTTGGAAAGGTGTAGATTGGGCCAGTCCGTATCGCCAAACAGGCTATCTACTGCCCAGACTACATCATTCATGATGTAGTGCCCCTTTACCAGAGCGCTGTCTTATAACCAGACCGGATCATCTTCTGGAACTTCATCATCCCCGCGAGGTTCAGCTCAGGGCAAGGTATCAAAAAAGCGTGCTGTCAACCGACCTGCCCAAACAGCACGCTTCGTGAAATCTGTCTTCGGCAGCCCGGCCATCATATCAGGGATCAGGGAATCAGGAACCTGATGCCTGATTACTGATCCCCTGATTGCCTGTCCCCTGACACAGACCCGTGGCTTTGCGCCCCCACCTTTCGATGGGTTTGCCAGTTTCGGACCTTACATTATTCAGTTCTTACGCAATTATATTATAACCGATTATCCCGCTGCTGTCAAGACCCAAAACAAAGCCAGGGTTAAGGTCAAGTTAAGGTTGGACTGGCGGCCACCACCCATCAAAACGTGCCAGGCACTTGCGAATAACCGAGCGATTGAGCGATCTCACCTGGCTTGGAGGCACTGCAATCTTCAAGAAGCCTATGAAAGTGCCTGGCACGTGAACGCTACAGGTCAAGTTAAGGTTGGACTGGCGGCCACCACCCATCAAAACGTGCCAGGCACTTGCGAATAACCGAGCGATTGAGCGATCTCACCTGGCTTGGAGGCACTGCAATCTTCAAGAAGCCTATGAAAGTGCCTGGCACGTGAACGCTACAGGTCAAGTTAAGGTTGGACTGGCGGCCACCACCCATCAAAACGTGCCAGGCACTTGCGAATAACCGAGCGATTGAGCGATCTCACCTGGCTTGGAGGCACTGCAATCTTCAAGAAGCCTATGAAAGTGCCTGGCACGTGAACGCTTACAGGTTAAGTTAAGGTTGGACTGGCGGCCACATCAATGAGCTTCATTGCTCTCCTCTCTTCTTCATGTCCACGAAGATCGTTACCCAGGCCACGAGCATGGCGGTCACCACGATGGGGGGAGCCACCAGCTTGTAGGGCACCTGGGACAGAAAGCGATAGATGATGCCCAGCGTCGCCATCTCAAGGACGTAGATGACGATCAGGGCGATCATCGCTTGCAGTCCACAGCCGACCCTTCTTCTCATTCCGATTATCGCATCGAGCCCATCAAGGAATACATGGGCAGGATCACCGAGACCGCCAGGAAGCCCACCATCCCCCCCACGAAGAGCATCAAAGCAGGCTCCATCATTCCCGTGAGCGTGTTGATCTTACGATCTGCCTCCTCCTCATAGAAAACGGCTAAGGTGTCCAGGTTCGAATCCAGGGTGCCCGTCTCCTCGCCGACCCGCACCATCTGGGCCAGCAGGCTGGGGAAGACCTTCTCCTCACGTATGGGCCGCGATAAACCGTGCCCCTGCAGCATCTCTGTACGTATCCGCTGAACGGCCTCCTTTATGATGACATTCCCCATCGTATCTACGATCAGGGTCATGATCTCGGCCACAGGGAGCCCCGCCCGCAAGAGGATGGACATGGTGTGGCAGAGTTGGGACACATTGCTCTGGATGTTGATGGCACCTATGAGCGGGATCTTCAGGAGCAATATGTCGCGCTGCCGCTGGCCAATGGGAGTCCTTAAATACAAAACAACTGCGGTTACCAGAAATGCAGCGCCGGCCACCATGTGGGTCCGATAGGTCGTGCTGAAGTCAGTGACGGCGATGAGTATCCTGGTGGTTATGGGCAGCTCCATCTCGAATTCGCCAAACAGCCCCATTATGCCGGGAAGAGTAAAGTTGATCATCAGGAACACCACCCCGATGGCCAGGGATAGGACAAAGGCCGGGTAAGCCATGGCTCCTCGCAACCTGCGCGTCAGGGCCTCCCGTTTTTCCATGTAAGTCGCCAGTTGCCGCAGTACGGCCTCCATGTTCCCCATCCGCTCCCCTATCTCGATCATCCGGCTGTAGATGGGAGGAAAGGTCTGCGGATGCCTCCTCAGTGCATTGGAGAGGGTCTCGCCCTCCTGCACATCTTCGCTGACCTCTTGAAGCGCTCTCTTCAGAGGCTTGCTGCTGCACTCCTCCGCCAACATCTGGATGCCAGCCAGAATGGTGATGCCTGACTCGAGCAGGGTCGCTAATTGGCGGCTGAAGACAATCAGGTCTCGGGTCTTCACCCCGAAGAAAGTAGGCATCAGCGCCGCAAAATCGGCCCCAGGTCGGGTCGGTTTGAGGCTGACAATGATGTAATCCGATCGCCAGAGGGCCTCCTCCGCCGCCCCCTCCGAGGGGACGTTGAGTACACCCTGCACTCGCTCTCCAGCTCTCGTGTAGGCGACATACTTGTAAGGCATGATCACTCGCTCACTCAGCCAATCACAAACACGTTCCGCAGCACTTCGCTGGGCGTGGTGAGACCCTCTTTCACTTTCAGCATCCCATCGCGCCACATGCTCATCATGCCCTCTTCAACAGCTTTGGTTTTGATGACGTCGCTGCCCGCGCCCTGAAGCACCAGGCGTCTAATCTCTTCGCTCATCACCAGGATCTCGTAAACGCCCATCCGGCCATAATAACCAGTCATGGCACAGAAGTTGCAGCCCGTCCCATGATAGAACTTGGTTCGCTTCTCCCCTATCTCCTTCTCGTAGGCCAACTGCTCTTCCTCAGTGCCCTCACGGAGGATGCGACAATGCGGGCAGACGCGGCGCACCAGGCGCTGGGCGACGATGCCCACCATCGCCGAGGTGAGGAGGAAGGGCTCTACTCCCAGGTCCATCAGCCGAAACAGGGCCCCCACGGCGTCGTTGGCGTGTACCGTGGATAACACCAGATGTCCCGTCAGAGCGGCCTGGATGGCGATGCTGGCCGTCTCCCTGTCACGAACCTCGCCCACCAGGATGACGTCCGGATCCAGGCGCATGGTGGCTCGCAGGCCGCTGGCGAAGGTGATGTTGGCCTGGGGGTTGACTTGCATCTGGTTGATGTTGGCGAAGCGGTACTCGACAGGGTCCTCGATGGTGATGATATTGCGTTCCCTGGAATCCAATTGGTTGATGGTAGCGTAGAGGGTCGTCGTCTTGCCCGAACCGGTCGGCCCACTGGCCAGGAGCATGCCGTAGGGGGATCGGATTAGATCTCGATAGGTTTCCAGAGAATCGGGAAGGAATCCCAGCTCCGGGAGGTCCATAACGGATATGGACTTGTCCAGGACGCGCAATACGGCCATCTCTCCCCAGGAGGTGTCCGCCGTGGCCACGCGGATATCCACCTCTGTGCCATCCGCTGAGATGGAGAAGTGGCCATCCTGAGGGCGTCTGCGCTCGGCGATGTTCATATTGGCCAACACCTTCACTCTGGAGACCAGTGGCCCGTGGACGCTCAAGGGCAAGGAGAGGGTATCGTGCAGGATGCCATCAATGCGGTAACGAACGCGCAGGTGGTCTTGCTGCGGTTCGAGGTGGATGTCCGAGGCCCGGTCCTTCACTGCCTGAGAGACGAGGAGGTTTACGGCGCGCACCACGGGAGCCTGGGCGATGAGGTCAGAGCTTATCCTCTCCTCCGCCCCCACCCGCTCCGGCGCAACGGGGATGATGTGGCGAATCTGCTTCTCGATCTCCCCTACGGCCCGGTAGTGGAGGTTGATGGCCCCTCGCACGTCCATCAAGGCGGCGCGCAAGACCTTGACCTCCCTCCTGGATAGGGCCCGCACGTCCTCGATGGCGTATAGATTATTGGGGTCAGTCATGGCCACCACCAGGAAATCATCTTCGATGCGGAGAGGCATGATATCCCACTTGCGGGCGACGGCCTCAGGAATTAAGCGCAAGGCGGCCGGTTGGACGGTGTATCTCTTGAGATCAATACGAGGCAGGCCTGGCATCTCGGCCCGACCTTCGATCATCTCCACGATAGCGTTTATATCGAGGGGCTTGTACAGGACACCGTCAACCCCGGCCTCTATGGCTTCGGAGACCGATTCCCCCAGGGCGGTGTGCCCGGTAATGAGCATCGTCGTCAGCCGGGAGTCTATAGCCTTGATCTGCCGCAGGGCCTCGACTCCGTTCATGCCGGGCATCACTACGTCTATCAACGCCAGATCGAAGCGCTGGCTTCTCACTTCTTCGAGGGCCTTTTGACCATCGTGAGCGACGACCGCGCGATAGCCCTTCTCTTCCAGGATGTCCGAGAGCGTTTCACACAAGTTGGCATCGTCGTCAACTATCAAGATGTTAGCTTTCTCGTCCAATTTCCCCACCCTCTTCTGTTTACGAGCTAAAAGTGTAATTTTACCACCAATTGGGTACATAAGTATTATACCACATCAGGCCCGTGATCGCAACTGTTTAGTAAAAGACGTTGCGCAGCACCTCGCGGGGTGTCGTGATGCCCTCTTGCACTTTCAGCATACCGGCTCGCCGCAGGGGCACCATCCCCTCCTTGACGGCCTGAGCCTTGATCTCGTCAGCGCTGGCACCCGTTATCAGCAAGTGTTTGATCTGATCACTCATCACCAGAACCTCGAACACGCCAGTCCGACCAAGGTAGCCCGTATTGGCGCAGAAGTTACAGCCTGCCCCGTAGTAGAATTGGGTTCGCGCCTCCCACACCTCCTGCTCATAGGCCAACCGTTCCTCTTCGGGCACATCGCGGAGGGAGCGGCAGTGCGGACAAAGCCGCCGCACCAGGCGCTGACTGACAACGCCGATCACTGCTGAGCCGATCAGGAAGGACTCGACACCCAGATCTATGAGGTGAAAGAGGGCGCTTACGGAGTCCTTGCTGTGGACCGACGACAGCACCAATGGCCCTGCCAGGGCGGCCTGGACGGCCGCCTTCGCCGTCCCCGCATCGGGGATCTCGCCCACCAGGATGACGTCTGGATCCAGGCGCATGATGGCTCGCAAACCGCTGGCAAAGGTGAGGTCAACCTGGGGGTTGACCTGGATTTGCTTCATGTTGTCGAAGTGGTACTCGATAGGGTTCTCGATAGTCACGACATTGCATTCCTCGGTGCTCAGTGAGTTGAGGGAAGCATATAGAGTCGTCGTCTTGCCCGAGTTTGGGGGCCCGCTGACCAGGATCAGGCCGGGGAGAGACTGAATTAGACCTCGATAGAGCTCCAGGGAATCGGAGAGGAAGCCTAGCTCGGAGAGCTCCATAACCGATACCTGCTCCATGACGTGCAGCACGGCCACCTCTCCCCACGATGTGTTGACCGTGGCAGCGCGGACGTTTACCTCCCGGCCGCCATCTATCGAGACGGTGAACTGGCCGTCCTGGGGCCGTCTTCGTTCAGTGATGTCCATTTGGGCCAGAACCTTCAGCCGGGCAAGCAATGGGGTGTGGACGTTCAGCGGCAGGGATAGCCTGTCGTGCAGGTGGCCATCAATGCGGTAACGGATGCGCAGGCGATCCTGCTTCGGCTCAACGTGGACGTCCGAAGCCCCATCTTTCACCGCCCCGGCGAGGAGGAGATCCATGATGCGCACGACAGGGACCCGGGCCAGGTCGGCAGAGGCAATCTGTTCGATTTCCCTCTCGATCTCGTCCATGGCCCGATAGTGAAGGTTGATAGCCCCGCGCACGTCCATCAGGGCGGCGCGCAGGGGCCTGATGTGCATTCTGGTGCGAGTCTGGATTTCATCGAGGACGTACAGGTTCTCAGGACGGCTCATGGCCACGACCAGGGAATCGCCTTCGATGCAAAGAGGTATCACGTCGTATTTCCTGGCCGTCTCCTCAGGGATCAGGCGCAAGGCTTCAGGTTGGACCTGGTATTTCTTTAGATCAATGAGCGGAGGCCCGGCGCGAGCCCCGGCCTTGCTCTCGATCATCTCCACGATGGTGTCTATATCAAAGGGTTTGTACAAGACCCCTTCGACCCCGGCCTGCAGTGCCTCAGAGACCATCCCCTCCAGGGCGCTGTGCCCGGTCATGATCATGGTGGTGGTCTCAGGATTGGCTCTCTTGATCTCCCGCAGCGTCTCGACCCCGTTCATACCGGGCATCATGATGTCTATGAGCGCCAGGTCGAAGTGCCGTCTCCCCGCCCCTGCCACAGCACTGGGGCCATCCCCAGCAACGACCACGCTGTATCCCTTATCCTCCAGGATGTCCAATAGTGTCTCACACATGCTGGCATCGTCGTCAACTATCAAAATGCTGGCCTTCTCGTTCATGCTTCGTCTCTCCTTCACTCAACACTGGCAATCTCACCACGAAAACCGTCCCGCTCCTGTCCAGGCGTTCTACGGCGATGGTGCCCCCGTGGCCCTCCACGAGTAGCTTGCTCACCGCCATTCCCAGACCGGTGCCACCTGCCGATGCGAGGGGGGCAGCGGCTGCCGCCAGGTTCTCCTCGGGGATGATGAGGCCGGCAGCTTCAAACCCTATTTTCACGAAGCCGTCCTGCTTCCTGGCGACGATCTGGAGCCTGCCACCTTCCGGCAACCCTTCGACGATCCTCAAAATTATGTTGGTGAAGGCTCTCTGCAATTGGGAGGCGTCGGCCATTAGAGGCGGCAGGCCATCGTCCAGGCGGATAGTTGCTTCCCAATGACCTGGCAGGGAGGCCTGGGATAGCGACTCCGCCACGATTACCTTGACGTCGCTTTTCTGAAGGGCGGGCTCCTTGGGCGAGGCGAAGTCCATCAGGTCGGCGATGATCCTGTTGGAGTTAGCGACTTCCCTTCCCATGATCCGAAGATGTTTTTTCACCTTCTCATCGCCGAGGCCCAGCCTCATGTCGAGGTAGTAGATGGAGTTGTTCATCACCCCCAGCTTGTTCTTGAGATCGTGGCCCACGGTTCTTATCAACTGTCCCAGAGCAGGCGACACCTCAAACGAGACACGGTCTCCTGGTCTCACTTTGCTCGCTTCCGTGGCGCTTTCGGCGGCAGATCTCGTCCACAAGTGTAATCACCTCCTCTATATCGAAAGGTTTGTAGAGAAAGGTATAAACGTCTTTTTTCAAAGGTTCCTCTAGCAAATTACTCACCCCCTGGCGATGAGCGGTCATCATCACGGCGACTGCCTGGGGATTGATGTCCTTGATGGCCAGATACGTCCCCAGGCCATTCATATTGGGGAGCTTCATGTCTATGAAGACCATGTCGTATCTGTTCCCTCGCGCTATCTCGACCGCTTCCTCGCCACTCAAAGCGGTATCAGTCTGGTAACCCCTGGCCTCCAGTATGTCCTTGAAGAGCTCGCAGGTATGGGGATCGTCGTCAACCACCAGTATGAGCCCCCCTTCCTTTACACATTCGATGAGATCAAGCATTCTTTCCATATCGAAGGGCTTATAGAGCACCCCGTACGCCCCCTCTCGCAGGGCTTCCCTGATGCGGTCCTCGACAGCGTAGGCCGTCATCATCACCACGGCTGTTTCCGGCTGGATTCTCTTGATCTGTTTGAAGGCCTCCACCCCGTCCATCCCCGGCATCTTGATGTCCATGAGAATGACATCGAAGTCCATCTCTTTGACCTTCTCGAGGGCCTCGTGGCCATCCAGGGCGATAGTAGTACAGTAACCTCTCTCCTCAATGATGTCGGACAGGGTTTCACACATCCCCCCATCGTCGTCCACTATCAAGATGCTACCTTTATTGCTATTGCCCATGCTTCTCCCTTCCTACTCGAACCTGAACCCCTTCTCGGTGAAAAGTTTCAAGCAAACGTCATTGTTTGAAGCTTTGTTGAAGTTCTTCCCCTGCCCGTGTCCGTTCGGTGAGGCTCTGCTCTAACTCCTGGATCAACCTGGCCTTGCGCCAGGCGGCGGCCATCTGATGGGCGAAGGCGGTGATGGCCGGCACGTCGTCCTCGGTCAGGTCGTTCGACTGCACAGAGAACACGCCGAGGACCTTATCCTCCACTATGAGGGGGGCAGCGATGGAATTCGCGACTTTCAGCAATTTCGTTATTTGCTTGGCGAACCTCTTGATGGGCCCGGGTAGCAACTGCCGCACAACCTCCTCCACATTTTCTACGAGGATTGCCTTCCTCTCCCAGACCACGTTTCTGTATACATCCACAGTTTCGACAGGTATGGGCAGGTCCTCGGCTTTGAGGCCCACCAGCTTCTCGGCAGCCTTGATCGCTCCGGCTTCATAGCTGAAGTATTTGAGGAACAGCCTGCTCTGGCCCTCGTCCGTGAGGAGAACCACACAGACGAAGCCGAGTTTCTTGAGCTCCTCCGCTACTGCGGTGAATATCTTTTCCGGTGTCAGGGCTTTCTCCATAGCTATAGCCGCCTGGTTCAGCGCTTGCAGCAATCGCTCCGTCCGCTTGCGCTCGGTGATGTCACGAAGCATGTGAAAGAAGATCGCTCGACCATCTTGCGTCCAGTGACTGATTGGGTAGATCGCCGACGCAAACCACCGTCCGGAGTGGGTGTCGAATAACTCCTGTTCAATGGCGTAACCTTTCTCTACAGCTTCCTCCAGTGGACAGCCAGGGAAGGGCCCGTCAAGCCCATGCACCACCTTGGGGCAATATCCACCAACGATCTTCTCCGGATCCAGCCCCAAATGCCGTCTCACCGCCTTGTTGGCTAATACGATGTGGTGAGTTTCATCGACTAGCAGAACATAGAAGGGAAGAGCGTCTAGGATCTCCTGGATCCCTGACCCGACGTTAGTCTCTGCGCTCCGTTCACCTTCTCCAGAGGTGGCGTCAACAAGATATGGGTAGCGATCATCAATTTGCCGCAACTCCTCGATACACCCACGCTCAGCTTCGATTCCCTCGAGTTTCGCAACGCGCAACATTAGCGTCTCCTCCGCCTGCTGCGCTCGGCCTCCGCTGCTTCCAATTCGGCGACCCGTTGGCGCAGTCCTGCCAATTCAGTGATGAGTTGCTCTTTGGTCTTGTCTTGATCTTTCACTGTGTCCTCCCAAAACAGGCAGCAATTTCACCTAACCAACCGATATCGGCAACCTGACCCTAAAGGTCGTCCCCTTCCCCATCTCGCCTGTCACTTCGACAGGCTCAGTGTGCGGCCTGAGCCCTGTCCAGAGGCTTTCCACCTCGATGCTGCCTTTATGGGCCTCTATGATCTGCTTGCTGACAGCCAAACCCAAACCAATGCCTTTGGCCTTGGTGGTGAAAAGAGGCTCGAAGATCTTCTCTAGATTCTCCTCCGGTATCCCACAACCGGTGTCCTTGAATTCCGTGACGATGAATCCCTCCTCCGCCTTGGTGGTGATCTCCAGCCTCCCTCCCTCGGACACGGCCTGCACAGCGTTCGAGATCATGTTGATGAAGACCTGTTCCAACTGGCTCGGATCGGCCATCAACGGGGGCAAATCTTCGTCTAAGTGGGTGATCACCACCACGGAGTCCGGCACCCTGGTGCGCGAAAGCGCATCTCGAACTATCGTATTGATGTGGGTCTTCCGTAAGGCTACCTTTTGATCTCGTGCAAAGTTCATCAGGTCGTTGATGATTTTGTCCGACCGCGCTACCTCGTTCTCTATGATACCGAGGTGTTTCTTCACCTTCTCATCAGCCTCTGACAGCTTCATGTTGATATAGTAGATGGAGTTCTTGATGATACCTAAGGGGTTGCGCAATTCGTGGCCCACGCTGGCTCCCAGTTGGCCTATGGCGGCCAATCTCTCGGCGCGAAGCAGACGCTCCTGGGCATCTCGGAGCTCCCTGGTGCGTTCCTCCACCATCTCTTCCAGCCGCTCCGCGTACTCTTTCAGCGCCTCCTCGGCCCGCTTGCGCTCGGTGATGTCCTGCACGACGATCACTGTAGAACCGTCTGTGGCCCCCTTCCCCCAACCCTTCGACGGTTGGACCTGTATGAGGACGTATCGTTGCAAGTGCTCGTCGTAGGCTTCGCATTGGGCGGGCTGTCCCTGGAGCGCCTTGCCCCATGCCTGTTTCCAGAAGGAGTCGAGATAGCAGGGAGAATCCGCACCGCCGGGGTGGAGAAGCTCGTGGAACTCCCGCCCCTTCACCTCCGTAACCCGTGCCAGGTTCCAGGTCTCCACAGTCCGGTTCGCTCGGATGATGCGCCCCTGATCGTCTACCAGGCAAATGAGTTCGGATAGTGAATCAGCAGTGGACTCCCACTCCCGCTTCGCCCGTTCGATCTGCTTCAGGGACTCTCTAAGCGCTTCCTCCGCCCGTTTGCGCTCGGTGATGTCGGTGTAGACAGCGACTGCCCCGATGAACCTGTCTCCCACCAGGATCGGGGACCCAGCCACGATGACGTCCACCGGAGAGCCATCCTTCCGATAACGAATGGTCTCTACGGGAGGTAATTCTCCCTTGCCCATGACTATCCGTGTAAACCCAACTGCTTCCCCAAAGGTATCGGGGTTGGTAATCACATCGTCAATATCCTGGCCAATCACCTCCTCCTGTGAGTATCCGAACAGCCTCTCTGCACCCGGGTTCCATTCCACGATCCGATGGCGGGCATCCAGGGTCACGATGGCGTCGGGGGCGGCTCCCAGCACCCCTTCCAGATACAGCCTCCGCTCTTCGCGCTCGGCCTGCTTGTGCTCGGTGTTCGCTGCTTCCAATTCGGCGACCCGTTGACGCAACTCTGCCAATTCATTTGCGAGCTGCTCTTTCGTCTTTTCTTCATCTCTCATCCCGTGGATCTCCTGAAAACAGGCCGCCACTTCACCTAACTGGAATTTGATCTTAGCTACAAGAATTACAATCAAAGTATAGCATAGCTTCCCCAACCTATGGGTGAAAATATAGTGAAACCCGCATGAATTTTGCGTGAAAGCAGAGCAAAACAAAAAGCCGAGGCCTTGCGCCTCGGCTTCACTATTTCTCCTTCGCTTACCTACTCTTCCTTCACCTCTGCTTCACCTTTCTCCTCTCGCACGGGCTCCGCTTCCTCAATGTCTTCCCGCATCGGAAAGGAGCTTGCCTTGAACGGCTCGACTGAGCCTGTCCTGAGCCCCTCGGCTTCGCTCAGGATAAACTCCGTCGAAGGGCTCGCCGAAGTCTCGCCCGGTTCCAGATCAAGCAGCTTGCAGTAGACGTAATTCCCCACCACGCGCAGGCTGGCGAGAATGGGGGCAGCCAGGAATATGCCCAACATGCCAGCCAAGCTTGCTCCGGCGATGGCCCCGATGATGACCACCAGGGGATGCAGGTTGAGGCTGTGGCCAATGATGCGGGGCACCAGAAAGTTGTTCTCCACCTGCTGGATGACCACGTAAAGGCCAATGACCAGGATGGCAAACCAGTCGTTAGAGATGGGCAGGTGGGTGGAGCCTTGAAAGTAGGCGATGAGGACGGCGGGGATGGCAGCGACGGTAGGGCCGACGTTGGGGATGATCTCCAGGACACCAGCCATTATCCCCAGGATGAGGGCGTTCCTTACCCCCACAACTTGCATGGTCACCCCCACCAACGTCCCTACGACAGCACACAGGACAAGCTGGCTCCGGAGAAAGGCGCTCCAGACGACGTTGATCTGCCTGGCCAGCCAGTGAACTTCCTCCCGATAGTCTGCCGGCACGAGGTCACCAAAGGAGCGCCCCAGCTTATCCAGGTCTTTGAGCAGGTAGAAGGAAACGATGAGGACGAAGATGAGCCAGGCAAAACCAGAGGCCAGGCCAATGAGGAGAGAGACCGTCCGTGAGACGAGGGGCGAGATGACGTTCTGTAAGGTGCCGGTCACCTCTTTGTAGACATCTTTAAGGTCCACGTAGAAGCCAAAGACGAAGAGAGGCTGCTCGAAGAAGCGGCTGATGTCCTCGACGATGTCCTGGAAGCTCACGTTTATGCCCTTCACCTGCTGGATGAGGCTGGGAACTAAGGCCACGAGCACCAGGCTCAAGATGACGACGAGGGTCAAGTAGATGCTCAGCACGGCCAGGGTGCGGGGCAGCTTGGTCCTGGTAGTGAGGAATCTGACCGAGGGATTCAGAACGTAGGCCAGGATGACGGCGATGGCCAGGGGAGTGATGATCTGGCTGAAGCGATAGACGATCCATACCAGAACCGCCAGGCCACTGATAATCACCAGCCACTTGGTGGATTGACTCCAGCTTTTGGACATGATGGACTCTCGACTTTCGTGTTCACTCTACAAACCCTATCTCATCAAGAGGCCAGTAGGAAAACCAGGCTCGGCCAACGATATTATCCAGGGGCACTGGGCCAAACGAGCGAGAGTCGTTGCTGAAGCCACGGTTATCACCCAGGACGAAAACGTGCTTAGGTGGCACCACGGTAGCTCTCATGTCCCTTTGGGGCTGCTGAGATATATATGGCTCTTCCAGAGGTTGCTCGTTAATATAAACCCTGCCGTCCTTGATCTCCACCTTCTCACCTGCCAGGCCGACGACGCGCTTGATGAGCAGCCCTGACCTGGCCTGAGAAACCTGGAGGACGACGATGTCGCCTCGTCGTGGCTCGTGGAAGTTATAAGAGAGTTTCTCCACCACCAGACGCTGGTCTGAGTGCAGGTTGGGCTCCATGCTCTGGCCGTAGACGCGGGTGGCCTGGGCCAGGAAGAGGTTGATGAGCAGGGCAATGAGAACGGCGGGCACCACGGTCTCCAGCGCCTCACTCAACCACCTCAAAGCGATCCTGAAAGCTGAGCCTCGTTTTCCGGTTTCCGGGTCTTGCTGAAATTCCTCCAACTTTCAACCTCCAACCTTAGCAGATCACAAGCTATCAGCAGCGGCTCCCATGCCGCCGAAACTTCCAACAAGCTAGCGGCGATGGGAAGGGCGGCGAGCGCGCGCCCCCATGCTGCCTGGGCCATGCTCCCGGGAGTCGCGCCGATCACTTCGACCGGAGGGCTTGCGGTCGTGCTCGCGGGCCTCCTCGGCCGTCCACCCTGCCAGGACCGCCTGACGGGAGAGCTTGATCTTGCCCTCCCGATCAATGTCAATGATCATGACCATGATCTCGTCGCCCACGCGAACCACATCCTTTACACTAGGTACTCGGTAATCCGCCAGTTGCGAGATGTGGACCATGCCATCCTGGCCGGGCAGTATCTCCACGAAGGCTCCGTAATCTTCGATACGCACCACTTTGCCAGTGTAAATCTTCCCTATCTCTGGTTTCTCTACCAGAGCTTCGACCATTTCCCTGGCTCGCTGGGCACTGGGACCATCGGTGGAGGCGATGTAGACGCTGCCGTCGTCCTCCACGTCTATCTTGACCCCCGTCTCCTCCTGGATGCGGCGGATGGTCTTGCCGCCCGGGCCGATGATAGCACCGATCATCCCCGGATCAACCTTGATGATGGTGATGCGCGGCGCATAGGGCGACAAATCTGGCCTGGCCTCAGGAAGCACCTCCAGCATCTTATCCAGAATGAAGAAGCGCGCTTCCTTTGCCTGTGCCAGAGCCTCAGTCACGATCTCGTAGCTCAGGCCTTTGACCTTGATGTCCATCTGCAGAGCGGTGATGCCCTTCCTGGTGCCGGCTACTTTGAAGTCCATGTCTCCCAGGTAATCCTCGATCCCCTGGATGTCGGTCAGGATGCGGTACTCGTCCTCATCCTTTACCAGGCCCATGGCGATGCCGGCCACCGCGGCCTTGATGGGCACGCCGGTGTCCATCAGAGCCAGCGCGGAACCGCACACGCTGGCCATGGAAGTAGAACCGTTGGAGGATAGAACCTCGGAAACCAGGCGGATGGTATAGGGGAACTCCTCCTCGGGGGGGACCACGGGCAAGAGAGCTCGCTCGGCCAGGGCCCCATGACCGATCTCCCTCCGGCCTGGCCCGCGCAGCCAGCGGGTCTCTCCAGTGGAGTAGGGCGGGAAGTTGTAGTGGTGCATGAAGCGCTTGGACTCCTCAGGATAGAGGCCATCCAGGGGCTGTTCTTCCCTGGGAGTGCCCAGGGTGGAGATGGTCAGCACCTGGGTCTCGCCGCGGTTGAAGAGCCCCGATCCGTGAGCCCGCGGCGAGATGCCCACCTCGCAGGATATGGGCCGGATCTCCCGCGGACCGCGCCCATCGGGGCGAAGGTTTTTGTGGAGAATTTGCCTGCGCACCTCGGCCCTCAGCAAGTCGTCGAAGACCTCTTTGACATCCCTTTCCTGGTATTCATCTCCCAGCTCAGTCAGGAGTTCCTCCTCCAGGGCGTCCAGGGCCTGGTTGCGTTCCTCCTTCCTGCTGGTCTCGTCCAAGACTCGCTTGATCCGCCCATCCAGTCGTTCCGCCACGATCTGGCGCAATTCCTCGCTCACGGCGAAGGGTTTATACGCTGACTTGGGCTTGCCCACCTGCTGGCGCATTTCCTCCTGGAGAGCGATGATGGGCTGCATGGCCTCGTGGCCGGACTTGATAGCCTCCACGATCAGCTCCTCCGGCACCTCGTTGGCCCCAGCTTCCACCATCATCACCGCTTCGGCGGTGCCCGCCAGGCGCAGATCCAGGCTGCTCCCTTCCATTTGAGAGATGGTGGGATTGAAGACAAATTGCCCATCAATGTAGCCCACCCGCACTGCCCCCACCGGCCCCATGAAGGGTATATTGGAGATAGTGAGGGCCGCCGAGGCCCCAATGACCGTCAGGATGTCAATTTGATGTTCCTGGTCGTGGGACAGCGCGGTGACGATCACCTGCACCTCGTTGCGCATGTCCTTGGGGAAGAGGGGGCGGATGGAACGGTCGGTGAGGCGACAGATGAGGATGGCTGCCTCGTGGGGGCGCCCCTCGCGGCGGAAGAAGCTGCCGGGGATGCGCCCTGCGGCGTAGAGCCTTTCTTCGTAATCCACCGTTAAGGGGAAGAAGTCTGTGCCTTCGCGTGGTTGCCCCGCCATAGTGGCCGTGGCCAGGAGCAAGGTGTCGCCACAACGCAGGGTGACAGCACCACCCGCCTGGCCGGCCAGCTTGCCAGTTTCGATGCTAATGGGATAATCCCCAATAGCAGCGGTGAATTGATTTGTCATTAGATTTACACCTCCGAGCTGAGGCCAGGCTCAGAGGCCAGGGACTGGGGAGTAGGTCAAATCGCAATATCTAATATCCAATACCCAAAAATCTTGTTATTAGCTATTGGCTATTAGATATTGATTTGGCGCACTCCCCAATTCCTAAACCTCATCGCCCAACCCCGCGTTAGTTTGTGGTGTGGCTTATAGCCTATGGCCAACGGCGCACCGCTATCAGCTATCTGCTATCTGCCACCTGCTACTTTCGTAGACCCAGTCGCTCGATAATCTTTCTGTAGCGTTCTGAATCCTTTTGATTCAGATACGCTAACTGGCGTCTGCGCTGCCCGACCATCTTGAGTAGCCCCCGCCGTGAATGCTCGTCGTGCTTGTGATTCTTCAGGTGTTCAATCAGTTGATTGATCCTGGTCGTCAGCAGCGCGATCTGGACCTCGGGCGAACCGGTGTCTGTGGGGTGCATGTGATATTCCTGGATGATGGTTGCTTTCTCGCCTCTCGATAGAGCCACACTTACCTCCCAATGTTATCAGTTTAAACTGCCCAATGATCAAGCGGTGCTTTGTCTTGTGGGCTGCCATAGATAGCTCTGTAAAATTCCTCACGGGGAAAATTATAGCACATTTCTCGGTAGTATGCAAACAAAGGGCAGCCCTCAGTTTCTCTCCTCTCACAGTATCAGCATCGCATCGCCGAAGCTGTAAAAGCGATACCCCCTCTGGATAGCTTCTCGATACGCGCTATCAATCAGCTCTTTGCCAGCGAAAGCCGCCACCAGCATCAACAGGGTCGAGCGCGGCAGGTGGAAGTTGGTAATCAGGGCATCTACGGCGCGGAACTGGTAGCCGGGGTAGATGAAGAGTTCGGTCCAACCGGTGAAGGGTCTCAGGTCGCAGGTCTCAGGTCGCAAGTCGCTTTTGGGTTTTGAGGTTTGGACTTTGGAGTTTGTACGAGCCGCTGTCTCTAGCACGCGCACAGAGGTTGTCCCCACGGCGATGATTCTTCTCCCATTGACCTTAGCATGGTTTATCTGCTCTGCCACATTTGGGCTGAGCTTGCAGTATTCGCTGTGTATCTGGTGATCCTCGACGTTCTCGGTTCTAACCGGGCGGAAGGTGTCCAGGCCAATGTGGAGGGTGACGAAGGCGAACTCCACTCCTTTGGCCTCCAGTTCTCTCATCAATTGCGGCGTAAAGTGCAGGCCAGCGGTGGGAGCAGCCACTGAGCCCTTGATCCTGGCGTAGATAGTCTGGTAGCGTTCCGGTTCTTCCAGGGGTTCGTGGATGTAGGGAGGTAGGGGCACAACACCCCATTCGTCTAAGAGAGGCTCGATGGGTACCTCGAACTCTATCAGCCCCGCGCCCTCTCCTGCCTGCCCGATCACCTCACCGACTACCCCTTTACCCCCATCTCGCTCTAACTCTACCTGCGTCCCCACTCTCACCTTCCGCCCTTTGGTCAGCACCTCCCAGATCCTCTCCCCTCTCTTAGCCACCAGTAGCATCTCCACCTTGCCGCCTGTGGGCACCTTGCGCCCAGACAGACGGGCGGGGATGACCCGGCTCTCATTACAGACCAACACATCGCCTGCTACCAGGTAACCGGGAAGGTCGTGAAAGGTCCCGTGCTCGATGGCCCCGGTCTTGCGCTCCAGCACCATCAGCCGTGAAGCATCGCGGGGTTCGATCGGGGATTGAGCGATGAGTTCTTGGGGCAAGTGATAATCGAATTCCTCGGTCTTCATCGTCCATATCCATTAAGCAAAGCCTGGACGGTCCAGGTTTTCATCTTTTCTCCTTGCGATAGCCTATTTGCCCAGCAGCCGAGCGACCACGTTTAGCAACAGGGTTAATACGATGCTGAGCAAGATGCAAGTGACGATAGGGAAGTAGAAACTGAACCCCTCGCGCTCGATGCGGATGTCGCCGGGGAGACGGCCCAGGAGGGGAATCCTCAGCCTGGGGGCGAACGTCATGATGAGCCCCACCACTAATACGAACAGCCCCATCAGGATGAGCATCTTGCCCATCGTCTCGAAGCCTGGCATTTACATCACCTCATTACCTCGTTACTCGTTGACTCGGTACTCGTTCCGGCCAGCAGATTGTCAACGTGCGCCTCGTTGTACCGCTCCCACTCGCTATAGATGCAGCCGCAATACTGCTGGCGATACAGGCTTCGCCCTGAGGCTCTGCCCGAAGGGTCGTGCTCGTGGGTGAGGCGCCCCCGCTCCGACCAGCCACGGCGGAAGTTCTCGAAATGAAACTCTACTCCCCGCTCCTCAGCCACCTCTTCGCCAAGCTGGCGAATCAGCGCCTGATCCTGGTGGGGGCTGATGAGGAGGGTGGTGGTGAAGGCGTCGAAGCCGCCCTCAGCGGCCACCTGTGCCGTCTTCTCCAGGCGTATCTGGTAGCAGATGCGGCAGCGTTCCCTGAACCTCTCGTGCCCCACCACTGCTCGCAGGTAGAGGGGCATCTCGTACCTCTCGTACCAGATCATGGGCAGGCCCACTGCTTCGGCGTGCTTTTGCACGCTCTCCCGCCTCCGCTGGTGCTCTTGCCAGGGATGGATGTTGGGGTTGTACCAGAAGCCTGTAACCTGGAAGCCCTCCTCCCGCAGCCGCCCAATGGGGTACGTGCTGCACGGCCCGCAGCAGATGTGGAGGAGGATGCGCTTCCCCTCGCCTACCCTTCTCTTTTCGACCTCCCTCGGCTTCGGCAGCAGCTCCACACTGTAGGGGAGCCGGATGGTGAAGGGCTCCTCGCTCACGAGCTGGGCCTTGCCTTGCGCAATGAGCTTCCGTGCTTTCTCAGCAGTGGTGGGGGAAAGCTGCCGGCCATTGGCATCGAGGACGACGACCGGTGCCATGCTAGGTTCTACTCCTCAATCTCTGACCACATTATATTCTGAATCTCATCCCATTGCAAATCACCCCCGTTTGGCAACACCCGCAAAGCCCCCCGTGTCGTTGACGAAGGTGGCTTGTTCTTATCGCTGCCGCTTTTGCCCCTTTGCAAAGCTAACCGCCAAATTGACAATCTGCCGCTCATGTGTACAATAATGCTTGCTATTCACTCATCAGGCCACGGACGACCCAAGGAGTTCCCCCGATGCCGCTCGGATATTCTGACGGCATCAGCCACGGCGAGGTGCTGTCTCGTATCACCAACGACAGGGACGGCGACATCGTGGAACAGGGCACCCAGGGGGAGCTCCTGGCGCGTAATGGCTTCTACGCCGAACTGTACGATAGCCAGTTTGAAACCGCACCAGTGATATGACCCGAGAGGAATTCGAGGCCCTCGTAGCCGAGGCATTAGCCGATTTACCGTCAGAGATTCTGGAGCGAATGGACAACGTGGCCGTAACCGTGGCCTATTGGCCCAGCCGCGCCCAACTCGCTCGTGCCGGAGTAAAGTCTCCTGACGCCCTCCTGGGACTCTACGAGGGGGTTCCGCTGACCAAGCGTGGTGCTGGGTACGGCATGGTCCCCCCAGACCGCATCACCCTCTTTCAAGGGCCGCTCGAGGCGACTTGCCGCACTTTGACTGCCATCCGGGAACAGGTGAGGCGCACAGTTATCCACGAAATCGGGCATCACTTTGGCATAGATGAGGACCGCATTCGGGAGCTGGGCTACTAATCAGATGCAGCGCACTTTCGAAGTGTGTTGCACCTTACTCACGAAGTCGCTGCCCTGGAAGTAGAAGCGCCAGGGAACGCTCCTGGCTATCTCATCGGCCTTGATGCCGATGCGCGAGCTGGCCCCGATTTCCTCCGGGGCCACCCTTCGCCCCCTCTCGATGAAGAGCACTTCACTGGTGCAAAGATCCACCCCGTTGAAGTCCCTTTTGATAGCCAGGGCCTGGCAGAGCTTGGCTGGTCCATTGACCAGCTCGCCATCGGGTTTGCCGGAGCGATGGCGGCGCATGATATCCAGGCCCTCCAGTGGCTGGAGGGCCCGGACCAGGACCGCGGCGGGGAAACCCTCTTCCTCGGTCACGACGTTGAGACAGTGATGCATGCCGTAGACGAAGTAGACGTAGGTGTGGCCAGGTGGGCCGTACATCACCTCGTTGCGTGGGGTGCGCCCTCGGGCCGCATGGCAGGCGGCATCGTCCTCGCCAATGTAGGCCTCCACCTCCACGATGAAGCCCGAGAGACGCTGGCCATCCATAACCCTCACCAGTCGTTGGCCCAGCAATTCCCGCGCCACCGTCAGGGTGCTTCGCCGGTAGAAATCCTGCCCCAGCCTGCCCATCAGTCCTCCAGGTATGCCAGGCCGTGCACGACCTCCTCTACCACTTGCTCAATGGTGAGGCGGTCGGTGTGGACCGTCCAATCGGCGATAGCATAGTAAGGCTGGCGGATCTCCTTGAACATGGCAATGCGCCGCACGGGATCTTCGCCCTTGAGAAGAGCGTCGGCTACCGAGCTGGTCCCCTCGGCCTGAGCTCGGCGCAGTCGCTCGTAGATGGTGGGAGGCTTGGCTTCCAGGCAGACCACGTGGCCGGCCTCGGCCATCAGATCGCGGTTCTCGTCGAACACGATGGCTCCGCCACCCGCCGCGATGACCACACCCTGTCGCGTACAGGCCTCCTCCAGGGCCTGGTATTCCAGTTCGTCGAAGGCTTCCCTACCATCTTCAGCGAAAATCTCCGGGATAGGCTTGCCGGCCATTTCGACGACCCGCTCATCGGTATCAATGAACTGCCGGCCCAGCCTATCCGCCAGCCGACGACCGACGCACGTTTTGCCTGTGGCCGCGAAGCCGATGAGAATGACGTTAGCTTTCATCAAAAGTGCCCCTTTCGTCGCTGGCCATAATTGTACCATACAGCTATCGTAGAGGCAACAAGCATCCGCCAGGGGCTCCGCTTCGCTCAAGCCCCTGGCTCAATCTACAAAGCCCCGCTGGGGCTGGATTTGACAGGCCGCAGGCCTTTGCATGTTGAGCCCGATGGCTTCAGCCTCGGGCGGGGCAGCGACTGAAAGTCAACCTTTGTTGTGTGGTAACTACTCAGCCTCTGTTGTCATTGCGAGCGTTTTTTGCGAAGCAATCCCCAACTTGCGAATTGGAGATTGCTTCGTCGGCAAAAACCGCCTCCTCGCAATGACAGCCTGAGTAGTTACGTTGTGTGAAACAATATAGGAGGGAGCAATGATCAAAGCGGCTTTCATCTGTTCGCCAGATTTGTGGCAGCAGGGCCACGGAGCAGGCCATCCCCTTAAACCGGAGCGGTTGCAGCGTACGCACGAGTTGCTGGCGGCTTACGGTGCTTTTGATAGCCCGGAGTCCACGCTGGTGCAGTCACGGCAGGCAACCCCTGAGGAGCTTGGCCTCTTCCACACCGAAGAGTACATCGAAGTAGTGCGCAGCCTGAGCCAGGGTGAGAGGAAGTTCAATCCCAGGCGCTACAACTTTGGCCCAGGAGACAATCCCGTCTTCCCTGGTATGTACGAGACAGAGGCCCTGAAGGTCGGATCCACTTTGGTAGCGGCGGAGTTAGTGTCATCAGGTCAGGTAGACGTGGCCTTTAGCTTCAGCGGGGGATTGCACCATGCCGGCCCGGCCTTTGCCTCGGGCTTCTGCGTCTTCAACGATGCTGCCGTGGCCATTCATTGGCTGCTGCCAAAGGGCCTGCGCGTGGCTTACGTTGACGTTGATGCCCACCATGGCGATGGAGTGCAAAACGCTTTCTACGAGACCGACCAGGTCCTCACCATCTCCCTCCACGAGACGGGCCTGTACCTGTTTCCTGGCACCGGGTTCGTCGAGGAGATGGGAAAAGGTGCGGGGCGCGGATATGCCGTGAATCTCCCCTTTGCACCCTACACCGACGATGAGACTTATCTTTGGGCTTTGGAGGAGATCGTGCCGCCCCTGGTGAGGCGCTTCCGGCCAGACATCGTGGTCAGCCAGTTGGGAGTGGACACCCACTACCGGGACCCGCTCACCCACCTTTGTCTGACCACCTCTGGTTACGTCGCCGCCGTGACAGCCATTAAAGAACTGGCCCCGCGCTGGCTGGCGTTGGGCGGCGGTGGATACGACGTAGATGTGGTAGCTCGGTCCTGGACTTTGGCCTACGGCGTCATGTCAGGCCAGGAGTTCCCTGATGACTTGCCCGCCGTCTACGCGGAGAAGTATGGCCAGGGCAGTCTACGCGACCACGAAAAGCCTCCCATCTCCGCTGAGCTTCGGGAGCGGGCCCGGCGCTACGCTGAGGACGGTGTGGCGGCGTTGAAGCGGGCGCTAGACATCTAGCCGGACCCGACCAGTTGAGCGAGATGACCCAAATCAACTCGTGAGCTTAGATCGAGGCTCAGGGGAGAGACGGACACCGCTCTGTCCTTCACCAAAGCGAAGATGTCCGAGTCTGGCTCCAGGGTATCGAAGTCTACTCTCACTTCGTAGTCAATGGTGCTGATCCCTGATGGGGTCGGGTGTTCGCTTTTGAGGGGATAGAAATATCTCTGCCGCGAGACCCTCGTCAGTCGCCAGGGGGTTTTCTCGGTCGCATCCATAGGCACATCTATCTTGAGGATGTCCACGTCTGGTGGTAGCTTGACCGAGAGGAGGAGTTGGGCAAAGACTCTGGTAAAGAAAGCCGCTGCCGTGAAGTCTATGTCGTGAGAAAGGCTGTAGTGATATTCCTTGGATGTCTCCAGGGAAATGGCTAAGCTAGGGATGCCGAAGGCCGCTGCCTCCAAGGCCGCCCCGACAGTTCCAGAGGTAGTAACGCCTGTGCCTGGGTTCTCGCCGTAGTTGATGCCGGAGATGGCCAGGCCTGGCTTCCTGGGAGCTACTTCCAGCAAGGCATACAATACCGCTTGGGCTGGTGTGCCCTCGATTGAGAAAGCATACACCCTTTGCCCCCCTACGGCGATACGTTCTTCTTGGACGGGCACGTTGTTAAAGGCAAACGTACCTCGGCCTGCTCCCGTCTGTTGGTGCCTGGGGGCCACCACCAGGATCTCTCCCAGGTCCTGCACGGCCTCCGCGGCAGCCGAAAGCCCCGGCGAATGAATCCCATCGTCGTTAGTGATCAGTATCAGAGGTCTGTTTTCTTTTGACACAGAGGTTTCTTCCCCTCGCCTGATTAGACAAGATGATAGCGCCCAGTGGCGGTTTTGTCCACTGACCGAGCCCTGCTTAGCAAGCAAAAAGAGGGAGTCCCGAAGGACCCCCTCTTTTTTCCTGGCAACGACCTACTCTCCCAGGGGCCCGCGCCCCAAGTACCATCGGCGCTGGAGGGCTTAACTTCCTGGTTCGGGATGGAGCAGGGTGTTTCCCCTCCGCTAGAGTCACCAGGAAAACTTAGCACCCTAAAAACTGAACAGAATGTTTGGGCTGACTCGACGCCGTGTCACGTGTAGAATTAAGCCCTCGACCGTTAGTACCGCTTGGCTGAGCACATTGCTGCGCTTACACCTGCGGCCTATCAAACCGGTAGTCTCCCGGCGGTCTTACCCGGTTCGCCCGGTGGGTGACCTCATCTTGGGGCGAGTTTCCCACTTAGATGCTTTCAGCGGTTATCTCTGCCAGACATGGCTACCCAGCGATGCCCCTGGCGGGACAACTGGCACACCAGCGGTCTGTCCACTCCGGTCCTCTCGTACTAAGAGCAGCTCCCCTCAAGTCACCTACGCCCACAGCGGATAGAGACCGACCTGTCTCACGACGGTCTGAACCCAGCTCACGTACCGCTTTAATGGGCGAACAGCCCAACCCTTGGGACCTTGTCCAGCCCCAGGATGCGATGAGCCGACATCGAGGTGCCGAGCGAGGTCGTCGATGTGAACTCTTGGACCTCACCAGCCTGTTATCCCCGGGGTAGCTTTTATCCGTTAAGCCACGGCCCTTCCACCCGGAACCGTGGGATCACTAAGCCCGACTTTCGTCTCTGCTCGACTTGTAGGTCTCGCAGTCAAGCTCCCTTCTGCCTTTACACTCAACGGCTGGTTTCCATTCAGCCTGAGGGAACCTTTGGGCGCCTCCGTTACCTTTTAGGAGGCGACCGCCCCAGTCAAACTGCCCACCTGGCACTGTCCCCCTGCCGGATTACGGCCAGGGGTTAGGGTCAAGACTTAACCAGGGTGGTATTTCACCGGCGGCTCCACCGAGGCTAGCGCCCCAGCTTCTCAGCCTCCCACCTATCCTACACAAGCTAAGCCCTAACTCAATACCAAGTTACAGTAAAGCTCCACGGGGTCTTTTTGTCCAGCTGCGGGTAAGGCGTATCTTCACGCCTACTTCAATTTCGCCGGGTCCCTCGTTGAGACAGTGCCCCACTCGTTACGCCATTCGTGCAGGTCGGAACTTACCCGACAAGGAATTTCGCTCAGGTCTGTTACTTACTGACCAGGGTCTCTCCCCTGGCGGACTGGTCATTTCTGCCAGCCTCCCTCTGTCGCCAGAGGGCTCGGACTATATCTTCACCGCTCTCGCGGTATCCGGCGTGTAGTCTCTGGGGATTCCAGGCAGGCGGCCTGGTCTTTCCTGCTGATTGTCTGCACTGGTCAGATTGTCACCGCCAGGGTGTTCCTAGCAGGTACTGCCAGATACCCCAGACTTCCCAGCATATAGCCGGATTTTACTAAGGCTCGCGCTAGAACCTTAGGACCGTTCACTACGTTACACTGACCGACAGGCTTACGCCTCGTCTGTGTGGCTCATGCCCTGGCATAAGCCCTCTGTGTCGCCACAGAGATCGGACCATCTCATCATCTCGCTGAATCGGCGGCTTCCTTGCTACTCAGCGGATGCCTGGCGTATGGTCTCTGGGGATTCTCCCTGGGCGAAACGGCTCAGTATCTCTTCATCAGAATATTTGCGCCGCCCCACCCCTCCATCGTTCATCTCGGCTCTGATCCGGAGTATTTCACGTACTCCATCTTCCGTCAGATGTCGCCCCTCTTGCATCAGCTTGGCGATTTTCTTGAACTTCGCAAAATCGCGCTTCTTCTTCGCTGACAGGAAGCGAAACCGCTCAAAGAACGGAATCACATTTTCACAGATGGCGTTTAGATTATTGACTTCGTAGTACCAGACTCCGTCCCCTCTCCCTCGCAACGTCCCACATTGCAGATGTCGTTTGAACAGCGCCAAGATGACGCGATCTTTTTGCGAAACGTTAAAACAGAGAGAGATTTTCCATGGAATCCGGTAGTCTTTGCGTTGCCGGAAGGAAACATTAAAGCTTCCTTCGCCATCTGCAAACCCTGCCAGATAATAGCCGATGTGAGGCGGAATGCTCTTAACATTCAGAGCCATGTAACACCTCCTTTGGAGGTCTCCTATGGGAGACTTTCCTGCTGATTGCCCGCACCTCACGGATTGTCACTGCTCCCCACTGGAACGAGTACCGGAGGATACACCGGGTTTTCCAGCATATAGCCAGGTTTATTAACGTAACTACAGCAGTCCACTCTATAGTTACGGCCGCCGTTCACCGGGGCTTCAGTTCTGAGCTTCGCTTGCGCTGACCCATCCCTTTAACCTTCCGGCACTGGGCAGGCGTCAGCCCCTATACTTCAGCTTACGCTTTAGCAGAGACCTGTGGTTTTGTTAACCAGTCGGCAGGGCCACTTCTCTGCGACCCCCCAAGGCTCCACAAGTTCTTGCTTCACCCTAGAGGGCACTCCTTCTCCCGAAGTTACGGAGTTAATTTGCCTAGTTCCTTAACGAGGGTTCTCCCGATCGCCTTGGTATACTCTACCCACCTACCTGTGTCGGTTTGCGGTACGGGCACCCGAGAATCAACGCTTAGAGGCTTTTCTTGACAGTTTGGCTCAACCACTTCTGGCTCAAGGCACCGCCATCACTCCTCAGGATCAGGCCCCGGATTTACCTGGAGCCGTCATCTCCCTACGAGCTTAGCACCTGAATCCAATAACAGGCTGGTCTACCCTTCTGCGTCCCCCCTTCGCTCCTCCCAGGTGGTACAGGAATATTAACCTGTTGTCCATCGCCTACGCCTCTCGGCCTCGGCTTAGGCCCGACTAACCCGACGCGGATTAACCTTCCGTCGGAACCCTTAGGTTTACGGCGAACTTGTTTCTCACATGTTTCTCGCTACTCATGCCGGCATTCTCACTTCTGCACGCTCCACTGCTCCTCGCGGTACAGCTTCCACGCCTGCAGAACGCTCCCCTACCGAAGTCAGGCCATCAGGGATCGGTGTATCAGGGATCAGGGAGCCAAAGCTCAACCCGATTTCCTGATGCTTGATTCCCTGTATCCTGACCCCCCGCGGCTTCGGTGCTAGGCTTGAGCCCCGTTACATTTTCGGCGCAGGATCACTTGACCAGTGAGCTATTACGCACTCTTTGAAGGATGGCTGCTTCTAGGCCAACCTCCTGGCTGTCTCAGTAATCCCACATCCTTTCCCACTTAGCCTAGACTTGGGGACCTTAGCCGACGGTCTGGGTTCTTTCCCTCTCGACGATGAAACTCATCTCCCACCGTCCGACTCCCAAGCTTGTAATGACGGCATTCGGAGTTTGGTTCGGTTTGGTAAGCTATACGCCCCCTAGCCGATCCAGTGCTCTACCTCCGCCACTCAACGCTTGAGGCTAGCCCTAAAGCTATTTCGGGGAGAACAAGCTATCTCCAAGTTCGATTGGCATATCACCGCTACCCACAGCTCATCCCACCCTTTTGCAACAGAGAAAGGTTCGGGCCTCCACGAAGCTTTACCTTCGCTTCACCCTGGCCATGGGTAGATCACCTGGTTTCGTGTCTAATCCCTGCGACTCAGCGCCCTATTCAGACTCGCTTTCGCTACGGCTCCGGGTGTCACTCCCTTAACCTGGCCACAAAGATTAACTCGCCGGCTCATTCTCCAAAAGGCACGCCGTCAGGCATTCCGGGGAGCGCTGAGCGCTACAACCCGGCATAGCCCTCCGACCGCTTGTAGGCATACGGTTTCAGGTTCTATTTCACTCCCCTAACAGGGGTTCTTTTCACCTTTCCCTCACGGTACTTGTTCACTATCGGTCACCAGGAGTGTTTAGCCTTGGGAGGTGGGCCTCCCTGCTTCCCACAGGATTAGCGTGCCCCGTGGTACTCAAGGTCAACGGCGGGAGTCTGGACCCCTTTCGTCTACGGGGGTATCACCCTCTATGCCCCACCTTTCCAGCGTGGTTCGACTAGAGGCCAGATTGGTAACTCCCTGGGGTCTCTGCAGCAACCCCGGCCGTGCCTTACAACCCCCGCCTCACTTCACAGAGCTGCAGCCCTCCATGAGGCAGGTTTGGGCTCTTCCCCGTTCGCTCGCCACTACTAGGGGAATCTCTTTTGATTTCTCTTCCTGAAGGTACTGAGATGTTTCAGTTCCCTTCGTTCCCCCCGTCTGGCCTATGTGTTCAGCCAGCGGTGCCTGGGCATTCCCCCAGGCGGGTTTCCCCATTCGGGTATCCCCGGATATAGCGCCTGCACACGGCTCCCCGGGGCTTATCGCAGTGTACCACGCCCTTCTTCGGCTCCTGGCGCCAAGGCATCCACCGTACGCCCTTAGTAGCTTAATTCATGTGATACGGCAGAATCGAAGTCCTCACATTCTGTTCAGTTTTTAAGGTGCTAAGTGGCTTCATAACCACCCCAGTCTTTGGCGACTGGCCTCTGACACCTAGCCTTCTAGTTGGCACAAGCCAATCGCCAATCCCTGACACAAAAACAGCCCGGCATACCCTGCCAGGCTGTAAGAAACCTCGCCGATATAGCCATCAACAGAATCTATTCAGTTCCAGCTCCGAATCTAGACTCATAACACCTTTCTTACCTTTACTGCTAAAGTATACCACAGCTTCCGTATTTTGTCAAACGCCACCCTAAAAGGTGGAGATGAGGGGATTTGAACCCCTGACCTCCTCCGTGCAAGGGAGGCGCTCTCCCCGCTGAGCTACATCCCCA
>Ga0194125_10002331_pt1 | contig 31517 bp, 31 predicted proteins | sample TA2KigC250mmetaG_FD_148626 | JGI IMG/M metagenome (GOLD analysis project Ga0194125, IMG submission 148626) | Freshwater microbial communities from Lake Tanganyika, Tanzania - TA2015034 Kigoma Deep Cast 250m | ecosystem: Environmental > Aquatic > Freshwater > Lake | place: Tanzania: Lake...
AAATGGCAATCCGAAGACGGCGGTAGGTTCCATTTAAAATCAAATTTTAATATGATTGTAGAAGTTAGTGAAGATGAGAACATTGTTGTTCCGGATTCGTTTATTTGGATTACATTATATCAAATAAAACAATTACTAAAACATGAAAACTTTGTTAGTCCTCATATAAGAGGAATAATCTCTGTACTGTAGATTTCTATTGCAAAAAACTAGATTTGGAATAATTGGATGTTCTAAAATCGCCACTAGATCAACCATTCCTGCTATTCTTAATTCGGATTGTACTCAACTAGAAATGATTGGTAGCAGATCATTAGAAACAGCAAAAAATTTCACAAAAATCTTCGGCTGTAAAAAATTTGGTTCATATGATGATGTTTTAAATGATAACAACATAGATGCTGTTTACATTTCTTTACCAATTGCATTACACGAAGAATGGACAATAAAAGCGGCAAAAGCTGGCAAACACGTATTGTGTGAAAAATCATCAACTCTTTCATTTGAATCTGCAAAAAGAATGGTTGATGCAGCAAAACAAAACAGTGTAAGATTAATGGAGGGATTTATGTTTAGATTTCATCCACAACATAAGAAAGTTTTGGAATTAATACAAAATAATGTAATAGGAAAATTATTTGCTTTTGATGGCATGTATGGTTTTCCACCAGTACCAAAAAATGATATCCGCTATAATGCTGAGCTAGGTGGAGGAGTTTTGAATGAAACAGGATGTTATCCAATATATGCAAGCAGAATGATTTTTGGCGAAGAACCAATCAGTGTTATATGTAATCTCTATAATGATGAGACAACAAATGTTGATACTAAAGGACATGCGTATCTCTTATACAATAACAAAAAAGCAGCCTTTGTTTCATTTGGATTTAAAAATTATTACCAAGCAAATTATAAAATCTGGGGATCAAATGGAATTATCGAACTTGATCGTGCGTATGCAGTACCACCAAACTTGTCAACTACTGTACACGTAAAAACAGAAGATTCTACTAAAGAAATAACAATTGATGCAATTGATCATTTCACTCAAATGATAGATTCATTTTGTAATGAACTTAAAAATAAGAAAAATAACACTTTCGAAAATGATCTTTTAAATCAAGCACTAGTTATGGAATCTCTTAGAAAATCTAATAGAGAAAAAAGGATCATTCACTTATCTGAGATTAGCACCATTAAAATGTAAAGTTACAATCACGTTTCATATGAAAATAGCGCTTGTTTGTCCAGCCTCATTACCAGCTACTCAATTTGGTGGGATATTACATCTCACTGTAAATATGGCAAAAGGGTTTTCTAAAAACGGTCATGATGTTACAATATTTACTACTGACTTGACTGCTGCCAGAAATTTAAAAACATTTGACAAAAAACTACCTAGATGTGAAACAATTAACGGATTTAAAATAAACCGAAGTCATTGCTGGTTCTCAGTTTATTTATTTTATATTAATCCTAGCATGTATTGGCAGCTGCTCAAGTATAAACCAGACATAATCCACTCAGTAGGGATAAGAAGTTTTCAATCATTAATTGCTGCTATAATTGCAAAGAAGAAAAAGATATCTCTAGTATTATCAGATCAGGGGGGGATATCTTACTCTGAGACAAAAGAAGGCAACGCCATCAAAAGAATTTTGTACAAATTACAAACACCATTTATAAAATTCATCATGCATCAAGCTTCAAGAATTGTCGTTGGCAATGAATATGAAAAAGAAATATTTTCAAAATTTAACATAGATTCAAAAATCACAATAGTACGAAATGGTATAGATTTAGATGAGCTAAAAATCAAAACTGAAAATTTCAAACAAAAATTCAATTTAAATGGACGATATATTTTATTTGTAGGAAGATTTGCAAAAAACAAAGGACTAGATATTTTACTAAATGCAGTGAATTTAATCAAAAATGATCCGAAAATATCTGACACCAAATTAGTGATAATGGGTATTGATGATGGTTTTGAGATAGAAATGATAAAACTTATCGAGAAATTTAATTTGGAGAATAAAGTTATGATAATTAAAAAACCTAAAAGGGAAGATGTTGTTGCTGCATACAAAGATTGCGAGTTTATTGTTTTACCATCTAGGTGGGAGCTTTCTCCATTAGTACCATTAGAAGCTTTTGCATTTAAAAAACCAGCAATTGGAATAAAGGCATATGGAACTCCCTATACAATAAGGGACGGAGAAAACGGCATTCTAGTTGAATTAGAAAATTATAAGAAATTTGGAGACGCTATTTTAGATCTATTAAATGATGAAAAAAAACGCCTAAAATATGGTCTTGCAGGTTACGAATTAGTAACCAATACATGTAATTCAGAAGATATGGCAAAAAACATATTAAAAATTTATGAAGATATTTCTTAACTAATTTTTGGCACTTCTTATAATACAATCAATGACTTGTTTTTGTTTAGAACGTGATATGGTAGGATAAAGAGGTAATGCTAAAATCTCTCCATATGCTTTTTTGGTATTTGGATAATCTTTCGAACTCCTTACAAATTTTTTATAAGCAGTGTATTCATGAATTGGTGTCCAATACAAAGTTGTTCTAATGCCATCTTTTCTTAATAAATTGTAAAGTTTATTTCGTGATATTCCAAAACTCTTAGTTACTCTTATCGTATACAGATGATAAGAATGTGATCTGTCGTTAACTATAGCCGGAGCAATGATACCTTTCACTTTTGCCAAATTTGTTGTATAATATGCTGCGGCGTTTTTTCTAAACATGTTAATCTTGTTGATTCTACGAAGTTGTGAAATTCCAAGTGCTGATCTTATTTCATCCAATCTATAATTATAACCTGCTTCTTTAACATCAAACAACCATGGATACTTTGATAAGTATCTTTTTGCTAAAGATTTTGTCATTCCATGACTACGAAGTTGTCGTATCTTCTCAGCTATCTTTGATGAATTAGTAATAACCATTCCGCCCTCCGCCGTAGTCATATTCTTAGTAGGATAGAAACTAAAACAACCCATAGCACCAAAATTACCTACATGTTTTCTTTTGTAAAATGTACCAATTGCGTGTGCACAATCCTCAATTATAGACAGGTTATTTGATTTTGCAACATCTAGTATTTCCATAATCTTACAAACCTCCCCATAGATGTGAATGGGTATGATAGCCTTGGTTTTTCTTGTAATTTTTTGTTTTATTGATTTTACTGATATAGAGAATCCATCGTTTTCAATATCAGCTAAAACTGGTGTTGCACCTGTTGCTATAACTGCATTTGCATCAGCTATAAAAGACAAATCGGGAATTATGACCTCGTCTCCTTTTTCTATGCCTAGTGACTTTAGAGATAGATGTAATGCAGCTGTACAATTAGAGACCGCAATGGCGTGTTTTGATTTTGTATATTTTGCAAACATTGACTCAAATTTGTCAAGATTAGGTCCAAGTGTTAGCATAGTCTGGTTTAGACTTTTTAAAACGGCTTTTTTATCATCATTAGAGATCCATGGTTCATAAGCTGGAACTTTTATTGACTGATCAAACGAATCCTTTTTTTTCAACTCTCATATACCTGCTTTTTTAATAATTGAAACGATTCTTCTAATGACATGAATTTAAATCCTGTTTTATTTTCCATTTTAGTTGAATCTAGACATTTGTTGTAACCAGTAGTTACTTTTCTTCCTAGATCTCCACTTTTTACTGGCAAAATTAAACTTACGTCTAAATTCAAAGCTCTAGCCAGTTTTACACTAAAATCATATCTGCTTATTTTGATTCTAGGAGATGCATGGAAAATTCCTGAATAATTTCCTTTAATCAAATGCAGAATTGAATTTGCAAAATCATCAGCTATAATAGGTGAACTATACTCGTTTGTAATTATTTGGACTTTTTCGTTATTTTGAATTTTATTGATCAACCACATACCAAAATTTTCAGGTTTCATAGAACTTGATGGTAAATTTTGGAGTGACTTGAGCAACCATCCATACAGAACACTGATACGAACTACAACATTTTTAGAATATTTCAAAACTATCTTTTCACCACTCAGTTTAGTATATCCATAATAGTTGATAGGATTTGGAGAATCATCTTCTGTGTAGGGTTCTTCTTTTGTTCCATCAAAAACAGAGTCAGATGATAGATGAATTAACTTTGAACCTATTAAATTTGATATTTCTGCTAGATATTCAACAAAATCTACATTAATCCGTTTTGCTTCTTTTTTATGATTTTCGCAATAATCAACATTGTTTATTGCACAGGTATTAACTACTATGTCTGGCCGCTTATTGATTAAAATCTCTTTTACTTTATTATAATTTAGAATGTCTAGTCTAATTTCTTCTACATCTATCTTAGGATTTCGTAGGTTGTAGCTTCCGAATACTTCAAAGTTATTTTTTGCAAGTAACGCAAATTTGGAACCTGTTAGGCTACCTATACCAAAAATAAATAATTTTTTCATATTATAAGTAACAAAACTTTTAGAATAATAACCTGAGTATTAACCTATTCTTAAAAAAAATTCAACACTGAAATTCTACTAAAAGATTATAAACAAATCAAATATTGTGGTTCGCATGGGAAAAATGGAATTTATGACAACATCAAAACTATTACCAGATAAATTATTTAATTATATCTTGGACTTTGAATATTATCCAAATTATTTTCCTCGACAGATAAAAGATGTTAAGATCATTAAACAAGACGATAATGAGATCATTACTACAGAAAAAATTGCTTTTTCTACAATAATAAAAAACATTATAGAACAAAAATCATTACATAAAAAAATTTCAGATGATATATTAGTTACAGAAATAATTGAAGGTCCTGCAAAAGGAAGTACTATAACTATTATATGTAAGAAAATTGAGTCAGGTTCTGAAATAAATTTTGTTACAGATTTGAATTTATCATTAAAAGCAAAATTTCTTGAACCTCTGATCAGAAAATTCTATAAAAGATACTTGACCTCACTAATTTTTAAAATTAATAACAGATGGATGGAAACACCGAACTAAATGAATTACAAAAAATCAAATATTGTTAATTGGGAAAAGGTTTTTTCTTACTCTAACACATTTCAAAATAACACACCTTGTAAATGGGCTTTTATTGAAGAGTTTCTTGAAAGAGATTTTTATGAACAATTGTATGAAACGTATCCAAAATATGATAATGGTTGGAGTTATACTAGTACTGAAGATAAAAACGCATATAGAAAATTATGGAGTAATAGAAAAGCTAATGAAATAGACGATGATATAAGAGACCCTAAATATAGCGAAGCATGGAATAAATTTCATCATTATCTGTATACCGATGATTTTATACAACACATGAGAAAATTTTCTGGTGTTAAAGTTGATAAACCTAAACACTTTACATTTATGCTTCTAAAAAGAGGTGGTTATCAATTACCTCATATTCACAACGTAGGACCTACTACATTAATTATGATGATTTATTTTTCAAAAGGCTGGCAAAAAGGTGATCCTGGTGGAACATATGTTACACCAGAAGAAGATGAATCAAAAATGATCTTTGAACCATATAACCTTGACAATAGTATGATGATTTTTCATGATGGTCCATATGCAGGTCACGGTGTAAGGTATATAGAAAAAAATGTAGAAAGAAGAGCAGTCCAAATTTATCTGGAGGAATATTCTACCAAAACGGGATGGAGTGGTGATCCTGTAAAACGTGAATTAAAAGAAATCTGAGAAACTAACTAATTCATTATATCTATGGTAATACACTAGATAATCTATAATTGGCTTTTCGTATTAGAAAGAGAGATTGTGCTGAAGTGCCTAACACATATGCAACAGAAACTCCAATCACTCCAAACATATTTCCAAGGACGAAAATAAGAGATAATTGTGTTACAGCTTGAAAACCATACGCTATCAAAACAACTCTGCTATTCTCATTACCAAGAAATTTAGAGATGCAGATTAGGTTTATTGTTCCAGGAATTACATTTAAACTTAAAATCTGAATTATTTGAACCGCCTCTAAATATTTTGGGAAAAAATTAGTTATTATAAAAGGTGATAAAAAGAATGCAAGAATTGTAGTACAAACTGCTACTATAATTGTGAGTTTTTTTAATTTAATTTTTGGTTTTCCGGAAGCATCATATGGTAGAATATATTGAAAAATAATATGAGGTATAATCATAAAAACAGTATAAAATTGAATTGCCAAATAATAATTACCAAGAGAAGCAAATCCTAAAACAATACCGATGAGCACCTTATCCCCTGTTTTATAACTAGCTCCTAAAATTTGTAGAATGGAGCTATTTATGATGAAATCTTTGTAAGTTTTCAAAAATTTAAAATCGATTTTTGAATTTCTGAATCCCCGATATATTGTAATTGCAAATGGAAAGCTTGCTACTGATAATCCTATTGTAACTCCATCAAGGCCTATGCTATAATAACCTACTAGAGGAAGAATTGCTGATAGAATTTTGTGAAATAGGAAGTATTTTGAATAAGTCATAAACATTTTTCTCCCTAGAAATTCTGATATAGAAAGGGAAACTACTACATAACCAATAACCAAACTACTTACTCCAATATTAAAAAAAATAAGAAAAAGCACTACTGCAGAGATTAAACTAGAAACTATCGAAATAAAAAATGCAGTACCTTGTATCATTACTTGTTTTGCGCGATATACTCTTAACGTATTTTCAAATCCAAACAAACAAACAATAGACGTTATGCCAGCTATGGAAATGAAATAGCTAATATTTCCATAATCATCTGAACTTAACAAAGAAGCAAGATAAAACCAAAAAGATGCGGTTGTTACACTCCCTAATAGCTGAATTAATCCTAAGCTCGTTAAACTCATAGGCAACATTTTTTTTAATTTATTGAAAATATCTGTCATTTTATTAACAAAAATTTCTTAATACTAATACTGTTCTACTAACATTTTCTTTATTCCTAATATGGTACCACGTTGTCTTAAAGAACTTCGATCAGAAACAACATGTTTATACAAAGTGTATACAAAACCAGATTCTTCTAAAACATTCAATAACTTATCAAGATTCTGCTTTGTCACTTTTGCATTATATTCAAGTTTGATAACGTTTACGTTTGTCAAATCTGTGTTAGTAAGGAAAAATTCGCAACCCTTACAATCCATTTTTAATAATTCCACATTTTTAACATTAAATTCTTTTAACAATGTATTAATTGTGTATCCTTTTACTTCTGAAATAGTAAAATTCTTATGAACATTATAAACAAATGAAGCTGATTCTCCAACTTCTTTATTTTTGTCATGATAAAATTTTAGCATCTCATCTTTACCTATTGCGGCATTTATTGGAGTTATTCTTTTTGATAGTTCAGAGTTCAGTTTTAGATTACGAATCATGGCTTCATAAGATGCTTTCATTGGTTCAATAGCATAAACTATAGCTCCTTTTTTTGCAAAATAAAGTGCTGTATCTCCACATTCAGCACCTACATCAATAACAATTTTATCTTTGAAATTAATTTTTGAGTTTATATAATGTACATCGCTAACAAAAGTTTCACCAATAGTATTTCCCGGATTCATAGAATCCAAAAAAAATTTCAAACCGTCATACGTTTCCACTACTCTTTTGTTATGCATATTACTTATTCTAATTGACTTTTTTCTTAACATTTTAGTTTCATTGCTTGTAACTAAATCTGCTCCAAACTTAATTGCTACAAAAATTAACTCTAAAAGATTTTTTTCTTCTAAAGTTAAATTTCTTAATGAAAACTCAAACTCATTTTTGTCTATAATAATTTTTAAAACCCCATCAGTTTTTATCTGAAATGAACTTGCAAACGAAATTACTCCCAAGAAATAAAGCAACAAATTAAATTCGTGATTTTTGAATGAAATTATATAATTTTTCAATACTATGCGATAATTGCTTCCACTTAATATTGAAAGAATCAAGCCAATTTTGTTTTGCACTTGTCCAAGATACGGAAATATTGTATATAGTCGAGCTAAATTGTCATTTATCTGGAAAATTGATATCATCTGAATTCATCTGCTACTCGTCGTTATATGTTTATAATATATTTTTCAGAAGTTCTTGAATAATCTAGAATTAACTATATTTTCAAAAATTTTAACTCACTCATAAGAAGAATCAGTACCATTTTAAAACCACATCTTATTGAAAATTATGGAATTAGTCAAGGATCATACTAATCTATGAATTTATATCAATTATTTTAGTGTAAAAACTCATGAAAGATAAAATAATTTTCTGGATAGATGCTGATTTAATTGACTTTTGCTTAGCATATTATATACAAAATTCATACAATGCAGAATATTATGCAATTGTGGATGTAACAAATAAACAAAAAAAATTTTTTGTGAAACAACAACTAGTAAAATTCCACAAAGTTTGGTTTGTAAATGATCATGTAAAGATAAATAATCAAAACGTTGATCTTTCATATCTTTCTTCTTTCGAAGAAAAATATCGAATTAATTTATGGACGTTGGCTATTAACGAACGACTTTTTTATAGATTTAACAAATTTCATAAGTTTAGTACTAACCAAATTCTATCAATTCTAGAACAAGAATGTAAATTATTTGAAAAAGTAATTTTAGAAATAAAACCAAATTTCTTAATATCACATGAATCATTTTTTCACAGAGATGAGATCTTCCAACAGTTATGTAAAGTGTTTAATGTTAAAAAATTAATTTATTATCATCTAAAATTTATTTATAAATGCATGATATCAGAAGAGGTAAACAAGCCAGATTTTATAGAAAACCTAAACCTCATAAAAGGTACCAATCGAAATTTTGAAGATTTACAAAGTTATTTAAAAACGAAAAGTGTGTTTGCTCATCATCAAAATTATAAAAATAAGAAGTTTGGAAACTATAAATTGTTAAGGTTAAAAGCAGCTGCAAAGGTTCTTTCTAGCAGAGAAGATAATACCCACTATGCCTATTATGGTAGAACTCATATAAAATTAATTTCACATGAAATAAAATATTTAGTTAAAAGACGTATTAGGAAATATTTCATAGACAAAAATTTTGTAAAAAAAATTAATAACAATACTCCGTTTGTTTATTACCCATTACAAATGGATGAAGAAAGAAATAGCTTAATTGGTGCTCCTTTCTATACAAATCAAACTGAGTTATTAAGACATATTGCTAAATCATTGCCTATAGGTTACAAATTATATGTTAAAGAACACCCAAGTCAGGCCTTACGTGATTGGCGTAGTATCTCTGAATATAAAGAAATTAGAGATATTCCAAATGTAACTCTTATTCACCCACAAATACCTGCTGAAGAACTTTACAAAAAATGTTCATTAGTAATAGCTGTTGGGGGAGCATCGGGCTTTGAAGCTGCTATTTATCAGAAGCCATCAATAATTTTTTCAGATTTTGGATATTCTATGTTGCCATCTGTTGAAGAAGTGAAATCAATAGTTGATCTACCACAAATCATTCGGAAAAGTTTACAAAAAAAACTGGATCCTTCAGATTTAGATCGCTATTTAATATTTTTAGAAAATAACTCATTTGATTTTGATCTAGTAGGTTTTTTCCTAAAATACCAAAATTCCTTTTATTTAGGAGGAAATTTGCTTGATAATGAAATCTCAACATCAAAAATGGAAATTTTTCTGGACAACAATAAATTGGAACTTGAAAAATTTGCATTAGAATACATCAAAAAAATTACACAACATCACCAATTATAAAATATCATTATACAATAATACAAACATGAGAATTGATTTAAGACAAAATAATTTATTAATCTTTAAATATCCATCAAAAGAGGCTTCAATCATGAAAACAAATTTTAAAAAAATAAAATCACAAAACAATAAACAAAATTTAAATCCAGATAAACAAGAATTGCAAGAAAAGGAACTCTCGCAAGAAGAGTTTGAAGAATTCGTATCTAGAACAGGGGCACGAGGATCTTTTATGATATATAGATCAAAGAAAAAAGATGATGAATTAGGCATAGATGCTTTATAACTCAAAACAACCTTTCTTTTTCCAAGAAACGATTAGAATTAATTATTTACGAATTATTAGTTTTTAACTATGAAAAAAAAAGACACTGTAACAGCGGAAGAAAGTAAGTATTCATATCAATCGCTGTTAGAAAACACAATTAAGAAAATTCACTATAATTCGTATAATGAATGGGTACAAAATTTTGCATTAAATTTACATGACATATGGAAAGAACCTTCAGCTAAACAATTAGATCCTACAAATAATTTCTCACATGTAAATGAGAATCGGTCAGCAATAGTGATTGGACGTGGACCCTCTTTAAAAAAACATAAACATCTAGAGTTACTTGCACAAAGTAACTACAATGGGTCAATCGTATGTACTGATGGCGTATTAATAAATGCGTTAAATAACGGTGTTACTCCTGAAAAATTTAAAAATTTTTATGTAGTAACTATTCATCCCTACTCAGATATAGAAAAATATTATGACAATCCAATTGTTGACAAATTTGGTTCTAAAATAAAAGGAATTTTTTCAACCATTGTTGCTCCAACAACAGTAAGACGAGCAAGACAAGCAGGGATCAAAATACATTGGATACATTCATTATTTGATTATGAAGAAGGAAAAAAATCCTTTAATCAAATTTCAGCTCTTATGGTACGAGCCAAAAATCAAACTAATGGTTTACCCGCTATACAAACAGGAGGTAATGTTGGTACATCCGCATGGTTTGTTTCATGGCAAATTTTAAAATGTTCTACTATAGCACTTATCGGAATTAACCATGGTTGGGAAGAAGAAGATACTAAACAAATGCTACTTGCACATGGTGGAAAAGGAGAAATTAAAAACACAGATTCTTCATATCAAAAATTATTTAAAAAAATTTACAATCCTGAATTCAAATGCTATTGTATTTTGGATCCATTATTTCAATTCTACAGCACTGCCTTGAAAGAGTTCATCTCACGTTCTCCTTCTTGGTTAACTACAATTAACGCAACTGAAGGTGGCTCAATCTTTGGAGAAAGGATACAGTGCATGATTTTTGAAAATTTTTTAAAAATTTACAATTCGTAGATAAACGAATCAAAATTTTTTGGTGTTAGTTTAAATATCTTCATTATAAAATTAAAAACTAACATGAGAACATTATTCGTTGTACCAGAAATCAGGTTGGACAGTAAACCTACTACATTCCCATTTTGGGCTGGTATTTTAGCAGCTATAGTAGAAAAAAAAAACGGCCAAGTAGGAATTCTAGATTTAAATGCGTTAAGAATGAATTTTGATGGTAGACAAGTTCCTTTAAAGACAATAATAGAAGAAATTTCATCTGAAAAATGGGATCTAGTAGGAATAGGTGGTTTAACTTCAACTTACGGACGTATTAAGGAACTAGCACCATTTATTAGAAAATATTGTCCAGATTCAATATTCATCGGAGGTGGTGGATGGAGCACCTATAATCCAGATGAAATTCTTAAACTTGTTCCACAGTTAGATATGATTTGTATTGGAGAAGGCGAAACTACTTTTTCAGAACTTTATGATGAAATTAATAACGGTAGCAGGGATTTTGAAAAAGTAAATGGATTATGTATCAGGAATAAAGATGGTATAAAATTCACAGGCCCACGTTCCTTAATATCTGATTTAGACTCTGTCCCATATCCCGCATATGATCTTTTAGAAACCTACATTTACTTCAAATATTCGAGCGCTCTTATATATTCAAAAGAATCTATAAACTCAAAAAGACGGGCTTCAGCAGTATGGGAACGTGGATGCCCAAGAGGATGCACTTTTTGTTCACACAACGGCATGTCACGTATAGACTTACAAAATATATACGGTAGTGGGGATAGACGGAAAGGCGAAGTACTTGTCAGACTATCAGATAAAAAAAATGATACTTTCCAATTACCAGCTAGATGGCCATCACCAAAGTATGCTGTAAATAATGTAAAATTATTGAAAGAAAAATTCAATATTGATTTCGTTACAATCGTAGATGAAAACATGACAAGTAATAGAAAATGGACAGAAGAATTTTGTAAAATGTACATAAATGAAGGTCTTAACGAAACTGTAAAATGGGGAACATTAGGTGATGCACCTAGCGTTGCAACTCAACCACACTTAGTTTCTATTATGAAAGATGCAGGCTGTACGTACATATCATTTGGATTTGAATCAGCTTCAGATAAAGTGTTAAATGAAGACATTAAAAAAGGACAAACTAGATTACATTTACAACAAACTATAGATACTATTAAAAAAGTAAAACTACAACCTATTTCTACTTTCATGATTGGAAATCCGCATGAAAACATCGACGATTTAATGGAAACATTAGATTTTTGGATCCAGAATAATGCAGAAATAGACCCATTCATATGCACGCCATATGTAGGCAGTCCTATCTATTATGAATATAAGGACTATATTTTACAACAGTATGATGAAAGATTAAGATTAGTTGTTGAAGGAAAAATACAAGTAGAACAAGAAATTCTCCAGAAATGGAAATTAGATGCGTTAGATAAATTTATGACTGAGTGTGGTGATGCTTTTCAATATACAGCTACGGTGAGTCAATATTTTACGATACCAGAATTATATGCCATAAAACAATTCATGTATACACATGATACTAGAAGATTATTACAAATGGCTCATCACAGATATGAACAAACTGGTTTAAAACAATGGAAACACAGTTCAAAATGGATTAAGTATTGTGATATCTGTAAAGCAAATAAAGAATTTAATCCATCGATTGAATTATCTAATAATTGAAACTAATTTAAGCTGCTATCACGATTACCATAAAGCCAACAATATAATTATTGTATAAGCAAAATAGACGCTAATTAATTGATATTATAGTTATCGAAATACATCTGATAATTTATAATTGGTTTTTCGTATTAGAAACAAAGCCTCTGCAGAAGTGCCTAATACATATGCAATAGAGACTCCAATCACTCCAAATATGTTTCCAAGGACGAAAATAAGAGATAATTGTGTCACAGCTTGAAAACCATATGCTATTAAAACAACTCTACTATTCTTGTTACCAAGAAATTTAGAGATGCAGATTAAGTTTATTGTTCCAGGAATCACATTTAGGCTTAAAATCTGAATTATTTGAACTGCATCTGAATATTTTGGAAAGAAATGAGTTATGATAAAAGGTGACAAAAAGAATGCAATAATTGTAGTAACAATTCTGATGTATTTTGCGAAAGGATGGAAAAAGGGTGATCCTGGTGGAACTTACATTTGTGAGAATGAAGATGAATCATCAATTATTTTCGAACCTGATGATCTTGATAACAGCATGATTTGGTTCACAGAAACACCAATCTCATGGCATGGAAGCAGATACATAACAAAAGATGTAATTCGTCCTTCAATACAATTCAGCTTACGATAAATACTATTTTCTAGTGTGAGTATAACACATTTCATAACAAGGAAACAATCTTCAAAAATTAATGATTGATTCTATGAGATGAATTAATTATAAGAACTTAATATATATGAAAATAAAGACAACTACTTGACATGAACAAAAAAATTACATTTCTCACAGAAAAGATAATTGACAAGAATCTCTTACTAAAAATACTAAGAAATTATTCTAAAAATATTACCAAACATGACGACAAACTAATCCTTGACGAAATAATCTACGTGCTTGAAAATAACAAGTTAATGCTTTCACCTCAAGAAATTCAATTCTTAAATTCAAATCCGCAAGACTTATGGGCAGATTATCTTGTTTTTAGGTATAAATTCAATAATTTTCCTAAACAGAGAATCGTAGCAGATTTTCCAATTTATGTTTTAGTAGAACCTGTTTCTGCTTGTAATCTTAGATGTATAATGTGTTTTCAAATTGATGAAACTTTTTCTAATAATAAAAATTTCATGGGAAAAATGGATATCTCTCTCTTTAAAAAAATAATTGATGAATGTCAAGAAGGGGGTACAAAAGCAATAACATTAGCATCTAGAGGTGAACCCACATTGCATCCTCAATTAGGAGATATGCTAGAATACTGTTCAGGAAAATTTCTTGAATTAAAGTTAAACACCAATGGTACTAGGTTAGATGAAAAGTTAATTCATCAGATCTTGAGGAGCGGAGTAACTGATATGGTTTTTTCAGTTGATTCGTATACCAAGCAGGAATACGAATCAATTAGAGTAAAAGGAATTTTTGATCAAGTATTAAATAATATTAAAAAATTTAAAGAAATTAAAGAAAAATTTTACCCAAATTCTAAATGTGCCACTAGGATAAGTGGGGTTAAAGTAAACAAAAGTCAGGATCCAAAAGCATTCAAAGAATTTTGGGAAAAATATGTTGATCATGTTGTAATGGTAGAAATGGAAAACCGCTGGGATACTTATCATAATCCTCCAGAAATCGCTGGAACAAATCCATGTGATTATCTGTGGGAAAGAATGTACATTTGGTATGATGGTATTTGCAATCCATGTGATTCAGATTATAAAAGTGAGCTTGCAGTGGGTTCAATAAAAGACAAAAGCATTCGTGAAATTTGGTATAGTGAAAAATACACCCAAATTCGTAATGCACATGCAAGCGGCAGACGAAATACTTGTTATCCTTGTGATCGATGTCCTGTTGGTAGCTAACCTAGGTATTATTGGATATCGGAATCATGCAGCTAGGTTAATGTCATTAGTAGAAAAGAGAGACGATTGCAAAATTAAATACATATATCATCCAACCAAAGCAATCTCAGATTATCGTAGTACAAATAACATATCGGATTTGTATAGTTGTGATGGAGTAATAATAGCATCACCAAATAATACACATTTTAACTATATTGCGACGTTACTGGAAAATTCTGACTGTGCAATTCTTTGTGAAAAACCACCTGTAACATCATTAATCGAACTAAAAAAACTAGAAAAACTATCTATAGCAGATAAACATAGACTATTTTTCAACTTTAATTATCGATTTAGCAATATATCTGAAAATTTGCAAAAAAATCTAAATTCAAAAGAAATAGGCAAACCAATACATGTAAGTATATTTTCCACACATGGTTTGGCATTCAAAAAAGGATACTCTAATTCTTGGCGTGCTGATGGAAAAAAAAACCTTCACAGTGTGTTAGAAACCGTCACTATTCATTACTTAGATCTATTAGTTTTCTGTTTAGGTAAGATAAATAAATCATATTATTTTCCAACTCTTGTTTCAGAAAACGGAACAGCATACGATACTAGCACCGTAATCCTACTATACAAGAATGGTACTACCATTTCAATTGTTAATTCTTATGCAGCCCCACACATCAATGATATATCGATTATTGGTACAAATGGTTTTTTTACAATTAGAAACGATCAACTCATGATTCGATCTCCTAGAGAAACTTTTGATAAAAGAGGATTCTTTAAATTCCCACCAATTTTTCATAAATCAAAATTTTCAATACAAAATGATTATACAAATTCTTTAACAAAAGCCTTTAATTATTTTTTAATACAGGTTCTAGAACAAAAAGATATGGACATAAATCAGTTTGAGGCTAGCCTTTTAACTAATAGACTAGTTATTGACTTAAAAACTAGATAGGAGTACCTAATTGAATATTAAAAATGAAATAAAAAATACATTTTTACTTAGTTCAGAAACTATCAGAAAATCCCTTTCGCTTACAGATGAAATTGAAAAAGCTATTTATGCTATAATTAAATGCATCAAAAACGGTAACAAAGTTATTTTATTTGGAAATGGAGGAAGTGCAGCTGATGCACAACATATTGCAGCAGAACTAATGGGAAGATTCAAAATAGATCGTTCAAGTTATGCTGCAATTGCTCTTACTACAGATTCTTCAATCATTACCTCCCTTTCAAATGATTATTCTTTTGATATTGTGTTTAGTCGTCAATGTGAAAGTTTGGTTCAAAAAGGTGACGTTGTAATTGGAATATCTACTAGTGGAAATTCTGTTAACGTTAAGAAAGGATTAGAAACAGCAAAGAAAAAAGGTGCAGTAACAATAGGCTTACTTGGTTCAAAAGGTGGAACAATTAAAAAATTAATAGACATACCAATCATAGTAAATTCATCATCAACACCTAGAATTCAAGAAGCGCATAGGATAATCTATCATATAATTTGTGATATAGTTGAAAAAAATCTTACAAAAGCAGCTGAGAAATAAAATGAAAAAAAATATTTTGGAAAACAAAAATTGCTTAATAACAGGTGCTACAGGTGGATTAGGACAAGAAATAGCAAAACAATTACTAGCCAACAATTGTAATCTATTTCTTACAGCAAAAACTGAAAAAAGATTAAAAAAATTAAAAAATGAATTAGAAACATATAATCATAATAAATGTAAAATTAGTTATCATTCCGGTAATCTCTCAAATCTTAATCACATAAAAAAAATTATTTCAAAGGTTAGAAAAGACTTGGGTTCAATTGATATTCTAATTAACTGTGCAGGGGTTTTTATGTCAAAATCTATTTCACAAAGCACACTTGATGATTTTCAAAAAGTATATGATGTTAATATACGCACTCCATTTATGTTTTGCAAAGAATTTTCTAAAGATATGATCAAAAAAAGATGGGGAAGAATAGTAAACATTGGTTCGTCTTCATCCTATTCAGGTTTTAAAAACGGTTCTATCTACTGCTCATCAAAACATGCAATACTAGGACTTTCTCGTACTTTGTTTAATGAACTAAAATCATATAATGTTAGATCTTTCTGCATTTCCCCCGGTTCAATTAAATCAAAGATGGGAAAATTGTCAAAAGACCAAGATTTCAATACTTTCTTAGATCCCTCAGATATAGCTAAATACATTGAATTTATAATAAAATTTGACAAAGATCTAATATCAGAAGAAATACGATTAAACAGAATAAAACTATAATCTGTTAAGATATTCGCCTAAGCTTTTTCATTACTGGTATTTCAGAATCCCAAACACGTTTAATACCGTCACCAAGTATTGCTTCTACTCTTCTTACATCTCTTACCATCCTTACTAAACCTGGTTCTTCAAGTGACGCTGCTTGATCTGAGCCATACATTGATCTGCTTAATGTTATATGTCTCTCAATTGATGTGGCACCAAAAGCTGCAGCTAAAATACACACTATATACGAACTATCTTCATGACCACTATATCCAACATTACATTTGAATTCTTCTCGCAAAGTCTCTATACCTCGAATATTAGCTTCTTCCAATTTCATTGGGTATGAACTATTACTGTGCATTAGCTCAAATGGACAGTCATATTTTCTAAAAATTTCAACAGCTCTGCGAATTTGTTCCATCGTACTCATCCCTGTTCCAATAAACGTATGTTTTTTTTCTTCTGCCACTATTTTCAAGAATTCAAGATCTGTTAACATAGCAGAGGCAATTTTGTTATATTTTAAATTATATTCTCGAAGAAAAAGTTGACTATCAACATCCCAAGCAGATGCGAACCAAATAATGTTCTTTTCTCTACAATAATTATCAATTATATCATATTCTTTCTTATTAAATTCTAAACCTAGTTTTTGATCCCGCGTTGTTTTGCCCCATGGGCTTTCTCTAGGTGTATCGAGAATTTCTTTTGAATACACTTTTTCAACTGTTCTTTTTTGGAATTTTACTGCATCACAACCACTTCTTTTTGCCACATCGATTAGTTTTTTAGCAATTTCGATATCACCATTATGATTTATTCCAATTTCACCAATTATGATTACCATAAAACTACGCTCCTAAATTACACATTTAAGATTTAGTCTTTGCTAACAAAATAATCTCTACTATCTCTCTAAATGCCCCATTGCCTCCTTTTTCCTTACAAATATAGATAGAATTCTGTTTAGCTACATCGATCGCATCATGTGGAACTGCAGAAAACCCTACCATTTTTAATAATGTAACATCATTAACGTCGTCTCCAATATACGCAACCTCATCAAATTTTACACTAAATTGTGTACAAATTTTTTTAAGAATACGTTCTTTTTGTTTGACACCATCAAATATTTTTTTTATTTTCATTCTTTTGGACCATTGTTTTACTATTTCTGTTTTCTCCTTAGTTACTATTATGGTTGGAATATTTTTTTTTCTTAATAGTGTTACCCCCATGCCATCTCTAACATGAAATTTTTTCATAACATCTCCCTTAGATGTGTAATACATCCCTCCATCGGTTAATACTCCATCAACGTCAGTAAGTACAATCTTGATTTTCTTTGCACGAGATAAGATTTTTTTATTCATAAGCTGAGTAAATTGTCAGCATTAATATTGTTATGTAGCTAATTTTTCTTAATTGACATATCCACAAATTGGCATAATGCAAGGAAGACTTTCGGAACCAATTGAAAACAAAATCCAATCATTTCCAAAAAATACTTGGAAAGAAGAATTCAAAAAAGCAGCTGAATGCGGATTTACTGTAATTGAATGGGTTTTTGATCTTTATGAGAAAAACCCAATAATGGACAATTCACAAATTTTAGATATAAAATCAATCTCAGAAAAATACAGTGTAAAGATCAATTCCTTGTGTGCGGATTACTTTATGGAAAAAAAACTTTTTAATGAAACTAAAGCAAACATCAAAAAAAATCTTGATATTCTAAGTAGATTGATAGAAAAATGCAATAGAATTGGTATTTCTGCAATTGAAATACCTCTAGTGGATTCATCATCATTAAAAACTAAAACTGACGAAGACTCACTGGTTCATAATTTGAATCCAATATTATCACATGCATACGACAACGGAATTAATATTGTACTTGAAACCGACTTGTCGCCAGACCATTTCAAAAGTTTTTTATCAGAATTTGATTATCCAAACGTCTTTGCAAATTATGATACTGGTAATAGCACTGCGCTAGGATACGATGTTATATCTGAATTAACCACACTCTCAGATAAAATAAAAAATATTCACATAAAAGATAGACTGTTCAAAGGCAAAAGTGTACCACTTGGAACTGGAGATACCAATTTTGTTTCATTCTTTTCCAATCTAAAAAAAATTAACTTCAAAGGAGATCTTATCATACAAGGAGCACGGGAAGAACATGTTTCACCGACAAAAACATGCGTAAAATATTATAATTTTGTTAAACAATATCTTGATAAGTATTTCTTGATAACATCAAATGGATATCATAAATGAAGATAATCATAACCGGCTCTGAAGGATTGTTAGGAAAGGAAATTTCTCATTATTTGGAAAAAAAACACCAAGTTCTTAAACTTGACCTCATGCTAGGACATGATCTAGCCAATGAAAATTTTGTAAAAAAATGGTTTAAAGAAAACAAAGCCAATTCCCTTGTTAATTGTTTTGCATTAAATGATCACGTTAAAGCTGGTGAAAAAAGAAGCACAATTTTTGATATAACATTAGAATCATTTACAAAGTTTTTAGAAATTAATCTAACCACACTATTTTCAGTATGTCGAGAATTTGTACGAAATAACGATTCAGGAACAATAGTAAATTTTTCTGCTACAACAGGTATAGTTTCAGCTAGACCAGATCTGTATGATGGTGGTCATAAACATCCTGCGTATAGTGTATCAAAAGCAGGTGTGATAAATTTAACAAAATTTCTTGCAACTCATCTGGCACCAAATTTTCGTGTTAATTGTATAGCACCTGGCGGTGTAGAATATGATCAAGATAAAGAATTTCTAAACAAATATGCTAAACTAACTCCTATGAAAAGAATGATGAAAAAAAACGAATTAAACGAATTAGTTGAACTATTATGCTCTTCGGGATCTTCGTACATGACAGGTGCCACTATAGTGGTTGATGGTGGTTGGACAGTCTGGTAATACAATTACAATGTCAAAGAAAATTCGATTTGGCATAATAGGCTGTTCAAGAATTGCAGAGAGTTCTACCATTCCAGCTATATTAAATTCAAACCATGCAGAGTTAACATTCATTGGAAGTAGGATACAAGAAAAAGCACAAAATTTTGCTACTAAATTTAACTGCAAAAATTATGGTTCGTATACTGATGTTTTAGAAGACAACAACATTGATGCTGTTTACATTTCCCTGCCGGTTGGTCTTCATGAAGAATGGACAATAAAAGCAGCAAAAAGTGGAAAACACGTACTATGTGAAAAATCGTCTACCACTTCCTATGCCTCAGCAAAAAGAATGGTTGAAGCAGCAAAACAAAACAATGTAAGACTAATGGAGGGATTCATGTTCAGGTTTCATCCCTCGCACAGTAAGGTACTTGAACTGATTCATAATGGGGTATTAGGGAAAATTTTTTCTTTTTATGGCAGGTACGGCTTTCAGCAGATCCCAAAAAGCGATATCCGCTATAAGAAAGAACTTGGGGGCGGGGTGCTAAATGATGCCGTATGCTATCCTATTTGTGCTAGCAGAATAATCTTTGGTAAAGAACCTATTGAAGTAATGTGTAATTTGCAAATCGATAAAGAAACTGGAATAGATGAGCGAGCAGTGGTGACCATTAATTATGGACAAGATCAGGTAGCACAAATGGTGGTGGGATATGATTTGTTTTATCAATCCTTATACAGTATCTGGGGAACTGGTGGTGTGCTAAGACTTTCCAGATCTTACAATATTCCACCAGACATGTCTGCCTCACTCATTGTTAATTCCAACACAGAAAATAAGGAGCTAACAATAGGGCCATCTAATCATTTTATCTTGATGGTACATGCTTTCTGCAAAGAAATCTTAAGAGTTGAAACATCCCCATTTAATTTCGAAAATGACCTTTTGAATCAAGCCAAAGTTATGGAAGCTGCACGCCTCTCACATGCAAGAAATCATCCCGTTGAGTTAGCAGAGATGGTTTAACAAGAATGCATTTGGTATAAAGAATTAAACCCACAATTAGTTGTTATATTTATTCAGAACGCAAGTGAAGTTTCTGATCCCTGACTGTGCTTACACAATATTCAAAGCCGTGGCTTTTATTTGCAAATCTTCCGATCTTCACATGAGAATCAATCCATTTTAGAATTTCTGATTCAATAGAAATTGCAGTCTTAATCTTCGTATGACAAAGTATGACAAAGTATAATTTAAAATGGGTATTACTCAGTTATACAGAGTAGGAGAAAAATGAATATGACTTATCCGCCGATCCTAAAACTCAGACATATTGGCATAGTGGTAAAGGATCTCTATGACTCTCTTCATTTTTACTGTGATATTCTAGGTTTTGAGAAAGTGTTGACAAGATACGAAGAAAGTGATTATTTCAAAAAGGTAAATGGCATTGATGCAGAAGCGTTAACAGTCAAGGTCAGAGTTCCTGATGGCAGGGCTATTGAATTAATCCAGTACAAGAAACCAACAAGCACAGAAAAAATAGGCTTTGATCACACCATAATTGGCAAAATACACCAATGCTACTTAGTAGATAATGTAAGAGAGGTTTATGATAAACTCTCAAAACTTGGCGTAAAATTCATTTCAGAACCATTAAAGTCAGCCGACGATCCTGCTGTTGTAGTTACCTGCTACGATCCAGACGACAACATGATAGAGTTTGTCGAAATCAAAGATCCATCCAAGATGCCAAAAGGGCTAGAACCGTGAGCCACGGATTTAACGGAAAATATTACTACTGTACTGATCATGACTTTAGAAGTCCAATCAAAGAATACTATGAAAAACATCTGAAGGAAGATCATCAAAATAATTAGCAGAATTCGTTCTCATGTTTTTTAACACATATAGAAGAATTGCTAAGGCCCTTCAAGGTTCAGGACTTTCCAAAATTCCTTTTATTAGAAGAACACATAAAAGGTTGATCAGATCCCTAGCACCTGAGATTGTTGAGTTTGATGGTTTTAGATTAAAGCATCGTGGACAGTTAGATCAAGAAAACGAGTTATTTCTAAGGGTATTAAAAGAAAACATCAAGAAGGGGGCTCTCGTAGTAGATGCTAGTGCAAACATAGGTTATTACACTTGCTATTTGTCGAGATTTACAGGTGAATCTGGTCGTGTTTATGCTTTTGAACCAGAACCAACTAATTTTCAAGTCCTAAAAGAAAACATAAAATTAAATGATTTCAAGAACGTTATTATAGAAAATAACGCACTATCACATAAAGATGGTTTCCTTTATCTTGAATTATCAGAAGATACTTCAGCATGAATATCTGATAGAGGAATTGAGGTAGAGTGTGTAACACTTGATGATTATTTCAAAGATCCAAATATCGATTTTGTCAAACCTGATGTGGAGGGGCATGAAAGGAAACTCTTTTTAGGCATGAAAAAAATCTTGGAGAATCCAAATCTGAAAATGATTACTGAATTTTATTACAGGTTACTTGATGATCCACATGACTATTTTGAGCAGCTCGAACAGAGATTTAGACTATATGATTAGTTTTAGGTTATCTCTCAAATCAAAAAGTCCGAGTTTTTTCAAAAGTATAATGAAAAGTCTGGAGCAACGGATATTTTCTGTAAAGGAAAAGCTTAGCAAATCGTCAATTATCAACCTACAAGTATACAGACCCCTTTACAAGAAAACTAGATAAAAGATTCACAATACAGATTGTTAAATGAATGCGGATGTCTTTATATTAGCACGTTTGGGAAGCTCAAGACTTCCAGAAAAGCATCTAAAACTTGTTGATGGCAAACCAGCCATAAAGCAACTCATTGATAGACTGAAAGGCGCAAAAAAAGTAAGAAATATTGTTGTATGCACTACCACACTTGCTTCAGATGACAAACTTGTGGATTTTCTACAAAAAGAAGAAATTTTGTTCTTTAGGGGGAACGAGAAAGATGTCCTTACTCGTTTCTTAGATGCAACAAAACAATTCAAATCCGATGTCATAATAGATGTTGAAGGTGACAAAATCTACTCAGACCCTTTCTACATTGATAAGATAATTACTACAATGGAAGATAAGAGTGTAGATTTTGTTATGGGTTCAAGCTCTACAGAATTTGATCCCACAGACCACTTTACTCACGGTATTATTCCAGCTGGTGTCCGAGTCAGCGCCCTAGAAAAATTATGCCAAATAAAAAAATCATCTGATACAGAAACCGGATATAGAGAATTTTTCATATCTAGCAGTCTTTTCTCAAAGAGATACATTAATCCAGAAGTCATACCAAAGAATGCAAAAAAAATTAGATTGACACTGGATTATCAAGAAGATCTTGATCTAGCAAATTTAACTTTCAAGGAATTAGGTACCAATTTTCACTTAATAGATCTTATAAAATTATTTGAAAGAAAACCCGAATTAATGAAAATAACTGAACCAATAATTACTAAATGGAAGAATAATTATAGCGAAAAAATTACTGATCTGTCATTAAAGGAAGCTAGCTGATTTTAAGAAAACTAATTTTTCATATATGTTATCAACCACACGAAACACTTGTTAAAATCAATATTTTTGGTTTCATCTATATGAAAAGATGCCGACTAATCTATAGATGCTTTCTTTTTAATGAATTCTATTGAATTTACCGGAGAAGGATCAATTTTATTTAAAATAGCAAGAAATATGGTAGAATAATCTAGCAAATATATCAAATTAATTAATTTTGATAAAATATTTCCCTCAACCGAAAGTATTTCTCTGTAATCTATTTGATTAGCTTCAAAATATTCTTTTAGCAAGTCCCATCTCTCTTTGGTTTTAATGTAATCATCTTTTCCTTCCAACAAGATAGGTTGAACATTAGAATGTCTTTCCCACGAAACTATCCCATTATGACAAGTCTCTATAACATCTTCAATCATAGCATGAGTTTTTGCATTCTCTTGTAGTGAATTTTTAAATCGTATCGCAGCTGCTTGTAACCCATATGGATAATAGATTAACGGAATTCCATTTACCCACTCAGCTAGATTAAGTGAAGGATTTGTTTCTGTCAAGTTATAAGAAGAAATTTTTTTTTCTGTTTCCTCTAACTTTGTAATAGATTCGATTACATCTGCTCTTGTTATTGGTAAAATAGGCATTAGTACATTCAAGGCAGTATATAGATAAGCAGGTAGCGACGCTCGAGGAGAATGAAACTGCGGTATTCTATGATATTCAATACCATATTTTTTACAATATTCTTCTAATTTTCCTCCATCAGAAAAAGCAATAATTTTGGTGTTTAATTTTTTTGCAGAATCTAAAACCGTCAATGTTTCAATAGTATTACCAGAAACACTTGTTGCTATAACCAAAGTATTAGAGTTGACAGTATTTGGAAGATGGTAGCCTTTTACTATAGATACATGAATATCTGTTTTTGAAAATATTGCAGAAAATATATCTCCAATAACACCGGATCCTCCCATTCCTGCAAATACGATATGTTCTAGTTCTTTTGTGTCAATCTGAGATAGTTTTTTATTATAATGTTCAAAAGCAAGTTTTGGCCACTCATCATAGATTTTGTACATTCCTTGAGTATCATATTTATCTAAAGCTGTTTTAGTGATCATCGTGTTCATAATAAATGGTCATAATATAATGTATAAAGTAACCACGGTTCGAACAAAATATCATCTAATCCCAAAAAGAAGTGTGACAAAGTACAGTTAGATAAATAATTTGCGAGGGAAAAAATACAACACACTTTAATTGTAATTTTCAAAACATGATGATGAATCCAGTTTTTCAGTGTCCTAAATGTAGGAATAAATTAAACAATACTTATTCATGTTCATATTGTTCTATAGTTTATTTTAAGGTAGAGGGTTTTTTTGATTTTAGCAGTAATGCATTATCAAGAGATAGAGCAGGAAAAAAATTATCTAATCTACTATCTGAAATCCAATCTGATGGCTATACTAGAGGACTAGAACAATTTCTAAAAAGCAATTCTGAATTTGAACATCGCTTCAATAAGATGGAAGGTAGTATTGCCTTTCGCATTATTCGTAGAAACAATACTAGATGTCTAGTAATTAATAGCGATTTAGGTAACATTCCAGAAAATCTTTCACAAGTATTTGATGAAGTTTACTCATTGGACACAGATATGGAAAAAATTTTAATCCAAAAATTCCGTTTTGAAGAAAAGAAAATCAGTAACATTATCTTAATTAGAGCTGACAGTATAATTCTTCCATTTCCAGACAAACACTTTGATCTTGTGGTATTAGCTGGAATAAAGATAGGAAAAAAAGGTGACATATCTAAAAAGCAGATAATAGAATATTTTAAAGAAATCAAACGTGTTTTAAGCTCAACTGGTTGTTTGTGTGCTGGTGTAGCAAACAAATATGGATTAAAAATCTATGGAACAGAAACAGAACATAACACACACAATGAAATGTTTTCAGATACCTTCTATGGATACAAGTCAACTTTTAGTTCCTTAGGATTTAAAGTAAAACCATATTGGGTGTTGCCATCATATAGGCAACCACACTATTCAAGTGATATTGAAGATGCCGTTTCTTTAAAATGGTTTTTTCGTAATTTTGACAAAAAATTCTCAGTTGATAAGAAAAAATCAAAGATGATTGGATTATTTTTAAAAAAGTCAAGTAAAATGACAAGTAAATTAGTCATGAAACTTTTCTGTCCCTCATTTTTATTCTATTGCTACAATGAAAATATACCAAAAACATTAGAAGATACAATAAAAGAAAAGACTGGATTCGAAAATTGTATTCAGTATGTACGCCGCAGTAAGGTTACATACATTTTAATTGACAGATTTGGAAGTCCTAAAAAAATACTATCTTGCAATAGCATGAATTATGATTTAACAGAAAAAATTGTTCCGATAAGAAGAATATTTCCTAAAATGAAAGATCCCGACGACAAAATCACAATTGATGACTGGTTTGAAGGTGAAATATTAGATCGACTAAATCCAAGTGATGTCAAACTTGCTATGAAGTGGTTAACCAATTTTCAAAATCAAACATCATCTGAGTTGTTAACTCCCCAAGAGATTGATTATGAAATAAAGATTTTAAAAAATGATCTTGATAAGATAGAAGCTTTAAAGGATTTACCATATTGCAAATGGCTTGAAGATTACAAAGATCACATTAGTAATATCAAGCTAAAAAAAACTGGTGTGCACGGTGATTTTTCAGTCAAGAATATTCTTATTGATCATAATACTTCATCCGTAAATGTAATAGATTGGGATTGGCGTTTTCAAGAAAAAGGAAACCCTCTTTATGACTTTATGTGGCTTGCAACAAACATAATGATGTTATCAGACAATATACTTGAGGAGTTTCGTTCAAATTTAAATGGAAACGGCAAAGCTATACCTACCATAAAAATAATTAGAAAAACTATGAAAGAACATTTTCAAGCTGATCTGGATTTTATTATACTGCTTAGATTCATTATTTTGCGATTTATACCTATAAAGCTCAAAACTAATCCACAGGGTTATCTACTTTACATTGAACTCTTGAAAATACTATCTAGCAAGGAATCACTCGAATTCTAAAATAAATTTTGAAAAATAATTAGATTTTCATTTTCAAACATTAAATATCGTAAAGCGATTTCAGGTTGCAAGACGCAAAATTTGGTTAATTTTAATATGGAAAGCTATGTCATATTTGCAAGTTGGAAGAACTAAAGACTCATTCTTTGAGAACAGTAGATTGGAAGGACAACAAAGTAATCATGATTGACCAGACAAAGCTTCCAAACAAGCTAGAATATGTTGAATATTTTGATTATCATGATGTTGCAAATGCAATCAAAACTATGATTGTCAGGGGAGCACCAGCTATTGGTGTATCAGGAGTATTTGGTCTTGCACTAGCTGCTATCAAAAGCAAGGCTACAACAAAAGAGAATCTCATAAAAGATCTTGAAGAAGCAAGACAAATTCTGTTTTCCACAAGACCTACTGCTGTGAACCTAAAGTGGGGGCTTGATAAAATAATGGAAATTGCAAAAAAAGGATCCGATGTTTTAACTATGAGAAATTTAATCATAGAGGAAGCAAAAAAAATTGCAGAAGATGACATCAAAACAAACATGGCTATGGGTAAGTTTGGCTCTGAGCTATTCAATGACAATGACATAGTCATGACTCACTGCAATGCAGGTGCGCTAGCTACTGTAGCATATGGAACTGCTTTAGGAGTCATCCGTGCAACAAAAGATGCAGGAAAAAAAATCAAAGTTATAGCAACCGAAACAAGACCAGTACAACAAGGTTCACGACTTACAGCGTTTGAATTAAAACACGATGGTATTGATGTCAGTTTAATTCCAGATACAGCTGTAGGATATACTATGGCAAAAGGTTTGGTTAACAAAATTATTGTAGGTGCAGATAGAATTCTACGAACTGGTCATGTATTCAATAAAATTGGAACATATCAAGTAGCATTAATAGCAAAACAACATAAAATACCATTTTATGTAGCGGCTCCTCTTTCATCATTTGATCTAAAAAGTAATCCTGAGGATGTAATAATTGAACAAAGAAAAGCAGAAGAAGTTACTCAGCTAGGAGATAGAAAAACGGCACCAGAGGGAATAGATGTAATAAATCCGGCATTTGATATGACTCCTCCTGAATTAATAACAGGAATAATTACTGAGGCAGGAGTTGCAACGATGCCATTTGAGGAATCTATCAAAAAGTTATTTGAAGCTAATAAATAGAAAGTTTTTATTGATTTTAAAGCGATTTTTAAAAACATGAGTACAATTAATCCAGAACAAATCCGAAATTCATTAAAACAATGTATGGATCCTGAGATACCAATTAACATTGTTGATATGGGATTGATTTACGGAATTGATGTTTCTGATAATAATGATGTTAATATCAAAATGACAATGACTACACAAGGATGTCCTTTACATGAAACTCTTGTTAGTGACGTAACAAGATATGCAAAAAAGGTTCCAGGTGTAAATAAAGTCCAAGTCAACATTGTATGGGATCCTCCTTGGTCTATTGATAAAATGTCTGATGAAGCAAAATCCATGCTTAAAAATATGGGAACTCGAAGCACGCCTGCTCCAATTGACTATGAAACCGCAATGCCACAAGGTATTGGTTCTTTGATAAAACAAGAAGATGGTTCCTTAGTTTTAGCAAATGAACATAATCAAGGATTTATGGTAAATCAGGCAATTGTCGATTTTTGGAAATCTTGTAACGGTAAAAGAAAAATAACTGAGCTTGTTGATATTTTTGCACAACAAACTGGACTTCAAAGGAATCAAGTAGAAAAAGAAGTAACACAACTAGTTAAACAATTACTTGATGGCGGTCTGATAATTATATCAAATCAAATGGATGTTCCTAATGTAGAATTTAAAAAATGATATTTTCAACATTAGTAATCTTGAGTAACCTTTAATTTTGTCCAAAATCATCAACAATAAAACTCATGAAACAATTTAAACAAGTTGAATCCACCCGACGTGCCTATCACCAGGATCAAGTGTTAAATTCAATTCATCGCTCTTCATTAATGGTTCCAGAAATACCTGGCACTGAAGTTGATATTAGTTTTCTTAATCATTTTTTACTAAAAAGAAATTATCCTAAAGTCGCGTGTAGAATTACCGCAATAGATACGGCGGGACAAAAAATAGAATCTCGTTTATATAATGTAGACAAACCTATCGTTTATACAATTACACTAACTGGAATGGTAAACAAACCGGTTTCAAATTACATAGTGGAGTTTTTTGCAGCAGAAAATCTCTTTATTCCATATCCAGCAGTAATGATAAACCACAGAGGAAAAGGATACCTCAATCAGGTTCACGCATTTAACAGAATTGTAAACGACATTTTTGAGGATGACGAGATTAATTCTCATCAAGTTAAAGAATCATCTGTTGATATGATTCTTACTAATGATGTAGATACATTCTTTTTATTTTCTGCAGGTCCATTGCCATGCAAAGGTAATTTTGATATAGAAATTGCAACAAAAGAAAGAACATATAAGAAATCATACGAACTAGATTTACCTCGATTTGGTTTACAAAAAATTAGCATAAAAAATATGTTTACCGAAATACCAAACGGAATAACAGGGATCATAAAAGCACAGCAACCACGTCAATTGCTGTTCTATGGACGTATGTTATCTGGCCAGACTAACAAAGATGGTGCATTTGGTGCAAATCATAGTTACTATGATTCATCTACAACAGAAGAATACTGGGAAGACTTGCGTCCTTCAGGTAGATTTTATCCATTTTTTGAAAAATTATTTAATGTCGTAAAATTATATCCAATTCAATCGCCGAGCAGTCTTGCTTTTTCTATAAAATTGTATTCCAATAAAGGTGTTAAAATAGATGAGTTTGAAGCAGGTAACTTAACAAGCCCAAGCAACCAATTTCTTGATATAAACATCAATTCAATAATTGCTAAAAATAATATTAATTCAAACGATGTTTCTACTTTTGCAGTTGAGGCAAAAGTAGCTTCTGGAAAAATGCCAACAAGAATAGGGCACCAACTAGTCTATGGTGGAGGTGAACTAGACAGTTCAGTCGCAGTTTCATTATTTAATCCAAATGTCTTTACACCTACGAATAAACCAAGCTTCAACTGGGGTCAATTAATTACAGGTGGAGAATTTGATTCATTTGTAGGAATTGTTTCTGATCCAATTAAAAACTCAGAAATCAAAGATCATACATTTGTTGTAAAATTTTATGGAAACGAAGGACAAATTGCAGAGCGAGATTGGACCATTTTAAGTGGTACTGCAAAAAAGTTTGAAGTCAGTAAGGAATTAAAATCAGAACTGATTAACATTGATATTAACAAACCTCAATACATTTGGTGTACTATTGAATCTAATAACCAGGGATTAAATTTCTACACTGTTTCATATAATAAAAATACAAAACATTGTTCTGGGGAACATGGCTTTTAATAAAATTAATAAAATTAAAAAAAATACTCTAAATTTCCTTAATTTCTGTAATAGTTGCGTGCACTGAATCCATTTTAACAATTATCTTTTTGTTATCAAAACCTAATGCTACATACCAATCTCCTGCATCGTCATCATATTTTGTTTCAAGTGTTTGTATTTGTGACTCTTTAACATTATAGTTTTTTATAATTCCAGAAATTGCTAGTGCTATAGCGTCTTTTTCTTTTTCTAATCTCCGTTTCATTAACCCGATACCAGGAGTCATTAACAAATTTGAAGTTGATACACAAATAAATTGTTTGATAAAATTTCAATATGAAAGGGCTCGGAGGGCTTCGATCCCTCGACCTGGCGGTCCGAAGCCGCCCGCACTGTCCTGACTGTGCTACGAGTCCAGACAAGTAAGACTTTAACGAGGCTAAATATCTGTCTAGATACTTGAAAGTTTCAAAAAAAGTTGCAGGTGTAGAGTATGCAATTAGAGATATTGTAACAGAAGCACGGAAATTACAAAAACAAGGAAAAAAAGTTACTTATCTTAACATAGGTGATCCTGTACAGTTTGGTTTTCAGACACCTGATAATGTAAAAGAGGCAATGATTAAGGCAATTCGTAACGGCGAAAACTATTATGCTCCATCAGAAGGTTTGCCAGAACTACGTGAAGAGATAGCAAAAAAAGAGCATAACAAGGGCCTTTCTGTGAATCCTGATGATATCATCATCACTAATGGAATATCAGAAGGTCTTGACATGGTCATATCTTCTATTGTAGAAGAAGGTGACGAAGTATTACTTCCCGGCCCTTACTATCCTCCTTACGCATCATATGTTCGATTACATGGTGGGATTCCAATAGAATTTGCAGTTGACTTGAATAATTCAAGACCTGATCTTGATGATATTAAATCAAAAATAACCACAAAAACTGTAGCAATTTGTCTAATCAGCCCAAATAATCCAACAGGAGTTGTATTCAACAAAAAATCATTAAAAGAATTAGTCGATATTGCAAACGAAAATGATCTCTACATAATCTGTGACGAAATATATGATCAAATTGTATTTGATGAAAAATTTGTAGGTATTGGAAAGGTAGCTCATGATTCACCAGTTATCGTCTTAAACGGTTTTTCCAAAGTTCATTTAATGTCAGGTTGGAGAATAGGTTACATTGCATTTAACAACTCTTCAAAACTAGATATGATAAGAGAAAATCTACCGAAGCTTGCACGAGTTAGAATTTCAACAAATTTGCCAGTACAATATGGAGCACTAGAATCACTACGTGGGCCGCAAGGATATATCTCAGAATTTGTCTCTGAATTGAAAAAACGTAGAGATTTTGTAATAAAACGATTAAACTCAATTTCTGGACTTTCATGTTCAAACCCAAAAGGCGCTTTCTACGCATTTCCAAAAATTGAACACAACAAGTACGGCTCAGATAGAGAATTTGTATTAGGACTATTACGAACAAAGGGAGTACTCACTGTACATG
>Ga0194125_10002334_pt1 | contig 31495 bp, 26 predicted proteins | sample TA2KigC250mmetaG_FD_148626 | JGI IMG/M metagenome (GOLD analysis project Ga0194125, IMG submission 148626) | Freshwater microbial communities from Lake Tanganyika, Tanzania - TA2015034 Kigoma Deep Cast 250m | ecosystem: Environmental > Aquatic > Freshwater > Lake | place: Tanzania: Lake...
CGCACTGCCCATGTTACCGAGGCCTATTATTCCCATCCTGACGCTTTTCATCGGATACTGATCCTTCCCCAACGGCCCGCCTCGGCTCACGAACTCCCTTGTGCCGGCCGGAAGGCATCAGTGAACCATTTGCGCATACAAGGTCAAGCCCTTCTTTGGAGCCCGCGCCATCCGGCCCTTCCCGAGCCCGCCGGCCGCGTGCTATGCTCGCCGGCCTGTCATGATTGAACTTCGCAATGTAACTGTCAGGTACGGCGCGCAGGAGGTCCTGAACGCCGTCGGGCTGCAGATAAACCGCGGCGAGCGGGTCGGCATCGTCGGCCCGAACGGAGCTGGGAAATCCACGCTCTTCTCCCTCGTCACCGGCGACATGCTGCCGCACGGCGGACAGGTCCTGATCCCCGACTCATTCCGCATCGCGCTCGTCCGCCAGCAGCACGCGCCGTCGGAAATGCACGAGCCGCTGCTGGACTTCGCCTGCGCCGGCGCGGAGGACCTGGCGGAAATGGAACGGGACCTCGCCGCGCTGGCCGCAAAACTCGCGGCAGCGGGCGATTCCGAAAAGCCGCGGCTTCTGCGCGAACTGGGCGAGGTCCAGACCGCGTTCGAACACCGCGCCGGCTACTCCCTTTGCGCACGCGCGGAAAAGGCCCTGTGCGGGCTGGGGTTCGCGCCGGATTCACTGCGCGGCCCGCTGAACAGCTTCAGCGGGGGATGGCGCATGCGGGCCGAGCTGGCGCGGGCAATGCTGGCCGACCCGGACATCCTGCTGCTCGATGAGCCGTCAAACTACCTCGACCTCCCGGCCGTTGAGTGGCTGCAGGATTCCCTGCGCTCGTTCCGCGGCACGCTGCTGCTCATATCGCACGACCGCTACCTGCTGCGCTCCCTGACCACCCTCACCGTCGAGGTCGCGAACGGCGCCGTCACGCGCTACGCCGGCGGCTACGACTACTACGCGCAGGAGCGCGAACGCCGCTACCGCCAGCAGCTCGCAGCCAGCGAAAACCAGCAGCGGAAACGCGAGCAGCTCGAGCGGTTCATCGAGCGGTTCAAGGCGAAGAACACCCTTGCCACGCAGGCTCAAAGCCGGGTCAAGCAGCTCGCGCGCATGGAAAAGATCGAGGTGATCAGGCCCGTCGCCACGCGGGGCAGGATACGCCTTCCGGAACCGCCCCACTGCGGAGTGGAGGTTGTCCGGCTCGAGTCTGCCGGCGTCTCGTACGACGGGAAACGCTGGGTGCTGCGCGGGCTGGATTTCTCCGTGTCGCGCGGGGACAGGGTCGCGCTGGTCGGCTATAACGGGCTGGGCAAAACCACCCTCCTCAGGATGATCGCAGGCGCGCTTGAACCCACGGAAGGCAGACGCGTGCTGGGCCACAAGGTCGTCGTCGGCTACCAGTCCCAGGACTTCGCGGAAACGATGGACCCGTCCGCCACGGTTTTCGAGGTCGTCAGGGCGGCCGCCGGAAACTCGTCGGACCAGGATGTGCGCAGCCTGCTGGGCGGTTTCGGGTTCTCCGGCTACGCCGTCGAAAAACGGGTCCAGGTCCTGAGCGGCGGCGAGAAGGTCCGCCTCGCCTTCGCGCGCCTGCTGGTGCGCCCCGCCAGCCTGCTGGTGCTGGATGAGCCAACCACCCATCTCGACATCCAGTCGTGCGAAGCGCTCCAGGACGCCCTCAGGGAATACAAAGGCACCATCTGCCTCGTCAGTCACGACATTGACTTCGTCCGCGCCATCGCCACGAACATAGTAGCCATGACACCGCCCGGGGTCACCCGCTACGCGGGCGGCTACGACTACTATAAGCAGAAGTCCGAACAGGCCGCCGGGCAGCAGAACGCCGCCCCGTCCGAGCCCGCCCCGGAAACGGGAAAGAAGCCTGTCACCGACAAGAAGGAACTACGGCGTCAACGCGCTCTTGAAAGACAGGCGCTTCACGAGCGCACGAAGGGCCTGAAGAAGGAAGTGGCGCGCGCGGAGAAACAGATAGAGACATACGAGGCGGAACGCGCCCGGCTGGTGGAGCAGATGGAAGGAGCTCCGGCCGGCATGGACTTCGCCGACCTGAACAGACGCCTCAAGTTCATCGAGCAGGAGATCGCCGACTACACACGCCGCTGGGAAGATGCCGCGGAAGCAATGGAGGCTATCGAGAAGGAAACTTCCGGCTGACGCCCTTCCCCCGCGCCCGTTCTTGTTTTGCGTTTGCAGGGCCGTCCCGCTGCCTTCACGCGCCTGAAAAACAGGACCGCGCCCCGGCTGCGCTCCGGTCCTCACCGCCGGGGGAGCACTCCCCTACGGCTCTCCGCACGCATTGGCGTGAAGACCGGCGTGGTTACGAAACTCGCCTAGGCCGACAGGGGCCGCTTGGATACACTGATGACGCTGACAAGGACAACCGCCATCCGCCCCGCATGCCCAACCTCCAGCGGCTCGCGGAGGACGGAGTTGTCTTCAGGAACGCATTCTGCACCTCGCTGACCCGCACACCGTCTGCGGGATCGGCAGCGTGAACCGGTCTGCTCGTGGTTGGACGGCGCGCCGTACCCCTGTATCCAACCGGTTCATGAACGGGACGCCAAACTGAAGCTTTACTGTGCCGCCATTCATAGGGTTGAATGCATGGCAGCGGCTCGCATGAATGACTCCGCTGCTTGCCGCCGGCAAAGCTGATACCACGCGGAACGGAGGATGTAGGCATGAAATCTGGAGCCCGGCTGACTGTGGCTGGAACTTCATCGGCTTCCTGCATTCTGCCCGCGGGCGAACCCGTTTCGCCGCCAGATAGACTCCTTTGCACATGGAGTGCACGATGACCAGCCCGTCTGACGACGCTGAACAGGCAGACAGCCATGCCGGACACGGCACGGATTTCAGGCTGCTTTTCGAGAACATGGACAGCGCCTTCGCGCTGCACGAGGTCATTCAAGACGGAACAGGCAAAGTTGTTGACTACAGGTACCTGCTGGCGAACCCGGCTTTCACGGCTCTAACCGGCCTGAAAGACGTGGCAGGCAGGACGGTCAAGGAGGTCCTGCCGCATGTAGAACAGTCGTGGATAAGGCTCTTCGGCAACGTAGCCCTCGACGGAACCCCCGTCTACTTCGAGGACTACGTGGCCCAGTTGGGCCGCTGGTATGGAGGCCGGGCTTTCTGTCCGCAGAAAGGCCGTTTCGCGGTCATCTTCAACGACATCACCCAGCGCAAGCTGACGGAGGAGAAGCTGCGGCGGTTCGAATTCATCCTGGCAAACACCAGCGAGGAATTTTACATCGCCCAACCGGACGGACAGCTCATCTACACCAACCGCGCCGCGGCCGATAGCCTTGGCTACACTGTGGAGGAAATGCTCCGGATGGGCGTGCCCGGGTTCGACCCGCTGCATGACCAGGTGCGATTCAGAGAGCACTTCGAGGAACTGAAGCGTGGCGACCTGCCGCCGTTCGAAACCATCCATGTCGCCAGGGACGGTCACATCGTCCCCAAGGAAATGCACTCAGTCTACATCAAGCTTGGCGACGAGGAGGTTGTTTGCGGATTCGGCCACGATATTACCGGACGACGGGCTGAGCAGGAGCGGCTCCGCGGGAACGAGGAGAAGTACAGGATACTCTTCCAGCAGAACGCCGATGCCGTCTTCGTGCATGAGGCGGGGGCCGACGGTCTCGGCCGTTTTGTAGAAGTCAACGGCATCGCCTGCGCACGGCTGGGCTACACAAGGGATGAACTTCTCTGCATGTCGCCGAAGGACATAGACGGAGGAACCTCTCCTTCCGAACTTGCGCCGGTGATCGCCCGGATAAGAAACGGCGAACCCTGCGTCTTCGAACAGGTCCATGTAGCGAAGGACGGACGCCGCATTCCCGTTGAGATACATTCGCAGTCCGTGACCCTCAACGGCCGACCGGCCGTGGTGTCGGTTGTACGCGACATTTCCGAACGCAGGCGTCTCGAGGAGGAGCGGCTGGCGATGGAACGCCAGGTGCAGCAGGCGCAGAAGCTCGAAAGCCTCGGGGTGCTCGCGGGCGGCATAGCGCACGATTTCAACAATATCCTCATGGCGATCCTCGGCAACGTGGACCTGGCGCAGATGGACACCCCACCTGACTCGCCGGTCAAGGCATGCATGACCGACATCGAGAATGCGGCGCGCAGGGCGGCGGGTCTGTGCAAGCAGATGCTCGCCTACTCCGGCAAAGGGCGGTTCGTCATCACACATCTCAACCTCAACACCGTCATAGCCGACATGGTCCGCATGCTGGAAGTGGCAATCTCCAAGAAGGTCACCATCCGCACAAACCTGGCCGACGACCCGCCGATGGTCGAAGCGGACGCCACGCAGATGCAGCAGGTGATAATGAACCTTGTCATCAACGCCGCGGAGGCGTGCGGATCGGGCGACGGGATGGTTTCCATCACGACGGGCTCGATGGACTGCGATGCGGAGTATCTCGGAAGCGCGTGGATCAAGGACTGCCACAAACCGGGCCGCTATGCGTACATCGAGGTGGCCGATTCCGGGTGCGGAATCGCGCCTGACAAGCTGCCACGCATATTCGACCCATTCTACACGACGAAGTCAGCCGGCCGCGGGCTTGGGCTGGCGGCCGTGCTAGGGATCGTTAGAGGTCACCGCGGGGCACTGAAGGTGTACAGCGAGCAGGGGAAGGGAACGACCTTCAGAATGCTATTCCCAGCTGCGGCGGCGACGCTTCCGGAAGCCAAGGCGCCCGACTCCGGAGAAACGCGCATCTATGGCGGCGAAAAGGCCTTGGTTGTTGACGATGATGAGAACTCCCGCGACGTGGCGTCGAGAATGCTCAAGCGGCTGGGCTTCGAAGTCGTCACGGCCTCTGACGGCAAACAGGGGCTCGATCTCTTCGCGGCGAACGGCGAGTTCGCATTCGTTCTCCTCGACCTCACGATGCCCAGGATGGACGGCGCCGAGACTTACCGTGAGCTGCGCCGCGTCCGGCCGGACGTGCGGGTCATAATGACCAGCGGCTACAACGAGCAGGACGTCACGCAGAGATTCGCCGGCAAACGCCTCGCCGGCTTCATCCAGAAGCCGTACCAGTTGAAGGACCTCGAGACAGTCGTCCGCCAGGTTCTATCCCGTCACACCGGCTGAGAAACGCCACATCACGCCGGCAAGTCATCGGCGCTGACTTGCCTGGACTGCAAGATCCGGCTACAGCCGTGTGCATGGACCGGCAACCCAACTTCCTGTATATCCATGCGAAGCTTGGACGCCGGCACCTCCTGTTTCCTTGATGCCGGGGGCTGGTCGTGTCATCCTCGGGGCATGACCGACCCCTCTTCCAGATCCCTGCGTGCGGTCGTCGCGCTGCTGAGACTGACCGCCGCCGCTGAGCTCATGGCCGTTGCCGGGGTGTTCATGCCGAGAAGCTGGATGTCTTTCGCCCACGAATGGATCGGGCTTGGGCCGCTCCCGCCGCGGGGCATCTTTGACTACCTCGCGCGCGGACTCTCCCTTCTCTACATGGTCCACGGCGGACTGCTCTGGATATTCGCCGGCAACGTGGCCAGGTACCTGACACCCATCCTGTTCTGCGCATGGACCGGGCTCGCCTACTCGCTGATCATCATGGTGGTGTGCGCCAACGCCGGCCTGCCGCCCTGGTGGGCGCTCGGAGAAGGGCTCGGCCTGGCCGCACTGTCGGTCGCGCTGCTTGCTCTCCTGCGCAACGTCCCTGCCGGACCGCCCGCGGAAAGATAGCGCCGCAGCCGGCCGTATCCCCGCCGGAATGAACGGCAGGAACGCTCCCTCGCCTCCGTGCCCGCCACACGGCAAGAACGGCCTGCCGGGCACACCAAAAAAACGGCCCGTCCCGGCAAATCCGGTGACGGGCCGCCCGTTTCGGTTGCTGTTCTGATCAGCCCTGATCGTAGTCGGTGATAGGCCTGTACCAGATGTTGCGGAAGCGGACCGGGTTGCCGTGATCCTGCAGCATGAGCGGCCCAACCGGCTTGTGCGGCCTGTACGCCTCTATCTTTCTGTGCGTGGTGGGGCCGATCAGCGCCTTTGCGTGATGGAGGAGCACCCCGTTCAGGAAGACCGTAGCGAAGGCGGGGCTGACCAGCCTGTCGCCGTCGAACTTCGGCCCGACCCACACGATGTCGTATGTCTGCCACTCGCCCGGCTTCCGGCACGCGTTTACCAGCGGCGGGGATTGACCGTACAGTGCGCCCGTGGTGCCGTCGGCATAGGTCGGGTTGTTGTAGCAGTCAAGCACCTGTATCTCGTAGATGCCCATCATGAAGACGCCGCTGTTGCCGCGCCCCTGGCTCTCGCCGGTTATGGCTGTTGGCGGGGTCCATTCGACATGAAGCTGGCAGTCACCGAACTCGGCCTTTGTCTTTATGTCGCCGGTCTTGGCCACGACTTCCATGCAGCCGTTCTCCACCTTCCAGCCTGCGGGGCTACCGTCCAGCCTGACCCAACCGGCAAGGCTTGTGCCGTCGAACAGCACCACGGCGTCTGACGGCGGCCGCCCCGGCGCGGCCTGGCCGCTCTCCGTTCCCGGAGCGACGATCCGAGGCTGAGGACGTTCGCTATCGTGCACCTTGTACTTCGATCCCGGCAGCACCGGCGTATCGCTGTAACCCGGCTTGGATTGACTCATCTGGCCCCCACATGTTTCGGCGGCTGTCGCCGGCCCACCCGGCTCCATGCGGAAAGCCGGAAAGGTATTCCCACTCCATCACCCGTGCAAGCACTCCTTGCTTCCGCCCTTCCGGCGGCCGCCCTTTTACGGCGAGACGCTCCCGCGTGCATAGCCAGCCGGTCCCGCGGCGGTTGGCGCGGCAGAATCGGGGTCGGGGTCGCTATCGGAATCGGGATCGGAAGGACTTCGGCGTTGGAGTGCGGAGCCGTTCAGGATGTCCTGCAAGTCTGCAGGTCGCTTTCGCCCGAGGATAACGCGACTCGCAAAGCTTTGCTGGACCGCATCGTGGCAATGCTGACGAAACCCGGGCAACGAGGTTACGCGGTGCATGAGGGCCAAGCGCAGTACGCAGTTGGGATCGATCCCGATACCGATTCCGACACCGACACCGATGGGAACCCAGATCAGACCGATCGCCAACCATTGGCTCACGTCAGGAACGCGTCCACGTGACAACATGCTTGTTGCCGCGGGCGCTTGCGCGCGGGGCGCCGGGCGACTATTGTCTTGTCGAACCCGTGACCTGTTGCCGCAGCCAGCGCCGTTGACCGGCCTGAAGGGAGCACAGTGCTGCACCAGACCATCCTTGGCGGAGCGGTCCTCCTCGCCGTTCTGTGCGCCCTGCTCTTCTACCGTCTCGCAGTCCTGAAGCGTAAGCACACCAGGACCCGCGCCGAACTGCTTCTCGCACGGGAAGAGCAAGCCGCGCGCGACGCGGAGATCACGAGGCTCAACGCCGATCTCCAGCGCATGCTGCAGTACGATTCGGTGCTCTTCAACAACGCACGCGACATGGTTTTCTTCCACGGAGTAACCGCTGACGGGCTGCCCGGCTGTTTCTCGCGGGTCAACGACGTGGCCTGCGCGATGCTTGAAATGACGCGCGAGAAGCTCATGACGCTGACCCCGCTCGATGTGGAGGCGTTTGAGAAGTCCAGCATGGTCAGGATGTACAGCCGCACGGAGCTGGTCATGCTTTCCGAAGCGGACCTGCGCTACCGCGAAACCACTTCCGTCCGGCAACTCGTGTCACACATCCTTTCAAGCGACGAAGTGCAGTACGAGAGGGTGTTCATCGCCGCGTCGGGCAAACGCATCCCGGTTGAGATAACAGCCCGCAAATTCGACCTGCAGGGCAGACCTCAGATCCTTCTCATCGCCCACGACGCGACACGACGCGTGACGTCGGAACGCGCGCTCAGGGAAGGCCGATCCCGGCTGCGCGACCTGCTTGCCCATTCGCCCGTCGGACTCGCGATATACAGCCATGACCGCAAACTGCTCGATGTCAACCTGGCATGCATGCGAATACTGGGCATTCCAGGCCAGGCGGAATTCCATGCATTCGATCCTTTCAGTTCATACTTCGTCCCGGCCGATATCCGCGAGCGCCTGCTCCGCGGGGACTCCTCCCGCTACGAGGCGGCCATTGATTTCGAAGATGTCCTGAAGTCGGGCCTTTTCATCACCGGCCGGACCGGCAGGGCCTATGTCGAGGTAATAATCACCAACCTGGGCGTGGACGAGGACTACAACCCGAAGGGCTACCTCGTCGAGATCCAGGACATCACCCGCAAGCGCGAGGCCGAAGGCTCGCTGCGCCGGATGGAACGCCAGCTCCGCCAGGCCCAGAAGATGGAGGCGATCGGGAGCCTTTCCGGCGGCATAGCGCACGATTTCAACAACATCCTCACCCCGCTGCTCGGATACACGGAGATGCTTCTTGAGATGCTGCCGGGTGAAGACACCTCACACGAATACGCGGCCGAAATACTCAAGGCATGCGGGCGCGCGAAGGAACTGGTTAACCAGATCCTCACCTTCAGCCGCCAGGCCGACCATGCCAGCGCCCCGATCAAGCTGGCGCCGATCGTGAAGGAAGTCGTCAAGCTGGTGCGCGGATCGACTCCGGAGAACATAGACATCTCCTACGTGAACAAAGCGGACCATGACACGGTCGTCTCAGACCCGACCCGCGTCCACCAGGTCCTGATGAACCTGTGCACGAACGCGGTCCACGCGATGAAAGACATGGGCGGATCCCTTGAGATCAGGATGACGAACTTCAACATAGAGCACCGTTCGCGAAGCGAATTCCCTCAACTGTCGCCCGGCAGTTACGTGCGCCTGTCGGTAAGGGACACCGGCTGCGGCATGGAACCGGCCGTGGCGGACCGGATATTCGAACCGTTCTTCACCACGAAGCCGAGCGGCGAAGGAACGGGCATGGGACTCGCGGTTGTGCACGGCATAGTCACTGCCATGAACGGCGCGATAACCGTCGAATCCGCCCCGGGAAAGGGGGCTACCTTCCATGTTGCGCTGCCCGTACACGCCCGGCTTGCCGAGGAACGCAAGATATCCACCGCGCCTGTCCCGCGCGGAACCGAGAAGATACTTTTCATCGACGACGAGGCGGACATCCTCACGATGCTCGCCCGCATGCTGGCCTCGCTCGGCTACACGGTCTCGACGGATGCCGATCCCGTGAACGCGTTTGCGCGCTTCGCAAGAAACCCGCGCGAGTTCGATCTCGTCATCACTGACCAGGTCATGCCCGGCCTCCGCGGCGACGAACTGGCCAGGCGGATGCTGGAGATAAGGCCGGACCTGCCGATAGTCCTCACGACCGGATTCAGCGAAACCATCACGGCTCCGCAGGCAAAGGAGCTGGGGGTGCGCGAGTTCGTCATGAAACCGATCGTTACACGCGACATCGCAGAGGCGATCCGCCGCGCCCTGGATTGAGAGGCGCGCGATCCGGACCGAATCAATCGCCCCTTCGCCCCCCGAGAAGGCCCGCCCTCGCGAGGTGGTAGAGCAGACTCATTATCGCGGTCACCGCACCCGCGACGTAGGTCATGAACGCGGCGTTGAGCACCCGGCCGGCCGCGTCGCGCTCGGATTCGGTGACTATTCCGGAGGAAACCATCAGCCGCTTCGCTCGCGCGCTGGCATCCCACTCGACCGGCAGCGTCACGATCGAGAACACCACCGCCGCCATGAACAGTATCGCCCCGATCTTAACGAGCTGGACAACCCCGAGTATCATTCCGAGCAGAAACAGTAAATAGGCCGCATTGCTTCCGAACTGGGCCGCGGGAACAAGCATGCTGCGCAGGACCAGCGGGCCGTACGAGCGGGCATGTTGTATCGCGTGGCCGGCCTCGTGACACGCCACGCCGATCGCTGAGAGCGATCTCGAAGCGTACACGTCCGGCGACAGTCGAAGCGTTCGGGTCCGCGGGTCATAGTGATCGCCCAGGAAACCGCGCACCGGTTCTATGCGTACGCCGTCAACTCCCTGCCTCTCCAGCAGAAGCTGCGCCGCCTGCGCCCCGGTTGCGCCGGACCGCGCCCCCACGCGTGAGTAGCGGGCAAACGTCGAACGCGTGTACAGGCTGGCCACAGCCGCCAGCAACATGGCCGGCAGCATGAATATGAAATAGTCCATCATGTCCCAATCCTCCAGAAAAGCTCCCGGCGGAAGCCCGTACGCTCTATGCGCAGGCTGCGCCGGCGGAAATCCCCTGCGCCGCGCCTGGCGACGGAAACCTCTTCTTCACCTCATCCCATCCGGAACACCGAACAAGCCTGCCGCCGGCCTCGGCCGCCGCGCAACGCCCGGCATTCCACGGCTGGTCAAGCAACGCCACCGGCACGCCCATCGTGTCCGCAAGGAAGTCGGCCATGTCAGGCGAATCCTCCACCGCCAGGCAGAAACTCTCTCTTTTCAGCTCGTCCAGCGACCATGCCCTGATTCCGCCGTGCGTGTCCGGCGAGCGCCCATACTTGTCAACGAAGATGACTTCCTCGAACCCGATCCCGTTGCGCCCGAGCCATTCCAGCGACGCCTTCACCGACGACGGCGGCCGACCCGTCACCACGCATATCGAACACCCCTGGCGGGTCCATTCATCCAGAACGGCGGCCGCACTGTCCACAACAGCCATCGCACTCAGCATCTCCGGCTGGTGCAGCAAGCCCATCAAATCGGCAAGTTCGGGACGGGTAAGCCCGAACGACTTGTCCAAGTCGTAGTGCTTGAGATCCTCGAAAGGGACACGCTTGTCGAAACGTTCGGCAACGACTTCAGTTATTGCGCGGGCGGTTTCGGACAGGACGTCGTCAAAATCAACGTACACTCTCTTGGGGGAATCCACGGCGAATACCGTCTCCAGATCAACCCGGATTCCAGCGTCCGTTCGGCGCCGGCGCTTACAGATGGGGCTGTATCTTCTTCAGCAGGTCAGCCTTGCCCATGGCGCCCACCATCTGGGCCTGGACAGCACCGGCTTTGAAAACCAGCAGCGTCGGGATTGACCGTATCCCGAACTCACCCGCGAGCGCCTGGTTCTCATCCACGTTCACCTTCACAACCTTCAGCTTGCCTGCCAGATCCTTGGCAACCTGTTCCAGCACCGGCCCGATCGCCAGGCACGGCCCGCACCATTGCGCCCAGAAATCAACCAGCACGGGGATTGCGGAATCGAGAACCTCCGGCTTCCAGTTCTTGTCGTTAATGTGGACAACGTTTTCCGACATTTTACGTTTACCTCCGGCGCCATTCCCCGACGCCACGGGATTCTTGCTCAGCGCGAATACGGCATCGTCTTTCCCGGCCAGGCCAGGTCGGGGCCCTCGCGCCAGCTCGAATAAGGAGTCAAGCATGAATCAGGCCCGAACGCTTCCGCGGCCTGCAGGTAGATCAAGACAACCATCGCTATGAGCGTGAACACCGCAACAACAGGAAAGACAGGACTCGTTCGTTCTTCACTCACCGGCACGGGAGCGTTCACACCGGCGATTGACACGGACTCCGCCTCGCCTTCCCCGGCCTGGGATACGGCACTTGAGACGGGTCTTATGCCAACGCGCGACACAGGCCGCTTGACCTTGATCGTCTTGCGCTGAGTAGGCGTGACCGGCGCGGCAGGAACGTCAAGCTGCGCGGTCTTGTTCATGACGTCCGCGGCAGACGACAGTCCGGCCGTGCCAGAGACACGCGAATCGGCGGCCGCCGGCCGTTTCAGTCTGATCGTCTTCGGGCCTTCAGAAGAAACCTGCGCACCGCCCACAACCGCGGATTCCAGCGAAATGCGCGATGTCTTCCGTTTCTCCTCGGAAGGCAACCCCGCGCCCGGAGGCGGAACCGGCGGCTTCTGCACCCGTACGGTCCCGGTGGACACGCCGGCGGCAGGAGCTATGCGGATCGTCTTCGGCGCGACTCCGGAGCCTGCCCCACCCCCTGCTTCGACCGGCTGAATCCTGGAAGTCTTTCTCTTCCCGGTCTCGGCTGCTCCAGAAGCGCCTGGGATCGGGATACGGGAAGTCTCCTTCTTCTTCGCTGCAATCGTCTTGTCCTCGCCACCCCTTGCGCGGTCGACACCCCCCTGCGAAAGCGGAGCAGCCTGCAGTTCCCGCGTAAACGACATGCCTTCCCGTTTCGGAACTATCTTGGTGACGCCCGGCGGCGACTGCAGCCCGGCATTGTCGCCTCCGGAAACCGGCGAAGGGACAGGAGCTACGCCGGTTGCGGGTTTCGGCTGCGAAAGTCCCTTTGAGAGATCCCACTTCGGGGGAAGGCCCTGTTGACTGTCCGAAAGCTCTTCAGTCATGGTTCAGCCTCCAAGACGACGGAAACTTGCTGACGACGGACTATAGAACAGGCGATTGAGCCAGTCAACGCTGCGACCGGCCGCGAACGCCTCAAACCACCATCATCTCCGCTTCCTTATCCTTCAACATCTTGTCAATCTTTGCGATGTAATCGTCAGTGTTCTTCTGAACCTGACGCAACGCCTCATCGCGTTCGTCTTCGGTGCACTTGCCGTCCTTCTGGAGCCGTTTCACCGCATCGTTCGCCTCACGCCGCACGTTCCGAACGGCCACCCGGGCCTCTTCGGACATGTGCTTGGCCACCTTCTTCAGCTCCTGCCGCCGCTCCTCGCTCAGTTCGGGGATCGGAATGCGGATCACCCGGCCGTCGTTCATCGGCGTTACACCGAGGTTCGCGGCCAGGATCGCCTTCTCAATATCCTTCAGCGCTGACGGATCGTACGCATTGATCGCTATGAGCCGCGGTTCCGGCGTGGAGATGCCGGCTATCTCGCGAAGCCTCGTCATCGTGCCGTAGTAGGACACATGGACGTTCTCCACCAGCGCCGGAGATGCCTTGCCGGTGCGCAGCCCTGTGAACTGCTCGTGCAGCAGCGCCGTGCTCTTCGTCATCTTCTCTTCGCCGTCCAGCAGTATGTCGTCCAGCGTATCCATGCGGCATCCTCCGGAAAGGCCCCGGCGCTCAGGCCGGGGGCTCTGAGTCGTTGACCAGCGTGCCGACCTCCTCGCCCATGACGGCGCGCTCGAGGCTGCCTTCCTCGAAGAAGTTAAGCACGATGATCGGTATCCTGTTTTCCATGCAGAGAGAGAAAGCGGTCGCGTCCATGACACGGATGGACTTCTGCAACGCGTCCCTGTAGGTCATGTGCCGGAACTTCACCGCCGACGGGTTCTTCATCGGGTCCGACGAGTATATCCCGTCCACCTTCGTCGCTTTCACGAGCACTTCGGCGCCTATCTCGCTGGCGCGCAGGGCCGCCGCGGTGTCGGTGCTGAAGTAGGGATTCCCCGTCCCGCCCGCGAAGATTAAGACGCGCTCTTTTTCCAGATGCCTCAGGGCGCGCCGGACAATGAAAGGCTCGGCGACCGCGCGCATCTCTATCGCGGTCTGAAGCCTCGTCGCAACCCCTTCGCGCTCCAGCCCGCTCTGCAGGGCAAGACCGTTGATGATCGTGCCCAGCATGCCCATGTAGTCGCCGGTGGTCCGGCTGAGCCCGCTTTCTTCAGCGTTGGCGCCGCGGAAGATGTTCCCGCCTCCGACCACTATGCCGACCGTCACGCCCATCCTGTGAACGGCCATGACACGGCGCGCGATTCCGGCGACTATCTCGGGGTCTATGCTGCGCCCGTCTTTGCGGCTCTGCAGCGTTTCACCGCTCAACTTGAGCAGTATCCGGCGGTATTTCGGAACGGGACCAGGTTTGTCGCTCATGCGGCGCAGGATCTCCCACCATCATAAATCGGCACGGACGTTACCCCAAGAACCGCGCGCCTACAACGACAAACTGCCCGCGGATCTATGCGCCCGGCAAGGCCCTGTTCATGACGCAACTCGCGACCTACGCGACACGTGATCCTTCCGAAACCGGGCGACGGTCGGCGCCCGGTTTGACCACTTCAAGCACCACATGGATCGAACGGGCCGGAAACATGAACGCCAGAAAGCGCTCATAGAAGTTGGGGGCGACATTCGCCAGCCGCTCGACCAGCCAGTAGGGTTTGAACCGCTCGAAGCCCAACAGCGGCCAGAAATCGATGCGGCGCGTGACCAGACGGAAATCGCAGTCGCGCATGAATGAACCTTCCCGGCCCTCGAGGAAGTAATCGAAGGAGAAGATTGAGAACGCATGTTTGTGCGTGACATCAGCGTAGGCGTCCTGCGACGTGTAGTGCGGAGAATGGATAAACACCCTGGCTCCAGACCTTGAAACGCGATGCACTTCGCGCATGACAGCGCAGATGTCGGACAGGTGTTCCATGGAGCTGTTGAAGTGGACCTCGCCGAACCGGCCAGACGGCAATGGCCATGGCATGCGTTCGAGGTCAGCCACAATATCAACGTCCGGATAGGAGTACCGGTCCAACCCGATAGAACCGGCGATCTTGCGCGGGCCGCACCCAACATCCAGGACATCTTTGTCTTCCACGTCCACCGATCCTCCTTTCAACGCTGGCCTCCGCAAACGGCGCATACAGCGAAAGGCGCGTTCATTGTGTCGGAAGCCAGTCTTCCGGACAACCCGGCACACTGCAAGCGCTAGCGGCTTGCCCCACCAGCGGACAAGACCGGAAGCACCTCCCTCGCGAGAACATTGTCCAGATCAAAGAACACGTATCCCGGCAACCCGATCTGGCGGACGATCCGGACCTGGTCAACCACGTCCACCGCGCCCAGGCGGCTCTCGTTGGCGGTCACTCCGATGCCGGGCAGTATCCGGCCTTCGCAACCGGGCAGGCGCACCTGCGCGAGGACGAGGTCCCGGAAAGCGTTGATGTCCTGAGCGTAATTCATGGGGCAGACGAAGTCCACGTCGCCGCGCCCGACCCAGAGCGGCCAGTCCTGGCCGACGCTGTCGACGCACGACGGGTACTTGCCGAATACGGCGGCCGAGACCTTCACGCCGGGCGAGGCCCGGCGCACGGCCGATGAGATCGCCGCCACGGCGTCGGATATGTTCCCGGCGCGCCACTTACGGTAAGTCACCGCCATCTGCCCGCCCGCCACTGCCGCGGGCCAGCCGGGCACAGGCGCTCCAAGCCATTTCTCGAATAGAGCCCTGTCCGCTTCAGAACGGCTTGAACCCGATTCGGGGTAGCGGATGTAGTCGAGATGCACCCCCGCAACCGGCGCCATGCGCACGGCCTCAACAAGACTCTCCGCCTCCAGCGCAACGTTCTCGGGAAGAGCGGGGTTGAGCCAGGCCACCTCCCGCCCTGAAGCGGACTGCTGAAGCCGCCCGGCCGCGCGCATCTTCCCAACAAAGTGGTCAGTCGCGCCTTCCATGTTCCAGCAGTATTTCCACACATGCACGCGCATGCCGCGTTTCGCCGCCGCCTTGACGCAGGGCACAAGCTGGCTTCCCGCCTCCCTCACGACTGCGGAAGCGGGAAGAACCCGGCTGTCGTAACGCGCCCAGCCGCCGCCGAGCAGGTTCACGAACAGGTCGGTCACTCCGAGCGCCGCCAGCTCCCGGCAGGTCCGGTCCCAGTCGCCCGGATAGAGCCCCAGTCCGGTCTGGTCCCACACGCCGCGGATCTCCGGCCTGACGCCGGAACAGGCCAGCCCGTAGGCGTCCTGGAGCAGGCGGCCCAGTTCTCGCTGACGCGCCAACACGTCCCCAAACCTGGCCTCGTTCCACGCCCGGTCACGTTCCGCCATCACCGTGGCCGCCCTCGTAAGCCCGGCTGATACGGCGCGAGTTGTGCCCGATGCCGCGGATTCACGTATCAACATGGATGAAACCGCCTGAAAATTCCCCTTACCGGCCAAGCCGGGCAGCTCCGATACAGCCTTCTGCGCCGCCGATCTGAGCACAGACGAGTCGCAACGGGAAAGCAGACCGAGAAGCATCGCCGTCTTGGCCTCTCTGTCCCCGTCATCCAGCAGTATGTGCGTCATCCAGAACCCGGACGCCGACTCCGCAATCGCGGGAGCTCCGGACAGACGGCCGCTGTCGGAAACCCAATCGGCGATGACAGCCGCATCCCGCCGCACGGGATGGACCGGCCGAAGGCTTCGGGAACGTTGCATGAACCCGTCAGGCAGGTTGGGAGGAGCCGTATCGCGGAACCTTACTTCCGACCAGCGTCCCGACACCGGCACGCTCTCATACTTGCCGAGCCTGAAACCCATCGCGGCGGCCAATTCCGCATCGGACGAGTAGAAGACAAGCAGGCGCTTCCCTTTCCCGGCAATGGCGCGGTACCAGGCCACATGCTCGCGCGGCGGATGCGGATTGTAAGGCAGCACGACTGCTCCCGCGGTGGACAGTGCCGCGTACGAAAGGGCGTCCTCGTCCACCAGGCGCGTTCTTACGCCCGCCGCGTCAAGCCAGCCCCCGACCAGCGAGGCCGTCTTGTCGGCAAACCTGCGTTCCGCGGCGTCCGGACAGGATTTCCCGCCCCGAACGATCAGGACATCTCCCGCATTCGCCGAAGCGCTGATCCACATTACGGATGCAACGGCAAGAGGAAGCAGCCGCCGGAAGACGCACGCGCCCCTGCTCGTGTCAGCATGGACCGTTGCCAACCGGGGTTTCTCCATATAGTGTCTGCGCGACATGGGCTGGTTCGTACTACATCTCCGGGCACGCTGCGAGAAGAAGATGGCCGGACTCTGCTCCCACGAAGGCATCTCCCACTATCTCCCGCTGAGAACCGAAACGAAGATCTACCAGCGGCGCCGTGTAACGGTAACAAAACCGCTGTTTCCAGGCTACGTGTTCGCGCGTTTCACCCCGGAACAGCGCGTCACGCTCCTGAAAAGCAACGCGGTCGTCCGGATAATCGAGGCGCCGCGCCAGCGGGAACTCCTCCACCAGCTTGCGCAGATCCGCAAGGCGCTGCTGATTGATCCATCCCTCGGCGCATGCGAAGCCATTAAGGCCGGACGCCGCGTCCAGGTGACTGCCGGTCCTTTCCAGGGCATCGAAGGGATCGTAGCGTCGGTCAAGGGCCATACCCTTGTACGCCTGAACATAGAGCTGATCGGGCAGGCTGTTGCGCTGGAAATCGAGCGCGATGCGCTGGCGCTCCTTGACTGACCATATTCTCCCGGAAAGGCCGCTCGGCAGGTCGGCGCAATTGACCGGCCACTTGCCGCTTGTTATCTTCTCCCCTCTCCCGCAAGGCTTTCCGCCGAAGGCACTTTGCGGGCTTGGCTGCATAGGCGACGGGCACGGAGTGTGCCAAGGCACGGCGACCTCGGGTCGTGACTGAAAACATGGACCGGCAGGAGTCAGGCATCACAGACTGGTTGGGCGCGGCCGCATTGTGGTGCACCGCCATCCCGGTTCTTGCCGGCCCGTGGCTGTTCGGCGCATGGGAAATGTGGTGGTTCTGGCCGCTGGCCGCATTGATCTTCCTCGGCGTTCTGCTGACCGGTATCCGACTGGCATTTCTGCCCCGCCCGCTGTCCCGCCTGCCGTCCCTGCGCGAGCCATCCGCCGCACGGCTCAAGTTCGCGCTCATCTTTCTCGCGGCTTTTCTCGTCTACGCAGTATTCCGCGCAACGGTTCTGTGCGTGGCCATGACCGCTGAGCGCAGTGTTCTGCTGTTTCTTCTCCCGGCGCTCGTCGCGGCCCAGACCATGCTGGCCGGACCGGCGAGAACGGCAATCCTATTCCGCCTCATCCTCGCAAACCTTCTCATCCTCGGCATCTACGGCTGCGCCAACCACTTCTTCTTCGACAACGCGCGCGTCATGTGGGCGCCGGCCTACGAGCAGTACAGGGCTGCAGGCCGCGCATCCGGGTCGTACTACTGCCCCGACCATTTTGCGGGCGCGATGGAACTCGGGACCGCGCTGGCGCTCGGTGTTCTGCTCAACCGTGACCGCCGGTGGGCGCTGAAGGCCGCGGGGCTCGCGCTGCTGGCAGTTTCCGTCCTGGGGGTTGTCATCAGCAAGTCCCGCGGGGGCGGCCTGACCCTCCTGGTGATCGGGTTCGGGGCGCTGGTCTGGGGGTTCTCGCAGTGGAAGGCCTACCACAAGTGGTGCTACCGCACGTCGGCGGCCGCGCTGGCGGGAATCTGTCTCTTCCTGTTCATGGGGCACGCGCGCGGTTTTATGGACAGGGCGGTTGACTACCCCCTCTTCAGAGCGCTGGAGGAACGCCCTGTCACGGAATGGCACGCAGCGGTCGCGGAGGCATTCCCGCACACGGACCGGGGGCTCATGATCCGCGGCGCTTTGCGCGCATGGGCGACCAGCCGCACATGGGGAATCGGCCCGGGCATGCACCAGGTGCTTTGGCCGCGCTTCGCGGCAACGACGGACGGCAACCGTGAAATGGGACTTTGGCCGTCGGAGACAAACGAGACTTTCCACTCGTACGAAGTCCACAGCGACTGGGTGCAGCTCCTCGAAGAATACGGCATCGTGGGCTTTGCTCTTTTCTCTTTGTTCGCCGCCGCCGCCTTCGCCGCGCTTGTATCCCTGCACGCGACGACCGGGAGAAGGAGAAGAAACAAGCGCAAGGCTGACAGCAACGAAGCCGCCGACAGCAATGTCCGCTACGGCTATGCCACGCTCGCGGCCCTTCTCGCGACTGTCGCAATGGCATTCCACTCGCTGGGCGACTTCAACCTGCAGATGCCGGCAACCGGCTGGATGTTTGCGGCTATCGTCGCCCTGCCCGTGTCGCTTCTGGCAGAACGCCGTGGGGCATCCGAAGAAGAGGACCCCGGAAAATGAGCCGGCATGTCGTCGTCAGCGACGCCCATCTGGGGTCGCGCTTCTGCCGTCATGATCTCTGGGACCGCTTTCTGGCCGGGCTTCCCGACGGGCACGCCCTTATCCTCAACGGCGACACCGTTGACCGCTCCCGCGGCGGCCCGCCGGGGGCGAGAGAGGCGGCGCTTGACCGTCTGCGCAGCGAGTCGGCCCGCCGTGAGGTGATCTGGCTCTGGGGAAACAACGACCATGGCTTCCATCTGGACGGCGCGCCGCTCGTACGCTACGCGAGGGAGCACGTCATCAACGGCTCCATCCTCGTTTGTCACGGCGACAGGTTCGAGCCAGCTTTCCGCCGCAATCCCATGCTGGTCCTTGCCGTACGCGCGATGTACTGGACATACAGCGGGGTTTCGGGCAAGCCGCTGCACACGGCCGCTTTCGCCAAGTTTCTCCGCAGATTCTATATCATGTTCGTGGACCATGTCGCCGGAGCCGCGGCCGCCGAGACCGCAAAGCGCGGAATGGGAACTGTCATCTGCGGACATACGCACCGAGCGGAGGAGCGAACCGTCGCCGGGGTGCGGTACGTCAACACGGGGTGCTGGACCGAACCGGACATCCGGTTCGCAGTCTCGGACGGCGACGGCGTGAGGCTGGTTCGGTTCGAGGAGGCATGACCGCCGGAAGATGCGCATACTCGCCATAGACCACAATGCGGTCTTCAGGTCATACCGCCCGCGGTACGCCGCACTCGCCGCGATGGATGACTCTGCCGTAACCGTCGGCGCCCCCTCCAGCCAGACATTCGGCGCGACGCACCGGCTCGAACCGAAGCAGGAAGACGAGCCTTTCGAGCTCGTGAGACTTCCGACGGTCGGCGGCTTCAAGTCGCACCGCGGCTTGTATTGTCCCCTGGCGCTCCGGTCGTTCCTGAAGCGCGATGCCGATCTTCTGTTCGTTGATTCCGAGCCGGAATCCTTCGCTGTTGCCGAGTGCCTCGCGCTCGGAGGCAGGCGGAAGAAACTGGCCATATCAACCTGGGGAAACATCAATTTCGCGGCCACTCGCTTCCCCTACCGGTTGCACCGTCTTCACCGCGCCGCCTACAGGCATGCGCTGCGCAGCGCGGACGGTATTCTCTGCTACTCGCACGAGGCGCCGGACATCCTGCGCGCGAACGGATACAGGGGCGCAATCGCGCAGATTGACTGGGGCGTGGACGTCGCGCGATTCCGGCCGCGCGATTCCGGCCCATTGCGGGAGAGTCTGGGCCTGCGCGGATTTGTCGTCGGCTACTCCGGCCGACTGGTTGAGGAAAAAGGCGTGATGGACCTTGTCGAGGCCGCCGCGGGGCTGGCGGACCCGAAATCACTCCTGATTGCCGGCGACGGCCCGATGCGCGCCGCCCTGGTTCAACGGGCTGCGGATCTCTCGCTGCATACGGTCTTCGCCGGACCTGTCCCGCAGGCTTCCATGCCCGACCGCCTCAACTGCATGGACGTCCTCGTTCTCCCCTCACGCACAACGCCCGTCTGGAAGGAACAGTTCGGCAAGGTGCTGATAGAGGCAATGGCCTGCGGGGTCCCGTCGGTCGGCTCCTCATCAGGCGAGATTCCGCGCGTGATCGGAGATGGGGCCCTCGTCTTCCCCGAAGGCGATGTCCCGGCGCTCCGCTCCATTCTTGTCCGGTTGCAGGCCGACAGGAAGGGACACGGCATCCTCTCCAACAGTGCCCGTCGCCGGGCCGAGACGGTGTTCTCCTGGCCCGTTGTGGCGCTGCGCATGCGCGAAATCTTCGCCGAGGTGCTTGGCCATGCCGCCTGACATCAAAGTCGGCATAGATTGGGGGTCGGCGTCCGCCAACCAGGGCGGCACCGGCGTCTATGTACGGAGTATCGCGGAAGGCTGGCGCAACGCTGGCCGCAGCTTCGCGCAGCTTTCCGGCCGGCCGGCCGGGACCATGGACCACGGCGGAAAATCTGCTCTGTCCCGCATCGCCAATGGGCTCAGGGACATTGCGTGGATTCAGGCCGGTCTGTCCCGCGCGGCGCGCAAGGCCAACTGCAACGTGCTCTTCTGCCCAGCTTTCCTTTCTCCCGTGCTGCCGTCACTGCCCACGGTTGTGACAGTCCACGACGTCGGCTTCCTGCGGAACCCGCGGCACAGTGATGCCCTGTACCGTCGCTACATATCGCTTTCGATGAGCATGTCGCTTCGCCGGGTATCCGCCGTGATTACCGTGTCGAACTTCTCCAAGTCGGAAATCGTGAGGCTTCTCGCCGTGCCGGAGTCGAAGGTCCACGTGGTGCACAACGCGTGTTCCGCCGCGTTTACAACCGCGGCGCCGGCCGGATCCGACGAAGCAGTCCTGTCGGGGCGCGGGATCAGAAAACCGTACCTGCTGTCCGTCGGAACTCTTGAACCGCGCAAGAACCTCCGGTCGCTTCTGGACGCATTCGCCCTCGTCCGTTCGCGCGGACACGCGAACCTGCGGCTTGTCCTCGCCGGCGCGCGCGGCTGGGGATACGACGACTTGCTTCGGCGCGTGTCCAAGCCCGACATTGCGCCGTTCGTGACCCTGACCGGGTTCCTGCCGGAGCACGAACTGGCCGCCCTGTACCGTCAAGCGCAGGCGCTTGTGTTTCCTTCCCTCTACGAAGGATTCGGAATACCTGTCCTTGAAGCGATGGCATGCGGATGCCCCGTGCTGGCAGGGCGCGTCGCGTCAATCCCGGAGGTGGCGGGTGATGCTGCGCTGCTGGTGGAGACAGTGGACACAACGGCGATAGCCGATGGAATCACGCGCCTGCTTCAGTCGCCGGAATTGCGCGCAGGGCTGCGTGAAGCCGGCCCCAGACAGTCCTCGCGTTTCTCCTGGGCCCGCACGGCGGACGAGACATGGGCTGTCGTGGCCGCCGCGGCGGCCACGACCAACATGCAGGGACTTCGGCATGACTGAAGCGTTCAAACCGCAATCCGTGCTGATACTTGGCGCAGCGAGGTCCGGCACCACGCTTCTTGCGTCCATGCTCGGCCACCATCCCGACGCCGCGATCATGAACGAGAACCGGCGGATGGAGATGCAGTTCATAACCGGCAAGAAGGTGGTGGGCAACAAGCTTCTGGTACCACTGGAAATCAGGCTGAACAAGAGGCTGAACCTGTTGTCGCGATTCCTGTACAGCATTGGTTTTGTAAGGGCGTTGCAGTCCTGCGGTCTGCACATGAAGCACTTCACCGGCTCCTTTTTCAGTCTGGAGGACTATCTGAAGATAGACGCGATCAAGGTGATCGGGATTGTGAGGGAGCCGGGACCCGCCATCTCATCCATTGTGACAAGGGACCCGCCGCTTGCCAGGAAGTTCGCGATATGGAACTGGTCCAGATCCGTCGAGGTGCTGGCCATCCTGAAGGAGCGCATGGGCGACAGGTTCATGCTGGTCGGCTTCGAGCAGCTTGTCACGCAACCGGCCGACGTCATGAAAGAAGTCTGCTCCTTCCTTGGCCTTGAATACACGCCGCAGATCCTGGATGGCTGTCGGTTCAACCCCACGTCCCCGGAACCCGGCATCCGTCCGGGGAAAGCCGCTGCGGGCACTGCCGCGAAGGATGGCGAAGCTCCGGCGTTGCGGCCGGACATCGTCCGTCTTTACCGGGAACTCACGGGCGCGCTGCGGCCTGCGGAGTCGTCTGCGAAGCCGGAGCGGAGGGACAGCGACAACCGGACCGGGGGAGCCCGGAAATGAAGGCGTCCTTCCGGCCGCAGTACGTCCTGATACTCGGTGCGGCGCGTTCAGGGACGACTCTGCTTGCGTCGCTCCTTGGCCACCACCCGGACGCGGTGGTGTTCAACGAGGACATGCGCATGGGCATGCTGCAAATCGTCGGCAAGCGGGTTGTCGGCAACAAGCTGCTGGTTCCCTTCGAGATCCGTCTCCGTGAACGCCGCGGACTCCTGATCCGTGCGATGAACAGACTCGGCCTGCTGGGCTTCTGCAGGAAAACAGGCATCCTTCGACGTCCCTTCATCGGTTCGTTCCACAGCATTGAGGACTACCTGGAAGTGGAAGGCATCAAGATCCTGGGGATACTGCGCAACCCCCGGGACACGCTGGCATCGATGGTGAAACGTGACAGCAACTGGACCAGCGAGTTCTCGATGAGGAACTGGGTTGGCGCCGTCAGGACACTGTCGCAACTGCGGCCCATTGTCGGCGACCGCATGAAAATAGTCACATTCGAGGATCTCGTGACCGAGCCCGAGCGCGTGATGCGTGAAGTGTGCGCCTTCACCGGGCTTGAATACACGCCATCCATGCTCGATGGATGCCGGTTCAACCCCACATATCCGGAACAGCAAATACGCCGGGAGCGAGCGTCGAGGCCGCATGCTTCGGATGTCACTGCGCGAGGGATGGAGCCAGACGCCGCGTCTTACTCGATGTACCTGGATCTGACAGGCAAAACTCCGTCCGACCCGTCTTCGGCGCCCGACACCATCACCCGGAGGGATCTCTCGTTGATGGGCCGGCTGGGAAGGAAAGCCTTCGGCAGCGCGGCAGCATGGGGACTTCTATCAGGCGTGCTCAGGGCCGGGAGCGTCATGGCGCTCCTTCCACTGATACTCAGACTGGTGCCAACGGAAGAACTGGGAGTCTGGTACGTCTTCCTGAGCCTTGTCAGTATTCCCCTTGTCATAAATGACGGCTTCTCGACGAGCATGGCCAGGGCCGCGGCATATCTGTGGGCCGGCGCCGACAGTTTGCTGACATTCGGCTTCTCCAAACCGCCGGAAAATGACACTGGACCGGAACCCAACCGCCAGGCCATGGCCGAACTGCTCGTCGCACTGCGCTTCTACTACAGGGCCTTTGCCACCGTGTGCTGGATCGTGCTGGCGAGCGCCGGGACGGCGTGGGTATGGCGTGTCACATCATCCATCCCGGACAGCGCCGACCTGAGAACAGGATGGATAGTATACATAACTCTCTTTGCGTGGGTGTTCTCCGGCCACCAGTGGCCTTCGCTGCTTTCCGGCATCAACCAAGTCCGGCGATTGCACCAGATAGTCGTATGCAGCGTCGTAGCCTACATGTTGGTAACTGCCGCCGGGCTGCTCATGGGTTTTGGTGTCTGGGCCCTCATGGCGGGCAACGTCGCGATGGAACTCCTGTACCGCTTCGCGGCCCGCTCCGCATTTCGCAGATACGCTGGATACCTGCCGCGCGTCTCAGGAAGGCCAAAATGGAGGCTTGTCGCGGGGTTGTGGCCGAACGCGTGGAGAACGGCGGCTCACTCGTTCGCCGCCTACATGGCAATGCCCGCCTTGGTTCTCGTTTCCAGCGCCTTCCTTGACCTTGCCACAACCGCGTCGCTCGGACTGACGGTCAGGATGGTATCGAGCCTGATCGCGCTCAGCGCCATCTGGGTGCATGTGAAGGTGCCGCACATGAACATACTGCGCGTGCAAGGCTACCTGAGCCAAATGGCCCTGCTTTTCGTGCAGAAGATCCGCCTGTCGAACCTGACGTTCCTGGCAGGAGCCATGGCCCTGGCTGGGCCGGTGCCGCTCGCTCTCGACCTCCTGGGCGCGCGCACCCAACTCCTCCCGTTCTGGCCGCGCATCGTCTTCCTGCTCGCATGGCTTATCCAGATGAATCGCTCTCTGCACTTTTCCCTTGTCCTCAGCGAGAACGTGTGTCCCTTTGCCTGGCGGTCGCTGCTTACGGGAGCGAGCACCCTTGCTGCAGCCTTCCTGCTGGCCCCGCGTTTCGGCATCTGGGGGTTGCTTGCTCCGGCCGTCATCGTTCCGACATACATAAACGCGATGGTGCTGACAAGGTTCGCCGCGAGTCTCCGGATTCCGACACGCACGTACCTGGCGATGTTCTTCGGCATCCGAGCCCGGGCCGGCAACAGATGAATATTGCGGTTCATATGAGTTCCCTCCGGTCCGCGGGGGGCGCGGACAAGCTCATGCTCCAAATGGCGCGATGCATGTCACAACGCCACCAGGTAACTCTTCTCACGGCCGGCCAACTCACCGCCGAGAGGGTCAGCGACCTGTTCGGGCTGGATACGGATGGTCTGCGGATACGGAGCCTGCGAGACGGCGCTGGACTTCTTGTTCGGCTGCTTGACAGGTTCTTCGAAACGCGCCCCCAGGGCATGCGGTATAGGAAGGTATTCACGTCAACTCTCATCTCTCCGCTTACAACCGGCTACGATGTCTTCCTGAACGGCGAGTCCGGAGACCTCGTCCGTAACCGCGCCCGCATAGGACTCCTCTATGTCTTCTTCCCCTGGGACCAGGCGGCCATGCTCCGGGCCAGAGGCCCGCTTCATTCGCTCTACATGGCCCCGTACCGCGCATGGCACTCGCGTACGCTCGAACCATCAATTTCCAGCTACGGAAAGATCCTCACCCTGTCGGAATACTCGGCCAGGCATGTGGCCGCGCGCTGGAACCGCGATGCCGAACTCCTCTACCCCGGGATAGATCTTCGGAACTACCGGCCGGGCATGAAAAAGCGCATCATCCTGATGGTCGGTCGTTTCTTCAGAAGCGGGGGCCATGTCAAGCGATTCGACATGGGTATCGAGACCTTCGGCAGACTGTGCTCGTCCGGACTGTCAGGATGGGAATTGCACATCGCCGGTTACGTTCAGGACACGCAGTTCGTGGAAGACCTCCGCCGGCAGGCAGGGAACCTGCCTGTCATCTTTCACGCAAACGCCCCTGAATGCGATGTCAGGGCGCTCTATTCAACCGCATCGATCTACTGGCACTGCGCCGGTTTCGGGCAGGACCTGGCCGCTCACCCCCAGAACGCCGAGCATTTCGGCATGCCCACCGTCGAAGCCATGTCAGCCGGATGCGTCCCTGTCGTCTTCAACGCCGGCGGCCAGCCGGAAATAGTGCATGACGGCGTACACGGCTTCCTGTGGAGTTCCGCGGAGGCACTTGCCTCAAGAAGTCTTGAGCTCGCGGCGGATGAGCCGCTGCGGCGCAGGATGGCCGCCGCTGCGATAGAGCGAAGCCGTGTCTTCAGTCTGGACGCCATGCGCGAGCGCCTGGAGACGACTATTCATGACATCGATAAATCCGCCAGCCGCGGGGGGCAGGCCGCTTCGTGACACCTGTGCCCGATGCCGTGAAACGCGCTGCGAGATTGCTTGACGCGTACCTTGCCATGCGGCGCCGCGCCATCAGGTTCAGGGACGCTAACATCCGCGTCGTCAATCCGCGCTGGTGGCCCGACGCGCGCCAGGAGTCGTTCGACGACGAGATCGCGCCGTACTTCACCGTGCTGCGTGACAGCACGCCGGACGGCGCCATTCTGGATGCGGGTGCCGCGGTTGGCCTCTTCAGCGTGGCCGCGGGTGTTGCGTTTCCCTCGGCTTCCATCGTCGCGTTCGAGCCATCCCTGCGCCAACGCGTCCTTCTCCGCCGCAACTTGCGCATGAACGGCATGGCCGGCCGCGTGGACATCGTGCCGCGCGCTCTATGGAACAATGAGGAAGCACTGACTTTCAGGACGCACGGCGCGATGAGCGCCGTGCATGGCGCGAGCTCCGCTCTGGCGGAAATGCCGTTCCATGAGTCGGTCCGGGCCACCACGCTGGACAACTGGGCGAAGGAACATTCTTCGACAAAGGTCGGACTGATCAAGATGGACATTGAGGGCTCCGAGGTTGAGGCGCTCCAGGGCGCGGGTGAAGTGCTGCGCGAGCAAAGACCCGTCCTTCTCATCCAGGCATACCACCTTCGCGATGGCAAACGGACTTTCGAGACTTGCGCAGAGTTGCTGCGCGGATTCGGATACAACCCGGTCGAACCGGACGCCTGTCCCGGACTCATATATGCGCAAAGTCCTCATTAACGGGTACCCGCTCGCCGCGCCGGACACTGGATTCGGCGTGTTCACGCGATCTCTGATCCATGCGCTCGCTGGGCATGCTTCGGACCGGTGCAATCTGCGCGTTGCGCTGCCGTCCTGGCCGCGATTCCGATCGCTTGACCTGCCTTCGTCCTGCAAGTTGCTCCATGTGGCGTGCACGGAGACAGGGAACCAGCTGGTTGATGAAGCGGCGTGGCAGATCGCGCTCGGAGTGACGGCCAGACTGAAATGGCCGGACTCCATCCTGTTCAGCCCGGTTCCTTTCTGGAGCCCCATCGCCCCGCGCCGCTGCATCGTTGCGCACCACGACTTCGCGAACAGGCACTTCCCGAGCTACCTCGGTCGTTCCGGGCTGCGAAGGATGCTTGTCGGCACGAGAGAACGCTTTCTGAGACACGCGACGTATGTTGTGTCGCCATCGGAGTTCGTGCGCCGCGAGATCATGCAGAGAACGGGCATTCGCCCGGAACGAGTCCGCTGCATTCCGGAATGGCTCCCGCCCGAGTATGAACCTGGCCTTGCAGCGCGGAATGCGCCGATGGTAAGAGCCCGCCACTCACTCCCATCACGCTTCTGGCTGTATGCCGGCGGATACGACATAAGGAAGAACATCCCGGCGATGCTTGAGGCCTATTCCGCGGCCATGCGCCGTACAGCCTGCCCGCCGATGGTCCTGGCGGGCAGAATCCCCGCCCCCATCCCCGGCCTTGTTCCGGATATCGCCGGGATTGTTTCGCGCCTTGGAATCGGCTCCAGCATAGTGATGCCTGGCTTCATTCCGCCCGATGATATGCCAGGGCTCTACGCAGCCGCCGATCTGTTGATTTACCCTTCGCTCGATGAAGGGTTCGGCCTCCCTCCCCTCGAGGCGATGGGATGCGGATGCCCGGCTGCCGTGTCCGACGTGGCCAGTCTGCCGGAAGTCGTAAAGGACGCAGACTACAGGTTCGACCCTCTCCGGCCCGATGCCATCACAGCCATCCTACTCAAGGCTGCATCAGCCCGTTTGCCGTTGAATCCCGGATTCCAGAGAAGCTGCCACGACGAGGCAAAGGGCGCGAGAATGTTCGCGGACTTGATTGCGGCAGCCTGACGTTGGGAAACACTCCAAGGAAACCAATGAGTTCAAACAGTTCACGTCCATTCACATCAATGCGAGGACTTGTGCCGGTCATCCTGATCGCGATCACCTTCCTCGGCCTTCTGCAGTTCCAGAAAGCGTTTGCATACGGCGGCCTCGAGGTAGTCGTCCTGCGCATGCTGCCGATTGCGGTCCTCGCATGGGTTCTGTTCGCCCGGAAGAGCTGGTGGCTCATAGTCCCGGTCTCCTACACCTTCGGCGGGATCATACAATTGACATTCCGTCTCTTCTTCCATGAACTGTCACTCGTCCTGGCTTTCCTGGCGTTGATCCCCGCGGTGTTGATGAATCCCGGCATGTTTCAGCGCCGCAGGCGCCTTCCTCTGCCATTCTATCTGCTTCTGGCCTACTTCCTGTTCCATGCCATCGCGAACGCGCTTTGGCTCAAGCATTTTGCGTTCGGCGCCATCGGCAGCGTCCTCCGTGTGTACATGCACGGTTTGTGGCCGATGGTGTTCCTGCTGTTGTTTCATTTCTTCGCCTCGACAGCCAAGCTGCCTGCTGCGCTCATTACGATGTACGCGGCCGGCGTTCTGCGCCTCGGTTTGGGCGCACTTTCACTTGTCTTCCCCGGAAGCGCCTTTGCCGGATTCCTGAATGTGTTGCTGCCCGCGGCCACTGCAGGAGCCAGCGACCTGCGCACCGTTGCAATCCCCTTGGAAACCTTGTCGCTGGCGTTCGCCCAGTCAGCAAGGACACGGCCGCGCCGGATCGCCTGCTACCTGATGGCCGCAGCGGCTGTCTTCTCGCTGTTCTTCGGCGGGGGACGAATCAGCCTCGGCATAGGATTCGTGACTGCCGTCACCTGGGCTGTCGTCACAAGACGGTCGGCCATGGCCGCAGCCGGCATCGTGATCGTCGGATGCGCGCTGCTGTGGCTTAATGCCGAGCCGGATTACATATACAAACTGCCTTCGACGGTCAGAAGGGCTCTTTCAGTCGCCGTCGTGGACAGCCAGTTCACCGATATCCATCGCTCAGTTGAATTGAGCAACATCTGGCACAAGGAACTCATCCGGCTCGGAATGGCGCGATGGAGCGAGTCGCCTGTCGCCATGCTCCTCGGGAGAATGGTGAAACCATATGCCGAACACTACGATGTGCCGCACACCAGCCTGGAGGAACGGGCTTTCATAGCCGCGGAAATGGGCTCGTATGAGTCAGGCCTGTGGACGGTGTTGGGCGTGCTGGGCCTCGTCGGCGCAGCGCTCTACGCGGCCACATTCATCGCCTTCCTGCGGCGGGCGCTGCTGCCTCTGCTGCGGAATGAGCTCGACGGATACCGTTTCGTGATCGCTTTCGCCGCGTTTTCCTCATCGCTTTCGTGGGCGTTGTTCTCCTGGATCGCCGGTCATTTCCCGAGCTACCAGTTGATGCTCTGCGGCATGGCCATGATTGCCATAGAGGACGGGCTCCCGTCGCGGACTGAGCGGGCAACCGCGGGGGCGCAGACCGAATGAAAGCGTTGCTGAAACGACTTCTTCTCACCCGCGCATGGGTGTTTCCGCGTGATCTCAGATCCCTCTGCATGAGGCTGGCCGTGTTCCCCCAGCTTTCGGAACTGGCGCGGGCCATGCCCACCTGTGAGATCGGCGCCGGGTTCCACTCGAGGGAGGAGTTGTACTCCGCCCTGTCCGCAGCCAAGGGCTTGTCCGAATCGCGTATCCTGTACCTGGAATTCGGTGTCTTCAAGGGCGATTCCATCCGATGGTGGATGCGGACGAACCGCTGCGCTGATTCCCGATTTGTCGGATTCGACACCTTCACGGGACTTCCGGAAGACTGGGGAAGGCGCGCACGCAAGGGCCTTTTCTCAACTCAAGGAGCCGTCCCCGACGTAGGAGATCCGCGCGGCCGGTTCGTGAAAGGGCTCTTCCAGGAAACGCTTCCCGCATGGGTTGAGTCAAATCGGGCCGAGTTGGCATCGTGCAGGAAAGTCATACATATGGACGCAGACCTGTACTCGTCAACGCTCTTTGTTCTGTGCTCGCTGCACCCCCACATGCGCCCCGGCGATATCCTGATCTTTGACGATTTCAACAGCGTCCGCCATGAATTCCGCGCCTTTCTGGACTACTCATCTGCATACCTTCCGCACACGGAGCTGCTCGGAGCCGATGCAGACTGGCGGCATGTGGCCATGCAGGTGAAGGAACACGAATGAGCAATGACGTCGAGAGGCGGGACCGGCTCCTCGTTGTTGAACTCCGGATGCTCGGCGACGCCGTGATGAGCATGCCGTTCCTGCGTGCGGCGGCAAGATCCTTCGAACTGACCGTCTGCTGCTCCACCACGTCTGCCCCTCTCGCGGCAATGGCGGCACCGCTGTCACGCATCGTGACGTGGGACCCGCCGTGGCTGGCAGAAACGGGAAAGTACCGGCTCGCCCGCTACCTCCGGGGGAACATTGCCGCTCTTGTCCGATGCTTGCGCGCGACACGTCCCCACACCGCAGTGTGTTCATGGGCGGACCCGCGGTCACACCTGCTGATGGCCCTATCCGGCGCTCCGGAACGCATCGGGTTCCCGGTTCGACAGGAGAACTACCTGGCCCACAACAGGCCATGGCGTCGGCGCCAGATGCGCACGGCACGCGTTCTTGAGGGTGTTCTCTCGGTCGTCACCGGCTCACCGCTCCTGACCCGACCCATACTGCGTCAACAGTACCGTCAGTCGCACTTGCGCGACTGGCAGCAACTCGCCAGCGCCCTCGACCTCGAAATCGACATGACAACCCCATGGTTCACAGCCCGGCACAACCATGCCCGGTCCGTACCGGCTTCGCGACAAACAACGAGCTGGGCCGTCCATGCCGGAGGAAGGCTCCAATCAAAACGCTGGCCCCTGGAACGGTTCCAGCGCGTTGTCGACACCTTCTTCACCCCGAGGGATATCCCGGTCACTATCATCCAAACCGGGTCAGAGCCGGCGCCAACGCCCAGATCGTCCTCGCACCGCGTCGTTACATCAACATCGCTTGACGTCCTCACAGGCATACTTGGAGAAGTGGATGCCGTCCTCTGCAATGACTCGCTCGTATCGCACCTCGCCGCTGCAATGGGCAAACGCGTGGTCGCGGTCTTTGGCTCCGGCGAGCCGGACTGGTTTGCGCCGTACGGTAACGAGTCAAACGTTCTCTGCAGCCGTTCGTGCTCGTTCCATCCATGCATGGACCGGTGCGAAATGCCTTCCTATGTTTGCCTGGAGTCCGTTTCGGCAGAGCAGGTGTCGGACATGGTTTCCAGGGTGCATTCCGAATTGGATTCACCGCGTCAACGCGGGGCTCCCGAATGAGAATCTCCTTCCTCGGCTCACGCGGAATTCCGGCCAGGTACAGCGGATTCGAGACGTTCTACGAGCAGCTCGCCGTCCGCCTCGCGGCGCGCGGTCACGAGGTGACCGTCTATAACCGATCTCGATTCATGGGCGACGTCGGCCGCGAATACCGCGGCGTCAGGATCGTGTCCCTGCCCTCCGTGCCAACGAAGCATCTCGACACGATCACCCACACTGCGCTTTCCACGGCTCACCTGATGCTCAGCCGCTGCGACATCGCCTACTACTGTATCGTCGGCAACTCGCCGATTGTCTGGCTTCCACGACTCCGCGGCATCCCTACGGTACTGAACGTGGACGCCGCCGACTGGGCACGCGAGAAATGGGGCGCGTTCGCGCGCTGGTACCAGAGAACCTGCGAACGTGTCGCCACACGCACGGCGACGATACTGGCGGCCGATTCCCGAGTCA
>Ga0194125_10002338_pt1 | contig 31475 bp, 29 predicted proteins | sample TA2KigC250mmetaG_FD_148626 | JGI IMG/M metagenome (GOLD analysis project Ga0194125, IMG submission 148626) | Freshwater microbial communities from Lake Tanganyika, Tanzania - TA2015034 Kigoma Deep Cast 250m | ecosystem: Environmental > Aquatic > Freshwater > Lake | place: Tanzania: Lake...
ACAAATCCTCCGGGCCAGGCGGCTGGATGGATTTCAAGCCGAAATCATCCAGAATGAGCAGGTCGGGACGCAAATAGAGGTTCAAGCGCCGTTCCCAGGAGTTGTCCGCCCGGCCACCGTTGAGATGGGAGAGCATTTTCTGGACACTGGTAAAGAGCACATCCAGACCCTGTCGGGCCGCTTCCTGACCATAGGCTTGCGCCAGGTGACTTTTCCCCACGCCGCTCGGACCGCAGATCAGCAGGTTGTGTTTCTCCCGGATGAACTCACAGGAGGCCAGGTTGAGGATCTGCTGGCGATTCAGGTGGGGGTTGAAATCGAAGTCAAAACCTTCCAGGGTCTTGGTGCTGTTGAGCGCCCCGCGGCGCAAGCGCAGTTGGAGTTGTTTCTGCGCCCGGCGTTCGACTTCATCTTCCAGGATGCGGGACAAGAATTCCAGATAGTTCCACTTACCGTCGATGGCCTGGCGGTTGCGCGCCTCCAGGGTTTCCAGTACACCCGAAAGACGCACTTGCCGTAATTGGATGGTCAATTGGTGTTTCAGTTCCATGACCCACCCTCCCCGGCAAAGGCGCCGACCAGTTCATCAGCAGAACGGGCAAAGGTGGTGGCAGGTGGCAAGCAGATCGGCAAGCAGGGCTCGGTTTGGTCCAGACCCTCCGCCAGAATGCGCTTGACTGTCTTGTAACTGGGGTCTTCGAACCACAGGGCGCGCTGAGCAGCCGCTTCCAGCCGTTCAGTGCCATAGCGGTTTTTGAGCCGGACCAGCCGCCCAGCGGTAGGGATGCGGTAGAGCACTGGGTCAGAGAGCAAGGTTTGGACGATCTGCCGCAGGGATGGGCCTACCGTCTCCGCTTCGGCCAGCAGGCTGTCGGCATCCTGGATCAGGCCAGGTACCTTGGCCGCGGGCAGGTGGGCCAGGTGGGTCAGGCGCTGCCCGGCTTGGCTGGCCCGTTCGTGGGTCGCCTGGAGTTGGTACTTTTCGTCGTAAATGCGCACGCTCCGACTGCCGCCGCAAATCCAGACCTTGCCCGGATACAGGCGGTAGGGCACCGAGTAGAAAGCCTGGTCGAAGACCACATAGCAGTCTCGGTAGACCTTGACGTGTTTCCAGACCGCCAGATCGTAGGGGCTTTCCGGTACGGGGGAGAGGATCTCTTTCTCGATTTCTTCGAAGCGCACCAGCGGTTTTTCCTTGGTGGTGCCGTGAATGCGCAGACCGGCGGTCGTATGGCACCAGACTAACACGTCCTGATTGGCCTGCGTAATGGTGGTCGCTTCACGCCCTCCCAGGAAATTGCGCTTGACGTAGTGCACCCCGCCCTGCTCGACCTTGCCCTTGTGTTCCGGCGTAGCCACCCGGCAGGGAGCAATCAAGAATCCGTAGTGTTCGGCACATTCCCGGTAAGATTGCTGCACCTGCGGGTCATCGAACACCGCTTTCAGGATGGCAGTTTTGAGATTATCGATGCGCACTCGCTCCGGAATGCCGCCAAAGAATTCGAAGGCATTGCGGTGGCAGCGCAAGAAGGTCGCTACCTTCTGCTCCCAGACAAATTCCACATACTGGTGGCGGCTCCAGGCTAAGGTCATCACAAAGGCCCAGGCCTTGCGCAGCTTGCCCGTCTCTGGATCGATCATCAGACCGGCATACCCAAAATCCACCTGGCCTTCTTCGCCGGGTTTGGTTTCCACTCGCACGGTCACGTCCGGATCCTCATTGTTCTTCAGCCGCCGCACAAAGCGCCAGACGGCCGCATAACTACCCGTGTAGCCGCGCTCGCTCAGACGTTGGTGCATGGCTGCCACTTCCACATTCGCTTTTTCCCACTTCTCGATCAGTTCCCGATACGTTTCTAGCGAAGATTGATTCTGCGGTGGGACCCGTTCGGGTAAGCTGGTTTTCAGGCGTTTTTGCAGTTCTTCCAGGGGTGGCAGTTCGCCTGCCAACAACCCCTGGCTTTCAGCCCACTCCCGGTAACGACGGATCGTTCGCCGGTTGTGGCCGGTATCACGAGCCACCTGGCGATCACTGCGCTGGGCTCGCATTTGGAGAAGTATTTCTCGGATGTCCATCAGGTTTAGATTCCTTGTTTTCATGGGGCCTCCTGGCACTTTCGTTTACTAATTATGCCTGGAGGATAATCCTTTTTGCACATCCGTTGTGGTGCAGCGTTGCCGCGAACCAGTGGTGCAGCGTTGCCGCGAACTGGTGGTATACTGTTGACGCGAACGACTGGCGCATCATGCCCGCGAATCGATGGTGTATTGTAGCCCGCGAAGTGACACGCATCTACAATTATTCAGACCGGGTCATTCAGCTTGAAAGGAAGATCAAGTCGAACCGCTATATCTACAAGCAATCCGCGCCATTGACCAGGGCTGATGTAGATAGAATCATGCAGGGGGAGTATGCCTTCCTATTGGGCAGCTCACATAACACACAGCAGGTCTTCTATTACGAATGTGTCGCGAAAATGATGCGCCCGAGGGTCATAGTGGATTATGAACGCGAACCATACATCCTGGATGCGGGGACGGTGCGCGTCACCTTCGACACGAATGTGCGAGCAGGCGTTGGATCCTTGGACATTTTTAACAGCAAAATCGCTGCGGTGGGTACTTTAGACCCCGGAAAACTCATCATGGAAGTAAAATACACTGAGTTCTTACCAAACTTAGTGCGAAAGATTTTACCGCCCAGATCGTCGGAGTTTTCAGCAGTATCGAAGTATGTTCTCTGTTGTGATAAAACATTGTACAAGCGTAGATTGCCTTATTGAAATGTAACCAGTGGAATGGGCTCATGATAGATATAATCCGAAATTACTTTCAGTTCGATCTAGCGAATGCTCTCACGTTATTGATCCCTGTCATCACAGCATTGTTCGTTTCCCTGGCGATTGGCGTCTTGATCTATTATGTCTATACTCGATCCTTTCGAGGGGTGATATACAGCCAGTCATTCTCGATATCTCTGGCTGGGATGACGATCCTGACCACCATGGTGACTCTGGCCATCAGTACGAATATCGCTCTTTCCTTGGGTATGGTTGGCGCCCTGAGTATCGTCCGTTATCGTACTGCCATCAAAGACCCCATGGACTTGTTATTCCTTTTTTGGGCAGTGGCCGCTGGCATAGCCATTGGCGCGAAACAACATTATCTGGCTCTGCTTGGCTCACTGATGGTCACTTTGATGATCTTCATCGTGATCTCGAATTCTTCGAAGAGTAAAATGTACATTCTGGTTGTGCATTATTCCGGCGAGGATATCGAAGATGAGATGCGGAAAATATTGCATGGCCGACGTTATCTCATCAAATCCAAGACCATACGCTATGACGATGTCGAAATCGCTGTCGAGATTGGTGTGAAGGGGGAGAATCTGGCGTTTGTAACTCAAATCAAGAAGCTGCCTCTGGTTAACGATGTCACCTTGATCGAGTATAGCGGTGAGTATCATGGCTAAAGCAGGCAAAATAATCCTCATGGTATTCGTGCATGTTTTCGTATTTTGCGTTCTAGGTATCGTGCTCTATTATTTTCTCAACCAGCAGACCATTGAGTATAGACCAATCTCAGGGCCAATGACCAACCCGCTCATGGGTATCGCTCCCTGGGCCACGATCGAAGAGAGCACCCAGCCGCACACGCTTGTATATGCTGATTTGACCTGGCGAGAATTCGAGCCCAGGGAAGGCATCTATGATTTTACTTCTTTCGAAAAGCAGAACCAGTTGGCCCGCTGGCGCTCTGAAGGCAAGCGCGTTGTTTTTCGCTTTCTCCTCGATTATCCAGGCAGCAAAGAGCATATGGATATTCCTGATTGGCTGTATGACAAGATCGGCGGCGATGGTGATTTCTATGATCATGATTATGGCAAAGGCTTCAGCCCCAATTACTCTAATCCTGTGTTGATCGAATACCACCAAAATGCCATACAGGCCCTGGGAGAGCGTTACGGAGGGGATGACTTCTTTGCTTATATTGAATTAGGCAGCCTGGGGCATTGGGGCGAATGGCATGTCAAATATGATGCTGGAATACGGAACATGCCTTCCGAAGAGATCCGCGATCTATACGTGAGTCATTACATTGAAGCGTTTCCCAATACTCACCTGTTGATGAGACGTCCATTTTCGATTGCTGCGAAGCTAGGTCTTGGCGTCTACAATGACATGACAGCCGATTTCGAGGCCACGACCACCTGGCTCGATTGGATCGCGAATGGGGGCGAATACAATCAAACGCAAGAAGCCAACGCTCTTTCGGCTATGCCCAACGGTTGGCAAATTGCCCCCATTGGCGGCGAGCAAACTGGTTCGATGAGTCCTGAAGAAATCTACGATATCCAGTTAGAGCAAACAATTCGTTTGTTGGAAGATTCGCATACGACTTTCATTGGCCCTGGCGGCCCTTATGACCTGGTATATGGCGGCTCGTTACAACAGGGGATCAATCAAGTATTGGCGACGATTGGATATCGCCTGTATGTCCAGCAGGTTAAAATGCCCAGGTGGGTTCATTTTGGGGAAGATATCGAGATCTCTCTGGCTTTCGCCAATGCCGGGATTGCCCCGTTCTATTATGATTGGCCGGTAAGAATCTACGTTATAGACGAAGTTGGCGAACGGCTTGCTGATTATCGTCTCGACCTGGATCTCCGAACAGTGCTGCCGGATACACTGCAGGTGATTGCTTTTACCGTGCCTGTAGAGAAGCTCGACAATGGTAGATATTCGATTGCCATTGCAATTATCGACCCCCTGACCGATGAGCCAGCAGTGCAGTTGGCGATGTTTTGTGCATGCCCGTGCCTGATCCAACAAATTGGTTCATTCGAAATCTATCGAGTTAAAGACAGATTGGAAAATCTGATATCCTGGTAATGAGTGCACTGAAAAAACTTGCAGTGGATTCAGATAATGATAAAGTAACTACTCAGCCATACGGGGAAGTTCCCGAAAAAAGGGTGTGCGAAGGGGGCGTAACCCCCTTCGCACACCCTTTTTTCGGGCTAATCCGTTCGATGGCTGAGCAGTTACATGATAAATAAAATTTGGAGGTGTGTGATGTATCCGAAGAGAAACTTATTGATCTTTGCGGTCATCGTTTTTTTTATTGGCGCCAGCGTGCTGGCTTGCGCTAATCCACTCTATGAAACAGCAGAGCAGCCGACTGATCAACCAGGCGATCAACTGCCGCCAGAGAATCTACCTCAATCAACAACTCAACCGCAATCAGCGGGTGATGTTGTGTTGCAGCCCACAGCGACGCGTTCGATTGATTATGATGATGTAGACAGGGAGGAAGATCCTGGCTGTGTGTATATTGATAAAGATGGAAATGTCATAAATCCCTGCCTGCGTGAAGAGGGCACCCAAGAGCCTACCGAAACGCCCTGGGTCTATGATTTCGATCAGTGCAATGAAGCCAAGAAGGAAGTAAAAATAGACCTTTCTGTTGAATACGAATGCAGCACTTGCGACTGGAAATTTGCTCTGACCAATTTGCTGAATGATAAATGTTATCCTGAGTCCATTACCATCACATGGGAAAACGGCGATATAAGAAGAATCCCTATCAATCATGTCGAGGAGAATATTGCCTATTACTACACATCCAGGAATATCTATTCGCTGGTCGAAGATGTTTCTGTCGAAACATATGAATCCTGGGCGGGAGATTTTTATATCGCTTATGGAGGCTGCGCGGTGCGCTGTGTGCCCTATACTCCAACACCCACACCATGATCTCCAAGTATGAAACAATTAAAAACAATCTCTCAATTTGGTCTGTTTCTTGCCTCTTCGATTTTTGTATTCCGTCCACTGACGAGCGCATTGGGCGCATACGCCCCTCTCGAACCTCATGAAACAGTCAACCACAAGATAGAAATAAGACCCTCCTCAGGAGATGATGATGTCGAAGAGTCCGCGGATGGCACCATATATGTGGATAGTTCAGATTTGGAATTGGGCTTCGAAGGTGAGAATAGACAAGTCGTAGGAATCCGTTTCGAGGATGTTACTATCCCGAAAGGAGCTAGAATCTCGAATGCCTATATCCAATTTCGAGTAGATGAACCCAATTCATTTCCCGCCTCCTTGTCCATTGCGGGTCAGGCCAGTAATGATGCTGAACCCTTCGGAGCATCGGTAGAGAATATCACGTCAAGATTACTGACTGCGGTAACCATTGGCTGGAATCCTGATCCGTGGCTAGAGATCGGAGATGCGGGCGATGCTCAAAAAACCCCTGACCTTACCCCAATCGTTCAGGAAATAATAGATCGTCCTGGTTGGGATCCGGGCAATGCTCTGGTATTGATTGTATCGGGCAGCGGCTCTCGCCCGGCAAAATCATACGAAGGCGGTTCATCGAGCGCTTACTTGCTCCACATCGAATATGCCGGTGAAGCTGCGCTGGCGCCCATGCCACATTCCACAGGCAATGTGACCAGATTCGCCGTGATTGGAGATTATGGCACTGGCTTAGACAGTGAGGCGCAGGTTGCTGAGCTTGTTGCCAGTTGGGATCCGGATTTCATCATTACGACGGGGGACAATAATTATCCCTCGGGTGAGGCAGAAACTATTGATCTTAATATCGGGCAATTTTACAGTCAATTTATTGGAGATTATCGAGGAGAATTCGGTAGTGGGGCAGAAATAAATCGTTTCTGGGCCTCATTGGGCAACCATGATTGGCGGGCGATAGATTGTGATGAGGCCGGTTGTACTGGCCCATATTTCGATTATTTCACCTTGCCGGGGAATGAACGCTATTATGATGTTGATTATGGCGCCATCCATTTATTTGCCCTGGATACCGATTCGAAAGAGCCAGATGGATATGATGTTAATTCTGCCCAAGCAGCTTGGTTGAAGCAGGCATTAGCGGAATCGGAGGCTTGCTTCAACATCGTCTATGGTCACTATCCTCCGTATTCTTCTGCTCATCATGGATCGGTCAGCGAAATCCAATGGCCTTTTGAAGAATGGGGGGCCGATGTCGTCATATCGGGCCACGATCACACCTATGAGAGACTCGATGCTGCAGGATTTCCGTTTTTCGTGAATGGGGTGGGCGGTGCTGGAATCTATGATTTCGAGAATATCGACTCGGTACCCCCCCATGCCCAGTCAATCGTCAGGTATAACGAACAGACCGGGGCTATGCTGGTCACTGCTGATGTCAATGGAATTACTTACCAATTCTATAATGTGAATGCTGAATTGATTGATGAGTTGATCGTGAAGGAGTATTGTGAAGCTTTGGATTTTTGACGGTGTTGACGCTCTAGATATGACCCAATTTAGAGATCCGTTTTTCCGAATCGCTGATATAGAATTGGCACTAACAGCAAGTTGAGTAAGAAAGAACGATCACATCCGTTTTTTGTGATATTCGATTACCCGACTAAGAATATCTTCCAAATCCAGACTGGGCTGGTATCCAATCTGCTCATTGATCTTGCTGATATCTGGCAGGCGGCGCTGCATATCCTCGAAATTCCCGGCATCTGCGTAGGCTTCTTCGTAGGGGATAAACTTGATCTCGGAATGGCTGCCGGTGAGTTTCTTGATCAGGGCGGCTAACTCGTAGATCGAGATTTCCTTTTCGTGGCCGATATTGAATACCTGTCCGATGGCGGCGGGATTACCGGCCAGGCTGATGAGCGCCTCGACCACATCGCCGACCCACGTAAAGGAGCGCCGCTGCTTCCCATCCCCATAGACAGTAATCGGTTCGCTGTTCAGGGCTTGTTTGACGAAACGTGGAATCACCATGCCGTACTGGCCGGTCTGGCGCGGGCCGACGGTGTTGAACAGCCGAAAGATCACCACGGGCAGGCCTTTTTCCTGGTGGTAGGCCAACCCGAGAAACTCGTCTATCATTTTCGACGCCGCGTACGCCCAGCGGTTGTGAATGGTCGGCCCTAAAAGCACATCGTCGTTTTCCCGGAAAGGGATGCTGTTGCCTTTGCCATAAACCTCTGATGTCGAAGCCAGCATCACCTTAGCCCGGTAGCGCTGGGCAACTTTCAGGACGGCCTCTGTGCCCATGACATTAGTTTCGATGGTGTGTACCGGATTTTCGACAATCAGCCTGACGCCCACGGCCGCGGCCAGATGGAAAATGACATCACACATGCTGGCCAGACGATCCATGACCACTTCATTGGTAATGGTATCAATGGCGAAGCTGAAATTTGGGTGATCTACCAGATGTTGGATGTTTTCGAATCGTCCGGTCGAAAGATCATCAATGATCGTAACCTGGCGCCCTTGTTCGATGAGTTTGTCCGCTAAGTGGGAGCCAATGAAACCAGCCCCACCGGTAATCAGGAATCGTGTCATAGTAGCCTCGAGAGTAGAAGTATTGTACTACCAGCTATCCGGAACGAATTATATCCTATGCGTCCCCTGAGTCCACTGCAAAAACTACAAGTAGAAGATTCGGGGCGGCACATATAGGATTGAATTCTAGAAAAAACCGCCAAACACCCACTGACCTGCAACCATTGCGCTCACCGGTTTTATCTGGCGCAGTTCCCCAGGTTCACATACAAAAGGATCAATATCCAATACCACCAGATCGGCCCAGTAGCCGGGGGTCAGTTTTCCTTGCCTGTCTTCTGTCCCGGCCGCGTAGGCTGCGCCGAGGGTGTAAGCTCGCAGGGCCTGTCCAATAGTCAATCTCTGTTCGGGATACCAACCCTCGGGGGCGGGGCTGCCATCTGCGCGCTGGCGGGCGACCGCGGCGTGCAATCCCCAAAACGGGTTTGGCGATTCGACCGGTGCGTCGGAGCCGAAGGCCAATACCGCGCCGTGATCGAGTTGGCTTCGCCAGGCGTAGGCGTTGGCAGCGCGTTTCCCCCAATAGCGGTCCGCCATGAGCATATCGGATGTGGCATGGATCGGCTGCATGGAGGCGACGACCCCCAACTCCGCCAGCCGGGGCGCGTCCTCGGGGTGGATCAACTGGACATGCTCGATGCGGTGGCGCAGAAGACAGGAGACCGGAGACCGATGACCGTAATGCCCCGTCTCCGGCCTTCCGTCTTCGGTCATTTCATCCAGCTCGAACTCTCTCAACTTCTCGAAGGCGTTCAACACCTCGTGGTTAGCCCGATCGCCAATGGCGTGCACCGCCAAGGGGAGGCTGGCATGGGCGGCCTCCAGGCCGTATTCGAAAAGCTGTTCGGCGTCTAAGAACAACATGCCGCGGTTGTCGGGCAGGTTTTCATAGGGTTGGAGCATGGCTGCGGTGTGCGGCCCCAAAGCGCCGTCGGCGAACGCTTTCACCCCCCCGATGCGCAGAATCTCATCGCCGAATCCAGAGCGCAAACCAAGCGCACGGGCGTGCGGGAGATCGGCGATGGGGATATTCTTCACCACCCGCAAGCCGAGTTCGCCTCGTTGATGCAGGCGCTGCAGCGCATCGAAACAGGCGCTTCCATCGAAATCGTGGATGCCCGTCAACCCCATCTCCCAAAGGCTGGTCTGAGCGATCTTAATGGCTTTGGCCAATTCATCTCCTTCCGCCTGGGGGATGACTGCACCGACCAGTGTCATTGCCACCTCGAGGAGAATGCCGGTCGGTCTGCCATGTTGGTCGCGCAGGATTTTGCCACCGTGCGGGTCAACGGTGGCAGCATTTATCTTGGCTTCCTGCAAAGCAGCACTATTGGCCCAGCCAGTGTGCAGGGATTTATGGGTCAGATAAACAGGGTTGTTGGGGGCGACTTCGTCGAGTTGCGCTGCTGTGGGGAATCCTCCTTCACCCCCCCCCTGTGAACGGCGTCCCTCCTGACCTCCACCCCGTGAACGGGGGGGATCGAGGGGGGGTCTCCATTCATTTTGGTTCCAGCCGTGGCCCAGAATCCACTCCCCCGGCTTGCTGGCCCTGGCGCGCTCGGCCACCCGGCGCAAACACTCTTCCAGCGTGGGGACTTCGCAGTCAATTTTCTGTAGACTCAAGGCGTAATGCTGTAAGTGGATGTGGGCGTCAATCATCCCGGGAATCACCGGATGTCCGTCCAGGTTTTGGGTATGCGCGCCACCCCCAAACCGAGTCAGAATCTCCCCCTCCTCTCCGATGGCCATGACTCGCCCCCCATCGATCGCCATGGCTGTCCCGGTTGGCGTCCGATCGTCCAATGTGTAGATACGCGCATTGTGGAGAACGAGCATACCGCAGCCTGTCTGCTCTATGCAGCCCCCGTGAATTTGGCGATCAGGCTGTCCAGTTCTTCGTCCGAGTAATAGTGCACGGTGATGGTGCCGCCATTCAGGCCGTGCCGCAGAGTCACCTTCGTCCCCAGGGCGGACTGCAATCTTTCTTCTAGAGCGGCAACTTCGGGAGCAGGGCCGGGCTTTGGCGCCGGCGCTGGTTTCTCGCCGGAGAGTTTTCGCACCAGTGCTTCCGTCTGACGCACGTTCAGCTCTTTCGCGATGATCGTGCTCAGCGCGGCGGCCTGACTCTGCGCGCTGGGCAAACCCAGCAGCGCACGGGCATGGCCTTCGGTGATTTGTTCTTGCGCCAGGGCCTGTTTGGCGCTGGGTGGCAGGTTGAGCAGGCGCAGGGTGTTGGTGATTGCCACGCGGCTTTTGCCCACCCGTTCTGCGATCTCGCCATGGGCTAATTCGAAATCTTCAGCCAGTTGGCGATAAGCCTCGGCAGTTTCCAGTGGGCTGAGATCGGCGCGCTGGACGTTCTCGATCAGGGCGATTTCCAGCCGATCTTGATCGCTGGCCTCGCGCACGATCACCGGAACGGTTTCGAGGCCGGCCTCTTGAGCCGCGAGAAGTCGCCGTTCCCCGGTGATCAGGGTATACGCGCCAGTTTGAGAGTCCCGGGTGACGATCAATGGTTGGATCACGCCATGCTCCCTGATGGATGCTGCCAGCTCGGAGATGCCCTCCGGGTCGAAGCGGGCGCGCGGCTGACGGGGGTTTGGGGTGATGACCGTGACCGAAACTTCATCTACTCCCGAAGGTCCCTTGGAGACCAGAGATGGCGTTGGGGTGGTTTCGTCATACGGGATGAGTGCATCCAGACCTTTTCCGAGACCAGGGCGTTTTCGCTGCATTTGGGTCACCTATTTACTTTTCGACAAAGGCAGGAACTTTGGGTTCGTCCGCGGCCAACATCTCTTTTGCCAGTTCCCGATACGCCTGAGCGCCGGTAGAGTTGGGATCGTAGACCGAAATCGGGATGCCGTAAGAAGGCGCTTCAGCCAGCCGGACGCTGCGCGGCACGATCGAATTGAAGACTTGATTAGGGAAATATCGCCGCACCTCTTCGACGACATCGCCGGATAAATTCGTGCGCGGGTCGAACATGGTTAGCAATAGACCACGGATTGAAAGGCTCGGGTTGAGCGAACTGCGGATGCGGTTCAGGGTTTCTATCAGTTGCCCGAGGCCTTCCAGAGCCAGATATTCGCATTGCACAGGAATAATTACCCCATCCTTTGCGGCCACCAGCCCATTCAGAGTCAGAAGTCCCAATGCGGGTGGGCAGTCTATCAAGATGTAATCGTACTTATCAATCAGTTGCTCGATCGCTTGCTTGAGACGCTGTTCACGGCCAGCTTCATTGACTAATTCGACGCTGGCGCCAGCTAAGGCAGGGGTAGCGGGCAGCAAATCCATTTTCAACCTGGGGTTGTGCAGGATTCTATCTTTGGCGGAGGCGATGCCAAGCAGAGCTTCATACGTTCCACCCTGGACGCTCCTCTTATCCACGCCAATCGAGGAAGTGGCATTGGCCTGAGGGTCAATATCTATCAATAAGACATGCTGATAATTTTCCGCCAGATATGCACCGAGATTGATGGCGGTGGTGGTTTTTCCGACTCCGCCCTTCTGGTTAGCTATAGCGTAGACGATTCCCATCGTATGACACCTTTGCTTGCTAGATAACTACCTCGCTCGATAATATCAGATTTCGTTCGTAGGCGATGGGATACTCGGGACTGATCTCCTCCGGTCTTGGTACGCCATCGAGACCAATGCGAGTAACCGAAAGCGCGGCCAATTGGTTGGCGTACTGCGCGGCTGCCCATGGATTCCCTGTCCGATGAAGATGGATGAAAAATACTGTTGCGAAAATATCTCCTGCTCCAGTAGAGTTAACCTCATCAACGCGGGGAGCGGGGAAACTGCGTCGCTCGTCTTGCCAGTAAACCCGTGCGCCATGCGCTCCCTCGGTGACGACGAGGATTTTGCTGGCTGTAGCCAACTTCTCGATGTACTGCTCATCTCCGGCGACGTCTTCGATGCTGATGACGGCGGCGTCAGCGCAGCCGAGCGCCTCGAATGCCTCAGGCCGGTTCGACTTGTACACGCGTCCATCCTGATCCCACTCCCGCAGCCATCCCTGAGGGGTGACGCAGATGAACGCCTCAGGAAAATATTTTACCAGGGAAGGGTCTACTTCTTGGGCGATGGGCCCCAGATGGACGATCTGAGGGGCGCGCCATGCTTCAGGGATGTGATCGTAGCCGAGGGGTGGGGCGATGTGGTGAATAATCTGTTGGCGCCCTTCCGGGGTTTGGATGTTTTCGAAGGATGTGCTTCGTGCAGCAGCCTGCCCGGCGACCGGGGTAGACAGCAAGGGTTCTAACGGGAGATCGTCGCTCCAGGCGGTCACAATGCCTGCTCGCAGCCCGAGAGCGCGAGCTGTGAGCGACGAGAATGCGGCTGTGCCTCCAAGGCGTGGCCCTTCAGGGGTTCGATCGCGAGAGAGATGCCCAATCACCAGGTAGTCTACCGCATCGTAGTGGGCCGGGTTGTGCATACATGAATTATAACTGATAGTGGTGTGCATCTTCCGAAGACGCACACCACCTGAATATTAGAAGAGGGTATAAATGAAAGGCCCAACGCCAGACGCCGATGCAAAGATCAATAACAGGCCGAAGAGTAGCAGCACGGTAACCATGGGGATCAACCACCACAATTTCCTCTCCCAGAGGAAGTGCAATAACTCTCGAACAACTCCCAGGTTATTCCACATATTGACGAGAAAATTCTTCATTTATCAATCATCCTTCGATTTCAATAAAAATCCGCGAAGAAGATGTATGGCGGAACATATGGGGTGCGTGCGCAGCACGCACCCCATATGTTCCGCCCACGCTCTTACTGTTAGGTTCTTTCAGCAGACTCATCTTTCCAGATCGCAAACCCATCCATATAGAGCGAGTCGATGTCGCTTTTCCCGAATGTGTTCAGCGCGTTTGCGGGGGTAGTGACAATGGGTTCGCCTCGTAGATTGAAGCTGGTGTTCAACAGAACTGGCACGCCGGTAGCCTGCTCGAAGAGTTCGATCGTGCGATAATAGAGCGGATTCCATTCGCGCCGCACCGTCTGTATTCGTCCCGATCCACCCTGGTGGGTGACAGCCTGGATCTTCTCTCCCTGATCGTCTTTGGTGTTGTAGACCATCAGCATATAGCGCAGCGGATAATGGCGGGCGGGGTCATCGAGGTTTACGTAATAATCCGCGGCTCTTTCTTCCAGGATCACAGGCGCGAACGGACGGAAAGGCTCCCGGAACTTGATGCGTTCGTTGACGATTTCCTTCATTTTCCCCTGGCGCGGGTCTGCCAGGATCGAGCGGTTACCCAACGCCCTTGGCCCCCATTCGAAGCGGTCCTGGAAGAGGCCGATCACTTTCCCCTCCAGTAGATCTTCTACCATCATCGCGGCGAGCGTTTCTTTATCTTCGATGAGCATATAAGATCTACCCGCGTTGGTTATGGCGCTTCGTACTTCGTCTGTTGAATAATTCTTCCCCCAATAGGCATGTTCCATGATGAACTTGCGCGGTTGTCCAAGGAGAACGTGGTAGGCGTATAGCGCAGCGCCCAAAGCCCCTCCGGAGTCGCCGGCAGCCGGTTGGATGAACAACTCCTCGAACGGCGATTCCCGTAATATGCGCCCATTCGCTACTGAGTTCAAGGCGACCCCGCCGGCTATGCATAGTTTCTCGAGGCCAGTTTGTTCGTACGCATAGAAGGCCATTTTTAGCATGATATCTTCAGTGACTTGCTGGATGCTGGCAGCGATGTCGGCGTAATGCTGGTTCAACTGGGCAGTGGCCTCATCCCATTGGGGGTGATCTTTGTTGGGGTGGGTTGTGGGGGTATAGAATACCGATTCGTGTACGCGGGGTTCGCCAAAAAGCTTCTCGAATTTATGATTGAACGTGTGTTTCGTCGAGTGATGGAAAGAGAAATAATCCATGTCGAGCGCAAAGCTGCCATCATCCGCCACATGGATCAGTTTGTAGACATCCTCTACGCGAGTGGGTTGACCATAGGGCGCCATCCCCATGACTTTGTATTCACCCTCGTTGATCTGAAAACCGAGGAATGCGGTGAAAGCCGAATAGAGCAGACCAAGCGAGTGAGGAAATTTAACTTCGTTGAACAACTCGATATGATTGGATCGTTGTTTCGATGACTTGCCATTGCTCCAATCTGCGGTCGCTTTGCCAACAGTTGCCGTAGTCCACTCTCCGACTCCATCTATAGTGAGGATGGCTGCTTCTTCGTAGGGGGCGCTAAAAAAGGCGCTGGCTGCGTGGCTCAGGTGATGCTCGACGAAGAGCAGTTTTTGCATGGGGATATCGAGCTTTTCGATGATCTGGCTCTTGATCCAGAGTTTTTCGTTGAACCAGGTGATCATCGATTCCCGGAAGACACCCCAGGATTTTGGGAAGGTGCCCAGAGACGACATCAGGATGCGTTCGAATTTGAGCAGCGGCTTCTCATAAAACACCACATAATCGAGGTCTTGGCGCGTTATTCCTGCGTGCTGTAAACAGAATTCGATGGCATTGTGCGGGAAACCGAAATCATGCTTCACGCGGGTGAAACGTTCTTCTTCTGCTGCTGCAACCAACATTCCATCTTTTAGCAGCGCGGCCGCGGCGTCATGATAGTAACAAGAGATGCCAAGGATATACATTAAAATTGTCTCCGTGCGTGGTCGAGTTCGATATCTTTGGTGCTCCTGTCGAGCCAGAATGTGGGGCTGTTTCTATATCTGACGTTGAGCGGGTCGCCAAAAAGCCTTGTTGGTATCCCGAAGGGCATGAAAATGGTGAAATAGAACAGGGTTAAGAAAACTCGGGCTATCGAGTCGCCGATGAATTTTCCCACTCTTTTCCAGCCTTCCCAGATGGATTTGAGAATGTTCACTGATTTACCTTCTCCTGAGGGTAGATGATCACTTTACGTTGCCGTCCGATCCCCATGCTTTCGGTATAAACCTGGGGGTCGTTTTGCAGTTCGAGGTGAGCGATGCGGCGCTCGTTAGCCGGCATCGGTTCCAACGCCTGGCTGCGATTGGTCTGGATGACCTGATCGGCGATGCGGCGCGTCAACCTGCGGATTTGTTGTTCACGACGCAACCGGTATCCCTCGACGTCTATGACCAGGGGTACGGAGCGTTCGAGTTCTTTGCCCAGCATCAGACTGGCGATATATTGCAAGGCCTCAAGCGTTTCGCCTCGATGTCCAATCAGAATGCTCAGATCGTCGCCGTAGATATCAACATGAATGGGGATGCGGTTCAGGGGGCCATAGGCCTCGCCTATGTAGGCGTCCACTTTTGCGTCATCGAGTCTCATTTTGTGCAGCAGGTCGCTGACGATCCCCTGGGCGACGTCAACCAGGTAGGCGTCGGTCTGGGTTGCAGTCCCCTCCGGTCTGGATTCGGGGGTCTCCGCCTCGGGTTTTACGCCCACCGTGGGGCCAGAATCAGGCCAAATTCCAGATTCCGTTTCGCCTTTTACGATCAGCATAACGCGCGCCTGGCGCGATCCCAACCCAAATAATCCGCTGCTTCCTTCATCGAGGATTTCTACTTCGATCTCTTCACGGGGTAAGCCTAAGTCTCTCAGCCCTTTTTCGATGGCTTCGTCTATCGTCGGGGCAATGATTTCCAGCGTGGCGCGATGGTTGGTCATAATCAATTCTCCGGTTATTTCTTTGCCCATTTTGGGAGTAGATTGCCCCAGTCGAGGCGTCCCATCAGGGCATATTGCAGGATAGTGGCCAGGTTGCTGACGACGAAGTAGAGCGCCAACCCAGAGGAGAAGCTATAGGCAAGCCATCCCATAAATATTGGCATGTACAGATTCATCATTTTTGACATCTGCGCGCTCTGGTCGCTTGCGCCAACTGAGCCCGGCGGCGTCATCAGCTTGGTTTGCATGTAACTGGTGACGACAACGATGATTGCCAGAATCGGAATGCCAAATCCTGCGATTGCCAGACCGAAGTCTTTTTCGGGCAGGCTGAGATCCATCCATAGAAAGTTCTTGTTGAGTGGAATCAGATCCGCGCCATCGTTGATGTGCTTGGAGAGGTTCAGCAACTGTAGCGGGCTGACAGCCAGTGCCCGAATGATGGCCTGATAGAGGCCAATGATGATCGGGAATTGGATCAGCGTTGGCAGGCAGGACCCAAAGGGATTTACCCCCAATTCCTTGTAGAGTTTCATCTGCTCCTGGGCGAGCTTTTCTTTATCGTTTTTATACTTCTTCTGAGCCTCTTGCCATTTCTTGTTCTCCTGCAATTCCTGCATAGCCTTGCTCTGTTTGACCTGTTGAGTATTCAACGGGTAGGTGACAAGGCGAACAAGGATGGTGAATAAGATGATGGCCAGGCCGAAGTCTTGCCCTACGAACGAGTAGATGTAGAGCAAGATGTTGATCATGAGGCTAATGAAAGAATCCCACATAGCGTTTTTCCATTTCTAATTCGATTACTCAGTCAAGCTAGAGGGTTCGCCGCAACAAGGGTGTGCGTGGGGGTGCATTCGCATGCACACCCTTGTTGCGGAATTCCTCACTGTCGAGGCTTTAGCCTGAACAGTTGTTTTCTAGGCTATTTCTCCACAGCATCGCTGAAGATCCATTTCTGGACTCCTTCAGTGTCGAAGGCAACCAGTAGGGCTTCGGGCTTGGAGGTCGAAACTAGGATCAAATCGCCAGCCGCCACTGGACCGGCGTAGGTGTTGCCCTCGAATTCTGTCTGCCATCGGTTGACGCCCTCGGGGGTCAACGAGATCAGCAGGCCGTTTTCGGCGGTCAGGTAGATGGCATCTTCGGTCACCAGTGGGGCGCCGACAATCGAACTTCCTGCCTGAATCTGCCAAATTTGGACTCCGCTCTGGCGATCTACTGCGAAGAATGCGCCGCTCAGATCTCCAAAGTAGAGGGCGTCGTCGCCCAAGGCCGGGCCGCCCCAGACCCAATCCTGGGTAGGAAACCGCCAGAGCGCGACTCCGTCCTCGGCGTTCAAGGCGAGCATCTCTTTGGCAAAAGTCCCGATATACAACTGGCGGTCGCTGCTCAACGCCGGCGTTCCAACGATTGCGCCGCCGAGATCTTCCGTTACCCACCTCAGAGCGCCTGTTCTTGCGTCTATGGCGTAAACCCGGTGATCCATCGAGGCCACGTAGAGGCAATTGCACTCGGTATCGCTGCCTGGGCTGGCCCAAATCTCCGCTTCGGTCGAGAAGGGATCGCGCAGCGGCTGTCCATCGAAGGCGATGGCGTAGACTTTATTGTCCGTGGAGGGGGCGAAGATCCCATATCGAGTGACTAAAGGACCTCCCACAAAGCGCCCTTCAGCGCCTTCGAAGGTCCAGTTGATTTGACCATTCAGGGGATCGAGGCTATATAGAATATTGTCGTATCCGCCGACGATCAATTGTCCGTCTTGTGTCAGAGCCGGGGGCGCGTAGAAGGTGATTTTGGCATCCGGCTCGGATGGGTAGCGCCAGCGCAGGTTGCCGCTGGCCAGGTCAATGGCGTACACCTGGGTATTGTAGGACAGGTAGGCGGTGTCTTCATCGGTGGCGATGCCAGCCCAGCCGGAAGCCACTACGCCGTTTCCGCTGGCGCAGGCGCTCGACGCCAACGCGATCAACAGCAAGCCAAAAATAATCAAGGATAGACGTTTTGTTATCATGTGTTTCGTTGTCCGTTGCCATGATCAGTGAGCGATGAGCGTGGATGAGGGCTTTTGCGGTGACAATGCGCCTGATCGCTGCTCAGCGAACACTGCCAGGTTTGCAGATATTCAGGGGACAGGATCGTACCCTCCCGGGTTGAAAGGATTGCAGCGCAGGACGCGCCAGATTGCCATCAAGCTGCCTTTGAGCGCGCCGTACTGATAGATTGCTTTGTACCCATAGTGCGAGCAGGTGGGATAGAAGCGGCAGGTATTGGGCGGCAAGGCGCGCGAGATGGTCATTTGATAGAACCGAATCAGGGTCAGCAACGGCAGGCGCGGCAACGAGAAGATCGAACGCGGCAGGTCCCGCAAACGCGGTTCCTCGTCGCGCTGGCGAGACTCGTGTTCTGCATACTCGATATGATCGAGAGGATATTCAGTGGACATTCTGATCTTGCAAAAGGCTGGCCTCTCGTAACAACTCTTCGATGGCGGTCTGGATTTCTCGATATTCCGCCTGGATCGTTGCGCTTCGGGCTATAAGGATGATATCCCAGCCTGTCGGAATTTGTGAAATAAGCGTTCGGATGATCTCTCGAATTCGACGCCTTACTCGATTGCGGCTGACAGCTTCGCCGATAGACTTTCCGGCGGTGACGCCAAACCTGGAAATCGCCAACTGGTTAGGCTGGATGATTAGCACAACAAGCGGGTGGGCAAATGACTTTCCGAATCGCCGCACCCGCTTGAAGTCGGTCGCACTGGTCAGACGGAGCTTGCGTTCCACCCCTCAACCTGTAACGAGGAATTCTGCCAGCCCAAGTGGCCTTAACTCTTCCAATTCGTCTTCTTCACGTGATCGTTCATTTTCACCACCAGGCGATGACGGCCTTTCTGTCTGCGTCGTTTGAGAACATCTCGGCCTCCACGGGTAGACATTCGAGAGCGAAAACCGTGCACGCGCACGCGGCGGCGAATTTTTGGTTGATAAGTTCGTTTTGGCATGATTTTGTACCTTTGCTTTCTTTTTTTATAACTGCTCAGCCATCGAACGGATTCGCCCGAAAAAAGGGTGTGCGAAGGGGGCGCAGCCCCCTTCGCACACCCTTTTTTCGGGAACTTCCCCGTTTGGCTGAGTAGTACCTTTTTATGTATCATCTCAATAATAAGGGGGGCGGGGGGTGTGCGGGCGGCTTCGCCGCCCGCACACCCCCCATCTTCCCCCAAGTTATTGAGAAGACACCTTATTTTGTTCTAAGCCAGGGCGTGATTATACCGTATGAGGGCGCGATGGTCAAACACAAAATGCCAGGTCGAAGAAGAAATAGCCAGGGATGAAAATTCGCGCCGGAGGCCATTCATTCGGACGGGGGATGACCGTCGGGCTGAAGGCGAACATCAGGGGAGGGGGGTGGACAACGCCTGAAGCGCGACGATCGGCACCAGGCGCGTCAGAGCGCGCAGGCCTTCTTCCGTGCCGTCCCATTGATACCCGATGATGTGGATCAATTCACGCATCGGAATGGGATAGCGGCAGGCATAATCGAGCACCTCGCGTTCAGCCTCCTCCTGCGGCAGGCGGCGAGACTCGACTTCGACCCGCCTGAACCCAACCTGGATTTTGGCGCGAGGTGTCTTCTGCAAGTTGAGGAACCAGTCCGCTTTTTCGCCGAAACCCGAAGCGACGATATACGTATCTGCAGCCTCGTCGTAGCGGATGACTTCCAACGCGACATAGCGCGGCAGTCCGCTCTTGCGGCCGGTGTGAGTCAGCAGGAGAAAATGACTGGTCAGTAGCCAACCCAGGCCGAGTCGGTAGAGGCCGATAGGCAGCCGCCAGATGAGGCGGGCGCAGCCGCGTGGAGGGTGGATGGCAGGCGCGTCTATGTTACTTCGGAGCCTTGCCGATCAGATGCCAGACCCACCGGTGCGGTTTGTGGAAGAACGATTTCCCGGCGAACATCAGGATGCACTCGCCGTGGACCTCGGCGATGCCGTTCTCCTGGCAGAATCGGATAGCGGCTTCGGACTCCGACCCTTGCTGCATCCAGACGCGAGGAATGCCCGCTGCGGCCGCCTCGCGGACGACTTTCTCGGTCTGCGCGGGTGGGACGATGATCAGCGCGCCCCCCACTTTCTCTGGCAGTGACTCGAAGTCCGAGAAGGAGCGGTCGCCCTCCAGTTTTTCGGCAGTTGGGTGGACGGGGTACAGTTTATAGCCGTTAGCCCTGAGCTCGCGGTAGGCCATGTTGCCGAACTTCTGCCCGCCGCGCGAAACGCCGACCACCGCGAGGGCTTTTTGAGAGATGAAATCATCCACAGATGCTTTGGTTGTCATGGGTGTCTCCTTAGGTTGTTCACTGCCCTGGGTTGGTTTTGTAGACGATCAGATAGCCGTCATCCAGGGCTGTGACGGATGGGTCGCAGATGATTTGGCCTGCGCTGCTCTCATCACGAATGATGCCTTCCTTCAGTAGGTTGAAGTCCAGGCCGTTCTGACTTTCGTAGACGGAGATGCCACGTGCACAGTTATACATGCGGATGCTGCCATCTGGCATGACAATAGAACCAGGCACGCTGCCATTTTCGACGCGCACGCCCTCATCGGCGGTAAAGATCAGGCCGTCGGGGCTGGCGGCGCTGAGGATATCCCCCGAGTTCACGTACATGCGGTAGCTGCCATCGGGAAGTTGGATGACGTCGGGGTCGTAGATATCCTCCATCCAGAGGCGCACGCCCTCCTCCAGGGTGAAGTCGAGGCCATTTTCGGAGACCGCGCTATAGATGGGGTGGGAGAGCTGGTGTACGGATATATCGAAGATGTACATACGGAAACGGCCATCTGACAGCTCGACCACATCGGGATCCACTGGGACGATACTGCCCAGGCTAGTGAAGTAGACATTTCCCAGCATCTCCCAGGTGATGCCATCGTCCGTGCTGCGGGCGATTCCGATGCGCTCCATATTGGGGCCGGCCATGTAACTGAAATCTACCCAATAGGCCCACAGCGCGCCATCGGCAGCGCGCATGACATCGGGCACGGAGGCCTTTTCGGAAAGCAGGGCGCCGGCGCTCCAATTCAACCCGTCGCTGGATGTGGCGTAGTAGACTTGATCGGTAAAGGCGTTATGGCTGCTGATGGGAGGTCCACCTGACTCGAATTCCGGGCCGGGCTGTCCACCAGGCGATTGACCTGTACTTTCAGTAAATTCATTATCGTCGGGGTGATTGACCGCGAAACCCGGGCTGGCGACGCTGAAATTCGCGCCCAGGCCGAGGCTTTCGCCGGAGATCACGATGCCGAACTCGGACTCATCCAATGGATGGAATAGATCATCGTGGACAGCCCGCCGGATGACCGTTTGCCCTTGCCGATCTATGTGGGCGTACGTCCAGTATTGGCCGGAGCTTGGGTCGAAATACCCCGCCGGAACGCCCCCAATCCCAAGCGCCAGCATCCCCTGTAGCAAGCCGGGTTCCAGGACGTATTCGCCGCGGAGCTCCTTCGAGACCCAGACCGAGGTGGACGGCCCATGAGAGATATACAGCACATATTGGTCGCCATTGAAGAAGATGTCGGGGTCGGAGAAAGATTTGATCTGCAATGAGGGATCTATGGTCATCGAGGCGCGTTGGCCGTCGTCCAGGGTAAACGCTGCGCCATTGCTTCCCAGGACTTCGGTAGCTGAGCCGATCTGTCGGAGGCAACTCGTCTCGCTGGGGGCGCAACCAGCCGGGTCGCTGCCAGGCTGGCCATAGAGAAAGAAGAGCGCCAATTGACCCGTATCGTCAAGGATCAGAGATGGATCTACATAGCCGCCTTGCAGCCCGGAAATCTCCACCTGCTCTGACGGGTCCAGGGTGTTCGTATCCAGGTGGTAGCGCGTCAGTCGGCCGGGGGTATAGAGGTACAGGGTTTCTCCGCGGCGGATCACGTCGGGAACCGAGCCAGGGAATGGCTGCCAGCCGGGAACGATGCTCCAATTCACGCCATCCGCGCTTTGCGCCAGGTAGACTCTGTGGTTGCGCGGGTCGTGGCAGTCGGCTGCGCCGCCAGTCTCGCAGGCGTGGAAGGCCATCAGGTAGGGGGCGGTGAGGGTCTCTGAAGCGGCCTGGCTGTTGGATGGAGAAATGGCGATAAAACAAGCCAGGATGATGGCGACTAGAATCAGGGCAACATGGCTGAGACCTAATGTCTTCATGAAATCTTCCGATAATACTTAGCTGGGGTGAATTGGGGGGGTATGTCTTCCATAAAATATTTATATTCGCCCACACTAAACTAAACTCTGCAAATTGCGCAGTGTACACTCGTGGCAAAGCCGTGTCATCTGCATTTTGTATAAACCAGCTTTTTTTCTATACCTTGTACTTTAAAACATAGCGGTAATAATTTCTTTAAACTCATTCGTTATGTTATCAGGGTTCTCAAAGTATTTCTTAGCATAATATGCCCTTTGGAAATGTCCTTGATGCCCTACTGAGTCTTCCAAACGCAAGGGTATAGTTACTTCTCGGTTATCGTTCAAAAGTTCTCTAATTCTTCTACTATCATCAGAGTTTGGATTACCATCTAATTCGTGAAGGATGATATAAGGTATCCTAAACGAATTAAGTATCTTCATGAATTTAGGCATTTCTTGTTTAGAACCGGTTGATACAATTGTAACCCCCAACTCCTCAGGGAATTCTCTAAATAATGATAGTTCTCTTCCAGTCGCTAGTATAGCAATAATATCCTCTTCACCTTCTACTAGGATAACTTTGTTTGCAAAGAACATTTTATTTTCCACTTCGCCAAAACTTGCTAAGAATTGAAATGTTTTTCTCTCACTTATCTCATCCAATACCCCAGATTCGCATTGCCTAATTTTTGTTCCTTCTTCAACAGAGGTCTTACGAACTATGGCAATTGATTCGTACTTGCTAATGTCAATAAATAAGGGGAGTGTGTGCTATATATAACCTGGTCAGTTGTCGAAAAATCTCTTAGCGCACTGAATATTACCCGCTGCATTTGAGGGTGTATATATAATTCGGGTTCTTCGATCGCCAAAATTATAGTACGATTATCTGCTTCCGCACCATCTGCTTCTTCTAGAGTGTCTATTAGCAAACCGCGTTGGTTTAATATTAATGCCTGAATCAGCCCAAATACAACGCATCTTTGCAAACCATGTCCCTTCATTAGGACTTCTGTCAGTCTCCCGTCATTTACTTTAATTGATACACCCCTTGAAAAGACATCTCTAATTTGCTCTACTTCAACGCCAACTTGCACACTTTGGACAGATGGCATTAGGCGCGCGATTAAGCCGCTCAATTTGGCTTCGACATCTTCCAATACTTTGAGTCTTTCCTCGCCATCCTTGCGTTTCTCATCATTCTTTGGTGGGTTAAGCAAACATGAAAGTTGATTGAGATGATCCTCAACTTGTAAAAATCTGTCATCATATCTCAATATTCTCTCGGCTAAGTCACCCATTAATAAACGGAAATTGGTGCTTGATGACCTTCTGTCTATTTCATCTGAATAATCCGTTATTGCAGGCAAGATACGAAAAAGTGGAAGTTCGTCTAATAACACAGACTGAAAACCAAGAGCCTGAGTATCCCCGATTTCAGATTCGTCGAATTCAATATCTTCTCTTTCGATTATGAGTTTTCGTAATCCGGCTTCGTAACTGGATTTGTCGACTTTTCCTGAAGAGTCTTGAACGTACTCTAAAATACCCTTCTCTATCGCGATTTCTTCCCATTTTGGTCTCGAAGTATCAGTGTGTTCGATCACTTTTTCCACTGAAAGCCACCAATCTTTAGGAATAGCCCGATATCCGTGGTATTCAGCCTTTGGCCGAACTTTTCCAGATTTCTTATCTTCGTCAAAATATACGGTTTTTTCAAGAGAAAGCTCATCACCAATTAGATATGGTCGCAATCGTTTCCTCTCATCTTGAGACAAGTTGCCAAATGTCGCTGTTATCGTAATTGGGTTATTTGCGTCAAAGAAATCTTCTTGATTTATTCCGCCTGTGCCAGAAGTCAAGAAAATCTGAATGGCATTAAGAATGTTAGATTTACCAGAGTTGTTCTCCCCGACAAACCCTTGTAAAGCTTCGATGAAAATATCGCCTGTATCAACAATAGAGCGGTAGTTTCGTATTCTTAATCGCGTTAATCGCATTTTAAATCCCGTGTGATATTAGTAGTCTCCGGGCTAACGGGCTCCTCAGGGGAGAAGCCCTGCTTATCAGGGGGAGCCGATGTTAGCCTACTGGTTTGGCTCAACGAATCTTTACTCTCCTTCAGAAGTGTCATATGGAGTTGGTAACTCAAGGTGTTCAATCGGTGGTAGAGTCGCGCCTATAATACCTTGCATATCTCCATACATGCCAGCTATATTGCGTACGACTCTTTGAATTTGTTTTTCGCGTTTTGACCAAGCGGTTTCCATGGCGCGTTTTTCGCGCTCAAGATCATTGTTCATGTTGACAAAAGCTTCGACGATGGCTTCGACTTTCTGCTTGAAATCTGTTCCCGCTAGATAACCGTAAAGCATCTCCATCTTTTCGTTCTTACCTTCAGTAGCGCGTCTTGTTGAATAGATTTGGATCATACCTTCTCTCAAAACTGACGCTAAACCGACCACATAACGAGCGTCGGTTACCCACACCCCTTCCATATTACCGAAATGGGTGATATTTGCAGGCAAAACAGTAGAAACTAAAATAGCTATTTCTGCTCTCATATCCCTCTGGTCATCTTTCAACTTAGATAACCACGCGTCATTCCAAGTTTTGGTGTTTTTTGATTCCCATACCAGTATGCCACATTCTTGTCCTGTGACAGAACGTACTTTCTGCAATATATCTGCACCTCGTATGCCTTGAGGGACGGGCTCAATTTGGTCAGAAGGAAAATTTATCCGAAGTATGGACTCCAGTGAAAGCTCGGCGACTTCCCCTTGCATTTGCTGGGAACCTTGTTTGGCTCGGCGTTCTAGATTGCTGATCTGTTCGCGCAAAGAATTGATGACCCCATCTTTTTCCTGATCTTTTCTATGATGTTCCTCTTCCGCTTTTGCCCTGGCATCATCCTCAAGCAGCTTTTTTCGCTTTTCAAATTCAACTTTAAACTTTGTATCGTAGTCCTTCTTGAGCTGCTTCTTCAATGTGGCTCGTTCTTTCACGAGACGTTCACTAATCGCTTCTTCAATCTGTTGAGCAGCAACCTCGGACAAAGGGAATTGCTTACTGCAGTTGGGGCAAGTAATTAATTGTTCCATCTTGTGATTCCTTTCCCGTGATTTACTTTTTCGTAGGCAACTTATACCAAGAAAAGGTGGATAAATTCCTGTATAAGTTAAACTCAAAATCTGCCGTTGAAATTTCTCGCCACGGTCGTTGTGTCAGTTAGTTTACCATAAATAAATCACGAATTATTTTTTACTGCTTTTACATATGTTCTTGGTAATACCAAGGCTGCTCAATAAAACGATCAATGCTCCATTCTCTTGAGAATACGATAGCCTAAAAACGTCAACCACGGCGATGACTATTTCTTGTCCGCAAACGACCAGCTCTTCCAGGCCATATAAATGAAATGGCGGTGAAGAGTCCATCATCGTTGGTCTGGTCGGTGATGGCAGCGACCATCTTTATTGTGTCACATTAAAGTGGGTGTAGTGATAGACGATCTTATCATTCATCAATCCAAAAGTGTCGTTGCCATCGAGAACCTGGCCCGCGTCGGAGCGCGCTGTCCAGGAGCAGGTGCGCGAGTTGCCAGAGGCAGTAAAGCCTGTGCGTTGGAAGGAGCCGTTGGGCAGCAGTTGCGTGAAGAGGGTTTGATACCAGGCTTTGATCTTTTCTTTGCCATGGATCGTTCGCTCGGGGGTGCTGTGAACGGCCTGGTCGGCGTAGAGACCGACGACCCGGTTGGGGTCGTGACTGTCGAGGGCCTCGATATATTGGGCGGTGATATCTTTTAGCCCAGCGCTGAACACAGACGCCATGAAGTCATCGCGCTTTTGGATAGAGATATTCAGGTCGGCGTTGGTCATCCCAATAGGGTAGGTTGGATCGTTGGTATGCTCGTTGTAGATATACCTCCGCCCATCGCCTATGTCTGTGAACTGCCACAAGATGACATTGTTTTCCAATCCGGTACCTTTGGCGGCCGGCGGGATTTCCCAGTCGTGGTCGGTGACGAAATCATGGAAATAACGATACTTCTTCTTCTGAGCGGGCCATAGTGATTTCATATACAGGTAGTGAGCAATCCAGAGCTTGTATCCTTTGGCGTCGTTGATGAAATTAATGCTGCTGAGGACGCTGATGCTCGAATAAAGGATCGGTTTCTTCTGGATCAAACCTTCCAATTCACCCAGGTAGCTCAGCAATTCGCTCCGGTTGGGAGGTCTGGAATTTGAGCGCGGCTTTTCGACATCCACGATATAGGATTGCTGCTTGGCGCCCACCCAATCAACGTATTTCCGGGCTTGGGCTTTCATATCCACGTCGGGATCGGGGAAATGATAGGTGGTGTAGGGGATGTCGTGCTGGACGCAGCCGTTGACCTGTTCGTCGAAGATGCCGACTTTGTATAATCCCAGGCCGACTTTGATGATCACGAAGTCGTAAACGCCAGCCTGGATGTGCTCCCTGGCTAAACTATAATTGACGCCGCCTGTCCTGGCATATTGGTTGATATCGATCCCTAGCGCTTGTCTATCAGTCATCTTTTCCTCCTTTGCATCAAATCACTGCTCGCTCAGTATCTCTGCGGCGAAATTTTGCGAGTAGAAGGGCCGCGGCAATATCCTCGGCGATCATGCGGCGTTTGCTTTTTTCGATTTTGATTCGGGGCGGCATAGATGGGGGTGCGTGCGTAGCACGCACCCCCATCTATGCCGCCCTGCCCCCTCGTTCATTTTTTTAGTTAACTCATAATTATACTCGAAGCGATGTTGTATAATAGAACCCATGAGTGAATCTCAGAGCCGCGTCATTGATCCTGAACTCAAGGCGGGTGATCGTCTAGATCATGCCCTGCGCCCGACCCGGCTGGCTGACATGATCGGGCAGACCCAGATCAAAGAGAACGTGAAAATCTTGATCGAGGCCGCTAAGCGGCGTAAGGAGGCCTTGGACCATGTCCTGTTCTATGGGCCGCCCGGCCTGGGCAAGACTACCCTGGCGCATGTTTTAGCTAATGAGATGGGAGTCAACATCAAGGTCACGTCCGGGCCAGCCATCGAAAGAGCCGGCGACCTGGCTGCAATCCTGACTAATTTGCGCGCCAGCGATATTCTCTTCATAGATGAGATCCACCGTTTGGGCAGGGCTGTCGAGGAAATACTCTATCCGGCCATGGAAGATTACGCTCTGGATATCGTCATCGGCAAGGGGCCTTCGGCGCGCTCGGTGCGCCTGAAGCTGCCGCGCTTCACGGTCGTTGGAGCGACGACGCGCCTGGCGTTGGTCACCGCCCCGCTGAGGGCGCGCTTCGGCGCAACCTACCGGCTCGATTATTACGATCTACCCGCGATGGAAGAGATCATCGTGCGAGCAGCGGCGAAGCTGGCAGTGCCGGCTGATCCGGGAGGAATTTCCGCCATTGGGCAGCGTTCGCGAGGGACGCCGCGGGTGGCCTTGCGTTTGCTGCGCCGGGTGCGTGATTACGCCCAGGTGCGCGCTGATGGCGCAGTCACCCAGGAAATTGCCATACAAGCCCTGGATTTGCTCAATATAGACGATTGCGGCCTCGATGATATGGATCGCCGGGTCCTGCGCGCCATTATCGAGAAGTACAACGGCGGCCCGGTGGGTCTGGCGACCATCGCGGCCTCTATTAGCGAGGAGCCTGATACCATTATGGATGTCGTCGAACCCTACTTGATGCAGTTGGGTTTCCTGGATCGCACTTCCCAGGGCCGGGTGGCCACCCCCGCGGCTTACGAGCACATCGGGTTGCAGCCTCCACGCCAGCAGCAGCCGAAATTGTTGTAGTATTTTCGATCATGTTGGAAGAGACGATTCTTGAAGACTTCTGATTTCGATTACGATCTTCCTGCAGAATTCATCGCGCAGACGCCCCTTGCCCAGCGCGACGCCTCGCGCTTGCTGATCCTCAAGCGGGATTCGGGAATGATGGAGCACGCCCACTTTCGTGATTTGGGCCGCTACTTGCGCCCGAACGATATCCTCGTCCTCAACCAGACGCGCGTCATCCTGGCGCGCCTGTTTGGGCGGAAAATCCCCACCGGGGGCCGGATCGAGCTGCTTCTATTGCGCCGCCGGGAGGCCCAGCTCTGGGAGGCTCTGGCAGGGGGAAAAGGCTTGATCCCAGGAAAGAGAGTTCGAATAGAAGATGGGCCTCAGGCTGAAATTCTGGCCGATTTGGGCGGCCCGCGCCGCCTGGTGCGATTCGATCAACCGCTCACCCCACAGTTAGGCGCCATTGGCCATGTGCCTCTGCCGCCCTATATCCACACCCCCCTGGACGATCCGGAGCGTTATCAGACTGTCTATGCTCAGGAGCCTGGCTCGGCAGCCGCGCCAACAGCGGGGTTGCACTTCACCCCTGAGTTGATCGCCCGCCTCAAGGGGCAGGGGATTCGCTTTGCTCTTGTAACCCTGCACATTGGCCTGGACACGTTTGCCCCGGTGGACGAAGAGGATCCCCGCCAGCATGAAATCCACACCGAGTGGTGCCAGATCACCTCGGAGGCAGCGACAGCCATCGAGGCAGCGCGCCACGCCGGGGGGCGTGTGATCGCCGTGGGGACGACCAGCGTGAGGGCGTTGGAATCGGCTGCTCTTCTGTCCGGGGCGGACAAAATCCTTCCCTTCGAAGGCCCTACGGATTTGTTCATCCTGCCAGGCTATGGGTTTCAGGTCGTGGATGCCATGATCACCAACTTCCACCTGCCGTGCTCGACCCTGATTATGTTGGTGAGCGCCTTCGCCGGGCGTGAGCGCGTTTTGGAAGCCTATAAAATCGCCAAAGAGCAGGGTTACCGTTTTTATTCTTTCGGGGACGCGATGCTAATGATTTGATTTCCTCCATGATGAACGATGAATGATCGAATTGTCCGTATCCTTTATGTTGATGATTATCCTATGGATCGCGCCCTGGTGCGAGAAGAACTGCACTGCGATAAGGGCGCTTTCGAGCTTGTCGAGGCTGCCTCGCGCCAGGAGTTCGATACCCTATTGAGGGCGAAAAACTATGACCTGGTGTTGAGCGATTTCAACATCCTGGGGTTCACTGGATTTCAGGTTTTAGATGCTGTTCAAGAGCGTATGCCCGGTACGCCGGTGATTATCGTGACCGGCACCGGCTCCGAGGAAGTAGCTGTGGAAGCCATCAAGCGCGGCGCGGCCGATTATGTCATCAAGACGCCGTCTCAGATCAGGCGGCTGCCTCATCTCATCAAGACGATCTTAGAAACTCAACGATTACGCATTGAGCAAAAGAAAGCAGAAGCATCCTTGCGAGAGTATCAGCAATTGATGGTGAAGACATTCGCCAGCCTGCATGATGCCGTTTTCATCATTGACGCTGATACGGTCGAGATCATCAGTTGTAATCAAGCAGCCTCGGAGATTTTTGGTTACGACCTCGATGAGATGATCGGTCGGACGACCACCTTCCTGCACATTGACGAGGCTGCGCTCGAGGAGTTTAGAGGATACCTGTACTCTTCTATCAAGGAGAAGGGTTTTTTGGGTCATCTGGAGTTCAGGATGAGGCGTAGGGATGGGACAGTCTTCCCCACAGAACATAGTGTGGCCGTCTTAGAAGACGAACAAGGCCAGCGCATTGGTTGGGTGAGCGTTGTGCGCGATATCACCAAGCGGAAACTCGCCGAAGAGCAGGAACGTGAGCTACGGATCATTGCCGAAGCTTTGCGCGATACCGCCCTGGCCCTGAGCGGCCCTCTGGAGATCGATCAGGTATTCGATCGGATCCTCGAGAATGTTTGGCGGGTTGTCCCGGGGGAATCTATCAACCTGATGCTCGTAGAAGGTGAATGTGTTACCATCGTCCGACAGATAGGGCATGAGAAAAGTGGCTGGAAGGCGGGGACGCAGTTAATCTGGAAGCTCAGTGAATGCTCATACCTGAAGAGAATGGCCGCCACCAGGAAGCCCCTTCTGATCAGGAATACTCGCAAATCGCCCTATTGGAATGAGGTCGTTGGCGGAGAGTGGATTCGCTCATATATTGGCGCGCCGATTGTTTCCGAAGACAAGGAAGTCATTGGAATCATGAGCATGGGCCATTCGAAAGCTCGATTCTTCGCTCCCCACCATGTCGAGCGGTTGAGTTCCTTTGCTGGTCAGGTAGCGATTGCTTTGAGAAACGCCCAGACTCAGCAAGCCTTGCGGCGGCGCGGGGAGGAATTACAGCGTCTCACCATCCGCCTGGCCGAGGCCGAAGAAAACGAGCGCCGCCGTCTGGCTCGCGAACTGCATGATGGGGTCGGTCAATCGTTGGCCGTTCTGGGGCTGAACCTAGGCGACATCCGTGAGCAAATAGAACAGGCGGGCCTGGACGCCGGGCTGTCCTTAGCGGATCGTTCTCTTGCCCTGGTAGAGGAAGTCATACAGAATATTCGCGATGTGATGGATGATCTGCGCCCTCCGATGTTGGATGATGAGGGCCTCTTCTCGACCTTGAGCTGGTGCTGCGATCGTTTCTCGGAACGAACTGGGATCGAGATGCTGGTGCTCGGGAAGGATCTGGAACCTCGCCCGGCGGGAAACGTCGAAAATACCCTCTTCCGCATCGCGCAAGAGGCTTTGACGAATGTGACCCGCCACGCTCGAGCCAGTCGAGTGACGATCTCGCTCGAGGAGGAGCGGGAGGAAATCGAATTGGCGATCGAAGATAATGGGTCTGGCTTTGATGATACAGCGCCACGATCAACCGGGCAGCGACACGGGTGGGGATTGGTGAACATGCGTGAGCGCGCTGAAGCGATTGGGGGAACGTTGACCATCGAAACGACTCTCGACCAGGGTACGACCATTCGGGTGAGAGTGCCGAGGGGATGATTCAGTTTATTGATACACCTCTGGATTAACACAATATGGGAGCCGCTCTCCTCGCAAGCCGGCCAGCAAATTTTCACAGGCCAGTTCGGCCATTCGTCTGCGAGTGCGCCGGGTGGCCGAGCCGATATGGGGGACGATCAGGCAGTTGGGCAGGGAATAGAGCGGATCAGTGGGGGGCAGGGGTTCGGGGTCGGTGACATCTAGGGCCGCGGCGGCGATCCACCCTTCGTCGAGGGCCTTGTACAGGGCCTGGCTGTTTACGATAGGGCCGCGGGCGGCGTTGATCAGGATGGCAGTGGGTTTCATGCTCCGCAACACCCGCGCGTCGATCAGCCCTCTGGTTTCGTGGGTCAGTGGACAGTGAAGACTCAGAAAATCACTTTCTGTCAAAACCTCCTCGAAGGATTTGCGCATAGCCA
>Ga0194125_10002343_pt1 | contig 31438 bp, 27 predicted proteins | sample TA2KigC250mmetaG_FD_148626 | JGI IMG/M metagenome (GOLD analysis project Ga0194125, IMG submission 148626) | Freshwater microbial communities from Lake Tanganyika, Tanzania - TA2015034 Kigoma Deep Cast 250m | ecosystem: Environmental > Aquatic > Freshwater > Lake | place: Tanzania: Lake...
AGTGAGGCGTACTTAGCGGTACGCCGCAACGACGAAGGATGAGGGAAACGCAGCAGATGGTCATTTTTCAGCAACCTGTTAAACTTCGATAATATTATACTGCTCCTGGTGGAGGCCTGACTTGGCCTTAATCACGATCTTCTTTTTCAACTTTCTCTCTAATTCCTCGACCCTCGCCCTTTCGTCTTCGTAGAGGAGGTCTGTCACATCTGGGTGGGCTTCGACCATGATGCTATGGCCTCCCAGTTCAGAAGCTGTTCTTTCGATTTCACGGAAAATATCATAACAGACCGTGGCTTTCGATTTGACATGACCTGCACCATCGCAATAGGGGCATGGTTCTCCGAGGACCCTGGAGATATTCTCTCTCGTCCGTTTCCGGGTCATCTCCACGAGCCCCAGTTCGGAGATTTTAAAGATGTTGGTCTTCTGCCGGTCCTTTTTGATGGCCTCCTCGAGGGCCTGATAGACCTTCTCTCTATCTCCCTCTCTCTCCATATCAATAAAATCAATAATGATGATCCCTCCGATATTTCGGATCCTCAACTGGTAGGCGATCTCCTTGGCCGCTTCCAGATTCGTCTTCAATATCGTATCAGCGAGATTCCTCTTGCCCACATACCTGCCAGTATTGACATCGATGGCTACCATGGCTTCGCTGATATCAATGACAATATAGCCTCCTGATTTAAGCCAGACCTTCCTCCCCAGGATCTTGTCGATCTCCATCTCAATACGGTAGGCATCAAAAATCGGCTCTCTCTCCTCGTAAAGGAGAATTTCGTATTTTTGTTTGGGCATATAGGTATTGATGAAGGAGACGATATTGTCATACTCTTCTTTCGAATCAATGATGATCCTGTTGATCTGCGGAGAGAGGAGATCTCGGATCATGCGGAGGATCAAAGTCAAATCGCCGTGGATGAGAGAGGGAACAGAGGCATTTTCCTTCTTCCTCTGGATGTTACCCCAGATCTGGAGAAGAAATTCCATATCATTTCGAATCTCATCGGATTCCGCTCCCTCGCTCGCTGTGCGGACAATGATGCCACCCGAAGGGGGTTTGATAGACTGGGCAATCTCACGCAATCTCCTTCGTTCCTTCTCGTCCCTGATTCTGCGAGAGACACCCACATGGTCCACCGTGGGCATGAAGACAAGGTGACGACCCGGTAGCGTAATATGGGAAGTGATCCGGGTGCCCTTGGTGCCAATGGGTTCTTTAGCAACCTGAACCAGAACTTCCTGGCCTTCAAAGAGAAGATCTTGGATCTGTGACGGTACACTGAGATAATTGTTCATTTCCATGCCCATGCCAAAAAATCCCATTTCCTCGTACTCTTCCATCCCTCCATAAACGTCTGCGACATAGAGAAAAGCGGCTTTCTCCAGCCCGATATCAACGAAAGCGGCTTGCATCCCTGGCAAGACCTTGACCACTTTCCCCTTATAGATATTTCCAATGATGCCACGATCCCTGGTGCGTTCGATGTGGAGCTCTGCAAGGACCCGATCTTCCAAAAGGGCGATCCTTGTCTCCTGGGGCGTCACATTGATTACAAGTTCGTTGGCCATAAGGGGCTCCTTTTAAGTCGCAAATCCGAATTTCGAATTTATTCTACCTTGATGATTCTACATTGAGCAAGTGCTTCCCCCCCAAGTCCCAGCAGGGCTTCCAGTGCTTCAAGAGGTTTTGCTGTCTTTCCGCCAAGACTCCGGAGGACAAGTTCTAACTCCAAGCCTGCGCTGTCCCCTGATTCTCCGGTTTTTTCCTTCACCCCGTTAGAAATTGCGGTAGAGTTGGATGCCTCGCTCGGTTTCGAGTCGAAATGACTTGAATTTCTAACGGCGTAGATCTCAGCCCTCTCAATCAGAGGAAGGAGGTCGATCCTCCTCTTTTTTTCTTTCCTTTCCTGGAGAATGAAGAGCTCTCCTTTCTCCAGCGCCTTTTTCAGTCTTGATTGAGCCTCTTCTTTTGAGAGGAGATGGTCCAGAGAAATCCGATAGACCGCCCGTTGTGGGTCAGAGGATGATGGAAAGGAAAAGAGAACTTCACTTGCCTCTATGATTTCTATTCCCTCCGGAAGGGTTTGATTGAGCCTTTTTACCAATTCCGTTGAGGAAATCCTACTCTCCAGTTCAATGTCAACGATCTCTCTCAGGCTTTCCACCCCTACCGGAAGCGCTTTCTCAAAGATGATTCTCGGCATCGGATGAAATCCCTCGGAATGATGCAGAGGAAGACCAGCCCTCTTTGCCGACCGGTAGAAAAGATGCGCCAGTTCGAGGTGACTGATGAACCGGACCTCCCCTTTCTTAACAAAGGTTAACCGGAATTTCATCCCGAGGCTCTTCCTTCGAATCTCGCTTCGCTCCCCTTTTTTCGATGAATCCATCTGTAAGGGGCGCCCTTCTCTCACGGTGATCTCTTTACCGTCACAGAGGCTGCAGCGATGACAATCCCCGGCTTTGCAGGAAGGAGTGATCTCCTCCTTCAAGCTTCTCTGATGCTCCTTCCATAAGAAATCGGATCCTATTCCTGTTTCGATGAAAGACCAGGGGAGGGTTTCTTCAAAATTCTTTTTCCGGGTATAGAACGCCATCTCGAACCCAGCTTTCTCAAAGGCATGCTCCCAGAGATCATAGCGAAACTGATCACTCCAGCCATCGAACCGACATCCCAGTCGATGGGCCTCAACCAGTGCGCTTGATAACCTTCTGTCTCCCATTGAGAAGACCCCTTCGAGAAAACTGAGATGAGGATCCTGCCATTTGAGACGGATCTTTTTCCCTTTTACTTGTTCCTTTAAAAATTGAAGTTTCTCCTTCATCACTTCAAGAGAGATTTGTGGTTCCCATTGAAAAGGGGTGTGAGGCTTGGGCACAAAGGTGGAGACGCTTGCGCTGATCTGAGGATGGATTTTCTGACGTTCTCCAAGAGAGGAGATCCTTCTGGAGAGGTCAATGATACCTCTTAAGTCCTCCTCCCTCTCGGTGGGAAGACCGATCATAAAGTAGAGTTTGAGATTCTTCCAGCCCATAGAGAAAAGTTCTCTCGCCCCCTGAAAGAGGATGGCTTCATCCAACTCCTTATTGATCACCTTTCGGAGCCTTTCTGTTGCGGCTTCAGGGGCAATGGTGAAACCTGTTTTTCGGACCCGTTTCACTTCGCCTGCGAGTTGGCCAACAATGCTTTCGATCCTCAATGACGGAAATGAGACTGCCACCTGCTTTGACTCGAATCGGTCCATTAGATTCGAAAGGAGGGACTTGATGGAGGAATAGTCTCCTGCGCTGAGGGAGAGTAACGAGATCTCCTCATAGCCTGTCTGTTTCAATGCCACATTAAGGATCTCATGAATTGTTTCCGGATCTCTCTCCCGATAAGGCCGGTAGATGAACCCTGCCTCACAAAAACGGCACCCCCTTTTACACCCTCTTGCGACCTCCACATTGAGGCGATCGTGAACGACCCTCATAAAGGGAACGATGGGGCATGTGGGAAAAGGGGCGCGGTTGATGTCAGAGACGAGTCGCTTCCGTATTTTTTCCCCTTGATGAAGGCTGGGAACATAGATGCCATCGAGCTTGGAGAGCGATTTTAAGAGAACATCCTTTTTCCCATGGGATTCTTTCCACTGAATCGCCAGATCGCAAATCTCAAGGACCACCTCTTCTCCATCTCCAATGACAATGGCATCAAAGAAATCAGCCACAGGTTCTGGATTGAAGGCGGTCGGTCCTCCGGCAATAATAAGTGGAAATCGATCATCCCTGTCCTTTGAAAAGAAAGGGATGCCAGAAAGATCGAGCATATTGAGGACATTGGTGAAGCTGAGCTCGTACTGCAGAGAGAAACCAAGGATATCGAATTGACTCAGAGGTGTGGACGATTCAAGAGAGGAAAGGGGTATTCCTTTCTCCCTCAGAACCTTCTCCATATCAATCCATGGAGTAAAAACCCTTTCGCAGGACACTCCGTTCTTTGAGTTAAGGATATGATAAAGGATTTGGATGCCGAGGTGGGACATCCCCACTTCATAGACATCCGGAAAGGCGAGGCAGAACTTCAGTCTGACTTCGGAGGGATCTTTTCGGATTGAATTGATCTCCCGGCCCAAATACCTGACCGGCTTTGAAACAAGAGAAAGATACTCTTTCACCAATAACCATCCTAAATCTGTGTAATCGGAACCTAATCAATGTAATCAGAAATTCCCATTCTTAAACATTAAAAGGGGAATTTCTCTTTATGTAGTTAAAAATACTATAATTCCCCCAACCTGTCAATTTATGAAAACACAACTGTTCTTCTTGACATTTTGTTCCCATTTTCATACACTCTCCTCAAAATTGGAGGTATTATCAAATAAAGGATAACCCTTAACCAAATAGGTGGAATATGGTAACTGGATGAAAATTACCCCCATTTCTGAAAAAGGAATGGGGTTTTTTATTCTTTAATTTAGGGACTATAGAAAGACAGAAGGTTATGAAAGGTTTATTGTGCAATTTCAAATTTGTGAGATTTCATTTCTTTTTAAAAGCATTGGAAAATATCAGCCTTCCTGCCTATAAAGGGTCAACTTTAAGGGGTGGCTTTGGCCATGCCTTCAAGAAGGTCGTATGCATCAACCGAGAAAAGATCTGCGAATTATGTCTGCTCAAAGAGAAATGCGTTTACTCCTATGTCTTTGAGACTCCCCCTCCATCCAATTCCTCAAAGATGAGAAAATATCCTTATGCACCTCACCCCTTCGTCATCACTCCGCCCCTGGAAGAGAAAAGGGAATACCGTCAAGGAGAAACGCTCTGTTTTGAATTGACATTGATTGGCAAATCGATCGACTTTCTCCCCTATTTCATCTATACCTTCGATGAATTGGGGCAGATCGGTATTGGTAAAGGGAGGGGGAAATATAAATTGGAGGAGTTAAGGACCTCCATGAACCGGAATAGCGGGGAGACGATTTACTCTTCGGCGGATAAAATTCTCAGGCAAAACGTTCAATCTGTTGGCTTGGATGAAATTCTCCCCCAATTTTCCAGGCCCTCCCCATCCGGTTCCCTGACCATCAACTTCATTACGCCAACCCGATTGAAATTTGATGGCAGACTCTCCGAAACCTTGGAGTTCCACGTTCTGATCCGCAATATGCTCAGGCGCATTTCCCTCCTTTCTTATTTCCATTGTGGAGAGGAGCTTGATCTTGATTATAGGGGATTGATAGAAGAGTCATCAAACATCAGAGTTAAAAAGTCGAACCTCCGTTGGTTTGACTGGGAGCGCTATTCAAACCGACAAGACACAAGAATGGTGATGGGCGGGTTCACGGGGCCCGTCACTTTTGAGGGAAAGGTTGAACCCTTTCTTCCGTTTCTGCTCCTTGGCGAATACATCCATGTGGGCAAAGGGACCAGTTTTGGTCTGGGGAAATACTTAATCACGGGGAACTAAAAATGGAAATAAAACAAAGTGAATACTATGCAGTCGTCCTGGGAGCGCTTCTTCATGACATAGGAAAGTTTGTCCAGAGAGCCCAAGTGAACCCTATGTCTCAAGACCATTCTCATTGGGGAGAAGAATGGTTCCAGAACAACCTCGCCGAGAAGCTAACAGGTGTCTTTGGAGAAGACCAGAAGCAAGTCGTAAGGTCTGCGATCAGCAATCATCACGAGCACGAAAAATATATCTCCCTGGCCGATGCTATTTCCGCCGGAATGGATCGGATCGGGCTTGATGATGAAGAAAAGGGCGACCCTTTTTCCGACCGGTTGATTTCGATTTTCTCTAGGGTCTCAATTTCTGATAAACTAAAAGTCGAAAAATATCACAAATTCGACGCGTTAGGTAAAAACCGCCTCGAAGAGACCTTTCCCACAGATGAGAAATCTTGCTCCACAAAGGAATACAACAGTCTGCTGAAACAACTCGAAAAGGAAATAAGGGACATGGATTTTCATACCCTTACCCCCGAGAAAACAATCAACCTTATATACTTCTTGTTCTGGAAATACTGCTGGTGCATTCCGAGTGCCACATATAAAATTGAGCCCGATGTATCGCTTTTTGACCATTTGAAGACGACCGCTGCAATAGCCGGAGGCCCCTTGGCCTTTGAAAAAGATGCCCCTACCGAACCTTTAAGTATTGACAGCAATGCCCTATGCCTGATCGGGGGAGATATATCAGGCATCCAGAGCTATATCTTCGATGTCCTCACACAGCAGGGGAAGGTGGCAAAACGTCTTCGGGCCCGCTCATTCTATATCCAGCTCATTTCAGAAATTGCCAGCCACAAGATTCTAAATGCTTTCAACCTCCCCTTGTGTAATGTGGTCATTTCAGGGGGTGGAAACTTTTACATTCTTGCTCCCAACCTGAGAGATAAAGAGAAAATTTTATTGGAACTGGAAAAAGAATTTGACGAATGGACCCTAGCTGAATTGAACGCAGAAATTTCAGTAAGTTTCGCGAACATAGAGGTCTCTGGGAAAGGCCTGATGGATTTTTCTAAAACGCTTGAGGATCTGAAAAAGAAATTGAATTACAAAAAATATAATCCCCATAAATTAACCCTTACCCATGGAAAATGTTGGGTGAAAAAAGAGTTCATCCTGCCCGAGGTAATTGAAGGGGATGAAAGGGTCTGCCAGGGGTGCCACAAGCACCCGAGATTTGAAAATAATACCGATGATCTCTGTGACCATTGCCTGACCGATGTCAGGATAGGGCAATCTCTAACAAAGAGCAAATACATCGCCTTTTTTAATAACCGCGCTCACGAATTTAGGATATTAAATTATTCCTTTGAACTATGTGATGAAAGAAAATTGAAAGAAGTCGCAAGGGGCAACCCTTATTTGATCCTTTCCTTAAACACGACAAGTTTTGACCCACCTAACACAGGGTTTAAATACCTCGCTACTCATATCCCTTTCAAGGTGGAGACTTATGTAGGAGAATCATATCCTTTAACTTTTGATGAAATATCCCGTGCTTCAAAAGGAGACAAACTGCTCGGCTACTTGAAATGCGATGTTGATAACTTGGGTAAGATTCTGCGGGACGGGTTCAAGAAGACGAGGCCATCGATTTCAAGATTCGTCACATTTTCGAGGATGCTGGAAACTTTCTTCAACGGATATATCCAGGAAAGAATGGTAGGAGAATATGAGGAAATCTATACAGTTTTCTCCGGGGGCGATGACCTCTTTGTTTTGGGCCCCTGGGATAAAACGATTGATTTTGCCCGATTAATGAAGGATTGTTTTTCTCGTTTCTGTTCTAAAAATCCAGACCTGACATTCTCTTCTGGAATATACATATCAAAACCTCATGAGCCGTTGTCCTTCTGCGCTGAAACGGTTGAGGACCGATTGGGCGATTCAAAAAGATCTGAAGGGAAAGACAGAATATCGTTATTCGGCCAACCCTTGCATTGGAGAGAGTTGGACCAGGTATTGGAAGAGGCAAGGAAGGTCATCGACTGGCTGGAGAAGGAGCCTCCAGTCGTTTCCAATAAGTTTGTTCAAAATTTAAGAAGATACGGTGAGATGGCAGAGAGGGCAGGACTATTTAAAAAAGGGGGTGATATCGAAACAAAATATCTTAAATTTGTTCCCTCGCTTGTCTATGACATCAATCGCAACTTGACCAGGGAATCACAGAAAGAAGCATTTGAATGGGCTGTGGAGTTGAGGCCAACCACAGACAAGCCTCAGGGAGGTTATAACCTCCACTATCTCAGAACAATTATGGAGTATGTTTTGACCTATACAAGGAGTTAAAAATGAAGAAAAAATGCGAGAAATGTGGTAAAGAATTTGAGGCCTACCAGGAAAACTTCAGGTTTTGCCCAGCCTGTTTTTCACCTAGGAAGAAAAGCACGCTCTCTCCCGAACTACTTATCCAAAACTATTACGACAAGAAGGGCAATCCGCTAAAAGAAATTTACATAGGAATCCCAGAGGAACTGGCAAATATTTTTGAGAGGGACGGTCTTGGGACAAAACAACTGCGTGACTTTCACCAAAGAATTCTGAAAGCCAGGAATAAAGCGGTCCTAAAGGGCATCGAGGCGGCGAGGCAAGAATTGTATGAGTGTGTCGCTCACTGCAAATATCAATTGCAGAGAGAGAAGATTCCTGAAACATTTGCTCAGTTTATTAAGCACCACCTGAGTATGGCCGAAAGGGACGAAAAATCGTTAGAAGGATTTTACCATCACTTTGATTCTGTAGTGTGCTATTTTCCACGGAAAAAATAGAAAGGAGGCGTAAAATGAAACTAAAGGAGTATAGCCAAATGACTGCTACTTTAAAGTTAAAAACCGGTTTGCACATCGGGACAGGCGAAGAAACCGAGCGGGGTGAACCATTACCCGTTATGTCATCCAAACGGACAGGATTGCCATACATCCCCGGATCTTCCTTGAAGGGAAAGATGAGATCCCTTTTGGAACTTACATATGGACGGAAAGAAACAGATCCAAAAGATAAGGGTTCCCCTTGTTGGTGCGGGAAGTGTCAAATGTGCATCCTATTTGGAAGCGGGAGTTCAAGGAATGTTTTTGAACCGACGAGGCTCATTTTCAGAGATTCCTTCCTTACCGAATCTTCTGCTGCTTTGATAGATAAGACAGGCTTGGAGGATAAGCCCGGTGTGAGAATCGACCGTGTATCAGGGAAGGCGGCCGGAGGTGCACTTTTTCCAATGAAGCGTGTCCCCGAAGGAGCCGAGTTTGATTTTGAAATCTCAGCCCGCCTGTTCGAGACAGACAAAAAAGATTCTCTGAAAACCTGGTTGGCTATGGGACTATTTTTAATGGAGCAGGACGCTTTAGGAGGGGGAGGAACGAGAGGCTCCGGATATGTGGAATTCCAAAACGTCAAATTTGACGGGAAAGAGTTTGATCAGAATTGGAGAGAGAGCTGTAAAAAGGAAAAAGATAAATTGATCAATATCCAAATAAAAGGCTGATCAAATGAAAACTTATAAAATTCGATTGCAAGCTCACACCGGTACCCTTACGCCCTTTCAGGCTGACACTATCTTCGGGCATTTGTGCTGGATAGTCGCCTATCAGCAGGGGGGTAAGGGGTTGGAAGAATTCCTTAAACCATTCAAAGAAGGAAATCCTCCCTTTCTTGTTTCGGACGGGTTTCCGGGTGATTTATTGGCCAAACCCTTGACCGCAGAGATTAATATCGAAGACCCTGATGATAGGAAGGAGATGAAAAGAGTTGAATTTTTATCTCTAGAAGACTTCAACCAGGTGAGATCGGGCAAGAAAATTAAACCACTAATACACGAAGGAGTATTTGAGAGCATCATCACGCTTCACAATACGATCGACCGACAGACTAATAGAACGCTTTCGGAAGGCGGGATCTATCGCCTCGAAGAGAAATTCACTCCCAACATTATCATTTACCTAAAAGCAACATCAGAAGTCTGGAAGGATCAGATAGTCACTCTTTTTTACGATCTGTCGAAGGTCGGTTTCGGCAAGAAGAAGTCCATAGGAAAGGGACAATTTTCGGTTGAAAAGATAGTTGAATATAGTTTTTCTCCAATAGAAAAAGCCAACGGTTTTGTCACACTATCGAACTTTTGCCCGGCAGAAAATGACCCGGCTGAAGGTTTATATAAGACCTTGCTCAAGTACGGAAAGCTCAGCGAAGAGTTTGCATCCTGCGGCAATCCTTTTAAAAGACCCTTGCTGATGATAAAGACCGGGTCGGTTTTCTGGACAGGTGGGCAACCCAAAGAATTCTACGGACGGATTGTTCAGGATAGCATTTCACCGGCTAAACCCGAGGTAGTTCAATATGCTTATGCTTTTGCTGTCCCTATTGTTTACCCCCACCCTGCGGGAGGATAGCAATAAAATCCCCAATACAAAGAGGTTACAAAATTATTATTTTTATCCTCTTGTTAACTAAAGGGAAAAAGAGAGGGCCGCGAGAAAAGAGGACCTAATGAATAAGGGATGAGACAGAACACTTGGAAGGAATAATTTATGGCAAAAAAAATTAGATGTATGATTGTGTCAGTGGGTGGAACGTCGGCACCCATTCTATTTTCGTTAAATAAGACAAAACCTGAATACATCTGCTTCTTCGTTTCAAAAAACACAAAAAGGATGATTGAGGAAGAGATTCTTCCCAGCCTCGATTACAAGCTGCGCCATCACGACTGGATTGCTACATCAAACCCCGAACAACTTTCTGAATGCTATTCATCCATCAATAAAAAGTTGCCAGACCTATTAGAAAAATGGGAAATCGACCCTGAAGAAATCTGTGTGGACTATACGGAGGGGACCAAAACCATGTCGGTTGCCCTGGCTTTGGCGACAATCGACAAATCTTGTTGCTACAGTTATGTTGGGGGGAGCGAACGATCAAAAGGCGGAATTGGTGTTGTCATTGATGGAAATGAAAGAATGCATTTTCTCGATAACCCCTGGAACGAGATTGCTCAGATGGAAAAAAGAGAGGGATGTATTCTTTTCAACAAGGCAAGATATGCGACGGCAGTCGATATTTTTAGAAAATGTGTCGAGAGAGTAAGTAAAGATCAAAAACCCTTATTCAGGGCATTGTGTGAAATGGCAACGGGTTATGATTTGTGGGACAGATTCAAACATTCTGAAGCGAGAAAACATCTTTTTAAATGCAGGGAAACCCTCACTGCTCTTAGCTCAGAAAAAAAAGAGATTAAGTCTCTATTCAGACAACTTGAGGCCAATATTGAATTTCTTGAGGCCCTCCTTTTTGGCAATAAACCTTCTATTTTCTACTATCGAGACCTCTTGGCGAATGCAAAGCGAAGAGCCGATCTTGAAAACAAGCATGATGACGCAGTTGCCAGACTATACCGTGCGATTGAACTTCTGGGGCAGTCCGAATTGAAAAACAGTTATGGAATTGAAACTTCTAATGTGAAGGAGGAGTTGATACCCGAGGATCTACGCGCAGAATATCGGCAGAAATATCGAGATAAATATGATTCTAGAATCAAGCTGCCACTTTGGGCCTCTTATCAACTTCTCAAAGTGCTTGGAAGTGATTTAGCCAGACGCTTCTTTAACCATTATGAAGGCAAAATCAGGCCTCTGCTCAACGTTCGGAACAACTCTATTCTCGCTCATGGGTTGGACCCTATCGATGAAAAAAACTTTAGAAAATTATTCGATTCTGTATTGGAAATTTCCGAAACGAAGGAAGAAGATATCCCTGAGTTTCCGTTGCTAAAATTATAAAACTTGTCTGGAATTCTATCATTCAGTGAACTTCATGAATGTTGATTCACCCCGTTGGCGATGCCAAACAACTCTATGGGGACTTAATTTTCTAAAAGAATTGAGTTAGGAGTGAGATATGGAGGAAGGGTGGGCATTACTTGAGCAGGTGAAAAAGGGTCTCGAAAAGGGAAATCGAGAATCAGTTGAATCACAAATCAGAAATAGAAAAACCGTCGATCTTCATGACCCGAATCTCCATCTCCAGTGGGCGGATCTTTGCGAGGAACTTGGGATGATTGATGACGTTATCCTGGAATTGAATTTTACCCTTCGGGATCAGCCCGGAAATGTCACAATTCATCAAAGGCTGGCTGAGATCCATCGGGACAATGGAAACCTCGAAAAATCGGCCAGAAAATGGAAGGAGGTTGTAGAGCTTCAGCCCGGTGTCTCGAACCATTATCTTTCCTATGGTGCGATTCTCGAAGAGATAAAAGATTATGAAAAGGCTTCTAAGATTTACCGGAAGGGTCTCGAAAAAACGGGAGATGCGGCCTTTAAGTCTCGTCTGAAGGCGATTGAATTCGTTTCGGGGGATTTTGAAGAATTTGAAAAGGTCCCAAGAGCAGAAGAAGACTGGATTCCCACTGACTCACAGGTAGTCCGTTTTATGGATTTTTTCTCAGGCCGGGAGGGTGTTTATGCGCGGCAGTGGGTAAGCTCAACGGGGGAATCTGGCTATACACCTATCCACGAACCTTTCACGCTGGGAGTGGCAAAGAATCATCTCATGGGAAACCATACCATTGGCCTTTATCCCCTTCGCATGGATAATACCGTCTGCTTCATTGCTTTTGATATTGACATTGCCAAGTTCTTTTTGTCCAAGGCGATCACTAACAAGAGGCTCTGGGAGCGAGCCGAAAATATGGCGCAGGCTTTTGCCTGTAAGATGGTTGACATGGGAGCAGCTCATCAAATCCCTGTTTATCTTGAAGATAGTGGATTCAAGGGGCGTCATTGCTGGATCTTTCTTGAAACTCCGATTCCTGCCAGGATCGCAAGGCGTTTTGCCCTCTTAATGGTTCAGCAGTTAGGCAGGCCTCCTTCGGAGCTTCAGGTTGAGTCATTTCCAAAGCAGGCCTTTGTAGAAGAGGGTAAGTTAGGAAACCTGATTAAAATACCTCTTGGCATTCATCGTAGGACGGGCCGGAGAGCCCTTTTTATTGATGCCGCAGGGAAGGCAATTCCTAACCAATTAGGTTTCCTGGAAAGAATCGAAAAGATTTCTAAACAGAAGATCTATGAATTCATCCAACGGTTTCAGATATCGGACGAGATGAAGATACCTGCTCAAGAGCAGGTATCTTCTGAGGATCTCGAAAAAGAGAAAAAGGCAAAAGGTTCTTTATCACTTCCCGCTGTGCCGGATGATTATAATCTGGAACGAGATGCGGAATTTCAGTATCTGATTTCGAGATGCCATGTCCTCCGTACCATCGTCGAAAAGATCAACCAGGATAAAGAACTTAATAGTGAAGAAAGAATTGTCCTCACCCATTCGATTGGGCTTCTGCAGCATGGACCTGAGGCGATAAACTTGCTTCTGGGTCGATGTGTAAACGTGGATGCCTCTTTCTTCTTAAAGAGCAGGCTCCGGGGAAATCCGATCAGTTGTCCAAAGATTCGGTCGAGGGTCCCCGGCATCACAACCCGAGTAGAATGCAATTGTAAGTTTGATCCCAAGACAACACTTTATCCAAGTCCGCTGCTTCATGTTCGAGAGATGGACCGAATAAAATCAGAATCTTTCATAGGGAAAACAGTTGATTCCCTGCAATTCCAGCAGCTTCTCCAGGAGTACCTGAAGGCAAGAAAACAGATTCGAGAGATTGAAATTCTTACGAGGGCTTACGAAGACCGGCTGGACGAATTCTTCTTCCAAGCAGGGATCGACTCGGTCCAGACGCCCATGGGAACTTTAAAAAGAATAGCAAGGGAGGGCGAAAAGGCCTCTTATCATCTCGAATTGTAAAGAGCCGTATTTCCCTTTCTTACTGAGCACTGTATGTCCGTAATGTATGTTATCGATCAGGGGGCGACCATCTACAAAAGGGGAAATCGTCTTGTAGTTGAAAAGATGGGAAATGTCCTCCAGGAGGTTCATGCCTTTAAAGTGGGGCAGATTGTCCTGATGGGAAATATTCAGATTTCGACCCCTACGATTGCTTTCCTTTTGCAGGAGGGAATCGATACCGTTTTTCTATCAACCCACGGAAAATACCGTGGGCGGCTTGTGGCTAAATTTGGTAAGAACATCCTGCTCAGGAAGATGCAGTTTGATCGGATGGGAGACCCTGCTTTTTCGTTGGCCCTTGCAAAACAGTATGTGGGAGGAAAACTCGAAAACCAAAGGGTTTTACTCAGACGGCATAATCAGGAATTGAGGGATCAGACGATTACGATATCCATCCATGAACTCAGGGTTATGTTGAACAAGGTTAATTCAGCCGACAATTTTGATTCGCTCAGGGGAATAGAAGGGAAAGCAACTGCGGCTTTCTTTCAAGGGTTAAGGAAGGCTATACGGGTCGATGATATGCCTTTTAATGAAAGGAGCAGAAGACCTCCGCGTGACCCCGTTAATGTGCTTTTAAGCTTCGGTTATACACTTCTTGCAAACACCGTTCAAACGGCAGTGGATGTTGTTGGGTTTGATCCGTTCATGGGTTGCCTGCATTCTATGGATTATGGCCGCCCCTCTCTTGTCCTCGATTTGATGGAGGAATTCCGGCCGGTGCTAACTGATTCGCTGATCCTGAGGATCATTAACCGAAGGACGATCACCTCGAGAGACTTCTTCAAACAAGAAGAGGTAGAACCTCCCCCTCCTGGCGTTGAGCTGGAGTCACCGGAAAAGGAAGACTACCCAATCCTTCTCAGTCATGTCGGAATGAAGAAATTTATCACTCAGTACGAGGCAAGATTAAGAGAAAAGATATTCCATCTACCAACCGAACGGAGGCTCCAATTAAGAGAGGTTGTTTTGGAACAGGCACGACTCCTGGCCAGACACGTTAGGGGAGAAGAATCCTACAGGCCCTTTAAATTGTCCTGAGGATTCCACGGAGAGAAACATGTTTGTGGTCATTTCCTATGATATTGTAGATGATAAGAAGAGGCTCCAGGTTTCAAAAGTGCTTAAAAATTATGGGGACAGAGTTCAAAAGAGCGTTTTCGAATGCAGGATCGATGAAAAACAGTATCTTGACATTAAGGGAAAACTTGAGAAAATCATTGATATGGGAAATGACAGTATACGTTACTATTCTCTCTGCCAGCGCTGTATCGAATCAATATCTATCTCAGGGTGGGGGACGGTTAAAGAAGATGAGGATGTCATTATTATTTAAGCAAATCACAGGATTAGAAAGATTTTTCACGGAACCGGGCGGGATTTTGAGTAAACGGATAACTCATTGAACTTATGAAAGATATTCAATTTACAGGGATTAGGATTCCCGTTTTTCAACCAATTGAAATCAAAAAGAGATTTAATATCAATATTATTGTCTGCCGAAAGAAAGGAGGTGGGGGGTATGGATCCACGAAAAGGATGTTTCAGAACCAATATAATCAATCAGATAGGAGGCCGGAGTTTGAGAGAATGACCTGATGAATAAGGGATTGAGACTTTTCTTTTAGTGATATAGATATAATTCTTAGGTAATATTCCGTTTGAGAGAATGACCTGATGAATAAGGGATTGAGACAATACGTGATTTCGGCATGATCTCTTAACATTACGTTTGAGAGAATGACCTGATGAATAAGGGATTGAGACAATTATTACACCTTGCCACATGGTCTGACTCGATGAGTTTGAGAGAATGACCTGATGAATAAGGGATTGAGACCTGCCCATAGAGTCCCTAACTTAGTTCCCATTTCTATTAAGTTTGAGAGAATGACCTGATGAATAAGGGATTGAGACATCAAACCCCTTGTGTTCCGCAAGCATACATTCCGCTTGTTTGAGAGAATGACCTGATGAATAAGGGATTGAGACACTAAATCCGCTGGTGTCAAGTCCTTCAAAAGTTTTTGTTTGAGAGAATGACCTGATGAATAAGGGATTGAGACTTGTCCGTTTCAATGGCATAATTGCCGATGGCATACTGTTTGAGAGAATGACCTGATGAATAAGGGATTGAGACTAACCTACCGAGAGTCCGATGAAGAAAACAATTATCAAGAGTTTGAGAGAATGACCTGATGAATAAGGGATTGAGACTCTAAAGCGTATGGGTTTATCATACTTATCTTTTTTTAGTTTGAGAGAATGACCTGATGAATAAGGGATTGAGACTCTGCCTCATATTTTTTTTAATATGTCTTTACTCATCTTACGTTTGAGAGAATGACCTGATGAATAAGGGATTGAGACCATTGACTCTCCATCTTTCACATCTTTCTCCAAGATCAAAGTTTGAGAGAATGACCTGATGAATAAGGGATTGAGACTATTTATGGATCAAATGTCTGTCCACAATGATTGCATTTATGTTTGAGAGAATGACCTGATGAATAAGGGATTGAGACCTATCCATCTCCGCAAAGTAATAACTATTAGCGGCCTCTTTGTTTGAGAGAATGACCTGATGAATAAGGGATTGAGACTTATCATTTCTTCATCCACTTTCTTGTTTTGCATTCAGGGTTTGAGAGAATGACCTGATGAATAAGGGATTGAGACATAGAGCATATCCTCGAACTCCTTGATGCCTTTGCGTTTGAGAGAATGACCTGATGAATAAGGGATTGAGACGCATAATTTTTACAGCTTGTGTTCCGCAAGCATACATTGTTTGAGAGAATGACCTGATGAATAAGGGATTGAGACTTTAAACCAGACTTTCCATTGCCCCTCAACCATACAATGTTTGAGAGAATGACCTGATGAATAAGGGATTGAGACAAAAAAGAGTCCTACAAATAGCCCAATCAACAGGGTTTGAGAGAATGACCTGATGAATAAGGGATTGAGACCTTTAACTCTTTGCCACACATCCAGGAAGAACACCGAGGAAGGTTTGAGAGAATGACCTGATGAATAAGGGATTGAGACTCTCATTTTTAAAACAGATTCAAGATAAACCTCATCCTGTTTGAGAGAATGACCTGACGTGGAAGACGTGGGGTCAAAGCTAAAATATACACTTTGCTCCCCTCTCTCAATTGATAAAAAAGGGTATTGGAAGGCTTGATTATTGAGTTTGGTGAATTGCTACTGCAATCGCTTTGGCTTAATAAAAGTTCTCCACCCAATTGCCAATAAACCTGGTTTCCGGTGAGCCTTTTCGTTTAGCCCGAGGAATTGAGAATGAATCGACGAATCCGCGTGTTTTTGTCGCTGCTCATTTTGGTCTTTCTCTGCCAACCCCTCGGGGCTTCAGCTGCTGATGATCATATTTCCAATAAGCCGGGAGCCTTTATTGTCTCGAAAAACAAAGGGCATATGAATACCAACAATTCTATTCGGGATGTCGTGAATCATCCGTCCTTTAAAGGCTTTGGGCAGTTTATTCTGCCGTTGGACAATCGTGCATACGATGGGAATATGCAACTGAGTCGTGTGGGGTCTCTCTTGCCATATCATAGCCACGTAGAACCGGAGGCTGTGGTGGACACAATCAATTACATGATTGACCAAGTGGCCGAGGGAAAGATTATCTTCTACAACTTCTACACGGAGCGGCAAAAACAGGAAAACCCAGCGAAAAGGAATACAGGCCTTTTCTTCTTTAAGGGCAAGCCCGGGGCTCCGTTCGCCATCGTGTGTCCTGGCGGTGGCTTTTCTTATGTCGGCTCTGTTCATGAAGGTTTCCCTCATGCCATGCAACTCAGCAAGAAAGGATATAATGCTTTCGTCCTCCAATACCGCGTGGGAGGTGAGCAGAGAGCCTGCGAAGATTTGGCCGCAACTATATCCTATATCTTTAAACATGCTGGATCATTAAGCGTAACTACGAAAGGTTACTCCGTGTGGGGTAGTTCAGCGGGGGCAAGAATGGCGGCACAAATCGGTTCATACGGTCCTGTCGGATACGGCGGTTATGATCTTCCGAGACCTCGCGTCGTAATCATGGCATATACCGGTCATTCGTCCTTCACCCGCAATGATCCGCCAACTTTCGTGGTGCAAGGCAAGAATGACGGAATCGTTAATGTACCCACTGTCGACAGGCGTGTTGATGCCATGCGGAATGCCGGAATAGAAGTCGAGTATCATAAGTATCGGAATGTAAGTCATGGTTTCGGACTCGGCATCGGCACGAATGCTGAAGGATGGACAGAATATGCAGTGAGGTTTTGGGAAAAGAACATATCTGAGTGAGAGCAGGTGACTAGAGTCAGACTTGATTATTGAGTTTAGTGAATTGCTACTACAATGACTTTTACCCCGTTAGAAAGCCCCATGTTAACACTCCCGTTGGAAGGTTGAAGACTTTCTAACGGGCGGGGTGAACTTACCAAACGACTCCACCCAATTGACGATAAACCTGGTTTCCGGTGACCTCATCTTTGGATTTAATGTGAAATTCAAATAAGAATCAGGCCTTGCGTTTGTGTTGCGAATGTGATACATAAAAATTATGAAAACTTCAGTTGTCCATGCACGGATTGAACCACAGACAAAGCAAAAAGCAGAAGACGTCCTTCGGAAACTTGGCGTTACTCCAACGGAGGCTATCCGCATTTTCTACAAACAAATATCTCTTCGTGGTGGTCTACCTTTCTCGGTCGCTATTCCGAATAAACTTACAGCCTCCACCTTGAAGAAGAGCCGCCGGGGCGAAGACATCCAGGAATTCGAGTCGTTAGAGGCAATGTTCAAGGATTGGGAGAAATGAAGAAAGTCTCCCAGACCACGCAGTTTTCCCGCGATGTCAAACGAATGCGGAAACGTGGTAAGGATCTGGAGAAACTCCAGGAAGTGGTCAAACTTCTGGCTGAGGGCATCCCGCTTCCACAACACCACAGAGACCATCCGCTCACAGGACCATGGCAACCATCACGTGACTGCCATATTGAAGCAGACTGGATCATGATTTATACCGCCGATAAGGAATCGCTTCGGCTTGAACGAACCGGCACGCACAGCGACCTTTTCAAATAATTCCCAGCAGAAAAGCAACCAAGATGTATCAAGATGAACAGGAGGTTAACCTATGAAATACGATAAAGAAGAAAGAACCATTCTTGATGCCTTTAAAAAAGGAAAGATGAAACTTTCTTCTCCATCTAAAAAGGAAATCGAAGCAATCAAGGCAACGGCGAAGAATACATTAGTAAAAGACAAGCGGATTACCATACGTCTTTATGGTCACGATTATAAAGGCATCCAAAAAAAAGCGATAGAAATGGGGATCCCATATCAGACTCTCATTTCTGGTATCATTCACCGATATATTGAAGGAGAATTAACCTCAAAAACAGGATAACATACCCCTCCAACACCCGCCTGTGGCAGGAAGGGATGGTTTACAGCTACCACTCAATTCCGTCTTGCAATCGAAAATCTTCAGATCATGCATGAAGCACCCTACCCTTTGTCGATATAAATTAACAAAAGGGGGATTTCCTCTATGGACTCATTGATGGGAGGGGATGAAATTTAATTTCTTTTAAGGTGGGATTGCCTTTTCTCCCTGATATAGCGTTCCACATCCTTGTTGGTTCTTAATTCAGGGTGATTTTGATCAGTCCACGTCCCATGGGTCTCTTCAAGGATTTTTAGAAATCTTTCTTTTTCCAATTTCTCTCTGGTGGCTTCAGCAATAAAAAGACTCCTCCTCTTCTTTCCCACAATTTTATCTACCTCTTCCAATATCTCAGCAGGGATAACCAGATAAGCTTTTGATTTCATGAAAACTAACTCCTAAAATTATTAGGGTTTTGGACACACTCAAATTTTAACCCAAAAAGGTAAAAGAGCAACCGTTCTTGAGGATTCCTTGCTGAAAGTTGGAATTGACATTTGGTCAGAAATTGTGATAAATAATTATTAAAATTGAATATGTGTTCAGGTGGCTTGAGGCCCTAAGAGGGAATCCCGTGAGATTCGGGGACGGCCACGCCGCTGTGATCGGGGACGAAACCTGCCAGTAACCACTGCTCTGAGCTTGTCGAAGGGTGGGAAGGGGCAGGGATTAGGATGATCCGTAAGCCAGAAAACCTGCCTGAATGCACTTCACGAAGGGTCTTCGGTGGAAGGCTGTGAAGGGGGCTGTTAAAAAAACCCGCTCTTTCTCCCGAAGAGTGGGTTTTTTATTTTAAGACTCTCAAAATGAACGGAAACTTGAACTTAAAACTCTTTTTATCTATCTCATTGGGACTCCACCTCTTTGTCCTTTCCCTTCTTTCTATCCTCATACCGGATCTTAAGATTACTCAGCTTCCACGCCTCAATATCCAGGTCTCCCTTCTTTCCCTTGCCAAGGAGGAGCAGGAACTTCCAAAAAGAGTGGAAAAGAGGGTTACAGTTCGGAGTTCGCCTGCCTACGCCGAGGCTTCGGCAGGCAGGGAGTTGGGAGTTCGGAGTCAGGAGGCGGAGGTTAAGGTCGCAGCAGCCGAACCCGTGAAAATCTATGAAGAGAAGGAGATTGTTCAGGCAGAGAAGGTAGAGGTAACTCTTCCCAAGAAGCAAGAGGAACCTGTTGCCACTCCGCCCGTTCAAAGCCAACCAAAAGTCATCTCAGTTAGCGATACTAAACCATCTCCACTACAGAGCGAAAAGAAGGAAATAGAAATTAAGCAGGAAGAAAGAATCGTTGTTGCATCGCTCGGAAATCCTATTCCACAAATCAATACTTCTGAAAAAACCCATGTGGCAATGAAGAGCCCGTCCCTCTCTGATAGTGAAATCATCTTTGCTCAACCCCGCTATGCCGAAAACCCCAAACCGCTCTATCCCCAGGAGGCGAGAAACAAAGGATACGAAGGAGAGGTTCTTCTCCGTGTTCAAGTCTTATCCAATGGTAGGGTGGGAGAGATTGAGGTGAGGCGTTCTTCCGGGTATGAGACTCTGGACCGTTCTGCCATCAAGACCGTGAAACAGTGGAAGTTTATCCCTGCCAAAAAGGGTGAAACCCCCGTGCCTGTATGGGTGAATATCCCCGTCGCATTCCAACTTCGATGATGGATTCGTTACTGAAAAAATATTTTCACCCTCACCCTAACCCTCTCCCATCAAGGGAGAGGGGAAACCTTTTTTCCCCCGATCTACGAATAACGAGTATCTTTTTTGTTATTCTGTTTACTATCCTTTCCCTCACCATAACAGTTTCCTATGCCACTATGGTAAAGTTCAAAGATGAAGTTGGGAGGGAAGTAACCTTTTCTTTCCCTCCGAAGCGGATTGTCTCCTTAGCCCCCAACATCACTGAAATCCTCTTCAGCCTTGGCCTCGATGAAGAGGTAGTGGGTATCTCTATCCATTGCAACTACCCTGAGAAGGTGAAGACCAGGCCAAGGGTCGGAAGTTATATCAGCCTTGACTTTGAAAGAATCGTTTCCCTCAAACCTGACCTGATTATTGCTACCGGAGCCGGAAATACAAAGGAGATGGTGGATCGTCTTGAAAGATTGGGATTCCCGACTTTTGTCATTTTTCCGAAAAGATTCGATGATGTCATTCAGAGTATTCTTAACGTTGGTCAGTTAGTATCAAAGGAAAAGGAAGCCCTCTCCATGACCGAATCGATGAGCAAGCGGAAGGGGAGGATCATTGAACTGACCAGGGGTCTTTCCGGTCCGAAAGTCTTTCTCCAGATAGGAGAGTCTCCTATTGTTACAGTCGGAAAAGGAAGTTTTGCGGATGACCTGATCCGCCTGGCAGGTGGGGAAAATGTTGCAGGAAATGATCGAGAGATGTATCCTCGATTGGGAATGGAGGAGATTTTAAAGAGATCGCCGGAAGTGATCCTGATCAGTTCCATGAGGCCCGGTGGGGATTATGAGAGGGCGTTGCGGGAATGGGAGCGGTGGAAGACAATCCCTGCTGTAAAACAGGGTAGAATTCACCTCATCGATTCAGATCTGATTGATCGCCCCTCACCCAGAATCATCGATGGACTGGAGGAGATGGCAAGGTGGATCCATCCGGAGCGGTTCAAAAAATCAATGCAAAATTAGCATTTGAAAATTAGCATTGCAAAATAGAAATTTAAACTGCTAATTGCTAATTTTTCAATTTGCAATGAGATTTAAATGAAGATCCTGACCCTTAAAAAAGTCCTTACTGTTTCTCTTCTTCTCTTCTTCCCTCTGGTGTTGGTCATTCTGCTCTCGGTGATGGTGGGGAGTGTGAGGGTGGCTCCCAGACAATCCATCTCCATTCTTCTTCAATCGCTTCTGGGACAGACAGGAACCGGGACCGAGATGGAGCGCACAATCATTCTCTCCCTCCGGTTTCCCAGAGCTCTACTGGCAGGATTAGTCGGTGCAGGGCTTTCTGTCTCAGGAGTGATCTTCCAGGCCCTTCTGAGAAACCCTTTAGCCGATCCCTATATTCTCGGTGTCTCCAGTGGCTCAGCCGTGGGAGCAATTATCGCCATTCTTCTGGGGCTAGGAGCGCTTTCGTTCGGTCTCCCCCTTGCCTCATTTGCAGGCGCATTGATGACTATTGCCTTAGTCTTCTATTTTGGAAAACAGGAGGGGCGAATCCACCCCAACATCCTCCTTCTTGCCGGAGTGATCACAGGGTCGTTTCTCTCTGCCATCATCATGTTCTTTCTTTCCATCTCTCAGAAGGAGGAACTCCATACGATCATCTTTTGGTTGATGGGAGACTTTAGTTTTGCCAATCCCCGTTCAATCACCATCGTCCTTCCTTATATTGTCGTGGGCTTCTTGATCCTTTACTGGAAGTCACGCCATTTAAACCTGATTCTTTCAGGCGAGGAGAACGCCCTGCAGTTGGGCGTGAATGTGGAGCAACTGAAAATCGTCTCTTATCTCTGCGCTTCTCTGATTACCGCAGCCTCTGTCTCTATCTGTGGTCTGATCGGTTTCGTGGGTCTGATCATTCCCCATTCCGTCAGGCTCATCTTTGGGCCCGATCACCGGCTCCTTCTTCCGGCTTCGGCTCTGATCGGCGCCTCCTTTCTCATCGCTTCGGATACTTTTGCCAGAACGGTTCTCGCGCCAGTGGAATTGCCTGTCGGCGTGATCACGGCAGCCTTTGGAGGGCCATTCTTCATCTACCTTTTGAGAAAGAGAAAGGTGGTGAAGACGTTATGATCGATCTTCGTTCCATCTCTTTTCGTTATCGCCAGGACTGGGTCCTTCAGGACATCTCTCTCCGGATCGAAAGAGGTGAGTTTATTGGAGTGATCGGTCCCAATGGGTCCGGGAAGTCCACGCTTCTAAAAACCCTTTGCCGCCTCCTCTCCCCTCAAAAAGGAGAGGTCCTGCTCAACTCCACTCCTTTAAAGGATATGAAGCAGGGAGAGATAGCGAGAAAAATAGCAGTGGTGCCCCAAGAAGCCTATTCCTTATTTCCTTTCCGTGTGGTAGAAATGGTTCTGATGGGGAGATCACCCTATTTGGGCCATCTCATGTTCGAAGGATCAAAGGATCTGGAGATTGCCAAGAAAGCAATGGATTGGACGGAGATTCTTCCAATCAGCGAAAGGGCGATTGATGAACTCTCAGGCGGAGAGCGAAAGAGGGTCTTCATTGCAAGGGCCTTAGCCCAGGAACCGGAAGTCATCCTTCTTGATGAACCCACGGCAAACCTGGACATTCATCACCAGGTTGACTTTCTCGATCTCATCCTGAGCCTTAACCGTGAAAAGGGACTAACGATCATCATGGCCTCACACGATCTGAACATCGCCTCTGAATATTGTGACCGACTCATTCTGCTCCAAGGAGGAAGGATCTTTAAGATAGGATCTCCCCGCGAAGTCATCACCCGGGAGAATATCGAGGAGGTCTACGGTTGCGAGGTTTGGGTGGATGAGAATCCCATCTCAAAAATGCCCAGAATCAATCTTTTAAAAAAAGGAAAGCACACCATTGAAACTCTGGAAAAAGATTGAGCAGGCAGAAAATCGGATCAGGAAGGTGATCCTCCGGACACCAGTGATCTACTCTGAGGCGCTCTCAAAACTAACCGGAAAGGAAGTCTTTCTCAAGCTGGAAAACCTCCAGAAGACAGGTTCTTTCAAAATCAGAGGAGCCTATTATAAGCTTTCCCGGTTAAGCGGTATGAAGAAAGGGAGAGAGGTGGTTGCCGCCTCTGCAGGAAACCATGCTCAGGGAGTTGCTTATGCCTCATCCCTCCTTGGAATTCACTCAACCATTGTGATGCCCGAAGGCGCGCCTCTTGCCAAACAGATGGCCACTCGCGCCTATGGCGGAGAGGTCATTCTCTTTGGCCAGAATACAGATGAAGCTCTTCTCCAAGCCAGAAAGATGGAAGAGACAGGAAAGATATTTATCCATCCCTTTGACGATGAAGAGGTCATCGCAGGGCAGGGAACGATTGGCCTTGAGATTCTCGAAGAAGTTCCTGAAGTGGAAGGGATCATTGTGCCTGTGGGCGGTGGAGGATTGATCTCAGGAATTTCCACCATTGTAAAAAAGAAAAAACCAAAAGTTCAAATCATCGGGGTTCAGTCCAGCCATGCCTCGGCCGCAATTCGCTCCCTGGAGAGAAAGAGGATCGTGGAAGTAAAAGTCAAACCGACATTGGCCGATGGGATTGCCGTGGGAAGAATCGGAGAGATCACCTTTCCCATTATTCAACAGAAGGTAGATCACATCGTCACCGTCAATGAAGAAGAGATCGCCTCTGCCATTCTCATGCTGATGGAGAGGAAGCGGTTGGTCGCAGAAGGGGCTGGGGCTTCACCGCTGGCAGCGCTGTTGTCGAAGGGGATCAAGATCAAACCCCAAAAAATCGTTCTTGTCATCAGCGGAGGCAATATCGATGTCCACCTCCTTGACCGGATCATTGAGAAGGGGCTGACCCGGACCGGAAGGATGGCTCGCTTTGAAGTACTTCTGAGAGATGTCCCTGGATCTCTCACCAAACTGACTGGCCTCGTTGCCCAACATCAGGCCAACATCCTCCACATTGTCCACGAGCGTGCGGCCATGGATATCCCCATCGGTTTTTCCAAGGTGATCCTCATCCTTGAGACCCGTGGTCCCGACCATATCCTGGAGATCAAGAAGGGACTAAAAGAAAAAGGCTACGTTTTCCAGAAACCGGGATAAAGATTTTTCTGTTGTTTACAAATTTATCATTTGGTTGTAGGATGGTTTGAAAGAAAGGAGAGAACATGGCTGAAGCAGAGCATACGCTGGCGGTTTTTATCGATTTTGAGAACCTCGCCCTCGGATTCAAGGGGAAGAAGGATAAACGATTCGATATTCAGAAAGTCCTGGAGCGGTTGGTCGAGAAAGGGAAAATCATCGTTAAGAAAGCCTATGCCGATTGGGCTGATTATGCGGAGTATAAAAAACCCCTTCACGAAGCAGCCATTGAATTGATCGAGATTCCGAAGCGTGTGATGACCGGAAAGAACTCTGCGGATATCCGCCTCTGCGTAGATGCCATCGACCTCTGTTACTCGAAGGAACATATCGACACCTTTGTCATTGTCTCCGGCGATAGCGACTTTTCCCCTCTGGTCTCGAAATTGAAAGAGAATGGCAAGCGAGCCATCGGCCTCGGGATGAAAGAATCAAGTTCCAATCTGCTGATCGGTAACTGCGATGAGTTCATATATTACGAAGATCTGGAGCGGCCCATTGGAACTCCTCCCAAGATTGAGCAGGATCTGCCTGAAAAGAAGAGAGAGGCTTTCCAACTCCTGGTTGATTCCGTGGTTGCTCTGGTCCGTGAGAATAAGGAGATTCTGTGGTCCTCTATGGTGAAGGAGACGATGAAACGAAAGAAACCCTCCTTCAACGAATCGTATCACGGATACCGGACCTTCAGTGACCTCCTAGAAGATGCTGAGAAGGAAGGGATCATTCATTTGAGGACCGATGCCCGGAGCGGAACCTATGTGGTCGTCGGTTTTGGGAAAGAGCAAAAAAGAGGGAAACCGGAGGAACTAATAGAGAAAAAGGTTGTAAAAGAACGGAAGACACAGAGGTCCCGCTGGCGGCCAAGACAGAGAAAACCCAAACCCTCAACTCCCGCAACCCCACCAGAGGCAAATCATGCTCCTCCCGATGCTCCCAATGCTCAGGAGACAGAACCGGCTGCATAGAATAGAAAGCGATGATTATTACAAGTATAAAGATAGTCCATACATTGAAAGTATCAAAACCACAACCCATAACCCCTCCTCTACCTCCCCTTATCTTAAGGGGAGGAATACCCCCCTCTTATGTTAAGAGGGGGGGAAGGGGGAGTTATTTCTGATGAATCGTTCCTTCTCAAGATATATCTTCCCTGCTCTCTTTTTCATCTCGTTAAGTTTCCAGCCTGAATCTTCTTTTGCCTTTCGAAATCTTGGTGTGCCCGTTAAGGAGGGAATTTCCTGGGGCAGTTATGCTGGCCCGGGAAAATCAGGGAAAATAGATACCATCTACATCGTCCTCGGCCGATATAAGGAATCGCTTTCACTATTAGCGGTTGACCCTGATACAGGAGCAATCCGCCAATTCAACGCCCCCCTTCCCGATGAGATGGGTTCCTGGGGATTTGCAATCGATCATGAGAAGCGGATCTATCTCGGAAGTTACTACAATGCGCACCTGCTCCGTTTCGATCCGAAGACGGAAAAATGGGATGACCTGGGCCAGCCTGCAGGACAGAACGAATCCTTTATCTGCGCCCTGACCACGGCGCCTGACGGAAAAATCTGGGGCGGGACCTTTCCCTCTGCCAAACTTTTTGCTTACGACCCAAAGACTGGAGAAACGAAGGATTTCGGCCGGATGGATGAAAAACAGTTTTACTGTTATCCGACAGCGGGTGGCGATGGATTGATCTACTGTGCGATTCGGTTTGAAAAAACAGATATCGTTGTCTTCGACCCAGCCAAGGAGACAAAAGCCTCTCTCATCCCTCTTGAAGAGCGAAGGTCAGGCTGGCTCAGCCTGACCAGGGGAGGGGATGGAAAGGTCTATGCGAACCTTCCATCGGGAAAATGGGTTCGCATCGAAGATGCAAAGAATCTTCTTGAGATGAAGGTTTCTGAAATTCCATTTCCAAAAAGCGGCCTACCGGATGGGCGGCAGTTCCATGTCGTGGATACCCGTCTTCTGAAAATACAGAACCCGACCACAAAGGAGGAGAAGCAGATTCCTCTCCAGTATGAAGCCTCGGGCGCATTTATTTTTGTCGTGAGTTTAGGGCCGGATGGTCGAATTTATGGAAGCAGCATGTTACCTCTCAGGCTTTTCGTTTATGATCCTAAGAGTCAATCGTTCACCAATCTGGGGCAAGCTGCACAGGCAAGTGGACAGGTCTACGCGATGGGATCTTACGACGGAAGGCTCTATTTAAGCTCATATCCAGGGGCCAGGCTCTCAGTCTATGATCCAAAGAAACCGTTACAATTCGGTGCCGGAGAAGACGCCAATCCGAGAGATTTGGGGCCCCTTGGTGAAGGCCAGGACCGGCCCAGGGCTATGATTGCAGGACCCCACGGAAAGATCTTTATAGGAAGCTATCCTGATTATGGCAATCATGGCGGTGCGATCAGCGTCTATGAACCAAAGAAAAACGAGAGGAGGAACTATCGCCATATCGTTAAGGATCAGAGCATCGCCTCATTAGCCTATATCGAAAAATTAGATCTCATTACCGCAGGCAGTTCAGTCAGGGGCGGTGGTGGAACACGGGCTATCGAAAAAGAGGCAAAACTTATTCTCTTCGATCCAAAAGAGGAGAAAAAAATCTTTGAAATGGTCCCTGTTTTAGAAGCGAAAACGATTCTTTCCCTTGCTGTTAGCCCAGAGGGAATTCTCTATGGAATAACTGATAATGAAAAAGTCTTTGTCTTTGATGTGGACAAAAGAGTGACAAGAAAGGTTATCGATCTGGGATTTAAAGAACCGAGAGAAATCTCTCTTCAAATGGGCCCGGATGGAAAACTTTATGGACTGACCAAGGAGGCAATCTTTTATATCGATCCCAAAGACGACCGATTAGGTCTTTTAGACAACCCTCCTGTCCCAATCACCTCAGGTATGACCATTTCAGGCAGAATGATTTACTTTGGTTCGCATGCAAATCTTTATCAATTTGAGATCCCTTCCGAAAATTTTTAAGCCAGCAGAGTAATATCCTCTGCAACCTTGGGGTAATCGGTGAGCATTTTGGCATCATGCCCCGGAAAGAGAAGATCGAGGGAGGATACCTTCGCCTTTAACATATCATAAGTCTTCATCCAGGCAATCATATCAATGATGAAACAACTTGGAATCTCCTTTTCATAATTTTGAAAGATGTGGGCACAGTCCGATCCCACAATCGCTCTCCCTTTCGCTGTATTCACTGCCACGACCTGAAGTCCGGGAGAATGACCGGGCGCGAGGAGGACTTCAATGCCGGGGAGAATTTCTTGATCTCCATTCACAAGAATTAATCTCTCTGTTCCTTCGAGTTTGGCAAGATATCCATTTCCAGAGGGATCAGACATCATGCGGAACGGAGGCTTTTGGGCGATCGGATCTTTGACCCAGAAATTGAATTCTCTCTCTTGAACATAAAGGGTGGCATTTGGAAAAAGTTCTAATCCATTGATGTGATCGAAATTCATGTGAGTGATGATTAACTTTTTTATCTGAGAGGCATCAATCCCTATCCTCATCAGTATCTCGACGGGATTGACATATCCTTCGAGCTTCATTTCCTGCGCAAGAAGAGGAGTCACACCCCCATCGACCAACACGATCTCCCCATTCCCTTTCACAACCCAGAGATAATAATTGGTGTGGGTTTCTTTCTCCCAGTCTGTATTCCAGAGGACTTTCGCCATGGGACGGGGAAAAGGTCCTGCGAATTTGACTGCATAGATTTGATAGATTGGCAGAGGAGATGACATGATCCGTTTCCTTTTTTCTATATAAAACTTGTTATTGGAGGCTTTTAAAATCGTTGACCCGTTTCTCCTGTTCCTTGAGAAGAGAGTGAGCTTCTTCGATAGAGATGGGTTTAAACCGGACACGGTCTCCTGGTTTCAGTTGCGCCGCTTTCGTTAAGTCCGTTGAAATGATTGCTGCAATTTTTGTATAACCGCCGGTAACCAGTTCAGTCAGAATGATGATTGGCTTTCCGTCTCCGGGGACCTGAATCGCACCCGGGAGAAAACCCTCTGAGATGATGGACTCTTCCACATCAGGTCTTCTCTCAATCCTGGGACCATTGAGCCGAATCCCCATCCGGTCACACTGAGGGGATACTCCATAGGCTGAGGAGCAGAAGGTTTGGAATCCCTCTTGAGTGAAGTGATCATCCTGAGGGCCAGGGATCACTCTGAGGGTTGCCTCCTTTTCAAAAACGGGGATCCACTCTTCTGGAAATCGAAGCCCTATTTGGTTGAGCGGAGAAGACGAATCAAACCTGTAAAGGAGAGCTCCCTTTCTCAGCGGTCTTCCCTCCAAACCCCCAAACTTTCCAGAGAGATAGGTTGATCTGCTTCCCATCACTTCAGGAACAACGAACCCTCCACCTATGGAAAGATAGGCACGGCATCCTGAACCGACTTTTTTAAAGGCGATGACATCGCCCTCGATGAGAAGATGGGTTCTCCACATCTCAAGGGGCTCGCCATTTAAAGCAGGAGCGAAATCTCCACCTGCAATCGAAATGATGAACTCTCCAAGGGCTCTCAATTTCAGTCCCATGAGAGTCGTTTCAAGGCAGGCTTCATTTCCATGATTGTTGACCAGAAGGTTGGCAACCCTGTAGGAGTAAGGGTCGAGGGCTCCTGAGGGTGGGACTCCGAACCGACCAAAACCAAACCGACCATTGTCTTGGATCGTCGTCAGGATCCCGGGCTCAATAACTTCAAAGGCAGGTGTTTGGTTCATCTTAAAATTTGACTAAAATATGTTCCCTCTCCCTTGAGAGACTGTGTCGTAATTAACCATTCGCCCTTCGACTCGCAACCGAGACGAACGGCTAAGTGATTGATTTTTATCATGTCGTATTCCGTTCGTGGTGAGGCTCTCGAACCATGAACGGAATTACGACACAGTCTTCCCGGGGAGGGAAGATAAGTTGTTCGGTCAATTTTTTACCTTTTCCATTCCTCAAACTCTTTCTCGCTGATCGGATCAAACTGCACCAGGTCTCCCATCTGAAGAAGAGATGGAGGTTCTCTATCGGGATCGAACAATTCTATGGGTGTCCGACCGATGATCTGCCAGCCTCCAGGGCTTTCCATTGAATAGATGCCAGTCTGTTTCTGAGCAATGGCTACTGAACCTTTGGGAACCGAAAGCCTCGGTGTTTTAAGACGGGGCATAACGAGGCGATCCGGAAGTTCTCCCATGTAAGGATAGCCTGGCATAAAGCCGATCATATAGATGAAGTAGGGCTTGCTGGTGTGAAGACGGATCACTTCATCAGGAGAGATTTTATGATACTCTCCTACAAATTCCAGATCCGGCCCATAGACGCCTCCGTAGACCGCAGGGATGCGAGTCAGTTTCGGTTCTGGCAATGGAATTCCCTGAAGGTTTTTTTCTATCTTTTGCAGTCTTTTTTTTAATTGTTTGAGAGGCAGGGTGAGGGGATGGTAGATGACCAGCAGGGACCGGTAGGTGGGAATGGTCTCGATAATCCCTTCAATGGCTTCTGCTTGAATGGCAAGGGCCATTCTTCTGACCTTCTTATTGACTTCGTGACTGATCTCATTTCCGAATTCAAGAAGAAGTCCCCGATCACCCATCAACAGGTAACGTGTTTTCTCGTAAAGACCCATAAACAGTGTAAAAATGATAAAGAAAGAAGATTGAAGAAGGGCAGCCGCACCGTTGTGAAATTGACTGTCCGCTCTCACGCCCTTGCTAAATCATACAGTTTAAATGAATGAATTAACAAAGGCTCATATTGAAGTCAAACGGCTGCCGCCATGGGATGTACTTCACGTGTCACTCTTTCGGACAACACATCTTCCGCAACATCCATATCATACCGACTTTGAAGGTTGATCCAATAACGCGGGCTTTGCCCGAAATAGCGCCCTAGGCGCAAGGCAAGCTCCGCGGTTACTGGACGTTTGCCATTCACAACGTGATTGATACGCATGGCGGGAACGCCTAACTCCCGAGCGAGTCGGTATTGTGATAATTTCAACTCATCAATCAACTCTTTTAAATACACTCCAGGGTGTACTGGCGAAATACGCTTTTTATTCATGCTGACCCCCTCAGTGATAATCGACGATTTCCACCATCTCGGCATTGTCATCGCGCCATTCAAAACAAATTCGCCATTGATCGTTAATGCGAATGCTCCATTGACCTTTACGTTGACCCTTTAAAGCCTCAAGTCGGTTTGATAACGGCAGACCTAAATCTTCAAGCCGAGTTGCCGCATCAATCGCATTAAGCTTCATAAAAGCCCGCTGTTGAATATCATGTGGAAACTTCCTCGAAAATTGGCGATGGAATATCTTCCCTGTTTCACGACAACGGAATGACTTGATCACATTAGATTAATAAACAATTTGTTTATTATTGTCAAGAGGAAGCTGCTGGAGCGTGCCCCGCCAGGAGGTAGGCTAAAAACAATGTGTCCAGCCTGGCGTCGTCAAATCCCTTCCGAGGCGTTCAAAAACTGATGGGTCTTGCTTTGAGCGGAGCTAACGACACATAGGCATAAAATTTCTAAGTCTAATACCTCGTTGCCTTTGACAGCAAGGCTACCTTGAATTCTTATAAATGTCAATTCCAGAAAGGGGCGATTTTCTGATCTCTAAAAAGAAATATATTCATTTTAGACAGGTAGCAATAAACAAATTGGCTAAAAAACCCGTTGATCACTCGATTATCAAAAGGAAATCTCCGAGGCTTTCACCTACTACTCCTTAATTTGGGTAATATCTCAAGACTGAGGATTATTGATCGTAAGGTTGAATAGAAAAGGCAGGGCTATTAATGCCACCCTGCCTTCCACATTTCCTAATCAGAATCTACCATAA